>Ga0134122_10003679_pt1 | contig 11394 bp, 7 predicted proteins | sample KB302_FD_96461 | JGI IMG/M metagenome (GOLD analysis project Ga0134122, IMG submission 96461) | Terrestrial soil microbial communities without Nitrogen fertilizer from Kellogg Biological Station, Michigan, USA - KB3-0-2 | ecosystem: Environmental > Terrestrial > Soil > Unclassified ...
CGGCGTTCGGTTTCGACAAGCTTTCGCAGTCGCCGGGCACCTACCAGCTCTACCGCCAGCGCAGCCGGTCCTTCGAGGACATCGCCCTCTATCGATCCGCCCAGGTCACCTTGACCGGCGACGGGACTCCGGAACGGTTGCCTGCCGGCCTCATCACGCCGTCGCTGTTTCCCGTGCTGCGCGTCAAGCCGAGCCTCGGCCGCGCCTTCGTGACCGCGGAAGGGCGACCCGGAGCGGCGCCCGTCGTGCTGCTGAGCGATCGGCTATGGCGGCGGCGCTTCGCCGCCGATCCGCGGGCGCTGGGACACTCGCTCCGGATCAACGGCGTCCCCCGCGCGATCGTCGGCGTGATGCCTGCCGGGTTCGAGTTCCCGCGTGCGGAAACGGAGCTGTGGCTGCCCCTGGAGGTCGACCCGGCCCAGGCCAGGTTCGGGGACTTCGGTCCCTCCGGCGTGGCGCGGCTGCGGCCGGGGACCACGCCCGCCGCCGCCCAGACCGAGCTCGACCGGCTGCTGGCGGAATTCTTCTCTGGCGACGAAGCGGCTTCGGGGCTGATCCAAGGCGGCTTTCACGCGCGCGTGCTGCCCTTGCGCGAGGACGTGGTGGGCGACATCGGCCGGACGCTCTGGATCCTGCTCGGCGCCGTGGGCTTCATCCTCCTCATCGCCTGCGCCAACGTGAGCAACCTGCTGATCGTGCGCGGCGAGGGGCGCCGCCGCGAAACGGCCATCCATACCGCCCTGGGCGCCTCGGCGCGGCAAGTCATGGGGAGCGTGCTCGCCGAGAGCCTCCTGCTCGCCGTGGCCGCTGGCGGGTTGGGCTTGCTGCTCGCCGCGGGCGGCCTGAGGCTGCTGCTCAAGCTGCGGCCGCTCGGTCTGCCGCGCCTCCAGGAGATCGGCGTCGACGGCCGCGTGCTGCTGTTCGCGGCGGCGGCGGCGGTCCTCAGCAGCCTGCTCGCCGGGCTGCTTCCGGCGTTGCGCTCGCTGCTCAAAGGGGACTTGGCGCTGGAGCTGAAAACCGGCGGCACGCGCACGACCAGCGGCCATGCCCAGCAGCGGATGCGGAGGTTCCTGGTCGGCCTGCAAGTGGGACTGGTGCTCGTCCTGCTCACCGGTTCGGGTCTCATGCTGCGCAGCTTTCTCCGCCTCTCTCATCTCGATCCCGGCTTCGCGACGCAAGACGTGCTGACTTTCCAGCTCAGCCTGCCCGAGCAGGATTTTCCGGATGACGTGGCGGCGGCCGGCTTCCTCGACCGCGTCGTCGAACGCCTGAGGGGCCTTCCGGGAGTCCGCTCGACGGGAGTGGCCTCAACCCTGCCTCTTTCCGGCGGCGCCCAGGCGAGCGGTCATCTCATCGAGGATCGGCCGCCCCAACCGGGAGCTCTGCCGCCGACTCTCTGGTTCGGTTACGCCGGCGAGGGCTATTTCGAGGCGCTCGGCATTCCGCTGCTCGCCGGCCGCACCCTGACCCGCGCCGATCAGGAGACCCGCGGCGGCGTGGCCGTGGTCAATCAGGCCCTGGCGCGGCACTTCTGGCCGCGCGGCGACGCGCTCGGCAAGCGTCTGCGGCCAGCGACGAACGAGGAGGGTGGGAGCGAGCCCTGGTACACCATCGTGGGCATCGTCGGCGACGTTCGCAACCGCGATCTCGCCATGACGCCGGACGAGATCGTCTATTACCCTTTGCTCGGCCGGAGCGCCGATGCCTGGACGGTACGGCAGGCCAACGTAGTGTTGCGCACGCGGGTGGCGCCGGAATCGCTGGCGAGCGAGGTCCGCAGCGCCGTCTGGTCGCTAGACCCGAACGTACCGGTGAGCGGAGTGCGGCCGATGGAGCAGATCCTCCGCCGGTCGCAGGCGCGCATGATCTACGCGGTCCTGATGTTCGTGCTCGCTACGGCGGTGGCCATGGTCCTGGCCGCGGTCGGGATCTACGGATTCGTTTCCTACGTCGTCAGTCAGCGGACCGCCGAGGTCGGCGTCAGGATGGCGCTCGGGGCCCGCGCGCGGGACATCCGCTGGCTCATCCTCCGCGAGTCGCTCGCCATCGCCCTGGCCGGGATCCTGGTCGGGTTCCTGGGCGCCGTGGCCCTCACGCGATGGCTCGGCAGTCTGCTCTTCGAGATCAGCCCTCTCGATCCGCTCACCTTCACCCTGATGCCGCTGCTGCTGCTCGCCATCGTGCTGCTGTCGAGCGCTCTGCCCGCCGAGCGGGCGACGCGCGTCGATCCGCTCAAGGCGCTGCAGTTTTCCTAGTCCTCCGCGGTCCGTGGCGAAGCTGGCGCTGGCGTCTCCGCGGTGATTTGCTCACCCGGTCTGCAATCCACGAAGGGTTTCACCAGCAGCCTGCTCTGATGATCCTCGGTGACTTTTGTTCCATCCGGGGCGAGGCCGCGGAAATAATGCATTTGCCAGCCGGCCTGAGGTGCCGCCTTCTCTCCTCTGTGGCTCGTCTCGATGAATTGTTTTCTGGAATCCCGCCACTCCTGCACCTGAAGGCTCGCTGGATCTTCGCTCAGGTCGCGGATCTCGGGCTCGATCTCCGTCACCAGGCCGCGCTGGATCGGGAAGAAATGGCAGAACGGTTCGTCCTTTTGAAACGTGACGGACCCTGGACGAGTGAAGATCCAGTTCATGGTGAAGGTGTAAGGAGCCCAGTCGGTCTCGATGACACCGCTCAATGGAACAATGCCATCTTTGGGGTAGTTGACCGGTCCGCTCACCCATAGGTTGTACTTGGGCTCGGTCCTGACAAGATAACCGACGTGAAACGTCAGGACTCCATTGCCAAAGTGACTGACAGGGAGGTGCGCCTTCTGCTCTCCCAAGGAAGAGATCTGCAAACCGTCCGGATGGCTTTTGCCGTTCCAGGTCGCGCTGAACGGCTCGTCCACCAGCATCTCCCAACCATGGCTGTTGGCGATCACCAACGGCAGGCAACGATAGGCGAACTGGTCGCCGGTCTTCGACATCCATTCGCGCCTGACGGCTGCGGGTCGAATCACCGGAGCTCTCTTATGGACGGGAAAGCAGAGGAGACGCATCAGGATACTTCCCGGAGCAAGAGGCATCCCGACCCCGAATCGGAAGCCGGGATAGACTTGCTTATACTATATGGTGCCCAAGAAGCATAATAGGTGACATGACGCCGGCGAGGTAAACTGCTGGAGAGGCTCGCAAGGCCATGAAGTGCTCAACCTGCCAATTCGAGAACCCAGCAGAGATGAAGTTCTGCGGGCAGTGCGGCACGAAGCTGGAAGCAGTCTGTCCCCGTTGCGGCAGGGAGAACCCCCCGGGCTTCAAGTTCTGCGGTGAGTGCGGCTCTCCCCTGGGTGGCTCTCCCCCGGGAGCCAACGCCGCCCCCGCAGGCGAGCCGGCCCAGCTACCGCGGCGGCCGTCAATCCAGGACTACACCCCCTCCCATCTGTCTGACCAGGTCTTCCAGTCGCGATCCGCCCTCGAAGGAGAGCGCAAGCAGGTCACCGTCCTCTTCTGCGACCTCGTCGGCTCGACGGCGCTGGCCGAACAGGTGGGGCCGGAGAAGATGCACCTCCTGCTCAACCAGTTCTTCGAGCTCGCCTTGCGGGAGGTCCACCGCTACGAGGGGACGATCAACCAGTTCCTGGGCGATGGTTTCATGGCGCTCTTCGGCGCTCCCATCACGCACGAGGATCACCCTCGCCGGGCGGTGCTCGCGGCCCTGGGATTGCGGAAAGACCTGGAGGAGCGCCGGGCGGAGTTGGGTGAGCTCTACGGGGTGACGCTCCAGGTCCGCATGGGGCTGAACACCGGCTGGGTGGTGGTGGGAGGCATCGGCGACCACCTCCGCAAGGACTATACGGCGATCGGCGACACGACGAATCTCGCCGCCCGCCTCCAGCAGCTCGCCGAGCCGGGTGCCATCCTGGTGAGCGAGGCGACGAGCCGTTTCCTCCCAGGCGCACAGATGGAAGTCCTGGAGCCGGTCCGCGTGAAGGGGAAAGAGGCGCCGGTCCAGGCGTACAGGGTGCTGGGCGCGGGCGCCGTCCAGTCTGAAGAGACCGTTCTGGGGGCGATGTCGCGAAGCCCCTTCGTCGGCCGCCGGCGGGAAATGGCCACTCTCGAGGAGCTGTTGCAGCGGGCCGAGAAAGGTGAGGGACAGGTCCTCGGGATCGCGGCCGAGGCTGGCGCGGGCAAGTCCCGGCTCGTCTACGAGTTCTGCCGCAGTCTGGGGAGCCGGCCAGACCTCTATCTGACCGGCCGGTGTCTCTCCTACGCGAGCGGCATCCCGTTCCTTCCCATCATCCACCTGCTCCGCAATGCCTGGGGGATCGGCGAGGCCGACGCCGCTGCGGCGGTGACCGCCAAGGTCGAGGCCGGCCTGCGGAGAGCCGGCTTGAGCCCGGACGAGTCGCTGCCGTACCTGCTCTACCTCCTCGGCCTGAAAGAGGGAACCGAGCCGTTGTCCGACCTCAGCGCGCAGGCCCTTCAGGCCAGAACCTTCAGGGTCTTGCGCCAGATGTTCCTCAGCGCCGGGCGAGGCGACCTCGCCTTCCTGGAGATCGAAGACCTGCACTGGGTGGACAAGACCTCGGAAGACTTCCTCGCCTTCCTGATCGAAGGGCTCGTCGCCTCGCGCATGCTGCTGATCGTCACCTACCGCCCGGGCTATCGCCCTCCCTGGATCGAGAAGTCCTACGCCACGCAGATCACGCTCTCGCGCCTCACCGATGTGGAGAGCCAGGCTGTCATCCGTGCCAATCTTCGCCGCGCCGAGCCGGCGGACGATCAGATCGCCGCCGTGCTCGCCAAGGCGGAAGGCAATCCGTTCTTCCTGGAAGAGCTGGCCCGCTCGCTGCTGGAGAGTCCGCACATCTCGGTGCCCGATACGATCCAAGGAGTGCTCATGGCCCGCATCGACCGGTTGCCCGAGGAGCACAAACGGTTGCTGCAGACTGCGTCGGTCCTGGGGCGGGAGTTTCCGCTCAATCTGTTGACGGCGATGTGGGAGCCGGCGGACAGCCTGGCGCCGCTGCTCGCCGACCTCAAGCGCTGGGAGTTCCTCTACGAGGAGCCCACGGCTGAGGAGCCCCGTTATCTCTTCAAGCACGCGCTCACCCAGGAGGCGGTCTATCAAAGCCTGCTGACGAGCCGGCGCCAGGCCCTGCACGCCGCAGCAGGGGAGACCTTCGAGGCGCTCTTCGCCAGCCGGCTCAAGGAGGTCTACGACAGCCTCGCCTATCACTACTCGGCCGCGGACATGCCGGAGAAGGCTGTCCAGTACCTGGCCCTCTTCGCGGAGAAGGCGGCGCGCGGCTACGCACATGCCGAGGCGGCTCAGGCCCTCCACGAGGCACTGGCGCATACCGAGCGTCTCCCGGCAGCCGACCGGGACCGCCGCGCCGTGGAGCTGAGCCTGCAGCTCGCCGGCTCGCTCCTGCCGCTGGCCCGTTTCGCCGAGACCCTGGAGGTCCTCTCCCGCCACCGGGACGCCCTGGAGAGGGTCGGCGATGCCTCCTTGACGGGCCGCTATCAGTTCTGGCTGGCACATACGCTCAGCTATCTCGGAGAGGTCGCAGGAGCGGAGAGCGCCGCGCGCCGCGCCATCGCGTCAGCGCGCGAAGCCGGAGACGCGATGACCGAGGGGCAGGCCTGGTACGTGCTGTGCCGTGATGGGTTCTGGTCGGGTCGCTTCCGCGAAGGGATTGAGCATGGCCAGCGGGCGGTGACCCTCCTCGATCAAGGCCCGGATCGCTGGTGGCAGGGGCAAGCCTATTGGGTTCTCGGGTTCCACCATTACGTCCTGGGCCAGTTCGAGCAAGCCTTTGAAAAGATGAACCGGACCGACGCCATCTGGCGGACGCTTCAGGACCCTCGCGTCGATCCGTCCTGGAGCACCGGCTACTTCGATGCCTCGATGGGGGAGTGGGATCTGGGTATCAAGGAGTGCCAGGGAGGGCTCGAGCGGGCGCAGGATCCACTGAATACCGCCGCGGCTCTGGGCTTTCTCGGCTACGCCTACCTGGAGAAGCGCGATCTCGCTCCGGCCATCGAGGCGCTCACCGAGTCCGTCGAACGGTTGAAAGGTGCGGGGATGCAGCAACTTCTGGGCTGGTTCTCCGCCTTTCTGGCCGAGGCCTATCTGCTCACGGATCGCCCCGAAGAGGCCCGAGACCTGGCCCTGGAGGCGCTCGCGGTCACCGAAGCCGTGGGATTCCAGTACGGTGTCGGGCTCGCCCAACGGGTATTGGGACGCATCCACCGGTCGGCCGGCGAATGGACCGCAGGGCGAACGCGGCTTTGCGAAGCCCTGAAGAGCTTCCGTTCCATCCAGGCCGCCTTCGAGGAAGGACGGACGTACCTCGACCTCGCTCTGCTGGCCCATGAAGGCGGCGACGCCGAGGAGTCGGCACGCCAGCTCGGCGAAGCCGGCCGGCTCTTCAAGGAGCTGAGAGTTCCGAAGTATGTGGAACGGGCGGAGCGTCTGGCTGCAGAGCTCACGGTGCTCCCGGACCTCGAGGCCGCTGGCTAGCAGGGCTGTTCTCCTGCCGGTTCTGCTGTTAGAATAACGGCCATTGCAAAGCTTAGGGAAAGCCATGATGGAGAGCCGCCTGGACTGGAGTTCCGCCTACGTAGTGCCCACGGAGCTATGTTTCCGTCCCACCTCTGCTGGCAGCCTGCTTGTGGACAACGGGCGGCCTGGCTATAGCGTCGAGATCTCGAGAGGACACGTTAATCTTCTCCTCCCCTTTGCCCGTGTCCAGATCGCGGAGGAGGCCTATCAGCGCGCGGCCGGTCGCTGGAAGATCGACCGCGAATCCTTCGGCCTACTGCTCGAGCTCTGGATCGCCAACGGACTGTTGCGGAGCGCCGCAAGCCAACCCTACGCGACCACGCGCCTCGCGGTGTTCGCCGGCGCCATGGAAGAGTATCTCGCGAGCCCTGCGAGACGTTTTCCTCTCCGCTCGCATTTCGCGCTGCAGCGGCCCACGGTCTTCTTTCCGGGGCTCGAGACGCGGGAGATCCACGATCAGCGCCGCTTCCCCTGGGTCACCATGCTGGAGGACTCGTTCTCCCTCATCCAGGCAGAGTTCGAGGCGCTGCTCGACAGCACCGACTTCTCTCGGGTGCATGACTCCTTCACCAGCACCGGCGAATGGGCGGCGGCCTACCTGTGGGTTTTCGGCGAGCAGGTCGAGGACACCTGCCGCTCGTGTCCCCGGACCACCCAGCTGCTGAGCTCGATCCCAGGAGTGGCACAGTTCGGCACGACGCTCTTCTCGGCGCTTGGCCACCACAGCCACATCGCTCCCCACTATGGCTACACCAACGCCAAGCTACGCTGCCAGTTACCTCTGCGGGTGCCCCAGGGTTGCCGGCTGAAGGTCGGCGATCGGGAGGTCGAACAGCGCGAGGGCCGCTGCATCCTGTTCGATGACTCTTTCCTCCACTCGGCCTGGAACGACAGCCCCGAGCCGCGTTTCGTGCTGCTCTTCGACTTCTTCCATCCCGATCTGACGCCGGACGAAATCCAATATCTGGCGCAGTTCGCCGCTGAGAGGAAGCTGGCCAAACCCTATCTCGCGCAGGCGGCGGCCGGCGAGAAAGCCGGCTGGGTGAGGTCGTAGGCCGCGCCGAGTGGTCGGTAGTGCAAGGAGGAGATAGGAGCATGTCAAGCTGGCGTCACGTTTACGCCCGCTTTCGCACTTATTTTAGTAGATGCGCCTCGTTTTCCGACCATTTTCGGCAAACGTAAGGGGCCGGTGGGAGGGCGGAATCAACTGTGGAGCCTAACTTCGACTGCCAGTTTTCGGCCTACTGTACGGAACGAGAGTTCTTGTGTAAATTCATCCGTGACTGCCCAGGACGGTACGCTATCGAGATCGGTTGTTTCCGTGGGAACACGACGAGGACGCTCGCCCAGGTTTGCCAGGACGTTGGCAAGGTGCTGGTCGGCATCGACCCCTGGAACAACAGCCAGGACGGAGCGGACGGGCAAACGTACCAGCACTTCATGTCGGTGGTAAAACCGTATGTGAAAAGCGGGTCGCTGATTGTGGTCCGTGGCGAATCCCAGACGGTTGCTCTGCCGCCTGGCGTCGAGGGCAACTGTGCGATGGCATTCGTGGACGGTAGACACCACTACCCGTACTGCTACCAGGATATGGTCAGGTACTACGAAGTCATTAGCCCTGGTGGCGTTCTGGTGATGCACGACTTGTTCGACTTCTGGAAGCCGCACACCCAAAGAGGCTTCAACGAGTTCATCGGTGGCCTGCCAAGACCCGTGTCGGTGTACCACTACGTGTACTACCCGACTGAGGAAGAGGTGAGTAGGCATGGCTTCGGGAAGGCCGGGTTGACTTACCTGTACAAAGAATGATGCCGGAGGTCTAGGAAAGGGTAAAACCCTCTGCGCAGCCAAGCTGCAGCGCCGCGCCCGCCGTCATGGCCGCAGCACGGAGGAGGAGGTCCGCGAGATTCTCCGCAATGCGGTACGAGAGGAGGACGGCGCTCGTGCACCCCTAGGGTGCTAATACCTGCTCAAGGCAGGCTTGTGTGCTGGGCAGATGCTCGTACTCGCGGCAGCGCGCAAGCTGGAGCTCTCGCATCGCCCTGAGGTCGCGCTGCAGCGCCATAAATGAGGCGACGGTCTCTTCCGGCTGTCCGCATGGTATCTCTCGCCACTCGAGAGGTACGGGATCGGGCTTCTGAGGCTCGTCGGCCGCGACGCGCAGCATGTCTTCAGTGGCTGAGTCGTACCCGCCGGTGCGCGGTAGCTTGGCCGGATCGACCAGGGCGAGCGGAACACCCATCGCTGCCGCTCGAGCGGCTAGAACGGATCGACAATTGGCGGTGATCAAAAGATCATGGCGCGCCACCTCAGCCTCCAGATCCGCGTACCCGAGATTCTCCTCGATCACCCGTGCCTGGCGAATGAACGGCAGCGCAGGATCAAGCGGGCTGAGCACGCTCACCTCGACGCCGAGCTGAGAAAGGCCAAGGAACGCCAAGCGCTCCGCTGCCTGGAATTTACGATACCACAGCATCCATGGTGCGGCCGCCCACAGCCACCGATGGTGCCGCCGGCGGCGTGGCACATGCGCGCCGGTCGAGAAAAAGACCTGGCCGGCTCGGGGCGCCTGACTGTATGTGAACGGTTGCGGCACCATGACGGTGATTCCAGACGGGATGGGGCAGACGAAGGAGTCACCGCATGGGTCCAGGGCTATGACCCGGATACCGGCCTTGTCCCAGCGTGCAAGAAGGCGATCTACCAGCTTCGGAAATTTCGGATACTGAAAAAAGGCTCGGAAGCTCGACAGCACGATGACATCGGGAGCCCCCTCGAGAGGACGCTCGTACACCTCGAGGCCAGCCTGGCCGTGCTGCAGCTCAAAGAGAGCAAAACCATCGAGGCTCCTGAGCAGGCCGTCCACCCGGGGATTTGGATCCCAGGCGCGGCGCAGGGCCTCCGCATAGCTGACCCTAAAGAGCTGCTCTGGTAGATCCGACGCGAGGCGGACGAGAGCGGTGAGCTCGCCGATGCTGCCAGCCATGATGCTGGTGCTGGTCGAAGGGAAGACCAGAAGCATCCATGGACGCCCGCGAGAACGAGAAGAACGTCTGTCCATCGAGAGATCGCCCGGCTCAGGTTAGTGTCCCGCAGGGAGGCACGGAGCTACCGCTGCGAGCAAGAGCGTTTCGAGTGTGTCCTCAAGGGGTTCTAGCAGTGGATGACCCTCCTGGCGATACCGTCGTCTGGCTTCAACCAGCGATGCCATGAGCACATCATCGGCAGTGTTCAAATTCAGATGGATTTCCCGGAATTCGAGTGCTTCGGCCAGTGAGCCTCGAGCGAGAAGAAACGAGAGCAGGTCGCCAAGATGTGCGTAGTGCTCCACGGAGTCCCGTGGTACGTTCTCGAGAACTCCAGCTCCCAATCCTATGAAGCCGCACCAGCGCGTGGATCCGACAAGCTGATCGAGGGCGGGCTTTTCTCGCAGACTCAGGATGCGGCCGGCCGCGTCCGTCACCACGTTACACAGAATCTGATGCGGCGCTGAGTCGCGGACGACGCCCAGCAAGAGATCAGGCACGGCAGCGCGATGGGCCAGGGAGCGGAATGGCGAAGAGTGTTCGTAGTACTCGTCGCCAAGAAGAACCAATGCGGCTTCGCCTTCCAGCCATGGCACCAAGGACAGCAGGCCCCCGATCGGACCGCGGGGCTCAGGCTCGGCCACGCAGGTGATCGTCAAGGCTGGTGGGGGCGTATACAGTGAGAGGGCTGAGCGAACACCGGCCTCGAACAGAGCCGATGTCGAAACCAGGACTTCGCTGACGCCCGCTTGGGCGCACTGCTCGATCTGATGTATCAGGAGAGGCTTGTCAAAGACTGGAAGGAGGCACTTGGGAAGGATCTGGCCCAAGGTGCGAAGCCGCTTGCCCCTGCCTCCTGCGAGAATGACAGCCTTCGGATACGGAGCCATTGGAGCCATATATTCATTCGCTCGGCCGGGTGACCGCACATCCTATATCCAGCTCCAGCACACACCAGCGCGACAACTCAACTTCCACCCGCGTCAAGAGTTGCAGCAGGGTTCGCCAGAACTTCTGATCCCTGCGCCGATTCCTCGCTGGCTACCGGCTCCTGCTTGGGGTAGTAAAAGGCCGAAATGGTATAACGATAGGTAGGGGTGTCCGGGTGGGGGACTCCAGCGCGATGGAAAATGTTCGAATGAAACATGGCCAATCGACCCGGCTTCGGGGTTACCGCGGCGACGGCATCACGAGTGTGATCGTAAAAAACCGTTTCTCCTCCCCATCTCCCCTTCCAGATCAGATTGGCATAGTAAAGAAAGGTTACGGCATCGGCGGAAGGAGTATCCTGGTGAACGGTCCCGCAACTGCCTGGGCCCATAGCGGCCGCATAGACATGCGACAGGCACACGGAAGGATCGGCGATGTTGAACTCGCGCTTTGCAACCTCCTCAAACAGGCCCTCGGTCACTGGCCAAAGGAAGGGAGCCTTGCAAAATTTCTCTTTTTCAATCCCGATGCTCAGCTCCTTGTCAAAGGATTCGCGGCGCCGGAAAGACAATTGCATGACCACATTGGCGAAATTGCGCACGGTGTCCGGAGAGAAAATCTGGTCATAGATGTACACGCGCCGGTCACCGATTTCATAGGTACGGCTTGGAATGAGCTCCATCACCTTGCCTCCTCGCCTGCCTGAGGCATCATGGCCGGGGCCTTCTGCAAAGGATGTAGAGCCACCCGGCCGGCGGCGATCTTTTCGATGGCGGAGCTGCTGATGTGAGCGGCCAAGGCCTGGACCCGTCTCTCGGTATCAGCGAGCTTCGACAGCAGCTCGTCGACGTCTGTGGTCGCATCGAGCTCGGCGATCAAGGAGTGC
>Ga0134122_10003683_pt1 | contig 11387 bp, 9 predicted proteins | sample KB302_FD_96461 | JGI IMG/M metagenome (GOLD analysis project Ga0134122, IMG submission 96461) | Terrestrial soil microbial communities without Nitrogen fertilizer from Kellogg Biological Station, Michigan, USA - KB3-0-2 | ecosystem: Environmental > Terrestrial > Soil > Unclassified ...
CGGAACCGTGCTGAGCGCGGAACCCACCGAAGAGTCGAATCGACAGCTGCGTCATCGCGGATGCCACCCGTCGTTCCGGCGACTATAGCACCGCGGCGCGGCGTCGGGTGACGGCGAATAGACGGTGCCGGTGACGGCGCGGTGACGAGGCGCTGCTACATCTGCACATCACGGTGCCGCGGCCGAGCCCCGGAGCTCTCGCGGCGGAAAGGAGCATCACGCCATGCCCCGCTATCTCGTCGAGCGCACCTTCCCCGCTGGTCTGGCCATTCCCATGACCGAGGGCGGCGCCCAGGCCTGCCAGGGTGTCATCGCCACCAACCTCGAGGACGGTGTGACGTGGGTGCACTCGTACGTCACGCCCGATCGCACGCGTACCTTCTGTATCTACGACGCCCCGGCGCCCGACGCGATCCGCCGGGTCGCCGAGCGCAACAAGCTGCCGGTCGACCGCATCACCGAGGTGCGCGTGCTCGATCCCTACTTCTACCGCTGAGATCAAGGAGGCCCCCTTGAACACGTTGAATCGCTCGCTGATCGGACTATCGGCGGTCCTTCTCGTCTCGTGCTCGTCGGGTGGCATGCACCACGGCGCCTCGACCGCGCCTCTCGCCGAGGAAGTACGCCGGGCCACCGAGCGCTACCAGGACGTCACGGCGGCCACCGCCGCCGGCTACGCCCTCTTCCTCGGCTGCGTCACCGGCCCGCAGGGCGGCGCGATGGGCATCCACTACGTCAACGGCGATCTGGTCGGCGACGGCAAGATCGACGCCGCGCGTCCCGAGGCCCTGATGTACGAGCCGAAGGGGAGCAAGCTGGAGCTGGTGGGCGTGGAGTACATCGTGATCGCCTCGGCGTGGGACGCGGCCAACAAGACCCCGCCCACCCTCATGGGGCAGCTCTTCCACTACAACACGAGCCCCAATCGGTACGGGATCCCGGCCTACTACGCCCTGCATGTGTGGGCGTGGAAGGAGAACCCGCACGGGGTGTTCATGGACTGGAACCCGAGGGTCTCCTGCGAGGGCTACCGCGCGGGGTCGGCGCGGTAGAGGCGCGCCGATACCTGCCTCGACGTGGTCCGGGATGACCCGAGGCCACGTCGAGGCACTCTCCGGGATCAGGCCAGATCGTAGCGATCGAGGTTCATCACCTTGGTCCAGGCCGCGACGAAGTCCTGGACGAACTTCGCCTGCGCATCCGAGCTCGCGTAGATCTCCGCCAGGGCTCGGAGCAGGGAGTTCGACCCGAAGACGAGATCGACGCGCGTGCCGGTCCACTTGAGCGCGCCCGTCTTGCGATCGCGCCCCTCGAACACGTCCTTGGCGTCCGATGCCGCCTTCCACTCCGTGCCCATGTCGAGCAGGTTCACGAAGAAGTCGTTGGTGAGCACTCCCGGCCGCTTGGTGAAGACGCCGTGTTTCTTCTGTCCGACATTGGTGTTCAAGGCGCGCATGCCGCCAATGAGCACCGTCATCTCGGGCGCGGTCAGCGTCATCAATTGCGCCCGATCGACCAGCAGCTCCTCGGCCGATACCGGGTACTTGCCCCCGACGTAGTTCCGGAAGCCATCGGCCGCCGGCTCGAGGACGGCGAAGGAGTGCGCATCGGTCTGTTCCGCCGAGGCATCCATGCGTCCCGGCGCGAAGGGAACGGACACCGCGTGGCCGGCATTCTTCGCCGCCTGCTCGACGCCCGCGCAACCGGCCAGCACGATCAGGTCGGCGAGCGAAACCTTCTTTCCGCCAGACTGCGCCTTGTTGAACTCGCCCTGGATGCCCTCCAGCGTCTTGAGGACGGTCGCCAGCTGGCCGGGCTGATTGACCTCCCAGTCCTTCTGCGGGGCGAGGCGAATGCGCGCGCCGTTCGCACCACCGCGCTTGTCGGAACCACGGAAGGTGGCCGCCGACGCCCAGGCCGTCGAGACCGCCTCCGAGACGGACAGCCCCGACGCCAGAATCTTGCCCTTGAGGGAGGCGATGTCCTGTTCATCGATCAGCTTGTGATTGACCGCGGGGATGGGGTCCTGCCAGATGAGCTCTTCGGCCGGAACCTCCGGACCGAGGTAGCGGGCGCGCGGGCCCATGTCCCGATGCGTCAGCTTGAACCACGCCCGCGCGAAGGCGTCCGCGAACTGGTCCGGATGCTCCAGGAAGCGCCGCGAAATCCTTTCGTAGGCCGGGTCGAGCCGCAGGGAGAGATCCGTGGTCAGCATGGAAGGGGCGATACGCTTCGTCTTGTCGTGGGCATGCGGCACCGTACCGGCGCCCGCATCCCCCTTCGGCTTCCACTGATGCGCGCCGGCCGGGCTCTTGGTCAGCTCCCATTCGTAGCCGAACAGGTGCTTGAAGAAATCGTTGCTCCACTTCGTCGGGGTGGTGGTCCAGGTGACCTCCAGGCCGCTGGTGATCGTGTCGGCGCCCTTGCCGGTGCCGAAGGTGCTCCTCCAGCCGATGGCTTGCTCCTCGATGGGGGCCGCTTCGGTATCCGGCCCGACATGGGACTCCGGGCCGGCGCCGTGGGTCTTGCCGAAGGTGTGTCCGCCGGCGATGAGCGCCACGGTCTCTTCGTCGTTCATGGCCATGCGAGCGAAGGTTTCGCGGATATCCCTGGCCGCCGCGATCGGGTCCGGGTTGCCGTTCGGGCCCTGCGGGTTGACGTAGATCAGCCCCATCTGGACGGCGGCGAGCGGATCTTCGAGATTCCGTTCGCCCGAGTACCGCTTGTCATCCAGCCACTTCTCCTCGGAGCCCCAGTAGACCTCTTCCGGTTCCCAGACGTCCGGCCGCCCGCCGCCGAACCCGAAGGTCTTGAACCCCATCGATTCCAGCGCGACGTTGCCGGTGAGGATCAGGAGGTCGGCCCATGAAATCTTCTGGCCGTACTTCTGCTTGACCGGCCACAGCAGTCTGCGCGCCTTGTCGAGGTTCACGTTGTCGGGCCAGCTGTTCAGCGGCGCGAAGCGCTGCTGGCCGCTACCGGCGCCGCCGCGGCCGTCGCGGATGCGGTAGGTGCCGGCGGCGTGCCAGGCCATGCGGATGAACAACGGTCCGTAGTGACCGAAGTCCGCCGGCCACCAGTCCTGCGAGTCGGTCATCAGCGCGGTGAGGTCCTTCTTCACGGCCGTCAGGTCGAGCTTCTTGAACTCCTTGGCGTAGTTGAAGCCCTGGGGCATGGGATCGAACTCGCGCAGGAGCTTGAGGTTCAGCTGATTGGGCCACCAGTCCCGGTTCGACCGGGCGCCGCCAGCCGTGGGCATGAACGGGCACTTTGCTTCGGTTGCCATCTGTTCTCTCCTTGTTCGGTGGGGCTCCTATCAGGAGTGAGGAGTGAGCGTCACTACCGAGCGCAGCCTAACGCGGCCCGCGCCCTTGTCAAGGAGTCCTGACGTCGATCACTTGACAAGCAGCGCGCCGCCCGCCCAGTATCGCGGTGCGCGCGCCCCATGCCCTCGCCGTCTCCCATACCCCACGCCACCGACACCGCCGAGATCGGGCGCACCGGCCTGCGCGTCTCGCGGCTGGGGCTGGGCGGGGTGGCGCTCTCCGGTGCGCCGCCCGCCACTGACCCGCAGCGCCCCACGCCGGAAGACGAGGGCGTGGCGCTCATCCGGCGAAGCCTCGCGCTCGGGCTCACCTACCTCGACACCGCGCCGATGTACGGGGTCGGCCAGAGCGAGGCGCGCTACGGCCGGGCGCTGCGCGGAGTGCCACGGGACAGCTTCGTGCTGTCGACCAAGGTGGGGCGCGTGCTGCGGCCCGGCACGCCCGGTCAGCCACCGACCTGGGCCTTCGATTTCAGCGCGGCCGGGGTGCGCGCCTCGTTCGAGTCCTCCCTGGAGCGGCTGGGGCTCGAGCGCGTGGATATCCTCTTCGTTCACGATCCGGACGACCACCACGCCCAGGCCGTGGCGGAGGCATTCCCCGTCCTGATGGAGCTGCGCGCGCAGGGGCGGGTGAAGGCCATCGGCGCCGGCATGAACCAGTGGCAGATGGAGCTGGACTTCGCGCGGCGCGGCTTCTGCGACTGCTTCCTGCTCGCCGGGCGTTATACGCTGCTCGACCAGAGCGCGCTGCCGGAGTTCCTGCCCTACTGCGTGGAGCGGGGGATCGCGGTGGTGGCGGGCGGTCCCTACAACAGCGGGATCCTCGCGGTCGGCCCCCGCGAGGGCGCGACGTACAACTACCGTCCGGCCGACGCGGCGATGATGGACAAGGCCCGGCGCATCGCCGCGGTGTGTGCGCGCCACCAGGTGGACCTGCGCGCCGCCGCGCTCCAGTTCGTGCTGGCCCACCCGGCCGTCGTCTCGGTCATCCCCGGTGCGCGCTCGATCGCCGAGGTCGAGGAGAACGTGGCCCTGCTCGAGCGGGCCATCCCGCTCGGGCTATGGGCGGATCTCAAGGACGCCGAGCTCCTCGAGCCCGCCGCCCCCACGCCCGGGTTCAACCGCTAGGACCCGCTCGGGTGACGTGAGGCGCCCTCAGGGCACGAAGTAGAACGGGTTCGGCAGCTTGTACATCCGCTCGGCGAACCCGCCCTCGAGATCGCTCATCTGATCGCCCATGTTGACGATGACCGTGTAGCCCTGGTCCATGAGCTTCTTGCGCTCGGGCGCCTTGAACTCGACGGCCGACTGGGTGTTGAGCGCGTCGGGCTTCAGGAGCACGCCCGTCCATTCGTAGCCGGACGCCTGGAGATTGCGCTCGGTGGCGGCGCGCAGGCGCTCGGGCCGGCCGGTGAGGAAGAAGACGGCGACGCCCCGCTCGCGGGCCAGCCGGGCGAGGGCCAGCACCGGCTTGATGGGCTCGGCCTGCGCCATCGCGATCCAGGCGATCAGGCCGCACGGCCCGCGCGGCAGGTCACAGGGGCCCGGGATGATGAAGCCCCAGTCGTTGGCGCGAAAGCTCGGCAGGTTTGACAGCGCGGTCTCGTCGATGTCGAGGACGATCGCGAGCTTACCGCCGCGCGGGACGCGCGACTCCAGGAAGGCGCGCGCCTGGTCCACGACCGCGGCGATCTCGGCCTCGTAGCGGCCCGAGTCGACGTAGGCGGTGACCTCCCGCCGGGCCTCGACCAGGCTCGGCGTCGCCGCGAAGACGGGCAGGGGAGCGGGCGGCGGCGCGAGACTGGTCGCCGCGCAGCCCGCGCCGGCGAGGAGGAGCGCCACGCCGATCAGCTGCGCCGCCGATCTGGATACGATGGAAGCCCGCAATGACTTATCCGCCGGTGGGCATGCTGCGCTCAACCGGGCGGACAGTCAAGATCGTGGATGTCGCTTGACCACGGCGCCGAACCCACCTAAGGTCGGCTCGGTTCCCGCCCTCTGATCGAAGGAACAGGAGGCCCCTATGCGCTTTCGATCGCAGCCGACCGACGGCTATGTCATCCACGCGGTGAGCGGCATCAACACGATCTCCTTCGCCATCGATGCGACCGGCGCGAATACGGCCGGGCTGCTGGGCTTCGCGGTCGAGCGCGTCGATCCGGCGGCCAGCGAGCAGTACTTCATGTACGGCTTCAAGGTGTTCAGGTCGGTCATTCCGGTGCCGACCAAGGAGATGGTGGTGAGCACCCGGGATCATCCGATCCAGAGCTTCGTCTGGGACGACTTCACCGCCAAGCCCGCCCACACCTACACGTACCGGTTCCATCCTCTGAAGGGGAAGCCCAAGAACATCGATCGGAGCGCGGCGGCGATCTCGATCGAGGTGCGCACCGAGCCGCTCTTCACGAACGGACCGCACGACGTGTTCTTCAATCGCGGCGTCGCGAGCAGTCAGGCCTACGAGCGACGCTTCGGCAACCAGCGGCCGGACCTTCTGCAGCCCCCCTCGAAGCGGCAGGAAGCGCTCGACTGGCTGAGTCGCGACCTGGACAACGCGCTGCTGAGGTTCATCGCGAACGCGAAGGCGGGCGATGGGCTGCTGTGCTGCTTCTACGAGTTTCGCTACGATCCGGTCGTCGACGCGCTCAAGAAGGCCATCGACGACGGGGTGGACGTGCAGCTCGTCATCGACGCGAAGGTGAACGAGCATACCGACAAGGACGGCACGTTCCACGAGAGCTTCCCGCGGGTCGAGAATCTCGCGGCGATTCAGCGGGCCGGCATTCCCGCGGCCCGGGTCCAGCAGCGCGAGGCGAAGCCCAACGACATCCAGCACAACAAGTTCATGGTCCTGCTCGAGGGGGCGGCGCGTACCCCTGTGGAGGTATGGACGGGGTCGACCAACATCTCCATGGGCGGCATTCATGGTCAGACGAACGTGGGCCACTGGGTCCGCGACGCCGCGGTCGCGGCGCGATTCCAGGCCTACTGGGAGCTCCTCAAGGGAGACCCCGGCGGCAAGGCGGGGGACGCGGTCGCGGTGGTCCGGAAGAAGAACGAGGACTTCAAGAAGGCGGTCGAGGCGCTGGGCCCCGTGCCGAAGGATCTGGCGGGTATCGCGCCGGGTACGACGCCGGTCTTCAGCCCGCGGCGCGGCTCGAGCGTCCTCGACCTCTATTTCCAGCTGGTCGACGAGGCCGGCCGTCTGGCCTGCATCACGCTCGCCTTCGGCATCAACAAGAGCTTCAAGACGCGGCTCCAGGACAATACCGCGAGCAGCGCCATCGCGTTCTTCCTCCTGGAGAAGCAGGACAAGCCGACGAAGGCCAACCAGAACACCTTCGTCTTCATCGGCGCGAAGCAGAACATCTACAAGGCCTGGGGCTCATTCCTGCGCGAGCCGCTGCACCAGTGGGCGAAGGAGACGAGCGCGGGAGGCCTCGGGTTGAACACGCACGTCAGCTTCATCCACTCCAAGTTCCTGTTGCGAGATCCCCTCGGGCCGGATCCGCTCGTCGTCACCGGGTCGGCGAACTTCAGCGACGCCTCGACGAACGACAACGACGAGAACATGCTGGCGATCCGCGGGGACCGGCGGGCCGCGGACATCTACTTCACGGAGTTCAACCGCCTGTTCAATCACTACTACTTCCGCTCGGTGGTCGAGTCGCAGAAGAATCGGGATCCGAACGTGAACATGGATGCGAGCCTGTTCCTCTCCGAGGGGGACGCGTGGCTGGAGAAGTACAAGCCGGGATCGTTGCGCGCCAAGCGGGTGGCGATGTTCAAGGACATGGCGGTGTGAGCGCCCCCGGGCGCCGGGCGCCTCAGCGGTAGAAGTAGGGATCGAGCACGCGGACCTCGGTGATGCGGTCCACCGGCAGCTTGTTCTTGTCGGCCACCCGACGCACGGCCTCGGGCGTCGGCGCATCGTAGATGCAGTAGGTCTGCCTGCGGTCGGGGGTGACGTAGGAGTGCACCCAGGTCACGCCGTCCTCGGCGTTGATGGCGATGACGCCCTGGCAGGCCTTGGCGCCTTCATTGGTCATGGAGATGGCGAGGCCGTCCGGGAAGGTACGCTCCACGAGATAGCGAGGCATGGCGGGGTTGCTCTCTTTCCGCCGCGTGAGCGCGCTGGCTCATTCGCGACGTCGCCAGGCTAGCCCAGCGCGCGCGCGGGCCGCATCGGGAGCCCCTCCCTATTTTGGCGCGACGGCCTCCCCATCCTGGCGGGCGGAGCCGCCGCCCAGCCCGAGCTTCTGGGCCACCCGGCCGGCCTCCTCGCGGGAGGCCACGCCCAGCTTACCCAGGATGGCCGACACGTGGTGGTCCACCGTCTTGGGCGAGATGTGCAGGCGCGCGCCGATGCGCGCGTTGGTCAGCGCGCGGGCCAGGAGGGCGGCGATCTCGGCCTCGCGCGCCGTGAGGCCGAAGGGATTCCCGCGCGTGGCCGGGCGGGGGCCGCGCGGGATGTGGCGGGCGCCGGCGGTGCGCAGGCGCTGGCGCAGGCGGTCGAGCTCCGGCCGGGCGCCGAGGCGGTCGAAGATCTCGAGTGCGGCGAGCTGGGCGGCCTCGTCGCCCTCGGCCAGGGCGCGGGCTCGCTCGTAGGGGCAGCCGAGGCGCTGCCACGCATCGGCGGCGCGGCGCCAGTCGCCCGCGACCTGCCGTGCGAACGGGCGCGCGGCATGGGCGGGCAGGCGTACGCGGTCGCCGGTGCGCCAGCGCCAGAAGCCGAGCTCGCCGGTATGCCACGCGTGCTTGTGGTGCAGCGCCAGGTCCCACGCGGCGCGGGCCTCGGCCAGCGCGCGCGGGCGGTCATCGGCCAGCCACGCGGCCTCGGCGCGGGCCGCGCGCACCGGGCCCAGGCGCTGGAGGGTCTGCGTGCGCTCGGCCAGCTCGAGGGCCTGGTCGAGCGCGGCCGCCGCGCCCGGATCGCCCCGGCGGGCGCGCAGCCGGCCGAGGGCCACCAGCGCCATGATCCGGCTGATCGTCGCCACGTGCGGGTCGTCCGCGAGCGGACGCGCGGCCTCGCCGGCTTCCGCCCAGCGGCTCTGGTAGAGACGCGTCAGCGCCAGCCACGCCTGCATGTAGTGCCGCGCGTAGTCCAGGTCGCGCTCGGCGGCATAGCGGATGCCCTCGGTCAGGTAGCGATCGGCATCCGCGAAGCGGTACACCTCGCCGCAGGCCGAGCCCAGGTTGATGAAGGCGCCCGCGATCCACTCGGGCAGGGCGGCCTCGCGGGCCAGGGCGAGGCTCTTCTCGAGGTGCGCGTGCCCCTTGTCATCCGCGTAGACGAGCATGGCGGCGCCCATCGTGTTGTAGCCGGCCACGACGATCTCCCGCTCCCCGAAACGCTCGGCCAGCGTGATGGCCTTGCGGCTCCAGCGCACCGCCTCGGCGCGGTCGCGGTTGAGCATGCGCAGGTTGGCCTGGATGCGGTACGCGTAGGCCAGGCCGGGCCCCGGCGGCAGCGCGCGCAGCACCGCGATGGCGCGCCGGCTCGAGGTCTCGGCCTCCGGGTTGCGGCCCGCCCGCACGAGGGCGGCGGCGTTCACCGCGAGACTCCGGCCTTCGCGCAGCCGGTCGCCGGCGTCGTGGTGGATGTCGACCGCCTCGCTCCGGGCGCGGGTCGCCTCGTCGAGGCGATCCACCAGCATGCACTTGTCCGCGTAGGCCTCCAGGAGCCGCGCGCGCTCGGGCGCGGGCGCGGCGGCGGCGAAGCGAAGCGCGCGGGCGTACTGGTCGGCGGCCTCGCGATGCGCGCCGAGCGCGGCGGCGCCGGCGGCGGCGGCGGGCGCATGCGCCAGGACCGCGGCGGTGTCGCCGGCGCCCTCGGCGTGGTGGGCGAGGCGCGCCAGGTCGGGGGAGCCCGCGGGCGGCGTGGTGAGCGCGCGCAGCGCGAGGGCGTGGAGCGCGCGCCGGCGGGGCGGCGCGATCGTGTCCAGGATCGCCTGCCGCGCCAGCTCGTGGCGGAAGGCGAGCAGATCGCCCTGCGCGCGGAGCATCCCGAGGCCGACGCATTCCTCGGCGGCGCCCGCCGCGCCGTCCACCAGCAAGGCCAGCAGCCACGGCTCCACCTGGGCGCCGACGAGCGCGGCCGCGTCGAGCGCGGCGCGGCCGGCCGGCGAGAGGCGGGCGGCGCGGGCCAGCACCGCGTCGCGCACGGTGGGCGGGATGCCGGCCTCGCGGCCGGCCAGGACCTCGGTGACGAAGAAGGGGTTGCCGCCGGTCTGGCGGTGGAGCGCGTCGGCGTCGAGGGACCGGCCCGCGGCCAGGGTCTGCACCGCCGCGGCCGAGAGGGGCGACAGCGGCACGCGCCGCACCGCCCGGGAGGTGGCCAGGTCGCCGAGGACGATGCGCAGCGGATGCCGCGGACCGAGCTCGTCGTCGCGATAGGTCAGCACCAGGAGCGCGGGCACCTGGTGGATCCGGCGGCCGAGGAACTTGACGAGGTCGAGCGTGGCCGCATCCGCCCAGTGCAGGTCCTCGAGCACGACGACGACGGGCGGCCGCCGGCCGAGCTCGGTCAGCACCGCGGAGAAGATGGCGCGCGGCGGCGCGCCGGCCTCCAGGCTCTCGCGCAGCGCCGGGCCGGCCTGAGCGGCGATGTCGTACACGGGCCCGAGCGGGCGCGGGGTGTGCAGGGAATCGCAGGCGCCCCAGAGCGTGGCGGCCACCTCGGCGCGGGTTCGCGTGAAGTGGTCCACCAGCGAGGTCTTGCCGATGCCGGCCTCGCCGTAGACCAGCGCGACGCGGCCTTGACCGCCGGCGGCCTCGCCCAGCGCGGCCGCGAGCCCCTCCAGCGCGGGCGCCCGCTCCAGCAGCGTCATGGGCCGTGCCTCGGCGACCATGACTCGTGAGCCTACCAGATGTGGGCCGGGTGGCGTACCACCCGGCCGGAAGACGCGCGGGTGTCAGGCGAGCCCGGCGGCCCGCGCGATCATGAACAAGCCGGCGGCGACGACGACGGTCCCGATGGCGTGGGCGACGCGCGCACCGGCCGGGACGAGACGCTCGACGGTGATGGCGGCCGCCACGAGCGTCATCGCGAGGAGGTCCATGACCCCGATGACCAAGAGGATCACCATCAGACTGCCACAGCAGTGGCTGCAGTGCAGTCCGAGGCGCAGGCCGTGTCGCCAGGCGGTGCCGGCGTCCGGCGGCAACGCGCGCGCCGGTGCCTGCCGGCAGCAGGCAAGCTGACGCGCCTTCCACGCGGTGAACTGGAGCGCGCCGGCGATCAGGACGACCACGGCGACCGCGAGCGGAACGGCGCGCGCCAGCGGCGGCCTCTGCATCTCGACCGCCGCCAGCGCGACGCCCAGGGGGAAGGCGGCCATTCCGAACACGGTCCACACGAGGAAGTACCCCGCGCCCACGAGCGCGGTCAGCCGGCCCAGGCGCGTCTCGCCCGCCCGGCCGACGGCCCGGCGGTAGCGCCACAGCATCGGCACCAGGGACGGCAGCATCATCGCCGCCGTCATCACGACCCACATGCCGAGGAACGACGCGGCGGCGCCGGGCCACGTCTGCCCGGGCCGCCGCATCCACGCCATCGACATCGTCCAGTCGCCCGGCATCCACATCCCGCCCATCGCCGACATGGATCCGCACCAGACGATCGTCACCGCCACGCTGGCCGCGAAGAGCAGCGCCGAGACGCCGAGGAACGCCATGACCCGGCTCAGCGCTTGCCGTACTCGTCGTGGCGGCGCCACCAGAGGCCCGTGTCGTTGCGCCCCTTGGGGGCACGGTCGAGCCACTGGTACATGCCCCAGAGGCCGTCCACTCCGCGCGAGTAGGCGGAATACGTGTGGTAGACGGTGCCGTCCTCGAGCGTGAACGCGCTCACCCCCGGCCTCTCGCGCAAGTACGTGGCCACGTCGGTTCCGGCACTGGCCGCGAACGCGGTGGGCCCGTCCTCGCCTCCGCCGGCCGGCGCCGCCGGCTCGCGATGGTAGTTGTACTCGATGCCACCCTCGCGCTGCTGCTCCTCGGTGAACCCCACGCCGTAGTCGAAGTTGAAGTCGCCGCCGAACGAGGACGCCCAGGGGAACGTCCA
>Ga0134122_10003684_pt1 | contig 11387 bp, 9 predicted proteins | sample KB302_FD_96461 | JGI IMG/M metagenome (GOLD analysis project Ga0134122, IMG submission 96461) | Terrestrial soil microbial communities without Nitrogen fertilizer from Kellogg Biological Station, Michigan, USA - KB3-0-2 | ecosystem: Environmental > Terrestrial > Soil > Unclassified ...
CCGCATGGCGCCGAGCTATGGACTACCGACGGCACGCCGAAGGGCACCCGTCTCCTGCGGGACCTCTGCCCGGGCAATTGCAGCGGAGCTGTCACGGACGCGTACGTGACGGGAACCAAGGCCTTCTTCAGCCGGTGGGGTGGTGGTGACTCGGAACCTGTCGAGCCGTGGGTGACCGATGGCACCGCCGCGGGTACCCGACTCATCCGCGACATTTGCACCGGTGACTGCCGTCAGGGGCCGGGGGGCTGGAACGTCAACGCAGGCAAGGCGTTCTTCCTGATGCAATCGCTATCGGGCAACTTCAGACTCCAGCTCTGGCGTACGGATGGCACGGCGCAAGGCACCTTTCTGCTGACCGATTCCTCCGTGCCGGAGGTGCCGACTTTCAATCCGTTCGCCGGCACCTTCACCGGCGGCAAGTTTCTGTACACCGCCAGCGAAAGCAGCTCAGGCACCGAGCCCTGGATCAGCGACGGCACGCCCCAGGGCACGCGGCTGGTGGCGGACATCAACCTTCTCGATATCGGCGGCTCGAATCCGCACGACTTCCAGCCGGCGGGAGACGAAGTCTACTTCCTCGCCGGCGACGGGGAGCACGACGCCAGCGCTCTGTGGGTGAGCGATGGCACCGCCGCGGGCACCCGGTTTGTTTTCGCTCTCTTCCCGGATGACAATCCGGTCAATCCTTCCCGCATTGTCGCTTCCGCCAAGACGGATGACCGGTTCTATTTCATGACCCAGGTGGTCGGCGCCGACTCCCGCCTCACCTATACCCTCTGGAGCACCAACGGCACCACAGCCGGAACCGCGCCGGTCCTCCCCGATGACATTCGGGTCCTCGGTTACGACATGGCAGCTCTCGGCCATCGAGCCTTCTTCGCCGCTGCCGACGAAGTTTTCGGCCAGGCACTCTGGGTAACCGACGGCACATCCACGGGAACCCGCAAGCTGGCCAACCTTTATGTTCAGTCGCCGCCCAACCTGGCGGTTTTCCAGGGCAGGGTCTACTTCGTCGGTTGCGCGCTGGAGACCGGCTGCGAGCTCTGGCGCACCGATGGCACTCCCGGGGGTACAGTCCTGGTAAAAGATATCGATTCCCGTATCTTCACCGGATTCGCACCCCGGCTGCTCACCGAGCACGCCGGCAAGCTCTACTTCGTAGCCCGCGACGAGGGGCACTTCCACCGGCTGTGGAGCACCGACGGCACCACGGCCGGCACGGTGCCGGTGGATCTCACCGCAGGACCGGAGGACATCGATCCCGCGTTCATGGTTTCTGCCGGCTCCCGGTTCTTTTTCTGGGGAAATACCCTGGCGGCCAGCGGTAGCCCCAATCCGGATGCCGGGCTCTGGGTCAGCGACGGAACCATCGACGGCACCCAACGGGTCGGCTACGCCCCGATCACCGGCCCCGGCAAATTTGCGGCGTTCAATGGCAACGTCTACTTCGAGAACGCTTCCGACTTGTTCTTCTTGTGGAAGAGCGACGGCACCGAGGCGGGAAGCGGTGCATTGCGCAGCAACGAAGGAAAGAGGATCCGCTTTCCGACCAATTTCAAGCTTCTGGCGGGCCGCCTCGTCTTCACGACCTACATCCAGAGCTCGCTCTACGAGTCCGACGGCACGCAGTCCGGCACCGTCAAGCTCCTGCCGCTCGGCGTACCGGGCTCCTCTAACAGCTTCTTCGAACTGGTGCCCGCCGGTCCGCGCCTCTTCTTCCACAACTGGGACCGCGATCACGGCACCGAGCTGTGGACGCTGGAGGCGGAGTAGGGGGATGGCTCGGCGGCGGACACCTCTCCATTTCGCCTGGGTGACGCCGCGTCAGGCCAGCGCGGCGGCCCCCTCCGGCCGCGCCACCGTCAGCCCGAGATACTTCTCGAACGGCTCGTAGCCGGGCGAGGAGTAGAGAAGGGCGAATCCCTGGTCGATGCAGAAGGTGGCGAGATAGCAGTCGCCGGTGCGCACCGGAATGTCCCGCGCCCGGAGGGTCTGGTAGTTCAGGGCTGACTTCAAGGCGAGATCGAACCCTCCGGTCTCGATCAGCCAGAACTTGAGGAGCGCCTCTTGGGCCTGATTGCGGTGCAGCTCGTCCGGGAACCCCTTCAGGACCTCGGCAATCACCACGTCGGCCACGAGGAGCGCGGACTTTCCCAGGAGCGTGTCCAGATAGCCTGCCCCCGGCGTGGCCGCGCCGGTGAAGTACTCGATCCAGACGGAAGAATCGACGAGGATCTGCATCCTGCTACTTCCGCAGCTCTGCGAGGTCCCCCTTCCAGATCAGCTTGCCGCGCAGGGACCGTACCTTCGCCTGCTCGTGGAGCCTGAGATATACCCGCATGGCTTCCTCGAAGACGCCCTTCTTGGTCTTCAGCGCGCTGAGGCGCCAGGCCTCGTTGAACAGGTCTTCGTCGACATCCACGCTCGTGAACATGGTCTTTCCGGGCATGTACACCTCCGCTGAGGATTGGGAGGAATCGACGACCTCAGCCGGTTCCGCTGCGTGGGAGTATATGAGAAGGAGGCCGAGAGCCCTACCGGCACATCCGCGCGCTCTCCACCCTATAGTGGCGTGAGCTCTCCATATGGCGGGCAGTGCTGTTCATATAAGCCTCGGAGCGATCTATATAGTCCCGCTTCCCGGAGGCGGTTCCCCAACTCTGGTCTATATAATGGGCCGCGTCCATTATATAATTGGGAGTCTCCACTATATAGACGCGAAAACGGGTTATGGATATGCCCCTGCGGGTAATAGGTCGGGCAAGGCCGTCTATATAGACGCCTTGAAGGACTATATGGACGGGTGAGGTCTAGCCTCTCCGTGATCCTGGGGAGCCGGGCCATCCTGGAGCGACGGAGTCGGCTACTTCTCAAAGACCGGAGGCCGGGCTTGAGGTGTGGCCGCGAGGCGAGGGAGATTACAGTTCCTGCTCGGCAATACGGGCGCGGAGGGCGGCGACCTCGGCGGCATCCCTCTCGGCGTTGGCGTGGCCGATTTCGCGTGCATAGTCTACATAGACCTGCATCAGTTCGGCAGCTCGGGCGAGATCCCCTTCCTTCTCGATCTGAAGGCCCAAATTCCAACTAGCTTTGGCCTCTCCCTTCCGGTCGCCGATCTCGCGTGCGATGGTGAGCCAGCGCGTCAGGTGCTCGATGGCGCGCTGCGTCTCGCCGAGATCCGCGTAGGCGAGACCCAGGTTGCCGAGGCAGGTGCCCTCTCCCCGCCGGTCGCCGATCTCGCGTGCGATAGTGAGGCGCTTCTCGAGGAACTCGATCGCACGACGGGGCTCGTCGAGATTCCTATAGGCGACGCCCAGGCTCCCCAAGGCATTGCCCTCACTGATTCGGTCGCCGAACTCGCGTGCGATGGCGAGGACCTGCTCGAAGAGTTCGATGGCGCGGCGCCTATCACCGAGATCCGCATAGGCGACGCCCAAGTTGCCGAGCGAATAGCCTTCTCCGGGACGGTCAACAATCTCGCGTGTGATGGTGAGGTCCTGCTCGTGGTACTCGATGGCGCGGCGCGGCGCGCCGAGAGCCGCGTAAGCGAGGCCCAGGTTGCTGAGGTGGGCACTTTCGGCGCTTCGGTCTTTCCGCTGCCGTGCCGCGGCGAGGGCGGTTTCTCGCCATCGAATCTGTTCTCGCGGGTGCTGGCGAAGAGGCAAGAGGTTCCGGCCTGCGTTCGGATAGTCGTCGCAGATCCTGGCCGCTGCCTCGTCTTCCAGAAACCGGCCTGAAGTCCAGTCGAACCCCGCTTGGAGATTCCCCCACTCGGCGTCGAAAATGCGCAGGCCTCGGCCAAGGAACTCCCCACCCTTCCGATACAGCTCGTCGGCAGTCCGAAGCAGCTCCAAGAAGTATTCCGCGTGTCGTCTCCGAGCCGCTTCGCGCTCGGTCTCCTCGAGGTGGCGGTCCGCAAAGCTCCTGGCAAGGTCGTGCAACCTATAGCGCTCGTCCTTCTCTTCCCATTCGACGAGACTGCTCTGTACCAGATCCCCAAGCGCCTCCGAGGCGGGATCGATCTCGAGCTCCCATAATGCTGCCGCGGCCCGAGCGTCGAAGGTGCCGGGGAACACCGCCAACAAACGCCAGAGTCGCCGTTGCTCCTCCTTCAGCAACTCGTAGCTGACGGTGAGAGAGCGATCGACAGGACCGAGTTGTTCCTTTCCCTCTCTGAGGCGACGTGCGTAATCGGTCGGGGAGAGGTCCGGACGCTCGGCCAGGCGGCGGCCGGTAACGCGAATGGCAAGGGGAAGGCGACCGCAAAGCTGAGCAAGGACATCAGCCTCTTTACCAATCCGCGGTGCGGTTTTGAGGAGAAGGGTTCTGGCGTCCTCAAGAGGCAGCTCGTCCAGATCTCGTGAGACCAGACCAGGAAGGGTAAAGTGGAATCGCGAGGTCACCAAAAGAAGAGAGCCAGAAGGAGGAAGTAGCGGCTCGACCTGTTCCCGGCTGGCGGCGTTGTCCATGAGGAGGAGGCACCGCTTTCCGTGGAGCACGGAGCGGTAGAGTCCTTCCAAGTCAGCGCCACCGTCTGGGACTCGCGCCTCGGGGTGAAAGGACCTGATGACATGCGCCATCGCCTGCGCCGCGGTCAGGGACTGCGGGTCCACACCCTTGAGATCGAGGTAGAGCTGGGCATCGGGATAGGAGTTTTTCAGATCGTCAGCGATCTTCAAGGCGAGAGCTGTCTTTCCGACGCCACCCATGCCACGGAAGCCGAAGATGGCAGCGGTGCCTCCCTGTACGAGCGGGAAGGCCGCCAGATCCTCGTCCCGGCCGGTGAAGTCGGCAGGCGGGGAGGGCAGTTGGTGAAGAGAGGAGAGGGAGGAGAGGATGGCGCCGGTGATTGGGAGTGCCTGGTTTTCCCGTCGGGGAGCTCCCGAACCGTTGACCATCCTCAGAATCTCCTCGGCGATCGTTCTCAACTCGGAGTCGATCCGGATTCCCCGCAGCGCCAACGGCTGGCCGTCAGGCGGGCGGACTTGAAGATTTGCGAGCCAGGGGACAGTCTGCCAGGCGCAGTCCTTGACGATGACCGCAAAGATAGCCACACCATCCCGGGAGCGTCGTTCCAGGAGATAGGGAACCTCCTGTTCTCGGATGAATTTGGAGGTCAGCGAATTGGCGGAGACCAACAGAACCGCCACCCGAGCCGCGTCCATAGCCTCTCGGATCTTTACGAACCACTCATCGCCCGCTCCAATCTTCCGGTCGCTCCAGGCCTGAAGATGGCCCTCGGCTTCGAGGACGCCGAGATGCTTGACGAGGCGATCCTTCCAGACCTCGTCGGCGTGGCTGTAGCTGAGGAAGACGGTTGGGCTGGGCATTTCCGCTAATTTTAGCGTTTTTCCCGGAGCCAATTCGCTCTAAACGCTCTGGCGAGGCGGACGAGACGGCTCCGGAGGAGCCGAGGCTTGTAGCCTGGGGCGCGAGCCCCAGGAACGGATGCCACCCTGACCCATGGAGCCCCAGCGGGGCGACAGCAGCCTTCGATCGCTATGCTGTCGCCCTTTCAGGGCTCTGGATTTATTGGGTTGGCTCGGTTCCTGGGGCTTGCGCGCCCAGGCTACATGCCGGATCCCCTTTGGGGCTCGGCACCGTGGTGAGCGGCCCTTTTGTAGCCACCGAGAATCCGGAAGGATGGTGCCCGGAGAATCAGGAAGGACCAGAGACGAAGAGCCGTTCGACCCTGCCGGAGCTGCCGCAGCGGCCAGGGCTCCGTCTTCGACCCTTGTGCGAAACCGGCTCGGTATCGCCGGACGAGAGAGTCACCCATATCCAGATGCGGCAGACTCGTATCCAGGTGTGACCGGCCCGAATTGCAATGGGGTGGCTCCATATCCAGATGTGGCGGCGTCCTATCTGGATGTGGCATGCCCGTATCCAGGTACGGATCGTCCCGTATCCAATGCAGCGGACCCGCATTGAGATACGGCGAGCCCGTATCCAGATGCGACAGGCTCCTATCCAGGTAGGGATAGCTCGTGACCAGATGGAGTGGGCTCCTATCCAGGTACGGAGTCTCCGGATTCAGATGCGGACGGCTCGTACGGCGATCGGGTCAGGGAGGAACCAGGCGGGAGGTAGTGATTCAGTTTGACTGTGGAAGAGGGAGGTGTCTGCCCTTCGAAGCCTCACCCCCTGGCCCCCTCTCCCTGACGGGAGAGGGGGAAAGAAACCGAAGAACTTGCAGTTTTCCCCCTCTCCGGTTACGGAGAGGGGGCCAGGGGGTGAGGCTTCGAAGGGCAGACACCTCCCTCTTCCACCGATAGACTGAACCGCTACTCCGCAATCGTTCTCCGCTCGGCCGCCTTCCGGGCAGCTTCCCGTACCCGCTCCATCATCTCGGGCGTTGCCTTCCCTACGCCGGGGACGTAACGGCCGGCCCACTCGGCCATGGCGCGGAGGACGGGGAAGAGGTCCGCGCCCTTCGGCGTGAGGTGGTATTCGTAGCGCTGGGGCCGGGAGGAGTAGGGAACCTTCACGAGGATGCCGTTCTCCTCCAGCCGGCGCAGACGGTCGGTGAGGATGTTGGTGGGAATCCCCTCCAGCGAGCTCGCAAAGTCGCCGAAGCGGTGCTTGTCGAAGAACAGCAGGTCGCGGATCACGAGCAGCGTCCACTTGTCCCCAATCAGGTCGAGGACGTTGGCGATCGGGCAGAGGGAGCGCGCGCCCGGAGGCAGCTCAGAGTCCGGCGGACATGGCATGAGATAGAGTAGCGCCAGGGGCTTGCAAAATGCAAGTGAGTTGGCTAGAGTCGATTCGCTTGCAGAATGCAAGTGACAATCTCGCAAGGAGGAAGACGCATGTCAGGAATCACACAGCCTTTCATCTCGGAGCTGGAGCACGAGGCGAAGTCCACCCGCCGCGTGCTGGAGCGGGTGCCGGCCGACAAGTTGGACTGGCAGCCTCACCCGAAGTCGATGAAGCTGGGCCAGCTCGCGCTCCACGTGGCCAACCTTCCTGGCGCCTTTGCGCGCATGGGACGCCTGGAGAGCTTCGATGCCTCGCAGGCGAATTTCACCCCCCCGATGCCGCAGAGCGTGGACGATCTGGTGCCGGCCCTGGAGACCGGAGTGGCGGACGCGCGGAGTTTCTTGAGCGAGCTCGACGAGAAGAGCGCCTTCGCGCCCTGGCGGTTCATGCACGGCGAGCGGGAGCTGATGACTCTGCCTCGTCTCGGCCTCGTGCGCACCCTGATGTTCAACCACATGTATCACCACCGCGGTCAGCTCGTGGTGTACCTGCGCCTCCTCGACGTTCCGGTGCCGTCGGTCTACGGTCCGAGCGCGGATGAGAATCCGTTCGCGAACGCGCCGGTGGTGTGAGGGGGGCCTGGAAGGGGTTCAAATCTGCCGGTGGATTTCGGACGGATCTGCCCTTCGAGGCCCTCACCTCCCCGGCCCTCCTCTCCCAGGGGGGAGAGGAGGGAGAACAGCAGGAAAATCAATCTTGCTCGCGTTTCCCCTCTCTCCCTCTGGGAGAGAGGGGCCAGGGGAGTGAGGGCTTCGGAGGGTAGACCACCCCGCCGATCGCGATCCTTCTGAAGCTGGCGGCTTCCCTACATCACATCAACCCCTCGTCCGCCGAAGGCCCATACAGTCCAGGCAGCGGCACGTCCTGGAGGCGCAGGTAGACGGTGAGTTGGCCGCGGTGGTGGATGGTGTGGTTCAGCACCATGGAGCGCAGGACGGCGAGGCGCGGCATCGCGAAGACCACCCGATCGCCTCGGCGCAGCGTCCAGTTCTCGCGCAGCACCTCGTCGCTGGCGCCGGAGATGGCGTCACGGGCCGCGGCGACGTTCTTGTCGAAGGCTTCCACGATCTCCTGCGTCGAAGGCAGGTCGGTGCGCAGGAGGCCGCCGGTGGCGAAATCGTACTCGGGCATCTGGATGTTCCGCACGGCCCAGACCGGCATCTCAGAGATGTGGGAGGCCAGCCGGCCGAGGGTCATGGATTTGGCATGGGGCTGCCAGGCGAGCTTGTCGGTGGGCACCCGTTCGAGGGTCTTACGGGTGTTCGCCATCTCATGCTCGAACTCGCCAAGGAAGGAAGAGCTCAGGCTCACAGGATCACCTCCGTCTGTTCGGTTTCTGGATCGTAGGCAGAACGTCGCGCCGCGGCAACGCCGGGAGAGTTACGATGGTACCTCCTCGAACAGCGAGGGCTGATCGCCGGCGGGTCCAGCATAGAGGAGCCGGTTGCCAGGGAGAAGGCGAGCGTTGGGGTCCAGCTCATGCGGGCTGGCATGGCCTGGGCTCAGAATATGCAATACCTGGATGCCTCGGGCAACCAGGGCGTCGGAGATGAGGCGGCGATGGCAGCGCCAGGGCACGGCCTCGGCGCAGAGGATGGCGGTGGGCGCGGCTTCGGCGCGGTGAATCAGCCGTTCCAGGGCGGCCCTGAACTCCGGGGTCGCCATGTAGTCGGCGTAACCGCGGAAGGCTTCGACCCGCCAGGCGGTGTGAGGGGAGCCGGGGAGGGAAGGCCGCCGGCCGCCGAGGTCCGGCTCGTGGACGTACTCGATGCCCTCCCCGGCGAGCGACGCGGCCAGGGCGTCGCGCGAGAATTGAGGATGGCGCCGGGAGGCGGGGTAGCGCCGCACGTCGACCAGAACCCGGACGCCGTGCTCGGCCAGTAACTGAAGGAGCTCTTCGATGGCACGGGTGGAATGACCGATGGTGAAGACGCCAGCCACCCGGCTATTCTATCGCCGGAGGGTTCGCAGTCTTCGAAATGGAAGAAAATAAAGGAGCTGGGCGTTCAGGAGATGGGAGTCACGGGATTGCAGCTACGCGTCATCACCTACAACATCCACAAAGCCATCGGCGTTGACCGCCGATTCCGGCCGGAGCGGATCACCGACATCCTGCGCCATTACGACGCCGACATCGTGACGCTCCAGGAGGTGGACGAGGGCGCGCCGCGGTCGCGCGAGTTGAACCTCGCCAAGGAGCTGGCCGAGGCCGCCGGGTATCCCCATTTCGCCCTGGGCCACAACGTCAGCCTGCGCAAGGGCTTCTATGGCAATGCCACGCTGAGCCGGTTCCCCATCCTGCGTGAGCGGAACATCGACCTATCGGTGGCCGAAAGCTGGATCCGGCGCGGCTGCCAGCACACGACCCTGGAGCTCAACGGCACGGGCCAGCACCTGGAGGTGTTCAATCTTCATCTCGGGCTGACCCTTCGCGAGCGCAGGAAGCAGGTCGAGCTGCTGAAGCGCTCCGCCGAGCTCAGCGGCGTCGATCCGGAGACGCCTGTGCTGGTGGCCGGCGACTTCAACGATTGGCGGTCGCGGCTGCAGACGACCTTCACCAACGGCCTGGGCTTCGGCTGCGCGACCGCGCGGCGGCGCGGCCCCTACCAGTGCATTCCCACCTACCCGTCCTTCTCCCCCCAGGGCGGCCTCGACCGCATCTACCACCGCGGCCCCCTCAAGCTGCTGTCGGCCCATTCCTGCCGCCTCAAGATCGCTCGCATGGCCAGCGATCATCTGCCGATCGTGGCGGAGTTTCAGGTGGGGGCTGCCGTCCCATGACCTCTCCGATCCCGATGTCGTCGTAAAACGGATCCGCCGCGGTGCCGCCGCGGGCCCTCATCACCCCGGCCCTCTTCTCCCAGCCTCACACCCACCCCACCGGGAGAAGAGGGAGACTGCTTCGAATTTGTCATCTCTCAAGGGAAACTGCTTCAGATCAGCGTGGCCGTTTCAGTCTCCCCTCTCTCCCGGCGGGCGGGTGTGAGGCTGGGAGAGAGGGGCCGGGGGAGTGAGGGCCAGCGCCGAAGGCGCGAAACGTCTCTCCGGATGCCGAGCAGAGAGTGTCCGCGGACCAGGGTTGGGTAAGGAGGCTCTTGAGGTTTATGCTTCGCAGGTTCCCTGGAATCGAAAAAGGTTCACTTCGACGGTATTTTGTAGGATTCTTAGAGAAAACTGAATGGCGCGTCCTGCCGTCCTCTTCGTCGATCCCGAGGCCTCGCGGCGCAGGGAGATCGCCATCGGGCTTTCGAGCTTCGGCTATGAGGTGATTCCGGCGGTCGGTCCGGAGGAGGCTCGGCGCTATGCGGATACGCTGGGCCCGGGGATCGTGGTGACTGCCGCCGACCTGGTGCGCGGCGCGGACGGCTCGATCGCCGAGCGGTTCGCCTCCGACCGGCCCGAGGCTCAGCATACGCTGCTGCTCCTCGGCAAGACCGAGGAAGAGGGGAGGGAGCTGCCGGAGGACGTGCTCTACCTCAAGGCGGACGGTCTGGCGCCGGAGGACCTCATCCGGCGTATCCATCTCGTCCTCCTCGGCCGGGAGATGGGCATCGAGCCGGACGCCGATCTGGAGTCCCTGGTGGGCGACCTCTCGCTGCTGCCGTTCCTGGAGCTGCTGCGGGTGGCCGAACGGGCGCAGTTGACCGGGCGGATCGTCTGCGCCGACGGCCATGTGGTGCTCCAGGGCGGCGAGGTGATCGCTGCCTCTGCCGGGCGGTCGCGGGGCGTCAAGGCGTTTTTGCGGCTGAGCCGTCTCGATTCGGGGCCGTTCTGGGTCTGGCTGCGCCAGCCGGCCGAGGTGGAGCGCGAGATCCGCCAGGATCTGAAATCGCTCATCTTCCTGGCCCTGGAGGACCGCGTCCACGATGCTCCCGACCCGCGCTCGCGCGCCCGGGTGAAGCTCGGCCCCGCCTTCTTCGAGGCGCGGTTCTCGCCGCGCCAGCAGGAGCTGCTGGCGGTGCTTCCCGCCTGCGTGACCGTCGGCCGCCTGCTCGACGCCATGCCGGCGACGGACGGGGAGATCCTGCGCGACCTGATCGGCCTGCGGGAGCTGGGAATCGTCACGCTGGAGGAGCCGGAGGAGATCGTCCGCGTGGTCACCGACTCGACGTCGGACCTGCCGCCGGAAGTCGCGCGGGCGCACGGCATCCATGTCGTCCCGGTGCTGGTGCTCTTCGGCGACCGGGTGTATCACGACGGCGTGGACCTCAAGGCGAAGGAGTTCTACGAGCTGCTGGAGAAGGGCCCCGTCCATCCGCACACCAATCCCACGCCCAAGGCCGACTTCCTGGACGTCTACCGCTCGTTGGCGCCGCAGAAAGACATCGTCTCGGTCCACATCTCCGAAAAGCTGTCGCAGACGGTCGTCCACGCGCGGCAGGCGGCGGAGGAGGGCCTGCCGGAGTACCAGGAGCTGCGCGGCGAGGCCGAGCGGGTCAACCTGCACGTTGTGGACAGCCACAGCGCCAGTCTCGGTTTGGGCATGCTCGCGCTGTTCGCCGCCCGCATGGCGGGTCGGGGAGTCGAGCCGGCGGCGATCGTCGAGCGGCTGGAGGAGATGCGGGAGCGCATCCACGTCTTCTTCGTGGTGGATACGCTGGAGTACCTGGCGCGCGGCGGCCGCA
>Ga0134122_10003685_pt1 | contig 11387 bp, 9 predicted proteins | sample KB302_FD_96461 | JGI IMG/M metagenome (GOLD analysis project Ga0134122, IMG submission 96461) | Terrestrial soil microbial communities without Nitrogen fertilizer from Kellogg Biological Station, Michigan, USA - KB3-0-2 | ecosystem: Environmental > Terrestrial > Soil > Unclassified ...
ATCGGCCTGCTGTACCTGCTGCAGAACGCGGTGGTGGCCGGGCTCACCAGCGACTACCGCTTCGTCAACGACAGCGTCCTGGCCCGGCTAGGCGGAGCGAAGATCTCGCTGCTCGGATTGACGTTCGCCGTGCCGCTGCTGCTGGCCGCCGGCCTGGCGCTGGTGCTGTTCCTCGCGCTCTATCTGTTGATCGAGCGGACGGAGTTCGGGCTGGCGCTGCAGGCCACCAGCGAGGACCGCGACGCCGCGCGCCTGGTCGGCATCCGGCCGCAGCGCATGTTCGCGATGGCGTGGGGCCTGGGCGCGGCACTGGTGGCCATCGCCGGCGCCATCCTGGTCAGCTTCTTCTCGGTGTATCCGCAGGTGGGACTGCAGTTCACCGTGCTGGCGTACGCCATCGTCGCCCTCGGCGGCTTCGGCAGCGTGCTGGGGACGCTGATGGCGGCGCTGCTGGTCGGCGTCATCCAGAGCGTGACGGTCGTGTATCTGCCGCCGGCGTTCAAGGACGCGTTCGTGTTCGGCTCGTATCTGCTCATTGGATTGTTCCGGCCACAAGGTCTCTTCGGGCGGTTCTGATGACCCGCGCGTCGCGGCGAGTTGGGCAGGCGCGGGGGGCAGGCAGGGCGCGGCCGCGCCTGCATGGCTCGCCTGTCGCCGTAAGTCGTTTCGGGCTCGGCTCGCTTCGGGCCCCCCATCCCCCAGAGGGGGTTGGGTTTTCGGACAGTCGAATCGTCGGTGGCTCGCTCGCCGAGCCCGAAACGACAACGGCGACGACGGCTCGCCATGATGGCGCGGCCGCGCCCTGCCTGCCCCCCGCGCCTGCCCAACCCGCCGCGGCTCCCCGTCACCACGGTTCACCCCGTCATCACCCTCTATCCCGTCACCACGCTTCGTCGGAGTCATCGGCGTGACGCGGGTTGTGCTGGTGATCGGGGCACTGGTGGCGATCGTCTACCCGATCCCGCTGCAGGTGTCGGGCTACACCTACTATCAGACAGTCGGCTTCCTGGTCCTCATCAACGCGATGCTTGGGGTGGGGTGGAACGTTATTGGGGGGTGGACGGGGCAGTTTGATTTCGGGCCGCAGGTGTTCTTTGGGGTCGGGGCTTATACGGCGGCGCTGGTGTACGTGAAGCTGGGGATCGATGCGTGGCTGGGGCTGCTGATTGGGGTTGTGGTGGCGGCCGTGATCTGTGCGGTGCTGACGTATCCGTTGACGCGGCTGCGGGGGCACTACTTCGCGATCGCCACGGTGGCCATCTGGATGATCGCGCAGCCCATCGGGGCCACCTGGGAGTACATCGGCGGTAGCCAGGGGCTGTTCATCCCGGTGAAGCCGCGCGCCAGCGTGGTCTCGTCCGCGCTGTCGCTGCAGTTCTCGGGGCCGACCAAGGCCATGGGCTACTACTACGCGGCGCTGGTGCTGTTCGTCGTCACGCTGGCGCTGATGAGGCTGGTCGAGCGGGGCAAGCTCGGCTACTACTTCCGCGCGATCCGCGACGACCAGGAGGCGGCCGAGGGCATCGGCATCGACAGCCGGCTCTACAAGGTCATCGCCCGCAGCATCACCGCCGCCGTCTTCGCCGCCGGCGGCGTGCTCTACGCGTTCTGGGCGCTGTCGGTCTTCCCCGAGCAGGTGCTGGAGCTCAACTGGAGCACGCTGCCCATCATGGCCACGGTCGTGGGCGGCATCGGCCGGCTGTGGGGCCCGGTGCTCGGCGCCGTCATCCTGATTCCGATCTCGCAGATCATGAGCACCACGCTCGGCACCGGGCCGCTCGCCGGGCGGGGGATCGACCTCATCGTGTACGGCCTCATCATCATCGTCATCGCGGCGTTCCGCCCCACCGGACTGCTCTCGCTCCCCTGGGCGCGGTGGTTCCGCGTGCGCCGGTCGGCGATCGTGTAGGCATGGCCGCCCTGCTCAGCCTGGAGTCATCGTCCAAGCAGTTCGGGGGGCTGCTCGCCAACCGCGAGGTCTCGCTCACCATCGAGGCCGGCGAGATCGTGGGGCTCATCGGCCCGAACGGCGCGGGGAAGACGACGCTGTTCAACTGCATCACCGGCTACATGCACCCCGACGCCGGCCGCATCGTCTTCGACGGCAGCGACATCACCACGGCCCGGCCGGAGCGGATCTGCCACCTGGGTGTGGCGCGCACCTGGCAAGTGGTGCGCACCTTCGGGCGCATGACGGCGCTCGACAACGTGGTGTGCGGCGCGCTGCAGCGCACCGGCCGGGTGGCCGAGGCGCGAACGCGGGCGCTCGAGCTCCTGGAGTTCACCGAGCTTCAGGGTCGTGGCGACATGCCGGCGGCCACCCTGACCTTGGCCGACAAGAAGCGCCTGGAGATCGCCCGCGCCCTGGCCACGCGGCCGAAGCTCCTGCTGCTCGACGAGGCGATGTCCGGCCTCACGCCGTTCGAGAGCGCCGCCGCGGTGAAGCTGGTGCGCCGCATCCACCAGGAGCTGAAGGTGACGATCTGCGTGGTGGAGCACGTCATGGAAGTCGTCATGCCGCTCTCCCATCGCGTGATCGTGCTCAACTACGGCGTGAAGATCGCCGACGGCGCGCCCGAGACGGTCGTGCGCGACGAGCAGGTGATCCGGGCCTACCTGGGGGATCGCCGTGCCGCCCGCTAGCCTGCTCGAGGTTCGCGACGTCCACGTGGCCTACGGCGCCGGCGTGCGGGCGCTCCAGGGCGTGTCGTTGCGGGTCGACGCCGGCGAGGTGGTGGCGCTCATCGGGGCCAACGGCGCGGGGAAGACCACGCTGCTCAAGGCCATCGCCGGCCTGGTGACGCCGCAGGCGGGCGAGGTGAGCTTCGACGGCCAGCCCATCGTCGCGGTGGACGCGGCCGATCGGGTGAAGCTCGGCGTGGCGCTCGTCCCCGAGGGCCGCCGCCTGTTCAGCCGCCTGAGCGTCGCCGAGAACCTCACGCTGGGCAGCTTCAGCAACGGCGATCCCGCCCATCGGCGCGAGATGCTCGAGCGGATCGAGGCGCTCTTTCCCGTCCTGCGCGAGCGCTCGAAGCAGCGCGCGGGGACCTTGAGCGGGGGCGAGGCCCAGATGCTGGCCATCGCCCGCGCGCTGATGTCGCGCCCACGCTTCCTCATGCTCGACGAGCCGAGCCTGGGGATCATGCCGCGGCTGGTCGATCAGGTGATGGATTCGCTGCGCCTGCTGCACGAGACGGAAGGCCTCACCATGTTTCTCGTCGAGCAGAACGTGCCGGCGGCGCTGGACCTGGCGGACCGGGGCTACGTGCTACAGACCGGGCGGGTGGTGCTGGAGGGCCGGAGCGAGGAGCTGCGCGGCAGCGACCTCGTGCGCAAGGCCTATCTGGGGATGTGAGCTACAGATTCTTGAAGCGCTCGTTCAGGTCGCGGACTCGGTCGGCCTCGACGATCTCGCCATCGCGCCGCTCGTTGCCCTTGCGGTGCGCCTCGGTCAGCCAGTTGCGATAGCCCTCGTTGGCGCGGCGGATGCGCGTGTCGACGTCGTCCACCGCACGGGGCAGCGCATCGGGGCTGCTGCGGATCGTGAGCTCGACGAACTTGACGTTCACCGCCCACTGGGCGCCGCCGGGGGCGGTGCTCTCGGGATCCTTCTGGAAGAGCGCGACCCACTCGTCGGGCGGCTGGGCGGAGAGGCGCATGGTCCATTCCACGCCGTCGCCGGTGGTCGGCGGCCCGGAGCGATGGATGTCCGTGAAGCGGGCGGGGCGGAAGGACATCGCTACTTGCCCGCCGCCCTGGGCGCCAGCCGCATCTCCCGGAGGAACTCGATGACGCTGGGACCGGCGCTGGACCGCACGACGGCGTCGTGGCTCCAGAAGCCGAGGAACTTGAGGGTGCGATGCTTGCCGGCGTCGGCCTTCGCGGTCTTGAGGCTTCGCGTCCAGAACGGGCCGCGATGACGGCAGAAGCGGGATCGGCACGCCCACACCGCCGTGGGCGCCGGTTCCGCGTAGTTGGATTCGACCATGATAGTCCTCCACTCCCGGCAGGGGCGGCCTCGCTGGGCCTCAAGCATAGCCGAAGTCGCCGGCCGCCGCACGATTGGCTGAACGGCACCGTTCGTGGTAGAAATCGCCCGCGATGGAAATGTGATGCAGTTCGGGGGATTGTGATGCAGTTCGGCATGTGCGTCATGGCGGATGTGGACGAGATCGGCTTTTTCACGCACGCCGAGAGTCTCGGCTACGACTCCGTCTGGGTCACCGACAGCCAGATGATCTTCTCCGACTGCTACGCGGTGCTGGCGCTCGCCGCCCAGGCCACGGAGCGGATCCGGCTGGGTCCCGGCACCGCCATCTGCGGCACGCGCATCCCGCCCGTGCAGGTGGCGGCGATGGCCACGCTGAACAAGCTGGCTCCCGGCCGCGTGCACCTCGGCATCGGCACCGGCAACACCGCGATGCGCACGATGGGGCAGCGGCCGATGCGGATTGCCGACTACGACGAGTACCTCGGCGTGCTGGCCGGTCTCCTGCGCGGCGAGGTCGTGGACTACCGCTATCGCGATCGCGTCCGTCCCATCCGCATGCTCACCGACAACAAGAAGTACCTCGGTCTCGAGCCGAAGATCCCGCTGTACGTCTCCGGCTTCGGCCCCCGCGCCATGGAGCTGGCCGGCAAGCACGGCGACGGGCTCGTCTTCGCCATCCCGCCGCGCGGCGTGGCGGTGGCCGAGGCGCTGGGCCACGCGCGCGCCGGCGCCGCCCGGGCAGGCCGCCGGCTCGACGACTTTCGCAACTGCGCGCTGACCAACGTGGCGCTGCTCGAGCCCGGCGAGGCCGTCGACTCCCCGCGCATCGTGCGCACGGTCGGGCCCAACGTCATGGCCAGCGTCTACTACTTCTACGACGAGGTGCAGGAGCGCGGGATCGAGCCGCCGGAGTTCCTCCGGCCGATGTGGAAGCGCTACTGCGCCCTGGTCGAGCAGACGCCGGCGGCGCATCGCCACTTCCGGACCCACGAGTTCCACTACACGTACCTGCACCCCGGTGAGGCCGAGCTGATCGACGCCGGCCTGATCCGCGCCACCTGCCTGGTGGGCACGGCCGACGAGCTCGTCGAGCGGATCCGCGAGCTGGAAGGGCAGGGTCTTCAGGAGCTGATGTTCGCCATCGGTGTCGACGAGAAGTGGCGTGTGGCCGAGGCCTTCGCGCGCGAGGTGATCGCGCGGCTCTGAAGCGGTAGTCTGTAGAACCCGCAATGCAAGCGCTAGACGGCCGACTGATTCTTTCGCCTTCCGATCTCAACGATTACGTCGAGTGCCCGCATCTCACCACGCTGGGCCTCGAGGTCGCGCGCGGCACGCGCAAGCGGCCGTACGTCCCCAACGAGCACGGCGATCTGCTGCGTCGCAAGGGTGAGGAACACGAGGCCGCCTATCTCGCCGAGCTGCGTGCCCGCGGGCGGCAGGTGGTCGACGTCATCGGCGCCAACCGCTGGGACTTCGACGCCTCGGCGCGGGCCACCGCCGAGGCGATGCGCGCCGGCGCCGAGGTCATCTACCAGGCGACGTTCGTGATCGGCGACTGGCGTGGGCGCGCGGACTTTCTCGAACGCGTGGACGGCCAGCGGACCGGGCTGGGCGAGTGGGGCTACGAGGCGCTGGACGCCAAGCTGGCGCGGGCCGAGAAGCCCACCTACGTGCTGCAGCTCTGCTTCTACACCGAGGCGATCGCGGCCATCCAGGGCGCGGCGGTGGACAGGATGCACGTGCTGCTCGGGATCGGCGAGCGGCGCACGCTCCGGCCCGACGACTTCACCGCCTACTACCGCCGCGTGCGCGACGGGTTCCTCGCCGCCATCGGGCACGGCGCGGCGACGGAGCCGTATCGCGTGGACCATTGCGGGCTGTGTGAGTTCCGCGCGGTCTGCGACGAGCGCTGGGAGCGTGAGGATCACCTGCTGCTGGTGGCCGGCATCCGCCGCGAGCACGTGACGCGGCTGCGGTCGGCCGGCGTGGAGACATTGGCGAAGCTCGCCAAGGCGCCGGATGTGAAGGTCGATCAGATCGCCGCCCACACGTTCGGGGCGCTGCGCGAGCAAGCCGAGCTGCAGCTGCACCGTCGGACCACCGGAGCGTTGACGTGGCGGCCGCTGCCGGTCGAGGCCGAGCGTGGCTTCGACCGGCTGCCGAAGCCGTCGATGGGCGACGTCGTGTTCGACATCGAGGGCGATCCGTTCTGGGAGCCGGCCCGCGGCCTGCACTTCCTGCTGGGCCTGCTGACGCCCGCCGAGGACTGGACCTGGCGCTATCGCACGATCTGGGCGCACGACCGCGCCGGCGAGCGTCGCGCGTTCGAGACGCTGCTCGATTTCTTCCACGAGCGGCTCGCCCGCCACCCCGACATGCACGTCTACCATTACGGCGCCTACGAGCCGGCGGCGATCAAGCAGCTCATGGGGGTCTACGCGACCCGTGAGGACGCGGTGGACGAGCTGCTGCGGCGCGAGGTGTTCGTCGACCTGCACGGTGTCGTGCGCCAGGGCCTGCGGGCCGGCGTGTCGAGCTACTCGCTGAAGGACGTCGAGGCGCTGCCCGACTTCCACCGCGAGGCCGACGTCACCAGCGGCACCCGCGCGGTGCTGAGCTACGAGCAGTGGATGGCGAGCCGAGCCGAGCGGCACCTGACGGAGATCGCGGCCTACAACGAGGAGGATTGCCGGGCGACGCTGTCGCTGCGTGACTGGCTGCTGGGCCACCGGCCGCCGGGCACGGCGTGGGCCATGCCGACCCCCGCGCGGCCGATGGACGAGGACCGGCAGAAGGCCGACCGCACGCGCGAGGCTCTGCGCGAGGCGCTGCTGGCCGGCAGCACGCCGGGCGATCCGCGGTGGCTCATGGCCGAGCTGCTCGAGTACCACCGGCGCGAGGCGCGCCCCGCGTGGTGGTGGTTCTTCCAGCGGTGCGAGATGTCCGTCGACGAGCTGTTCGCGGACGGCGAGGCGATCGGGCGACTGCGGCCGGCGGGCACGCCGCGGCGGGTCGGGCGCTTCATGGAGTATCCCTTTGGCTTCGAGATCCAGCCGCACAAGCTCGCCGAAGGCGACACGCCGTGCGACCCCGCCACGGGTCGCGGCGCCGGAACCATCGTGAAGCTCGACGAGGTGGAGGGAACGCTGGTGCTCCGGCGCTCGGCCGACGGCGCGTTGCCCGAGGCGCTGATCCCGCCGCGCCCCATCAACACGCTCGTGCAGCGTCACGCGCTCGAGCGCCTGGGCGGTGCCGTCGTGGCCGGCAACGGCCGCTACCGAGCACTGCGCGACATCGTCGCCCGGGCCCGCCCGCGATTCCGGAGCGCGGTCGGCGAGCAGGTGCAGACGGCCGATCTCGCCGCGCAGCGCCAGCGCGCAGCCGCGCTGGACGACAGCTATCTCGTCATCCAGGGCCCGCCCGGCACGGGCAAGACGTGGACGGGCGCGCGCCTGGTGATCGATCTCATCCGTCGCGGCCGGCGGGTCGGCGTGGCGGCCACCAGCCACAAGGCCATCCACAACCTGCTCGACCAGATCGAGGAGGCCGCCGAGGAAGAACGCGTCGAGTTCCGCGGGCTGAAGAAGTCCAGCGCGGGGAGCGCCGAGACCCAGTACGCGAGCATTTCGATCCGCAGCATCGAGGAGCCCAAGGAGTTCGCCACCGCCGCCCCCGGCGTACAGCTGCTGGCCGGCACCGTGTGGTTATTCGCGCGCGGCGAGCTCGACGGCACGCTCGACACGCTGGTGATCGACGAGGCCGGCCAGGTGGCGCTGGCCGACGCGCTGGCGATGGGGACCGCCGCGCGCAACGTGATCATGCTCGGCGATCCGCAGCAGCTCGCCCAGGTCTCGCAGGGCACCCACCCGGAGGGCACGGGTCTCTCCGTGCTGGAGCATCTGCTCGACGGGCATCCGACAGTCCCGCCGGACCGGGGCATCTTCCTGGAGCGGACGCGCCGCATGCACCCGGGCGTCTGCCGCTTCGTGTCGGAGGCCATCTACGAGGGGCGGCTGGAAGGCCTGCCCGACCTCGCGCGCCAGGACACGGACTTCGGTACCGCGCTGCACTTCTTGTCCGTCGATCACATCGGCAACGTCGCCGCCTCGGCGGCGGAGGCGGAGCGCATCACGCTCGAGATCCGCCGGATGCGCGCCGGGTCGTGGACCGATCGCCAGGGGCGGAGGCAGCCGCTCGACGACTCCGATTTCATGGTCGTCGCGCCGTACAACGCGCAGGTGCGGCAGATTCGACGAGCGCTGGAGGCCGCGGGGCTCGGTGGCGTGCCGGTGGGGACGGTGGACAAGTTCCAGGGCCGCGAGGCCCCGGTCGTCTTCTACTCGATGGCGACGTCCAGCGCCGAGGACGTGCCGCGCAGCCTGGAGTTTCTCTTCTCGCGCAACCGCCTCAACGTCGCCGTCTCGCGCGCGATGTGCCTGGCCTGCATCGTGGCCAGCCCGCGCCTGCTGGAATCACGCGCGCGGACGATCGATCAGATGCGGCTGATCAACGCGCTGTGCCGCTTCGCGGAGCTGGCCGAGACGCGCTGAAGCGGGCGGGGCCGCCGCCGGCGAGGCGATGGGCGGCGGCGTGGGCGAGATTCCGGTCCATCTTGCGGGTCAGGCCGAGCGCGACCACGCGCGCGAGCAGGTCATCGGCGCGGACCACGGTGACCTCGGGCCGGTTCAGCTCGAGCTGGCAGCGCGGATTCGTGAAGACCACGATGGTGCGGACGATCTCCCGCGCGAACTCCGGATGCCGGGCGGCCAGGAACTTTCTCACCGCCATCGCGCTGGCTCGGGCCTGACGGCTGTAGCTCTTCCGCGGCCGGCCGTTGACCGACCACTGGGCACCCTCGCACTGCACGAGGCCTGCGGCGCGCCGGGTGGAGATGACGACGACGCCGCAGGGCCCGGCAATGACGTGGTCGACGCGGCCGGTGCGCAGGACGAGGTCGTTGATGAGGTAGTAGTCGTTCGGCAGCTGCTCCAGCACCGCGTGGAGGCCCTTGTCCCGGCGTAGCTTCCGGACCGGCCGCAGCCGTACCGCCAGCCGGGGCGTCGCGCAGAGCGCGATCAGCAGCGCCAGCAGGACGAGCCCGACGGCCGGGGCGGGATGCTGCGCAGAGAGACGGGGCGCCGATCGGAAGCCCGCGGCCAGGAGGAGGGCCCCGGCGGCGACGACCACCCCCAGTGTGGCCCAGCGTCGGTACCCCTGTATGTCGATTGGCTTGCTGCCCTGCCGGAGGATCTGCACAACACAGTAGTAGCAGGACAGGTCGTCTCGCCGGGACCGTTTTCAGACGCACTCTGACCGGGCGGCAGGGCCGCATGGGCGGGGGATGTTTTGACTCCCGCGGCGGGCGCGTTGTAGCCTGACCGGGCCCGAAGGGCAGGGAGGGTTCAATGTCGCGAGATCGCCTGAGCCGTCGCGTCTTTCTGAAAACTGCCGGCGCCGTCGCCGCACTCGGCGCGGTGCCGAGTGTGGGCCGGGCGCAGGCCAAAGAGGTCAAGCTCGGCTACATCCTGCCGGTGACCGGGCCGCTGGCCTTCGAGGCCCAGCTCTCTTTGAACGGCTTGCAGCTCGCGGTGGACGAGATCAATGCCGCGGGCGGCGTGAAGGCGCTGGGCGGGGCCAAGCTCACGCTCTCGCCCGGCGACACCCAGCAGAAGGTCGAGCTGGGCAACTCCGAGGCGGCCCGTCTGATCGACCAGGGCGTCACCGTGCTGATCGGACCCTTCTCCAGCCTGGTGGCCTTCTCCGTGCGGCAGGTGACCGAGAAGAACAAGACGCCGTTCATGCTGCTGGCCGCGGTGGCCGACAACCTCACCGAGGGAGGACTGAAGTACGTCTTCCGCGTGCAGCCCAACGGCAAGGCCATGGCGACGGTGACCATGATGAACATCGCCGAGATGGCCAAGGCCGCCAACCTGCCGCTCAAGCGCGTGGCCATGATGCACGAGGACGGCAACTTCGGCACCACGATGGGCAACCACGTGGAGGCCTTCGGCGGTCAGCTCGGCTACAGCGTGGTGCAGAAGATCCCCTACAGCATCAAGTCGCCCGACTTCACCGCCGAGCTGTCGAAGGTGAAGGCCTCCAAGCCGGATCTGCTGGTCATCAGCGGTTACTACGGCGATTCCAAGATCATCGCCGAGACGGCGGCCAAGCTGCGGATCGGCGTGAACGCGCTGGTGGGCCTCGCCAACGCCGCCTACTCGAATCCCAAGTTCATCGCCGACAACCGGGAGCTGACCGACCAGCTCTTCGACGGCAACTACTGGCACAACCCGCAGTCCGCGCGGGCCAAGGCCGTGTTCGCCGCCTACGAGAAGCGCTTCAACTCCACGCTGACCTCGCACGGCGTGCAGGCCTACACGGTCATCTACGTGGTCAAGGACGCACTGGAGCGCGCCGGCTCGGCCGATCGCGACAAGGTCCGCGACGCGCTGGCCAAGACGAACCTGACCGATCACATCCTGCCGCAGGACGCGATCAAGTTCGACGACACCGGCGAGAACGTCAACGCCAGTCCCGCGCTGCTGCAGGTGCAGGGAGGCAAGCCCGTGGTCGTCGGCCCGGCGCGCTTCGCCGAGGCCAAGCCGGTGTTCCCCGTTCCCAAGTGGCACGGCTAGGCCGCTGAGCGGCATCACCAGCGAGCTTCTCCTGCAGGCCGCCGTCAGCGGCCTCCTGCTCGGCGGCGTCTACGGGCTGGTGGCGTGCGGCCTGTCGCTCATCTTCGGCGTGCTGCGCATCATCAACTTCGCCCACGGCGCGGTGATGATGCTCGGCATGTACGCCACGTACTGGCTCTTCACGCTGGGCGGGATCGATCCCTACGTGGCCATCGTGATCGTCGGCCCGCTGTTCTTTCTGGTGGGCATGGTCATCCAGCGCGTGGTCATCGAGCCCAATCGCTTCGCCGCCGAGCACAACCAGCTGCTGCTCACGCTCGGCCTGGCGTTGTTCCTGGAAAACCTGGCGCTGGTCCTCTGGCAGGGCGACTTCCGCACGGTGCGGCCGCGCTACGCCAATGCCTCGTTCGTACTGGGGGAGGCGCTGGTGGAGGTGCCGCGGCTGGTGGCGTTCGGCGGCGCGGTGGTGATGGCACTGGCGCTCTTCGCGTTCTTGCGACGGACCGACGTCGGCAAGGCCATCCGCGCACTGGCCGAGGAGCCGGAGGGCGCCCTGCTCATGGGCATCGACGTCCGCCGCATCCGCGCCGTGGCTTTCGGCATCGGCTCGGGCTGCGTGGCGGTGGCCGGCGCGCTGGTCACGCCGTTCTTCTACGTGGCACCGGATGTCGGCGAGTCGTTCAACATCATGGCCTTCGTCGTCGTCGTGCTCGGCGGCATGGGCAATTTCGTCGGCGCCCTCCTAGGCGGGCTCATCGTGG
>Ga0134122_10003686_pt1 | contig 11385 bp, 10 predicted proteins | sample KB302_FD_96461 | JGI IMG/M metagenome (GOLD analysis project Ga0134122, IMG submission 96461) | Terrestrial soil microbial communities without Nitrogen fertilizer from Kellogg Biological Station, Michigan, USA - KB3-0-2 | ecosystem: Environmental > Terrestrial > Soil > Unclassified ...
CCTCCGGCGCGAGCTGAAGCTGGAGGACCCGTCCGCGCTGCTGCCCCGATGAGCGGCCTCTTCGTCGTCCTCGAGGGCATCGACGGGGCGGGGACCACCACCCAGGCGGAGCGCCTGTCCGCCGCGCTGCGGGCCGACGGGCACCGCGTGCTCACCACCCGGGAGCCTTCGGATGGGCCGTTGGGGACGCTGCTGCGGCAGGCGCTGGCCGGGCGGCTGGTGCTCCCGGGCGGGGCGGGCGCGCTGGCGCCGGAGACGCTGGCGTTGCTCTTCGCCGCGGACCGGACGGACCACCTGGCGGCGCAGATCCGCCCGGCGCTGGAGGCGGGGGTGGTGGTGATCTGCGACCGCTACGTCCTCTCTTCGATGGCGTACCAGGGGGCGCAACTGCCGCCGCGGTGGGTGGAGGCGATCAACGCGTTCGCGGAGCCGCCGGACCTGACGCTGTTCCTGGAGGTGGATCCGTCCGTGGCGTCCAGGAGGCGCGCGGCGCGGGGCGGCGAGGCGGAGCTGTTCGAGGATGATCGGCTGCAGGCGAAGGTCGCCCGCGAGTACCTGGCCGCCATCCGCCGGCGGGGTCGGAAGGACAAGGTGGTGCGCATCGCAGGAGGGCAGAGCGTCGAAGACGTGACGGCCCGGGCGCTCGCCGCGATCCGGAAGAAGCTGAAGTGAGGCGCCGATTTCCGTGGGCCGTGTTGGTCGTGGTCTGGTTCGGGAGCTGCCTGCAGTGGGACCTCACGTGCGGCGCGTGCCTCGACGCGGTGGCGGAGCGCGAGGCGGTCCCCTACGAGTGGGTCGACCCGTGCACGCTCCGATATCACGACGAGCCCAAAGAGCCGGGCCGCCCCAGCCCCTACATCAACGGCATCATCAACCCGACCGAAAAGGTCGACCCCGAGCACCACCTCATCTATTTCCCCGATTGTGAACCGGATGCGGGGATTCAGGGGACGGTGGAGTTGCACTGGATCTACGACACGCACGTGGAGCACTGAGCTCCTGCTGCTACTCATGGTCGCGTGGCTCGCCGCCTGCGAGCACACAGGGGAGGCACCGGCGCCCCCGGCCTCACCGCCCCCGGCTGAGCTCGCCGGCCAGGTGCTGGCGCTCGAGCTTCGCCTGGAGTCGTTGCGCGCGCTCAGTCAGGCGGAGGCCGGCCGATCCCACGGCGAGAAGTCGCTCAACGCGCTTCAGGAACAGCTCGCGCTGACGGCGACGCTCTTGCTGCAAGACGACGGTCAGCCAGACGACGACCATCGGGCAGCAGCCGAGGTGGGACTCAATACCGCCGGCTTGTACGCGGACCTTGTCGGCACCGATCTGATCGCCTCCGCGGAGCGGGTGCGAAGCGTCGCCCGGAGCCACTGCAACAGAGGCCTCGAAGCACTCAAGCCGATCCGATTCGGGATGGCTGTTGACTGGCGGTGGCCGCTCGCCCACCGCCTCGATGCGTGGGAGGGGATCGCCGCGGCCCGGAGGCATCGCGACCAGGTCAACCTGGTCTCGCCCACGGCCAGCGTGTTGAAGGCAGGAGTCGCGGCGGCGAACACCACCAGCGCTGCGATCTCGCTGACGAAGCTGGTGGCGCTTGGACGCCCAGCGCTCGCGGCGCTGATCGCGTGGCTCCAGGGCGGAGGGTTCGAGGGGGCGAGTCTGGAGTTGGTGGGAGCGGGATCGGGGCTTGGCATCCAGGTCGTCGCGGGCGCCCGGGTTCTGGTGCTGAGTGACGAGGCGGTCATTGCGCTCGTGGAGACGGGACAGGTCGCCGCCAACGCGCTCGCGCTGCTGTTCATGGCGCGCGGGCACCTCCACCACATCTGCACGGACAAGAATTACGTCTCGGATTCGCAGGGTGGGCCCTGGTCACCGAAGTTCAAGCCGATCCTGGACGGAGCGAAGATCGGGTTCGACGATCCCGAGAACCTCGTCGAGGTGGAGGGGCACCAAGGGCCCCATCCAGAGGGGTATCACCGGGAAGTCTTCCGTAGCCTCCAGGAGGCCACCAAACGGCTCGCTCCTGGCACCGTCGCTTATCGCGAAGCCGTAATTCGAACGTTGCGCGCCCTCGCTGAGCAGATCCAGAAGCCCGGGACACCGCTCAATCAACTCGTGACAGGAGCCGCTCGATGAGCGATCAAAACCAATATTTCGATCTCTGGGACGACATGCAGATCCCCGGTCGTTCGGTGCTCGGGACGCCCGTCGGCGGCGACAGATGGATCGATCCGAGCCAATTCGCTGACGGCGAGGTCGTCGAACACTGGGTCCCGATGACCTTCGAGGTGATTCACCCTGGTTCGATGCTCGATTACAGCATGGCTCATATGGGCGTCCCGGTCGTCAACCAGCGCGCGGCGGACGTCCTCGAACGCACCTGTGGTGACCAGGTGCAGCTCATCGAGGTCACTGTCTCTGGGCAGATCGAACCATTCTTCATCGCCAACGCTCTTCGAACCGTGGAATGCGTCGACGAGCAGCGGTCGCAGAGCGTGGCCCTCTGGACCGAGGAGGACGGCCAGCCGGCCAAGATCGGCCGATACCGCTCCATCTTCGGCCTCAAGATCGACCCCATCCGCGTCCCCCCAGAGCTCGACCTCTTCCGCGTCGCCCGCTGGACCGTCGCCCTCATCGCCTCCGACCGCCTCAAGCGCGCCATGGAGGGCGCCAACCTGATCGGCCCCAAGTTCATCCCCGTCTGACTGGGCTACGCTCGTCGCGCATGGAACGGACCGGCGCCGCGGCGGTGATCATCGGCAACGAGATCCTGACCGCCAAGGTGACGGACGCCAACGGCCCGCACCTCGTCCGCCGCCTGCGCGACCGCGGCGTCCCGCTCGCCTCCATCGCCGTCGTCCCGGACGACGTGGACGCCATCGTGGAAGCCGTGGCCTCCGCCCACCGCCGCGCGCGGCACGTGCTCACCTCCGGCGGCATCGGCCCCACGCACGACGACGTGACCGTGCGCGCGGTGGCGCTGGCCCTGGGGCGCAAGGTGGTGCGCCTGGAGGAGATGGTGAAGCGCATCCGCGACCACTACGGCGAGGGCGTCCCCGCGGCCGCGCTGCGCATGGCCGACGCCCCCGAGGGCGCCGAGCTGTGGATCCAGGAGGGCACCTGGTTCCCCGTCCTCACCTGCGACGGCGTGCACATGCTCCCCGGCGTGCCCCAGCTCTTCCGCCACCAGCTGGAGACGGTGCTGGCGCGGCTGCCGGGCACCCCCGTCTTCGTCCGCGGCCTCTACCTGAGCGCATCCGAGGCCGAGATCGCCGCCGCCCTCGACGCGGTGGCGCTGGACATGCCGCAGGTCTCCATCGGCTCCTACCCCACCTTCGACCGCGGCCTCGACTACTCGGTGAAGGTCACCGTGGAGCACGCGGAGCACGGGCCGGTGGAGGAGGCGCTGGACCGCCTCCGCCGCTCGCTCCCGCAGGGCAGCATCGTCCGGACGGAGTAGCGCCCGCGCCCCGCCCTCCCCGCTCACCCCACCCGGGCCAGCGCCAGCCGCCCCTCCCAGCGCTCCTCCAGCGCGCGCACCAGGGTGCGGTGCTCGGGGCGCTCCAGGCGGGGATCCGCGTCCACCACCGCGCGGGCCTCCACCTGGGCGACGGAGATCAGGTCCGCGTCCCGCGCCAGGTTGGCCACCGCCAGCTCCGGCACGCCGCTCTGGCGGGTGCCCAGGAACTCGCCCGGCCCGCGCAGCTCCAGGTCCTTCTCGGCGATGACGAAGCCGTCGCTGGAGCGCTCCATCACCGAGAGCCGGTCCGCCGCCTCGCGGCTGCGCGCATAGCCGGCGATCAGGTAGCAGTGGCTCTTCGCCGCGCCGCGGCCGACGCGCCCGCGCAGCTGGTGGAGCTGGGAGAGGCCGAAGCGCTCCGCCGCCTCGATCACCATCACCGACGCGTTGGGCACGTCCACGCCGACCTCCACCACCGTGGTGCAGACCAGGAGCTGGATGCGGCGTTCGCGGAAGTCCGCCATCACCGCGTCCTTCTCCGGCGCGCTCATCCGCCCGTGGAGGAGGCCCACCTGGTGCTCGGGGAAGGCCGCGCGCAGCACCTCGGCGCCGTTGGTGGCGTCCTGGAGGTCGACCTTCTCCGACTCCGCCACCAGCGGATAGACCACGTAGCACTGGCGGCCTTGCTGCAGCTCGGCGCGGATGGCGTCGTGCACGCGCGGGCGCTGCTTGTCCCCGTAGACGCGCGTCACCACCGGCGTGCGGCCGGGCGGCAGCTCGTCGATCAGCGACTGGTCGAGGTCGCCGTAGGAGGTCATCGCCAGCGTGCGCGGGATGGGGGTGGCGGTCATCACCAGCACGTCCGGGCGCACGCCCTTGCGCATCAGCGCGTGGCGCTGGATGACGCCGAAGCGGTGCTGTTCGTCGATCACCACCAGCCCCAGCCGCTGGAAGTCCACGCCCTCCTCGATCAGCGCGTGGGTGCCCACCGCCAGCCGCATCTGCCCGGAGGCCAGCGCGTCGCGCGCCGCCTGCCGTTCGCGGGCGCCGCCTCCCCCCTTGAACAGGCCCACCTCGTAGCCGGCGGGGCCGAGGACGCGCTGGAAGGTGCGGTGGTGCTGTTCGGCGAGGATCTCGGTGGGGGCCATCACCGCCACCTGGTAGCCGTCCTGGAGCGCCAGCATGGAGGCGACCATGGCGACCGCGGTCTTGCCGGAGCCCACGTCGCCCTGGAGGAGCCGGTGCATGGGCTCCGCCCGGCCCATGTCGCGGGCGACGTCCTTGATCACCCGGTTCTGGGCGGAGGTGAGCTGGAACGGGAGGACGGCCTTGCCACGCGAGAGCCGCTCGTCCGAGACGTCGAAGGCGATGCCGGGCTCCACCTTCACGCCCTTGCGCCGCACCGCCATCCCCAGCTGGAGGAAGAACAGCTCGTCGAAGGCAAGGCGCCGGTGGGCGCGGCTGTGGTGGCGGTCCAGCTCCTCCAGCGCGTCCTCCTCCGGGTGCGGGAAGTGGATGCGCCGGAGCGCCTCCGCCAGCGGGAGCAGGCCCAGCTTCTCGCGCAGCTCGGCGGGGAGCGGTTCGTCGATGTCCTCCGCGTAGCGCTCCGCCACCTTGAAGGTGAGGTCGCGGAAGGCGCGCTGCTCGTGGCGCTCGAAGCCGGGGTAGACGGGGACGACGCGGCGGAAGTGGATGGTGTCCGCTTCGAGGTCCTCGGCGGGCTCCACCTCCGGGTGCGCCATCTCGCGGCCGCCCAGCGTGGCGCGCACCTCGCCGGAGATCACCATCCGCTTGCCCAGGGGGAAGCGGCTGGCCAGCCAGCGCCCGGAGTGAAAGTAGGTCACGGCGAGGGAACCGGAGGCGTCGCCGATCACCGCGCGGAAGCAGCGGCGGCCGGAGCGCGCGCGCACCTCGCCGGCCATCTTCACCACGCCGACGGCCACCCCGCGCTCGCCGGGGCGGAGCTCCGCGATGGAGTGGATGCGGCGGCGGTCCTCGTAGACGCGGGGGAGGAGGAAGAGGACGTCGCCCACCTTGCGCAGGCCCTTGCGGTTGAGGATGGCGATCAGGCGGGGGTTGAGGCGCCAGCCGACGTTCTTGAGCGGCGTGGCGAGCGGGCCGGAGCGGGGGGCGATGGAGAGGAGGCGCGCCGCCTCCGAGGAGCCGCCGCCGGGGGATTCGCGCGGGGCTGATGGACCTCCCTCGGCCGAGCCCCGCGCGCGGCGCTTGCGGGCGGGCTTCGCGGGGTCGGCGGGGGTCGGCGGGTCGGCCGTGAGCGTGTCCGGTTCGAGCGTGTGCGCGCGCGCAGGAGGCTTGGCGCTGCGCGCCATGGATCCCGACGCGGGGTCGGACGCGCGAGCGCCACCCTGGGATGTGGTCGCAGTTCCGGAGAGGTTCACGGCGACGCCGGGGAGTTGGAGCGTTTCCGACGCGCCCCGTGCGCGCTCGCGAACCGGCGCATCCGGACCGGACGCCGTGGAGCGCACCGCGCCCGATCCATTCGCGCTGGAGGCGGACGCCTCGGAACCCGGCGCCGGATCGGCGGGCGAAGCCGCCTTCGCTGAAGCGCGCGGAGCGGGCCGGGCCGGCGCACCGGAATCCGGGGCCGGGTCGGCGCGAGGGGCCGACAGGCCCGCCAATTCCTCGGGGAGTGCGACCCCGGCCGCGCGGAGGGTGTTCACGACCCGCGACAGCGCCGCCTTGCGCGCCTCCGCGGCGGGGGCGTCCACCTGCTCCACCTCCGCGGACAGGCCGGCGACGTGCTCCGCCGCCACCCCGCTCAGGCGGGCGGCCTGCACTGCCCGCTCGATCAGCGAGCGGAGGTTCTTGACCGTCCCCAGCTGGGCGAAGTTCCGCTGGCAGGCGTACCGGAGCGGCGGGACGAGGCTGTCGAGCGGGTGGGACACGTTGTCGTTGCCACCATATTCCGCCGCTCTGACACGGACTTGGGACCGCCGTTCACTCCGCGACGTCGTCCTCGAACTTCAGCGCCTGGATCTCGTACTCGCGGGCGCCGCCGGGGCTCTGGACGGTGACCACGTCGCCGATGGACTTGCCCACCAGGGCGCGGGCGACGGGGGAGGTGACGGCGATCCACCGCTTCTTCAGGTCCGCCTCCGGCTCCCCGACGATCCGGTAGGTGACCTCCTTCTCGTTCTCCTGGTCGATCAGCACCACGGTGGCGCCGAAGACGACCTTGTCGCCCTTGAGCTTGGCGGGCTCGATCACCTCGGCGCGGGCGATCAGGTCGTTGAGGTGGAGGATGCGGCCCTCGATGTGGGACTGCTTCTCCTTGGCGGCGTGGTACTCGGCGTTCTCGCGCAGGTCGCCGTGGGCGCGGGCGACCTCGATCTCCTTGCTGATCTTGCTTCGCTCCACCGTCTGGAGCTGCTTGAGCTCGTCCTTCAGCTTGCGCAGCCCCGAGGGGGTGATGGGCACGTTGCTCATGGGTTCTCCGGAGCGAAAGCGGCGCGCACGTTACCCGAACGCCCGGCCGAAGTGGCGGCTTCCGGCGTCTTCGCACTACGCTCCCGCGCCGCGTGCACTCGGTGAAGGAGTTGCGGTCCCTGGTCCGGAACTACACGGCGCCGGACTTCAAGCGACAGATGGGGCCATTCGCCCTGGTGCAGCGCCCTCCCGACGACCGGGTGCGGCGGATGGCCGTCCAGCTGGGCGTCCAGGACACCCTGGCTTCGGTCCATAGGCAGGATCCCAAGGCGCTCCAGGAGCTGATGTTCCACTTCGACGACCTGGTGGTCGCCACCCTCCCCGCCCTGGCGGAACAGTCCGAGCTGATGGTGGGCCGGCTGCCCGACTGCGACCTGATGATCGAGGATCCCTCCGTGTCCAAGCGCCACGCGGTGTTGCGCTGGGACAAGGTGCTGCGGCGGTGCACGGTGTCGGATGCGGGGTCCACCAACGGCACCACCGTGAACGGCGCCGGGCTGGCGGGACCGGAGTTGCAGCTGCGGGATGGGGACATGGTGAGCTTCGGCAACGCGGCGTTCTGCTTCCTGCTCACCGACACGCTCTACGTGCGGCTGATCCGGCCCGTGGCAGCGGCGTCGCGCTCATGAGGGGCGGGTTGTAGCCCTCGGGCAGCATCCAGGGGGCGGTGATCCTGGGGAGGTCTTCCGGGTGGGTCTCGAGGTGTTTGGCCCATTCCTCCTGGGCCTTTCGCCGGCTGCGCTGCCAGACTGGGGAGACCGGGAGGTCGCAACAGGACTCCAGGAGCTCGGGCAGGATCTCGAGGACGTCTGGCCGGAGCGCGGTCGGGGTGTGCTGGATCCACTCGAGCGCAGGCACGATCCACCCCTCGAGCCCTCCTGTCACCTTACGCAGCGTTCCCACCGCGTAACGCAGCTCGTCTGCTGTCAGGGTGTACACAAAGCATGCAGTGGCGAGCCTCCCTGACCATGGGTACAGCAGGAGAGCCTGATGGCCGCCAATGTACACGCTGTGCGAAAATTCTGGCGATACATGCTGGATCGTCACGTGGTTGGCTTCATCAAAGGCCCATGGGCTGAAGCGCATGCGCCCGTCACGGAAAATCCGAATGCTGCCGTACCACTTTGGTCTCGGATAAACGGTCCTCCCGTCTTTCAACTGCATGATAATGTCACTCATCGGAGGGCCTTTTCGTTTGCCTCATCCTCGGCCCGGTCGAGGTTGCGTCGTTCGTCGCAGTCTTCAGCCCGTTTGCTGAAGATGTAGAGTTCGACCCGATACATCCCGCACCGATACTCGCAGCGCGTCTGGCGGGCCTGCGGGTTTGGGCTGCTCGGACCTGAGCTACCAGTCCCGACCCCAAGAGCACGGTCGCCAAGGTGGCTCGCGCCTTGTTCCGCCGCAGCTCCCAACGACATGAACGGAGAGGATGCCTTCTCGCGCTGTCTGGCTCCAGGCCTCGCCGCCTCGTAGAGAGCCCAGGCGCGCTCCGCTGCCGACAACTTCTCGTTCAGCATCTCCCACTGGCGCGGCTCCAACTCAGGCCGGGCCTGCACCAGGAGTACCCTCGCCAACTTCAAGTCCGACGCCTCGACCGTCGACGTGAACCTCCGGATGGTCTCCGCATGAGGCGCTCGACTCGGGGCTGGCCCCGCGCACGCGGCGACGATCAGCAGAGTTCCCCAGCACAGCGCTCGCATGGTCAATCCCAAACCACCCACTTCCCGTGATCGCAGCGTTTGCTCAGGGGCATCGCGGGGTCCGCCCGGAGGGCTCGGCCGTCAGGTCGAGGGTTTGGCCGCTCTTGTCGAGGTCCAGCAGCTCCGCTCTAAAAAGACTCCGATCCAGGTAGGACACGAAATACTTCCCCTTCTGACCCTGGATCGCGTGCAGCGCTACTCCGCTTCGCGCGGCGTCCGCGACGGCGCTGGCGCCTCCCGGCAGATTGAGCGCGCTGGCTGTCGCGGTATCTGTATAGCCTCCGCTCAACCCGACCACGACCGCAGACCTGGCCAGATCATTGAGCTGATACGCATCCACCGCGAGCCTGCTGTCGCACGGCGTGACGCTCAGGGTGACATACGAGGGCGCCTTGATGAAGGCCACCAGCCGGTCACGCTTCTCGGCGAGCTCCGTCAGGTGTGCCTCCGGCGTCCTCGGGTACGCGAGCCTTCGGTAGGTCTGCTGCAGGAGCGAGCCGGCCGCCTCGGCGCGCTGGCTGCACGCCTGGAGATCCTTGCGCGCGTTCTGCAGGTCCTCGCGCGAGGCCTGGAGCTGCCGTTCGCCCTCGCCCTGCTTGACGCCGGCATCCGCCAGCGCAGCGTCCCGCTCCGCCATGGCCCTATCGCACCGCGCCCGCTCCGCCGTCATCTGGGACTGGTGAAGGAGCTGGAGCTCGTTGAGCTTGGCCAGCGCCAACTCCCGCTGGTCGTGCTCACCAGCCGCGATCTTCACCTGGCGGAACGCCTCCTCCGCGCTCGCCTGGACCTGAAGGTACTTCTCGGATTCAGCACGGCGTTCCTCCGTCTCCAGTCGCAGCAACCGGCGCGTCTCTTCCAGCGCGAACAGCGCCTCTCGCCGCGTTGCCTCGGTGGCCTTCGCGTTCGCTTCGGCCTCGGCGGCCCTCCTCCACAGGAGGACGGTCGCAGGCACCAGTAACGCGAACCCCAGCACCACCAGGGGGAGCGCCAGCCGCTGCGCGAACCGCCTCCAGCTGAACGGCAGGTGTTCGCGGACCCACTGTTCGTTGAAGACCGCCTGGTAGATCCGGTTGCGGACGACGAGCGCGTCGCCTTCCCTCCGCACCACGCCCGCCAGCTTGAGGTGCGCCTTGATCGGGGAATGTTCCTCGTCCTTGACGGTCCGCTCGAGCAGGACCTGCCGGTACGCGCGGAGGACGTCCCCGACATCAGGCGCCCAGTCGTCCCGCCGGAGCATGTCGCGGGCGAACTGCAGGTTGTTGTCCTTGAAGCTTTGCTCCCCGAGGAAAAGCCGCGCCACGGCGCGGTCGACGTCCTCCTTCGTGGCCCGCGCTCCGTCCCGCGCCATTTCCCGGCAGAGCCGTTGGGTGAGGTACGGATGTCCTCCAGTCCATTCCATCACCCAACGCAGCACCTGGCGCGCCTGTTCCTCGGGCACCCGCAGCCCGGCCCCGAGGGGCAGCACCTCCTCGTAGGTGAAGTCGGAGAGGTCCACCCGATGGCCCAGGTTGAAAGGCGTCCGGACGGCGCTCTGGATCAGATCCGAGGGCGTCGCCACTCCCAGGAGCACCACGGAAAGGCGGCGCAGCGACTCCCGCCCCGCGCGGGCGTTGTAGAGCGCCCGGATGGCGGCGAAGAAGTCGTCCGTGAAGCCCAGCCCCCGCGTACTGTCGATCTCGTCCACGAAGAGGACGAGCCTCTCCTGCACTCGCGCCAGCAGCACCTCGGAGAAGAAGGTGAACATCCGGTACGCGCTGCCCATTCGAGCCCGCTCGCGCCACCACTGTGCGAGGTCGATCTCCAGCTCGAGCTGGTGGCACACCTCTTCCAGCAGCCCCAGGTACCACTGCTCCGGGCTGAGAATCGTACCCAGCGCGGTCAGATCGATCAGGGCGACGCGGGTGCCCTCGGCGATCAGCCGTTCCGCGGTCCGGATCATCAAGCTCGACTTGCCCATCTGGCGAGTCGTGAGGACGTAGGCGAACGCTCCCTCGCGGCAGAGCTTCAAGAGCTCGGAGTCCGCCTTGCGCGTCAGGTACGTCCCGGAGCCCGCCTGGACCGTGCCGCCGGTGGTGAAGACGGCTTGCTCAACCAAGCAAGCGCTCCTCGAAGTACCGCGCGTACAGGTCGCACCGCGGCACCACCCGCCCCTGTTCCTGGCGAACCAGGCCCGATCCCCGGAGGCGCTCCAGCACCATCACGTCCTTGCACGTTCCATGGCGCAGCACCTCGCGCAGGCCGTCCACCAGGGCAGCGTGGCGGTTGAGCAGGAGCAGCAGGTGGCGGAGGTGCTCACCGAAGGGTCCACCATCCAGGTCCTTTCCCAAGAGCAGGTCGGTGGCGCCCACGGCGCGCCTGGCCAGCAGGTAGAGCGCGCGGCGCACCAGGTACGGGTGTCCCCCCACGAGCGCGGTCAACCGCGCCAGTTCCGCCGCCCCCAGCACGGTCCCGTGGAGCTGGTTGAGCTGCGCAACCTCCGCGGGCGAAAACTCCTCCAGCTCGATGGGCTCGCCCACGTTGAAGGGGGACTGGTCGACCCGCGTCACGAACTGACTGGGCTCGATGGAGGCCGCGAGGACCAGGTCCAATCGCTTCCACTCCGGAGCATTGGGGAGGGCCCGCTTGTTGTGCCACGACCGGAGCATCCCGAAGAAATCGGTCCGGAACGGCGAGTCGAACACGCGCTCCACCTCGTCCAGCACCAGCGCCACGGGCTCCTTCAGCGGCCGCAGCACGCGATCCTGGCTGAACCGGCTGCAGCGCTGGACGCCGCTGATGCTGTCG
>Ga0134122_10003688_pt1 | contig 11383 bp, 11 predicted proteins | sample KB302_FD_96461 | JGI IMG/M metagenome (GOLD analysis project Ga0134122, IMG submission 96461) | Terrestrial soil microbial communities without Nitrogen fertilizer from Kellogg Biological Station, Michigan, USA - KB3-0-2 | ecosystem: Environmental > Terrestrial > Soil > Unclassified ...
CCTGCCGAGGCAAGACGACCGCGGCGGCGACCGCATGCTGGACATCGTCAAGAAGGATGTTGCGCGATGGGCCGAGGTGGTGGGAAAGGCTGGCGGCATCGAGGCAAAGCCCTAGTCCGGTTGGCCTCGGCCGCACGCCTGCCGTGCGCCGGGCCAACGTTAGCCGCTCGCAAGCCCGCCGAGGAACGCGCGCATTGTGTCGGCGATCAGCCGTGCCCGTTGGCTGGCGTCAAGCTCCCCGAACGGCCCCATCATGGGGATTTCGGCGTCGATCGGCCGGCCCTCAGGATAGGCGCTGAGGAGCTCTGCGAGCGCAAGCTCGCCGCGGCCCGGCAGCAGACGGCGCTCGCGCGCTTCCTCGGCGAGCCCATTCGGATCCGGCGCCTCGCCAGGCGCATCGCAGAGTTGTAGCGGCCCCAGGCGGGCAGGATCGACGGCGCCAAGGCTCGCGATGCTTCCACCCGACCGAAACAAATGCAGCGCGTCGAGGCAGACCCAACCATTTTCCGCACCGCTTGCCGCCACCACCGCTGCGGCATCCGTTAAAGTCTTGAGCGCGCGGAATGGCATGAATTCCAAGTCCACCGCCATCCCGAATTGGCCCGCCAATCGGCACAGTTCGGCGAAGCGGTCGGCCAGCAGCGACAGATCGGGATCATCGCCCGAGCACAGCAAGCGGCTGGCGCCGAGCTCGGCACCCGCCTCCAGCAGGTGGCGCAGCGATCCCACGTTTGTCGTCCGGCCGAGACCAACTTGCTCGATCGTGCGCACCGAAATCCCCGTATCGGCGAGGCGGCGCCGGCAGGCGCGGACAAGACCATCGCCGGCACGCATGGGAAATGCGGCACCGCCCGGCACCGCCGGAGCCGTGCGCAGATTGACCGAGGCAAAACCAGCCTCGGCCGCAAGCGCAATGAGCTGGGGCGGCGGCAGATCGAGAAAACCGAGCGGCGCAAGGCCAAACCGAGGGATCATTGCTGCATCCTTTCCGCACCCGATAGTATAGCCAGGACGAGGCAGCATTTGCGCCAGCCATCCATGCGCGCCGAGGGAACCCTGCCATGACAGAGCACCTTTTTGCCGGCCTGAAGGTCATCGACTGCGCCAGCTGGATTGCGGGACCGGCCGCCGCGACCATCCTTTCCGATTTTGGTGCCGATGTTATCAAGATCGAACCGCCGGGTGCGGGCGACCCGTGGCGGGCGTCCTCGCCGGTACCGGGCAAGACCACCGACTACTATTGGCAGCTGACATCCCGCAACAAGCGCAGCCTCGCCCTGGACCTGAAGCATGCCGACGGCCTCGCCGTGCTCTATCGGCTGCTGGCCGCGAGTGATGTCTTTGTCACCAACTTTCCCCTGCCCGTGCGCGAGCGCCTGAAAATTGCGGCTGCGCATGCCCTGCCGCTCAACCCGCGCCTGATCTACGCCTCCTTCTCGGCCTACGGCGAGGAGGGTGACGAAGCCGATCGCACCGGCTTTGACTCCACCGCCTACTGGGCGCGAACGGGGTTGATGGACATGGTACGGGCGACGCTGGATACCGAGCCAGCACGTTCCGTGCCCGGCATGGGCGATCACCCCAGCGCGACCGCGCTGTATGCCGCCATCGTCACGGCGCTCTACCGGCGCGAAAAGACCGGCAAAGGCGGCGTGGTACAATCCTCCCTGCTCCAGAACGGCTTGTGGGCGAATGCCTGCTTCGTGCAGTCACGGTTATGCGGCGAACAGGTTCCGCATCGCCCGCCGCGCGCCCAGGCGCCCAATCCACTCGCCAGTCACTATCGCTGCCGCGACGGTCGCTGGTTCATCATGGCGCTCTTTAACGAGCAGCGGCAGCTGCGCGGCTTCCTGACGGCGATTGGCCGCACGCAGCTGGCCGACGATCCGCGCTTTGCCACCAACGCGGCACGTCGTCAGAACGCCGCCGCCCTGGTTGAGATTTTGGATGCGGTGTTCGCACAACGGGACCTAGCCGAGTGGCGCACGATCCTGAACGCGGCAGGCGTCACCTTTGGCGCCGTGCATTCGGTGGATGAGAGCTCCGCCGACCAGCAGTTCCAACGCATCGGTGCCCTGATCCCGTTTGCCGACGGCAAGGGCCTCACGGTCTCTAGTCCGTTTCATCTTGATGCTGAGACCAAGGTGGCCCCGCGCCGAGCGCCCTCGGTAGGGCAACATAGCCACGATCTCCTGCGGGAAGCGGGCTATTCGGCCGCCGAGATCGACGGTCTGCAGGCCCGCGGCGTGCTCGGCTGACGTTTCGGCGCGCCGACTGACTTTGCCTCAAAGGCATCGGGCTTTCCCGAGCCAGCGGCCGCCGCGCACCCCTCGCTTGCCAACGCCTGCTCACCCGCGCCGTGTCGCTCGGCCCGGCCTTGGCGGAACGAACGCGGGGGGCCGAGCGTTGGCGGATGTTGATTGGGAGTTCGAGCATGGTGGCGCGTCGGGCCTATTGGAAGGGTTATCTCAAGTTGTCGCTCGTGACCTGTGCCGTCGCGCTCTATCCCGCCTCCTCCCAGTCGGAGAAAACGCGTTTTCACCAGATTAACCGCAAGACCGGCAACCGGTTGCGGCAACAGATGGTGGACGAAGAGACCGGACGCGTGGTGGACAAAGCCAATAAGGGCCGCGGCTACGAACTCGGCAATGGTAATTACGTCGAGATCGATCCCGAAGAGCTGGAAGCGGTCGAAATCGAGAGCACCCACACCATCGATATCGACCAGTTCGTGCCGGAAAATGAGATCGACAAGCGCTACTACGAACGACCCTACTACATCGTGCCCGACGGCAAGGCCGGCGAGGAGGCCTTCGCGGTCATTCGCGATGCCATGAAGGACAAGGGTCGCGTCGCCCTGGCGCGCATCGTGTTCGCAAACCGCGAACACATCCTGGCGATCGAGCCCTGGGGTAAGGGAATGCTCGCCACGACGCTGCGCTATGACTACGAGGTTCGCGACGAGGCCGAGGTCTTCAAGGCTATCCCCAATCCACGCGTGGCAAAGGAAATGGTCTCACTCGCCGGCCACATCCTCGATAGCAAGGCTGGGCATTTCGATGCGTCGACCTTCAAGGATGCCTACGAAATGGCCTTGCGTAAGCTGGTGAAGCGCAAGGCCGCGGGCAAGCGCATCGAACCGCCGCCCGAACGCGAGCCAGCCTCCAACGTCATCGATCTGATGCAAGCGCTGCGCAATAGCCTGAAGGGAAGGAAGGCTGCCGCCTTGCGATCATCGAACGTAAACCGGAAGCGCGGCAAGGTGCCGGCGAAACGCCGCAAGGCCAGCTGATCTGATGCTGTCAACGCTCGCGCGTCGACCGAGCGGTCGATGCGCGAGCGCGCCCCCAAGACGGCGCGGGCAGCCGCAAAAAAATCGCCTTGATCCCGCACGCGACTCGGGCGCGCGCCGTCGCCGTGCACCCCGCGGCCCAACGCCTGCCGCGGGTATATTCCCGCGGATACCGTCCTCCACGGTGCAATAGGCGTTGACCGGGCGGGGCGATCTATGGCTTTCAATAGCCCTTTATATCCCTGCGGTTTGTCGGGAGGCCCCTCATGATCACAGTGCTGCACGAGCAATCCGAGATTGTCTGCGCCAAGGCGCGGGCTGACGGCGACGAGCTATGGATGGGCGCGCAGGACCTCGCGGCGGCGACGGGCTGGTCGATGAAACCCGAAGGCCTGTGTCGTGGAGATGCCTGCCTACCCGTGCCGCGCGACCGCGTGGAGGACTACATCAAGGGTGACATGCTCAACGCGACAGCGTTCTGGCGTCGCATGCAGCATCCAATCGTCCACGATGCGGCCGGTGAGCTGTGGGTGCTCGGCACCGGTGCCACCGACCGCAGCAGTGCGCTGAAGTCGCTGGCGGCGCCGAACTTTGCCTTGCCGGACCTGGCGGGGGCGACACACACGCTCGCCGAGCAGCGCGGAAGAAAGGTCCTGCTTGCGACCTGGGCCTCCTGGTGAGGCTGCAGAGCCGACTTGCCCGTGTGGCAGTCCCTGCATGCCAGCCTGCAAGAGCGCAACTTTACCGTTGTGACCGTGGCCATGGACGAGCCCGAGGCCGCTCGCCCGTGGATCGAATTGGCCAAACCCACCTACCCATGCCTGATTGATCGCAATCACCATGTCGCCGAGCTCTACAACCTGGTGAATGTGCCGCAGGCGACCTGGATCGACGAGCAAGGACGCATCGTGCGGCCGCCGGAGAACGCCGGCTCGTCGGATGCGTTCCGACGGATGGACCGCACCACCATGCAAATGTCGCCTGAGCAAATCGCCGAGCGTAACCGCACCAAGCAGACCTACGTGGCGGCGGTCCACGACTGGGTGTTGAAGGGATCGGCGAGCGAATTTGCCTACGATGCCGCCACCATCCGTGCCCGGCTACGGCTCCCCGACGACACGGTGGCACGGGCGCATGCGCATTTCCGGCTCGCCCAAAGTCTTCTCAAGCATGCAAAGCGCGAGGAGGCCGCCATAAATTTTGCTGAGGCGAGCCGGTTGCATCCCGACTCCTGGACGATTTGGCGTCAGGCGGCAGAAAAGGATGCGACGGGTCTCGCGACCGGCCCAGAGTTCTGGGCGCGCGTCGATGCCCTCGGCGACCGTCCCTACCATCGTCCCATTGAGATGAAAGGTTTACGCGAAGGCGACGCCTAAAAAACAGCCCCATGCCGCTAAGGCTTTCGCGAATACTCGGTGAGCTCATCGACGTAGGAATCTCTAACACGGCCCTCGTAGCGTGCTTCCGTCTTCCTTCTCACCCATCGGTTTACGGCGGGGGCATACCAAAACACAAATGTCCATGTTTGAGACTTGGTCTGATCCCTGGTGTTCAACAGTCTCACCATGGTGTCGACCCGATAGGTCTCGAAGGTGCCGGCGGGCGTAGTAACCCGCTCCTCTCCCACCACCTTCGCGACACCCGAGGCACGGAATGCCACGCCCGATTGCAGGTGCATGGCGTTTGCCTCCGATCGCCACTCCTTGCCAACCTGCAGCGGCGCTTTGATGCCGATCCCGGCCGGGCGCAGCTTCCAATTGCCGTCGTCTATTCGGCCCCAGTCACGATCAAACACCATCGTTTGCGGCCGATCCTTGCCGCGAATGATCGTGCGCGTGGTAATCTCGTTCTCGTTGATGTCGACCACCACAACCGTGATGGCATGCCTGAGGTCGCCGGTCGCATCGTCCTTGATGTCGTAGGACCAGCGGTCGCCGACACGCACAGGTCCTGACTCGACGGTTTGCGCCGCACCAGGCCCAGACCAACTCAACAAAACGGCCAAACCCATCGCCATCGCACGCGTCGACATTGCTCGCGCAAACCTCCCGTTCACTGGGCCATCGCCACCTCCGGCCTGGATAAGACGCGGTGGGCCATCAGAGCCGCGCAGCACGTGCTCGAGCTAGTGCGGGTAAACCTCGGGGAGCGTCGCCTCATCGCCGGACGACCGATGCCCCGGGTCGACGCCCGGGAATAGCATCGGCCCCATGTCATCCGGCGCTACGGTTTTCGCGAGTAGTCGGTGAGCTCCTCCGTTTGCGCCTCGCGCAAACGCCCCTCCATCTGCATTTTGTAGGTTTTGCGGGCCCATCGATTGATGCTCGGCGCGTACCAAAGCGTGTTCGTCAAAGTGGCGGCCTTGGTTTGGTCGTTGGAAACGACTTGGCGAATTACCGTCTCGACCTTGAAGGTCTCGAACGTGCCAGCGCTTGTCGTAATTTTTTCCTCCGCCGTGACTTTGGATTGACCCGTCATGCGAACGGTGGTGCCATTTTGAAAGTTTTTCCCATTGCCCTCGAAGCGCCACGACTTGCCAATCTGAAGCGGCATTTGAATGCCCGCCCCGTCAGAGGGGTCGTACTTCCAAAGGTCGTCATCGATTCGACTCCAGCCGCGATCGAATGCAATCTGCCGCGGGCGCTGCGCTCCTCGCGAGGTCACCCGCGTGTTGATCTCCTTTTCGGAAACATCAATGACGACGACCGTGAAGGTGTATTTCAGGTCGCTGGTCAATTCGTCCGTGACGTCATACGTCCACCGGTCGCCCGGCAGAACGCCGGCAAGGTCGGGTGTTTGCGATCGGCCTGGGCTGGCGCTGCCCAAAGCGATCGCCAAAACCAGCAAGAACCATTGGGTCCGCATGGCACTCTCCTAGCGAACATGACCGAGGGGGCGCTGCCGCAAAAAATGGTCCCCCGCAGGCCTTCAGGGCGCAAAATCAAAATGCTCTCGAAGGGCAGAATAGGCGTGCCTGTCGCACAATACTGCGACACAAGTGTGTCCGGGGAAGGACAACTGAATACGGCGCGGTATGAAGCCGTGCGGGTTTCAAAAGCGCGGACGATTGATGTTCAAGACCACCTGGTGGACGGCTAAGCTCGAGTAGCATTCCCTTTTGTTCGTGCGGCGGACCCGCCAATGTGCTGATCCCCCCGGGGGGTCCTGGCGCCAGCTCGAGCTGCGCTCTGGCTACCAGGACCGCAGACTGGGCGGAACCGTGCCTTCCCGCCCAGAACAGTGATGCTTGTCGGTTCGCTGGCATCGCACTGGTGGGAAGCGTAAAGAAAAATACCCAGCCCAGCCGGCGCCCACCCATACCGTTCGCCGCGCCAGCCTGCGCTGGCACGCGGGCGGGCGAGCGTCCGCCAGCTCGAACACGTTAGTAGAGCGCCACCGGATTTCCCGGCGATCCGGTTGCCCCTTTCATTTTCAAGGGCGACCAGACAAACAGAAACTCATAGGCTTTATCGGCCACAAGCTGGCTCAGGTTCAGGTTTTCCATGTCCCAGATGCCACGCTTGGTCTGCAGCTTGATGTGGCATTCGAACGGTTGGGGGTTCTCACTGCCAGAGCCCTTGCCGACGGCCTCCACGGCCCAGCTATCAGCGCCGGTCAATATCAGCTTCCGCTCCGCCAGATATTCGCGCGCCGAGATTCCAAGTCCCGGCTCACCGGCATTGAATTGTGCGACTGGACCGGCCCGCACGGGCAGTCCATCACCTGGTTTGCAACTTGAGTTTGACAGCCCCCTTCAGCAAGTCTTGCGCGCGGCTACCGTCTTGAGCTGCCAGTCTCGCCCAGGCACGGCGGCGAGCAGAGCCTTGGTATATTCATGTCTCGGGGTGGCAAAGACATCGGCCGTGGCGCCGCGCTCGACGATCACTCCGTCCTTCATAACCGCAATTTCCTCGCAGACGTGGGCGGCAACCCGCAGGTCATGTGTGATGAACAGCATCGACAGGTCGAAGGCCCTGCGCAGTTCGTCCAACAGCTCCAGGACCTGCTTTTGCACGGAGACGTCGAGTGCGGACACGGGCTCATCGGCAATGATCAACTTCGGTTTGACGGCTAGCGCGCGGGCGATGCCGATGCGCTGGCGCTGGCCGCCCGAGAACTCGTGCGGATAGCGGTTTGCAGCTTTCGGGTCGAGGCCGACCAGGCGCAGCAGCTCGGCAGCTTCCTCGTGCGCCCTCTTGCGCGGCGTGCCGTTCACAATCGGTCCTTGGGCGATGATGTCCCCGACGCGCCAGCGCGGATTGAGCGAGGCGAAAGGATCTTGGAAGATCATCTGCAGAACCTTGCGGAAGGGACGCAGCCTGGCGCGCGACAAGCCAGCCACGTCGCTGCCTTCGAGCAGGATCGCTCCGCCGTCGGCCCTCTCGAGGCCGACGATGCAACGCGCCAAGGTGGACTTGCCGGAACCCGACTCGCCAACCAGCGCCAAGGAACAGCCTTTGCCGATTTCGAGGCTGACCCCGGCCACGGCCGGCACCCGTCGCCGCGCAAGCGAGAAGGCGCCCCCCCGGCCCGAATAGGTCTTGCTCAGCCCGGCCACGGCGAGAACAGGGCGTTCGGATCCAGGACCTGAACGGGCGCCGACGAGATGACGGGGGCTAAGGCTTGGCACGGCCGCGACCAAGGCTTGCGTGTAGGCGTGCTGCGGACGCTCAAGGAGGTCCGGCGCCTGCCCCTGTTCTACCAGCCGGCCGTGCCGCATCACCGCCACACGATCGGCGATCTCCGCCACGACCCCGAAGTCATGGGTGATGAACAGGATGGCAGTGCCGTGGCGGGCCTGCAGCTCCTTGAGCAGGCGCAGAATCTGGGCCTGCGTGGTGACGTCGAGCGCGGTCGTCGGCTCGTCGGCAATAATGAGCGCTGGCTCCAGCGCCAGCGCCATCGCAATCATCACGCGCTGACGCTGTCCGCCTGAGAGCTCGTGTGGATAGCTCTTGAGAATACGTTCGGGCTCGGGCAGGCGCACGTCGCCGAACACCTCGATGACGCGTTGGCGCCGCTGCGCCGGTCGCAGCGCGGTGTGAACCTCGATGATCTCGTCGGTCTGCCGGCCAACCGTCATCAGCGGGTTGAGCGCCACCATCGGTTCCTGGAAAATCATGGCAATGCGCCCGCCGCGGATGGCGCGGATACCGGTAGACGGCAGCGTCAGGAGGTCATGGCCCTCGTACATGACGCGGCCGCCGGTCACGCGCACGTGGGGCTCGGGCAACAGGCGCAGGATGGCTTTGGCCATCACCGACTTGCCCGACCCGGATTCACCGACGACGCAGAGGATCTCCCGACGCAGAACCTCAAGCGAGACGCCGTCGACAGCGTGCGCCCGATCGGCCCAGGCGGGCAATGCCACGGTGAGGTTCTCGACGGCGAGGACGGCGTCGCTCATAGATCGCGCAGCCTCGGGTTAAGCGCGTCGTTCAGGCCTTCGCCGACGAGATTGATCGAGAGCACGGTAATGAGAATGGCGACCCCTGGCACCGTCACCAGCCACCAGGCGTCCCGCAAAAAGGCACGACCCGCGCCGATCTGGAAGCCCCAGCTCATCAGATCTGGCGCGCCCAGACCGAGGAAAGAGAGCGCAGACTCGATCAGGATCGCGTTGGCGACAAGCAATGAGCCGGTGACGATCAACGGCGACAGCGCGTTGGGCAACACCTGGCCAATCAGAATAGGCATGTCGCGCTGACCCGCGACGATGGCCGCCTGTACGAACTCGCGGGCTTTGATGGTGAGCACCTCGCCGCGCACCACACGGGCAATAGGCGGCCAACTGACCGTGGCGATGGCTATGACGAGGCTCGTACCCGAGGGAGCGAGGATGGCGACCAACACGATGGCAAAGATGAAGGAGGGGATGGTTTGGAAGAACTCACTGACCCGCATCAGAAGGTCGTCGACGATGCCCCCATAGAAGCCGGCGATGGCACCGACGCAGGTACCGAAGGCGACCGCTGCCAGGGTCGCGAGTATCGCAATCAGGAGCGAGGTGCGCGCGCCATGGATGAGCCCCGCCAATAGGCTACGGCCGAGCGAGTCGGTGCCGAAGAAGAATTCGCCGAACGGCGGCGAAAACGGCTTGGCGACGATGGCAAAGGGGCTGGTGGGCGCCAACAATGGCGCCGCCACGGCGACCGCAACGATGAAGGTCAGCCATGCGAGGCTCAGCACCACGCGCGGATTGTTGAAGAAGCGCCGCCAGAAACTCTGCATCAGCCGACCCTGACCCGGGGATCGAGAAGCACGTAAACGACGTCGACGACGATGTTGATCGCCACCACTAGACAGGAGGAGATGAAGAAGATGCCGAGCAGCAAGTTGAGATCGCGAGCAAACAGGGCCTGGAAGGCGAGCTGACCGAGGCCGGGCCAGGCGAAAACCGATTCCACCACGACCGAGCCACCGAGCAGGCCGCCGACCTGTACGCCCGCCACCGTGACCACGGGCATCAGGGCATTCCTCACCACGTGCCGCAACGTGATCTGGCGCTCGGTCAGACCCTTGGCACGCGCGGTTGTCACATAGTCGAGCCCGCGCTGCTCCAGCATGGTTGCCCGCATCAGGCGCGTATAAAACGCCATATAGAACAGGGACAGCGTGATGGCAGGCAAGATCAGGTGCCGAGCGATATCGACGATGCGTTCCCATCCCTCGTAGAAGGCGGCCGCATCCTCCATGCCCGAGGTCGGCAGCCAGTCGAGCTTGATGGCGAACAGCAAGATCAGCATCAATCCGATCCAAAAGAGCGGCATGGCATAGGCGATGATGGCGGCCACCGAGATCAGGTGGTCCTTCCAGCTGCGCACCCACACCGCCGCCATGAGACCCAGCAGGACGCCGATCCCGAGGGAAAGGACGAGCGTAGTGCCCATGAGCAGCAAGGTGGCCGACAAGCGCGCCAGGATTAGCGGCAGCACCGGGCTCTGGTTGCGGAAGGAATAGCCGAGATCCAGAGCCAGGATGTTCTTGACGTAGAGCGCGAGCTGAACGGGCACCGGCTTATCGAGGCCGAACCTCTGGCGCAGCGCCTCGACGTACTCGGCCGGCGCACCTCCGGCTTCACCGGCGAGCACCGTTGCCGCGTCGCCGGGTGCCAGCTGCAGCAGCAGGAAATTGAGCACGACTACGCCCAGCACGACGGGTATCGCCTGCAACAGGCGACGAAAAACGTAGCGCCACAGCCGCGCGCTGCCCATCGGCCTACCGCCTGTTGGTCACCGGGATTTATCGTGCTTCATGTTCCGGCGTGCGCGGATAGCTGGCATCGTCCCGAGGCAACGGCCGTCATAACAACACCCGAGCGCAAGGCCTACTCCCGCCATGCCGTCGCGAAGTTGGTATAGATGCCGAGCGGACTCGTGATCACGTCGTGATAGCGCTTGTTGACGATGGTCGGAAAGGTCAGTTCGAACACCCAGACGATGGGCGAGCCATCGACCACGATCTTTTGCACCTCTTGATAGTAGGCGGCGCGTTTTTGGGGGTCCGGTTCGGTGGTGGCCTTGTCCATCAGCGCGTCGGCCTGCGGATCGCTCCACTGGGAACCGTTGACGAACACCGTACCCTGCTTGATCAGCTTGCCGTGAATGGCGCGATGCACGCCGATCACGGGGTCGGGCAGGTTGTAGAGGAAGTTCGACGTCAGGGCGAAGTCATAGTCGGTGTAGACGCGCTTGAGCCAGGTCGCCACGTCTTCGTAGCGCAGCGACGCCTTGATGCCGATTTTGGCCAGTTGCTGCTGCACCACCTCACCGAAGCGCTGCCACTCGGGGCCATAGGGCGTGATGTCATGCACGATTTCGAAGCGGATACCCCCCTCTTTGCGCGGGAAGCCGGCCTCGTCGAGAAGCTTGTTGGCCTTTTCGATGCAGTCAGCCGACTGGTACTTGGTGACATCGGCCGTATAGATACCCGAAGGCGCAAAGTTTGAGTTGATCGGGCCGGTCGCCGGCCGGCCGTAGCCAAACCAGATATTGTCGATCACGAACTGCCGGTCGATGGCATAGGCAATGGCCTGGCGAACCTTCTGATTGTCCAGGCCAGGCTTTGTTGTGTTGATCAGCAGCTCGACCA
>Ga0134122_10003692_pt1 | contig 11380 bp, 1 predicted proteins | sample KB302_FD_96461 | JGI IMG/M metagenome (GOLD analysis project Ga0134122, IMG submission 96461) | Terrestrial soil microbial communities without Nitrogen fertilizer from Kellogg Biological Station, Michigan, USA - KB3-0-2 | ecosystem: Environmental > Terrestrial > Soil > Unclassified ...
GAGGCTCGAGAGCGACCTGGAGGAAAGGCTGGAGAGGATGACCCGGCGTCTCGGCGTGACTCCTTTCATGGCCCTGCTCTCCGGCTTCGCCACCCTGCTGTACCGCTACGGCGGCCAGCCCGACATCTTGGTGGGCACCCCCATCGCCAACCGCGGACATGCCGAGCTGGAAGACCTGATCGGGTTCTTCGCCAATACCCTGGCACTGCGCGTCGACCTCTTCGGCGACCCGGGTTTCGATGTGCTGGCCTGCCGCGTGCGGGAGAGGGCGCTAGGGGCCTATGCCCACCAGGATTTCCCCTTCGAGCGGCTGGTGAACGAGTTGCGGCCCGAGCGCAGTCTGAGCCATTCGCCGGTCTTTCAGGTCATGCTGGGGCTGCAGAATCTCCCGGAATCCGAGCTCGACCTGGCGGGCCTCACCCTCTCGCCCCTGAAGCTCGAGGCCGGCGGCACGCAGTTCGACCTCTCCCTCTTCGTCCATCCTCTGCCGAAGGGCGGGATGTTGGCGCGGCTGTTCTATGCCCGAGATCTGTTCGACGCCGCCACCGCGGAGCGGCTCCTGGGCCACCTCCAGACGCTGCTGCACGGCGCGGTGGATTGCCCCGAGATCCCGATCTCGCGGCTGCCGCTCCTCAACGCAGGAGAGCGGGCGCAGCTCACCACCTGGGATGAAACCATCCATCGCACTGGCCACGCTGAAGGTCTGCTGCACGGCTTGTTCGAGGCCCAGGCCGGGCGCACGCCGGAAGCCTTGGCCTTGGTGGCAGGCGCGGACGTGCTCTCCTACGCCGAGCTGGCGGCGCGGTCGGCACGGCTGGCGGCACGATTGCGCTTGCTGGGGCTCGGCCCCGAGATGGGTGTGGCAGTCTGCCTGGAGCGGACAGCCGACCTGGTCGTGGCGCTGCTGGCCGTGTTGCGCGCCGGCGCCTTCTACGTGCCGCTCGATCCGCGGTATCCGGTGGAGAGGCTGCGCTTCCTGCTGGAGGACAGCGGCGCCGGCGTAGTCGTCACCCAGAGCCGCCTGGCGGCGGAGCTGCTGCCGCCGGCGACGCGATGCCTGCTGCTCGATGAGCGGGAGACGGTGGAGCCGGTTTCCCCCCAGCCTGCCACGGCGATGGTGACGGCGCAGAATCTCGCCTATCTGATCTACACGTCGGGCTCGACCGGCCGGCCGAAGGCAGTGGCGATCCATCACCAAAGTGCCGTGGAGCTGGCGTTCTGGGCCCGTGAGGCGTTCTCGGAGGCGGAGCTGCGCGGCGTCCTCGCCTCGACGGCGGTGACCTTCGACCTGTCGGTCTTCGAGATCTTCGTCCCCCTGGCCTGGGGCGGCACGGTGGTGCTCGCGGAAAATGCTCTGGAGTTGTCCGCTGTGGCCGCCGCCCTGCCGGCTGGCGTGGAGATCACGCTGGTCAATACCGTTCCCTCGGCGATGGCCGAGCTGTTGCGCGAGGGTGGACTGCCGGCTTCGGTCCGAACGCTGAATCTGGCGGGAGAGGCCCTGCCACGGGGGCTGGCAGATCAGGCCTACGCGCGGCCTGGCACCGAGCGGCTCTGCAATCTCTACGGCCCATCGGAGGATACGACCTACTCGACCTGGACGGTGGTGGAGCGCACCGCGGAGCGCTCACCGTCGATCGGCCGGCCGGTGCACGGCACGCGGGCCTACGTCCTGGATGCCCTGTTGGAGCGGCTGCCGGTGGGGATTCCCGGCGAGCTGTATCTGGCCGGCGCCGGACTCGCGCGCGGTTATCTCGGCCGCCCCGAGCTGACGGCGGAACGCTTCCTGCCGGACCTCTTCGCGGGGACAGGAGGCCGTATGTACCGCACCGGCGACCGGGTGCGGCTGCGGCCCGATGGCGAGTTGGAATATCTCGGCCGGCTCGACCATCAGGTCAAGGTGCGGGGCTACCGCATCGAGCTGGGAGAGGTGGAGGCCGCGCTGGCCTGCCAGCCTGGTGTGGAATTCGCCGTGGTGCTTGCCCGTGAGGATCTCCCCGGCGAGCGGCGGTTGGTGGCCTATGTGGTGGCACCCGGCGCGGAGCTCGAAACAGCCGAGCTGCGGCGTGCTCTGCAACTGACCCTTCCCGAGCCGTTCATTCCGTCTGTCTTCGTCTTCCTGGAGACTCTCCCGCTCACATCGCACGGCAAAGTCGATCGTCGGGCACTGCCCGCGCCGGGCGCGGCCCTTCCCGACCCCGGCGCCGACTTCGCGGCTCCCCGCAACCCGGTGGAGGAGGCCCTGGCCGCCGTCTGGGCGGAAGTCCTGCGCCGGGAGAGGATCGGCATCCACAACAACTTCTTCGATTTGGGCGGCGACTCCATCCGTACGATCCAGGTGGTTGCCCGCAGCCGCCAGCGTGGCCTTCGCATCTCGCCCCGCCAACTCTTTCAGCATCAGACCATCGCTGAGCTGGCTGCGGTGGTGGAGGTGGATCGACCGACGCCCGAGCCGGCGGCGGACGTTGCGCTGCCCCTGAACCTGGCCCAGCGCCGCCGTGCGGAGATCGCCGAAACAGGCCGCGAGGCGGTCTGGCTCGCTCCCCCCGCGGACATCGGGAGGGAGGCGGTGGAGCGGGCCTTGAGCGAGCTGTCCACGCGGCACGACGCGCTGCGTCTGCGTTTCACGTACGGGCCCGAAGGGTGGTCGCAGCACCGCGCTCCCGTGGGGACGGGAGTGGCGCTGGAGAGGGCAGCAGCGGAGCCGGAGGCGCTCCAGCTCCTGGCAGGAGGCTCCGAGGCCCTCCGGGCTGCGCTGCTTCCTGACGGCTGTCTGATCCTTGCCGCCCATCCGCTGGCCGTGGACGGCCCCTCCTGGGACCTGCTGCTCGCCGATCTGGCGGCCCTGTGTCCGGGGACCGTGCCCTTCTACGGGTCACCTGCGCTGGATGGCCGACGGTCCGAGGTCCACGGATTTGGCGAGCCGGTCACGGTCTATTTCGGGGAGGTGGAGACCGCCGCTCTTCTAGGTGAGGCGCAGGCCGCCTACGGCAACACCGTGGAGGAGATGCTGCTTGCGGCCGTCGCCGGAGCCCGGGCGCCCTTCCACACGCTGGCCGAAGTGGAAGGGTTGCGCCCCGGGGTGGGAGGCCTGGAAGAGGCCCGGGCCGTCGGTTGCCTGGCCGTGCCCGTGCAGGTCCAGGCCGAGGAGTGCGCCGATCCGGGAACCACCTTGAAGGAGGTCAAGGAGCGCCTTCGCCAGGCGTTGCGCCAGGCGATCCCGGCGGCCCCGGCGGGCATCAAGCCCGACCTGGTCCTGCGCTTTACGCCGCCTCTCGTCATGCTTCGTCCCTGGCGCGCCCAGCGCATCACCATCCCTCCGGCCGCGGCCGCCCGTCTCCGCGTCGACTGCCGCCTGGAAGACGGCCGGCTACGGGCCGATTGGACCTCAGCGGACCGTCGCCAGCAGGACGACCTCGAACGAATCGCCGAACGCTTCCGTGAACGACTGAGCGCGTTGATCCAGCACTGCCAGTCCGCGGAGGCTGGAGGTTTTACCCCTTCCGATTTCCCCGTTTCGAATCTCGGCCAGGCGGAGCTCGACGAGCTCCTCGCCGAGCTCGGTTGAAGCTTGTTGGAGTGATTTGATCGAATGAGCAAGCAGAACGTCGAAGACATCTACCCGCTCTCGCCCGGTCAGCAAGGGATGCTGATGGTGGTCTTGCTGGCCGGTCCCCAGTCGGAGATCTACTTCGACCAGAGCACCTTCACTCTCGAAGGCGATCTGGACGTTGGCGTCTGGCGCAACGCCTGGCAGCGGGTGGTGGACCGTCATCCGTCCCTGCGAACGCTTTTCGTTTGGGAGCGGCGGGACCAGCCGCTCCAGGTGGTCCGCAGGCAGGCCGAGCTACCCTGGGAAGACTTGGACTGGAGAGACCTGCCCGCGATCGAACGGGAGTCACGGCTGGAGGATTTCCGGCGTCTAGACCGTGCCCGCGGGTTCGATCTGGGCAGCCCGCCCTTGATGCGCTTCGCTCTGATCCGATGGGACGAGAAGACCTGGAAAATGGTCTGGAGCTTCCATCACCTGATCGTCGACGGCTGGTCCCTGTCTCGCGTTTTCGGTGAGGCGGTGGTGGCCTACACCGCCTTCCGCGAGGACCGAGAGCCGGGGCTGGAGCCGCCCCGCGGCTACCGCGACTACGTCGCCTGGCTGCAGCGCCAGGACCTGGGCCGCGCCGAAGTCTTCTGGCGCGGTGCTCTGGCCGGCTTCGAGCATCCCACGCCCCTGCCGTACGACGGCAGCGGCCGGAACGGTGGGAGCGGTCTCTCCAGCCGCGAGTCGAGTTGGATTCCCCCCGCGGAGGCCGAGGCGATGTCGCTTCTGGCCCGCCGCTACCAGCTCACCCTCAACACCCTTTTCCAGGGAGCCTGGGGGGCTCTCCTCGGCCGTACCACCGATCGCGACGACGTGATCTTCGGCAGCGTCGTCTCTGGCCGGCCCGGCGAGGTGGAGGGAATCGAGTCGGTAGTGGGGTGCTTCATCAACGTGCTCCCGGTGCGGGTGCAGGTTGGAGATGGGACTGTGGGGCCCGTGCTGGCGGAGCTCCAGGCCCGCCACGTCGAGCAACGCGACTTCGAGTACTGCCCCCTCGAGAGCATCCAGGCCTGGAGCGGCCTTCCTCGCGGCTGCCGCCTGATCGAAAGCGTCCTGGTCTTCCAGAACTTCCCGCTGAACCCGATGGAGGTGACCTCCTTACCGGGCTTTCGCATCGTCGACGGTCATGGCATAGGGGCCTCGCACTACCCGCTCACCCTGTATGTCGCCCCGCGGGCCGGCGGGCTCGACCTGAGCCTCCACTACCACGAGAGCCGTCTCGACGCGAGCTCGGCCCGCCGGCTCCTGGCTCACCTGCGGACCATTCTGGAGGCCTTCGCGACCCGTCCCGAGGCCCGCATGGCAGAGCTGCCGTTGATCACGGCCGAAGAGCGACTCCACCTGCTGGCCGGGGCCGCGGGACCTCTGGCGCCGCCGGCTCGCGTTTGCATCCATACCCTGGTCGAGGAGCAGGCGGCACGGACGCCGGATGCCACGGCCGTCGAGGCGGTCGGCAGAGCCCTCACCTACCGGGAGCTCAACGAGCGCGCCGCGATCCTGGCTCGCCGACTGCGCCGGCTGGGCGTCGGGCTCGAGTCGATCGTCGGGCTTTGCGTCGAGCGCTCGCCGGAGATGGTGGTGGGCATGCTGGGCGTGCTGAAGGCCGGTGGGATCTATCTGCCTCTCGACCCGGCCTATCCGCGTGAGCGGCTGGCCTTCATGCTGACGGATTCCGGGGCCCGCGTGTTGCTCACGCAGAAGAGCTTGACGGGCTCGCTGCCTACCGGGGGGCGGGAGGTCGTGCTTCTCGACGGTGCGGACCCGGCCGCAGGGGGAGAAGAGCCCGGGCCGGCGGTCTCCCCGCTTGCCGCCAACGGCGCCTACCTGATCTACACCTCGGGCTCGACCGGCCGGCCCAAGGCGGTGCTGGTCCCCCATGCCGCGCTCGTCAACGATGTGCGCGATGCCGGCGACGACGCCGGGATCGGCGCCGGGGACCGCGTCCTGCAATTCGCCTCGATGAGCTTCGACACCAGCGCCGAGGAGATCTACCCCTGCCTGACGCGCGGCGCCACCCTGGTGCTGCGCGACGACGCCATGGCCGGCGCTCCGGAGAGCTTCCTGCGCGAGGTCGAGCGGCTGGGGCTCACGGTGCTCGACCTGCCCACCGCCTACTGGCACGAGCTGGTGGACGGCATGACGGCGCAGGAGCTGGACTGGCCGGCCTGCGCGCGCTTGGTGATCCTGGGCGGCGAGCAGGCGCGGGCGGACCGGCTCGACGCCTGGCGCCGGCGGGTGGGGGAACGCAGCCGGCTGCTCAACACCTACGGCCCCACCGAGGCGACCATCGTCACCACGCGGCGCGAGCTCAACGGCCGGCGCGATTTCCCGGCCGCGGTACCGATCGGCCGGCCGGTGCCGGGCGCCCGCGCCCATGTGGTCTCGCACGGCCTGGAGCTCCTGCCAGCCGGTCTCGTCGGCGAGCTGGTCCTCGGCGGCGCCGGCCTGGCCCGCGGCTATCTGGGCCGGCCCGACCTGACGGCCGAGCGGTTCGTGCCCGACCCGTTCGCCGGCTCTCCGGGCGAGCGCCTGTATCGCACCGGCGACCTGGCGCGCTGGCTGCCCGCCGGGGAGCTGGAGCACCGGGGCCGCACCGATCATCAGGTCAAGGTACGCGGCTTCCGCGTCGAGCTGGGAGAGATCGAGGCCGCGCTGCACCGGCTCGCCTGTGTGCGCGAGGCCGTGGTGGTGGCGCGGGAAGAGGCGCCGGGGGAGGCGAGAATCGTCGCCTATGTAGTGCCCGCCGGCGAGCCTTCCCCGTCGATCGCGGAGCTGCGTGCCGGTCTCAAGGAGCTGCTGCCAGACTTCATGCTCCCGGCCGCCTTCGTCACTCTCGAGGCCCTGCCGTTGACGCCCAGCGGCAAGATCGACCGCCGCACCCTGCCGGCGCCGGATCGCTTGCGGCAGCCGGCCGAGACGGAATTCGTCGCGCCGCAAAGCCCCCTGGAGGAAGCCCTGACCGCAATCTGGGGGGAAGTCCTGCGCCGCGACAAGATTGGCGTCCACGACAACTTCTTCGAGCTCGGCGGCGACTCCATCCGATCAATCCAGGTGGTCGCCCTCAGTCGCAAACGCGGCCTTCGCATCGCTCCGCGTCAGCTCTTCGAGCATCAGACCATCGCCGAGCTGGCTGCGGTGGCGGACGTCGACAGCTCCACCCTCGCGCCGGTCGCACCCCCCTCCACTCCCGATTTTGCGGGCTCCTCCCTCACCCAGGTGGAGCTCGACAGCCTGTTCGCCGAGCTCGGCCGGAGATCGGGAATGAGCGAAGCGGACGTCGAAGACATCTATCCGCTCTCCCCCGGCCAACAGGGGATGTTGATGGTCGTCCTGCTCTCCGGCCAATCCGAGATCTATTTCGACCGAAGCCTGTTGACGCTCGGCGGCGAGCTGGACCTCGCTCTCTGGCGCCGGGCCTGGCAGAAGGTGATGGACCGCCATCCCTCCCTGCGCACACTCTTCGTCTGGGAGAGGCTGGAGCAGCCGCGCCAAGTGGTCCGCAGGCAGGTCGAGCTGCCCTGGCAGGAGCTCGATTGGAGCGGTCTGGCTCCGGCTGAGCGCCAGGCGCGGCTGGAAGATTTCCTGCGCGTGGACAGCGATCGCGGATTCGATCTGGCCCGTCCACCCCTGATGCGGTGCACGCTGATCCGTTGGGCGGAAGCGACCTGGAAAATGGTCTGGACCTACCACCACCTGATTGTCGATGGCTGGTCACTCTCCCGGATTTTTGGCGAGGCGGCGGCCAGCTACGCCGCTTTCCGCAACGGCCGAAGTCCAGCCCTGGAGCCGCCGCCTCGCTACCGCGACTACGTCGCTTGGCTCCAGCACCAGGATCTCGGTCGCGCCGAGGCTTTCTGGCGCGGCGCCCTGGCCGGCTTTGACGAGCCCACCCCGCTGCCGTACGACGGCACCGGGGTCGGCGGTGAGGGCTGGAGCTATGGTCGCGAAATGAGCTGGATGCCGCCTGCCGAGGTCGAGGCGCTTTCGACGCTGGCTCGCCGCAATCAGCTCACCCTCAACACTGTGTTCCAGGGCGGTTGGGGCGCTCTCCTCGCACGCGCCACCGACCGCGACGAGGTGGTCTTCGGCAGCGTCGTCTCCGGCCGGCCCGGCGAGGTAGAGGGGATCGAGTCGGTGGTGGGATTCTTCATCAACGTTCTCCCGGTGTGGGTGAGGGTCGGCGAGAAAGCCCTGGGGCCCGCGCTGGGGGAGCTCCAGAGGCACCAGGCTGAGCAGCGCGACTTCGAGTACTGCCCGCTCGAGAGTATCCAGCTCTGGAGCGGCCTTCCCCGCGGCCGCCGCATGTTCGAGACCCTCCTGGTCTTCCAGAATTTTCCTCTCAACCCGCGGGAGGTGACCTCCCTACCCGGGTTCCGCATCCTCGACGCCGAAGGCAAAGGGGCCACCCACTACCCGGTCACCCTGTACGTGGCCCCGCAGGCCGGTGGACTCGACCTGCGCCTCGACTACCACGTGAGCCGCCTCGATGCATTGTCGGCTCGCCGGCTCCTCGCGCACCTGCGCACTGTCCTGGAGGCCTTCGCAGCCCGCCCCGAAGCCTCAATGGCGGAGCTGTCCCTGCTCACCGCCGAAGAGCAGCGCGAGCTGCTGGTGGGGACCGCTGGCGCCCCAGCCAGCCACAGAAGGCCGTTCGACCTCTGCATTCATACCCTGGTTGAAGAGCAGGCGGTGCGCACGCCGGAAGCCCCGGCCGTCGAGTCGGACGGTAGGGTCCTCACCTACCGCGAGTTGGCGGCTGGCTCGGCCCGCCTCGCCTGCCGGCTGGGCCGGCTGGGCGTCGGACCCGAATCGATCGTGGGACTTTGCGTCGAGCGCTCGCTCGAGATGGTGGTCGGCATGCTGGGCGTACTGAAGGCCGGTGGCGCTTACCTGCCGCTGGATCCCACCTACCCCCGGGAGCGACTGGACTTCATGCTGAAGGACTCCGGGGCGCGCGTGCTGCTCACCCAGCAAAGCCTGGCGGGCTCGCTGCCCGCGTCGGTCCAAGCGGTCGTGCTCCTCGACGCCGAGGATGTCGAGCCCGGGGCAGGCCAGCCGCCAGCGGCGTTTTCCGAAGGCCATGGCGCCAACGCCGCCTATGTCATCTACACCTCGGGCTCGACAGGAATGCCCAAAGGGGTGCTCGTTTCCCACGCCGCGCTGGTGAGCTACGTCGCCGACGCCGCCGAGGACGCCGGGATCGGTGCCAGCGATCGCGTTCTCCAGTTTGCCTCGATGAGCTTCGACGCCAGTGCCGAGGAGATCTACCCCTGCCTGACACGCGGTGCCACATTGGTGCTGCGCAACGACGCGTTGGCAGGCGCTCCGGAGAGCTTCCTGGGCGAGGTTGAGCGGCTGGGGCTCACGGTCCTTGATCTTCCCACTGCGTACTGGCACGAGCTGGTGGATGGCATGGCGGCGCAGGACCTCGACTGGCCGGTCTGCGCTCGACTGGTGATCCTCGGTGGCGAGCAGGCGCGGGAGGACCGACTCGACGTCTGGCGCCGGCGGGTGGGGGAGCACAGCCGCCTGCTCAACACTTACGGCCCCACCGAGGCGACCATCGTCACCACCCGTCGCGAGCTCGGCAGCGCACGCGACTTTCCGTCCGTGGTGCCGATCGGCCGGCCGGTGCCGGGAGCCTTTGTCCACGTGGTGTCGCGCGATCTCAGGCTCCTGCCGGCCGGTCTCGACGGGGAGCTGGTCATCGGCGGCGCCGGTCTGGCCCGCGGCTACTTGGGCCGGCCCGACCTGACGGCCGAGCGTTTCGTGCCCAATCCCTTCGCCGGCTCGCCGGGCGAACGCCTGTACCGTACGGGCGATCTGGGGCGCTGGCTTCCCGCGGGCGAACTGGAGTTCCGAGGGCGCGTTGACCACCAAGTGAAGGTGCGTGGCTATCGCATCGAGCTGGGTGAGGTCGAGGCCGCGCTGCGGGCCGTCCCCGCGATCCGCGACGCTGCGGCGGTGGCGCGCGATACGCTCGGCGGCGGCAAACAACTGGCCGCCTTCGTCGTCCCGAGAGAGGGGAGCGCTCCCACGGCCGGCGACCTACGCGTGGAGCTGCAAGGGCGGCTCCCCGAGTTCATGGTTCCCTCCGTTTTCGAGCTCCTGCCGGAGCTGCCCCTGACCCCGAGCGGCAAGATCGACCGCCGCGCCCTCGAGCGAATCGAGGTAGTTGCGAGGCAGCCGGACTCCGGCGCCGATTATGCGGCGCCGCGCAATCCGGTCGAAGAGATCCTGGCCGCCGTCTGGGCCGAGGTTCTCCGCCTCGACCGCGTGGGGATCCATGACAACTTCCTGGAGCTGGGAGGTGACTCCATCCTGATGATTCAAGCGGCCACGCGGAGCCGCCAGCGCGGGGTGGAATTCACGCCGCGGCAGATGTTCCAGAACCAGACCATCTCGCAACTCGCCGCCCTGGCGGACGTCTCGGGTCCGCGGGCTTCGACGGTGCACGACCTGCTCTTGACCGAGCCGTCGTCCGACGAGCCCGACGAACGGCTATCAGGACGCTGGGACCTGACCCGCTTTCCGGAAGTTGGTCCGAGCCGGGAGATCCTCGACAGCGTCCTGGCCGAGCTCTCCGAAGAGAAAGGCTTTCGATGAGCAAGCAGGACGTCGAAGACGTATATCCCCTCTCTCCCGGGCAGCAGGCGATGCTCCTGTATCTCGTACTTTCGGGCTCCCGCGCCGAGATCTACTTCAACCGGTTGGTGCTCTCTCTCGGCCCGGTTGATCCGGCGGTTCTGCGGCGCGCCTGGCAACGCGTCGTCGACCGCCACCCCGTCCTGCGCACGCTGTTCCTCTGGGAGAAGCAGGATCAGCCGCTGCAAGCGGTGCGCCGTGAAGTGGAGCTGCCCTGGCAGGAGCACGATTGGCGCGACCTTCCGGAAGCGGAGAGAGATGAACGGCTGGCGACCTTCCTGCGAGAAGATCATGCCCGGGGCTTCGAGCTCAACAAGGCGCCGCTGACGCGCGTCGCGCTCGTTCGCTGGACGGACGAGGCCTGGAAGCTGGTCTGGAGCTACTCCCATCTCGTGCTCGACGGCTGGTCGCTGGCCCTCGTGCTGGGTGAGTTACGGACGATCTACGCCGCCTGGCGCTCCGGCCTCGAGCCGGATCTGCCGGCACCGCGTCCCTACCGTGATTACATCGGCTGGCTGAAGCGACAGAGCTCGAAGCGCGCCGAGGAGCATTGGCGGCGCGTCCTTGCGGGGTTCGATCCTCCGACTCCCCTGCCCTGTGATGGCACCGGCGCTTCCAGCGACAGCGGCTGGGCTGCGGCTCAGGTGGAGCGCCGCATCGGGCCGGAATCAGCGAAGGCGGTCCAGGCGCTGGCTCGTCTCCGCCAGATCACTCCCAACACCCTTTTCCAGGGTCTCTGGGGCTTGCTGCTCGGCCGCTGGGGTGCGGTGGAGGACGTGGTCTACGGCGCCGTCGTCTCCGGTCGCCCTTACCAGCTGGACGGGGTCGAATCGATGGTCGGTCTGTTCATCAACACCCTGCCGGTGCGACTGAGAGTGGACCCCGCGGCGGAGCTCATCCCCTGGCTCCAGCACCTCCAGGAAGGGCAGTTCGAGCAGCGTGAGCTCGAGTACAGCTCGCACGAGCAGATCCTGGTCTGGGCCGGCATGCCGCGTCATGCTCCTTTGTTCGAGAGCCTGCTGGTCTTCGAGAACTTTCCCGTCGATCCACTAGGTAACTCCGCGGCCCCCGACGGTCTGAGATTTCGCTCCGCCCGCATGACAGAGGCGAACAACGTTCCGCTCACCCTCTACGTGTTCC
>Ga0134122_10003694_pt1 | contig 11372 bp, 4 predicted proteins | sample KB302_FD_96461 | JGI IMG/M metagenome (GOLD analysis project Ga0134122, IMG submission 96461) | Terrestrial soil microbial communities without Nitrogen fertilizer from Kellogg Biological Station, Michigan, USA - KB3-0-2 | ecosystem: Environmental > Terrestrial > Soil > Unclassified ...
CTGAACTTCGTGTGCAACACCTTCGTGATCGCCGCCGTCAACGTCGTCTTGCCGTGGTCGATATGCCCAATCGTCCCCACGTTCACGTGCGGCTTCGACCGATCGAATTTCGCCTTGGCCATGATTCTCTCCTGTGGGAGCGCGCTAGCGGGAGCCCGCGCGCGGCGCGGCCTTGCCCGCGACCTTCGCCATGATTTCCTCGGCGATGGGCCGCGGCACCTCTTCGTAGCGGGCAAATTGCATGGTGTAGGTGGCCCGTCCCTGTGTCATGGAGCGGACGTCCGTGGCGTAGCCGAACATCTGGCCGAGGGGCACATTGGCGCGAATGACCTGGGCGGTGGCGCGCGCGTCCATCGAGATGATCTTCCCGCGCCGGCTGTTGAGGTCGCCCACCACCGCGCCCTGGAACTCGGTGGGGGTCACCACCTCCACGTCCATCACGGGCTCGAGGAGCACGGGCTTGGCCTTCTTCGCCGCCTCCTTGAAGCCCATGGAGCCGGCGATCTTGAAGGCCATCTCGTTGGAGTCCACCTCGTGATAGCTCCCGTCGGTGAGCGACACCTTCACGTCCACCATGGGATAGCCCGCGAGGATGCCGGTCTCCGCCGCTTCCTTCACGCCCTTTTCCACCGCGGGCACGTACTCGCGGGGGATGGCGGGGCCCTTCAGCTTGTTCTCGAACACGAAGCCCGCCCCGGGCTCCGAGGGCTCGACCTCCAGCCACACGTCGCCGTACTGGCCGCGGCCGCCGGTCTGCCGCACGAATCTGCCCTGCGCCTCCGCCTTCTGGCGGATGGTCTCGCGATAGGCGACCTGCGGCTTGCCGACATTGGCCTCCACCTTGAACTCCCGCAGGAGGCGGTCGACGATGATCTCGAGGTGCAGCTCGCCCATCCCGTGGATCAGGGTCTGGTTGGTCTCGGGATCCACGTTGACCTTGAAGGTCGGGTCCTCGAGGGCGAGCCGGGCCAGCGACAGCCCCAGCTTCTCCTCGTCCACCTTGGTCTTGGGCTCGATGGCCACCGCGATGACCGGGATGGGAAAGTCCATGGACTCGAGCACGATCGGCTTGGTGGGATCGCAGAGCGTATCGCCGGTGCGCGTGTCCTTGAGGCCGACCACGGCCGCGATGTCCCCCGCCGACACCGACTCGATGTCCTCGCGGTCGTTGGCGTGCATCCGCACCAGGCGCCCCACCCGCTCCTTCCGGTCGCGCGTGGAGTTGTAGACGCCGGAGCCGGAGTTCAGGGTCCCCGAGTACACGCGCACGAAGACGAGCTGGCCCACGAACTTGTCGTTCATGATCTTGAAGGCCAGCGCGGAGAAGGGCGCCTTGGCCTCGGGCAGGCGGGGCTCGGGCTGGCCGGTCTCGGGATTCGTCCCCTTGATGGGCGGCACGTCCAGCGGCGACGGGAGGTAGTCCACCACCGCATCGAGCATGGGCTGGACGCCCTTGTTCTTGAAGGAGGCGCCGCAGATGACGGGGAAGATCTTCATGGAGATGGTGCCGGTGCGGACGGCGGCCCGCATCTCCTCGGGACTGATCTTCTCGCCGCTGAGGTACTTCTCCATGAGGTGGTCGTCCACCTCGGCGAGGCCCTCGACCATCTTCTCGCGGTATTCCTTCACCTGCTCCTGCATGTCGGCGGGGATGGGCTCGGTGGTGAACTTCTGCCCGAGGCTCTCGTCCTCGACCCAGACGTAGGCGACCTCGTCGATGAGGTTCACCACCCCGCGGAAATGCTCCTCGCGGCCGATGGGGAGCTGGATGGCCACCGCGTGGGCGCCCAGGCGATCCTTGAGCATGGCCAGGCAGCGGAAGTAGTCCGCGCCCACCCGGTCCATCTTGTTGACGTAGACGATCCGCGGCACCTCGTACTTGTCGGCCTGGCGCCACACCGTCTCCGTCTGCGGCTCCACCCCGGACACCGCGTCCAGAATGGCGATGGCGCCGTCGAGCACGCGGAGGGACCGCTCGACCTCCATGGTGAAGTCCACGTGGCCGGGGGTGTCGATGATGTTGATGCGGCAGTCCCGCCAGAAGCTGGTGGTGGCGGCGGAGGTGATGGTGATGCCGCGCTCCTGCTCCTGGACCATCCAGTCCATCGTCGCCGTCCCCTCGTGCACCTCGCCGATCTTGTAGGACCGGCCGGTGTAGTAGAGCACGCGCTCGGTGGTGGTGGTCTTCCCGGCATCGATGTGCGCCATGATGCCGATGTTCCGGGTCTTCTCCAGCGGGTACTGCGTCTCCACGTGACTCTCTCTTCCTTTACCGGGTGCCGAGTATCCGGTGCCGACTATCTGGTGCCGAGTTTCCAGTAGCTCGAGCTCTACAAGGAAAGAGGGGGGTCGAGGACTCGGCCCCCCTCCGCATACCCGGTCGCTACCAGCGATAGTGCGCGAACGCCTTGTTGGCCTCCGCCATCTTGTGAGTGTCTTCTCGCTTCTTCACCGCCGCCCCGCGATTGTTGGCCGCGTCGAGCAGCTCGCCGGCGAGCTTGTCCGCCATGCTCTTCTCCGAACGCCGCCGCGCGGACCCGATCAGCCACCTCATCGACAGCGCCACCCGGCGATCCGGGCGCACCTCCACCGGAACCTGATAGGTGGAGCCGCCCACCCGCCGCGACTTCACCTCCACCGCCGGCTTGCAGTTGTCCACCGCCGACTTGAACAGCTTGAGCGCGTCCTGCTTGGCCCGCTCCTCCATGCTGCCGAGGGCGGAATACATGATGTGCTCGGCGGTGCTCTTCTTCCCGCCGTACATCATCATGTTGACGAACTTCGCCACCAGCCGGCTCCCGTACTTGGGATCCGGCAGAATCTCACGATGAACCGCGCCCGCCCGCCGCATCCTAGGCTCCGCCCTTGGGCTGCTTGGCACCGTACTTCGAGCGGCTCTGCCTCCGGCCCGTCACCCCCGCGGTGTCCAGCGAGCCGCGAATGATGTGGTACCGGATGCCCGGCAGGTCCTTCACGCGGCCGCCCCGGATGAGGACGATCGAATGCTCCTGCAGGTTGTGGCCGACCCCGGGGATGTATGACGTCACTTCCAGCCCGTTGGTCAAGCGCACCCGCGCCACCTTGCGCAGGGCGGAGTTCGGCTTCTTCGGCGTGGTGGTGTAGACGCGGATGCAAACGCCCCGCTTCTGCGGGCACGCCTCCATCGCGGGCGTCTTGGACTTCTTCCGCACCGCCTCGCGGCCCATCCGGACGAGCTGGTTAATAGTCGGCATGGTTCTCCGTTACCGGTGATAGCGCCAAAACTCTAACTTTATAACCGAATAGCCCTTGCCTGTCAAGGTTTTCCGCCGCATCGCCCCTTAGCCAGCCTGGGCGATCTCGTCGGCCTCCCCGTCGAGAATCGGCTCCTCGGTCGCCACGGCCGCTTCCACGGCCTGCTCGTCGCCGCCCTGGCTCACCACCTCGGCGCGGGTGTAGTTGCTGAGCCCCGTCCCGGCCGGGATGAGCCGGCCCACGATGACGTTCTCCTTCAGCCCGCGGAGGTCATCGGTCTTGCCGCTGATAGCCGCCTCCGTGAGCACCTGCGTCGTCTCCTGGAAGGAGGCGGCGGAGATGAAGCTGTCGGTGCTCAGCGAGGCCTTGGTGATGCCGAGCAGCACCGGCTTGGCCGTCGCGGGCGGCTTGCCCAGCGCGGTCGCCTTGTCGTTCTCCTCCTGGAACACGAACTTGTCGACGAGCTCGCCCACCACGAAGTCGGTGCCCCCGACCTCCTCGATGCGCACCCGCCGGAGCATCTGGCGGACGATGATCTCGATGTGCTTGTCGTTGATGGTCACGCCCTGGAGGCGGTACACCTCCTGGACTTCGTTCACGAGGTACCGCTGCAGCTCCCGGTCGCCGAGGACGGCGAGGTAGTCGTGCGGGTTCGGGGAGCCGTCCATCAGCGCCTCGCCCGCCTTGACGCGGTCGCCCTCGTGCACGGAGATGTGCTTGCCGCGGGGGATGAGGTACTCCTTGGTCTCCCCGTCGTCGGCCCGGATCACGATCTTGCGCATGCCCTTCACGAACCCGGCGAACTCCACCGCCCCGTCGATCTCGGTGATGACCGCCTGCTCCTTGGGCTTGCGCGCCTCGAAGAGCTCGGCCACCCGCGGCAGACCGCCGGTGATGTCCTTGGTCTTGGTGGTCTCCCGGGGAATCTTGGAGATGATGTCGCCCTGGAAGACTTCCTGCCCGTCGGCCACGAGCAGATGGGCGCCCACCGGCAGCATGTAGCGCCCGCGCGTCTCGCCCAGCCCATCGTCAACCGCCGCCCCCGCCACCGCGTCTCCGGTGCGGCTTTCCTTCACGGACACCCGCGGCTGGAGCTTGCCCTCCTGGTCCTCGATGATGACGCGCCGGGCGAGGCCGGTGACCTCGTCGAACTCCTCCCGGATCGTCACCCCGTCCACGATGTCGCGGAACACCAGCGTGCCCGTGACCTCGGTGAGGATGGGGGTGGTGAAGGGGTCCCACTCCACCAGGATCGCCCCCGCCTTGGCCACCCGCGAGCCCTCGCGCACCTTGATGCGGGCGCCCGGAACCACCGGATACCGCTCCTTCTCGCGGCCCCGGTCGTCCACCACCACGATCTCGCCGTTCCGGTTCAGCACCACGATGTCCTTGTCCCGGTTCTCGACCCAGCGGATGTTGTGATACTTCACGATGCCCACGTTCTTGGCCTCGTGCTTGGAGGCCTCCACCACCCGGCTCGCGGTGCCGCCGATGTGGAAGGTGCGCATGGTGAGCTGGGTGCCCGGCTCGCCGATGGACTGCGCGGCGATGATCCCGACCGCCTCCCCCAGCTCCGCCAGCCGGTTGGTGCCGAGGTTGCGGCCATAGCACATGACGCAGATCCCGCGTTTCGTGTCGCAGGTGAGCGCGGAGCGGATACGTACCTTCTCGAGGCCGGAGTCCTCGATCTTCTGCGCCAGCTCCTCGTTGATCTCGGTGGTGGACTGCACGATGATCTCGCCGGTGAAGGGGTCGCGAATGTCCTCGGCGGCCACGCGCCCGAGCACCCGGTCACGGAGCGACTGGATGATGTCGCCGCCCTCCACCAGAGGCGCGGCATCGATGAACTTGACGGTGCCGCAGTCGTACTCCGAGACGATGACGTCCTGGGAGACGTCCACCAGCCGCCGGGTCAGATACCCCGAGTCGGCGGTCTTGAGCGCGGTGTCGGCGAGGCCCTTGCGCGCGCCGTGGGTGGAGGTGAAGTACTCCAGCACGGTGAGGCCTTCGCGGAAGTTCGAGGTGATGGGGGTCTCGATGATCTCGCCCGACGGCTTGGCCATGAGGCCGCGCATGCCGGCGAGCTGGCGGATCTGCTGCTTCGAGCCCCGCGCGCCGGAGTCCGCCATCATGTAGATGGGGTTGAACTCGCCGCCCTGCTCCCCGCCTTCCAGCTCGCGGAACATGGCGTCGGCGATCTGCTCGGTGACGTGCGCCCAGATGTCGACCACCTTGTTGTAGCGCTCGCCGTTGGTGATGACGCCGTCCTGGTACTGCTGCTCCACCTCGTTGACCTGCTGGCGCGCCCGCTCGATGAGCTGGCCCTTGGCGGCCGGGATGTGCATGTCGCCGATGCCGATGCTGAGGCCCGACATGGTGGCGTAGCGGAAGCCGATGTCCTTGAGGTCGTCGAGGAAGGCCACCGTGGCCTCCTGGCCCAGCCGGTTGTAGCACTGGCTGACCAGGTTCCCGATCTCCTTCTTCTTCAGCTCGCGGTTCTCGAAGCGGAGCGCCACCGGCACCACGTCGTTGAGCAGGGTGCGGCCCACCGTGGTCTCGAGGTAGCCGCCGTTCCAGCGCAGCCGGATGCGGGCCTGCAGGTCCACGTCCTCGTTGTCGTAGGCGATGCGCACTTCCTCGGAGTCGGCGAAGGTGCGCCCCTCACCCTTGGCGCCCGGGCGCTCCTTGGTGAGGTAGTAGATCCCGAACACCATGTCCTGGGTCGGCACCGCCACCGGCGCCCCGTTGGAAGGCGACAGGATATTGTTCGACGACAGCATCAGCACCTGCGCCTCCATCTGCGCTTCCATGGACAGCGGCACGTGCACCGCCATCTGATCGCCGTCGAAGTCCGCGTTGAAGGCGGTGCAGACGAGCGGGTGGATCTCGATGGCCTTGCCCTCCACCAGCAGCGGCTCGAAGGCCTGGATGCCGAGCCGGTGGAGCGTGGGGGCGCGGTTGAGAAGAATGGGATGCTCCTTGATGACCTCCTCGAGGATGTCCCACACCTCCGGGCGCTCCTTCTCCACGTACTTCTTGGCCGCCTTGATGGACGAGGCGAGCCCGCGCTCCTCCAGCTTGCGGAGGATGAAGGGCTTGAACAGCTCCACCGCCATCTTCTTGGGGAGGCCGCACTGATGCAGCTTGAGGTACGGGCCCACCACGATGACGGAGCGGCCGGAGTAGTCCACCCGCTTGCCGAGCAGGTTCTGGCGGAACCGGCCCTGCTTGCCCTTCAGGGTGTCGGACAGCGACTTCAGCGGCCGGTTGTTGGGGCCGGTGATGACGCGGCCGCGCCGGCCGTTGTCGAAGAGCGCGTCCACCGCCTCCTGGAGCATGCGCTTCTCGTTGCGGATGATGATCTCGGGGGCCTTGAGCTCCATCAGCCGCTTCAGCCGGTTGTTCCGGTTGATGACGCGGCGATAGAGATCGTTGAGGTCCGAGGTGGCGAAGCGGCCGCCGTCCAGCGGCACCAGGGGGCGCAGCTCGGGCGGGATCACCGGCAGCACCTCGAGGATCATCCACTCCGGCTGGTTGCCGGACTTGAGGAAGGCCTCGATGACCTTGAGGCGCTTGACGATCTTCTTCCGCTTCTGGGCCGAGGTCTCCACGCCCATCTGCGCGCGCAGCTCGCGGGCGAGGGTGTCCAGATCCATCCCGCGCAGCATCTCGCGGATGGCCTCCGCGCCCATGCCGGCGCTGAACGCGTCGTGGCCGTGCTCCTCCTGCAGCTTGCGGGCGCGGTCCACCGGCAGCAGGTCCCGGAGCTTGAGGCCGGGGACCTTGCCGGGATCGATCACCACGTACTCCTCGAAGTAGAGGATCTTCTCCAGCTCGCGGAGCGACATGTCGAGGAGCTGCCCGATGCGCGAGGGCAGGCCCTTGAAGAACCACACGTGGGACACCGGCGAGGCCAGCTCGATGTGGCCCATGCGCTCGCGGCGCACCCGGGCCCGCCGCACCTCGACCCCGCACTTGTCGCAGACCACGCCCGCGAACTTCATCCGCTTGTACTTCCCGCACGCGCACTCGTAGTCCTTGGTGGGACCGAAGATGCGGGCGCAGAAGAGGCCGTCCCGCTCGGGCTTGAACGTGCGGTAGTTGATGGTCTCGGGCTTCTTCACCTCACCATGCGACCACTCCCGGATCTTCTGCGGGGACGCCAGCTTGATCCGGATGGCGCCGAACGTCATTGGCTTCGGATGCCGATCGAGGATCCCCCACAGGTCCTTGGCGGGCTTGTCCTCTCTCACCAGGCTGCCGAAAGGCCGGTCCGTCAGCATTCGTTGAATCTCCTTTAACGACTTTGAGAACGTTCGCCTCGGACGGCGGGGCCCCAGCCCCGCGACGTCCTGCAGCTCACCCTACTTACAACGTTCGCCTCGGACGGCGGGGCCCCAGCCCCGCGACGTCCTGCAGCTCACAAAACTAGGCCGGCTTCTTGCCGTCCTTGGGAATCAGCTCCACGTCGAGGGCCAGGCTCTGCAGCTCCTTTACGAGCACGTTGAACGACTCCGGCGTGCCCGGCTCGAGGAAGTTCTCGCCCTTCACGATGGCCTCATAGATGCGGTTGCGTCCCTCGACGTCGTCGGACTTCACCGTCAGCATCTCCTGCAGCGTGTGCGCGGCACCGTAGGCCTCCAGCGCCCACACCTCCATCTCGCCGAAGCGCTGGCCGCCGAACTGCGCCTTGCCGCCCAGCGGCTGCTGGGTCACCAGCGAGTAGGGCCCGATGGAGCGGGCGTGCATCTTGTCGTCCACGAGATGGGCCAGCTTGAGCATGTAGATCTGCCCCACCGTGACTTCCTGGTGGAAGGGCTTGCCGGTGCGGCCGTCGAAGAGCACGGTCTTGCCGGAGTTGGGCAGCCCCGCCTGGCTGAGGTGCCCCTTGATCTCCTCCTCGGTGGCGCCGTCGAACACGGGGCTGGCCACCCACAACCCCAGGGCCCGCGCCGCCCAGCCGAGGTGCGTCTCCAGGATCTGGCCCACGTTCATCCGGGACGGCACGCCGAGGGGATTCAGCACGATCTCCACCGGGGATCCGTCGGGGAGGAACGGCATGTCCTCCTCGGGGAGCACCCGCGAGACCACGCCCTTGTTGCCGTGGCGACCGGCCATCTTGTCGCCCACCGACAGCTTCCGCTTCACCGCCACGTACACCTTCACCATCTTGATCACGCCGGGGGGGAGATCGTCGCCCCGCCGCAGGCGGCCCACGCGCTCCTCCAGCATCCGCTCGAAGACGGCGATGTCCTCGTCCGCCGCCTCTTCAATCCTGCGGATCGTCGCGGCCAGGCCTTCGTCCTCCTTGATGCGGATCTTCTTGAGCTCCGCCCAGGAGAAGTTGTCCAGCTCCGGGCGATCGATGCGGTCGCCCTTCTTGCCCAGCCGGTCCTTGTTGATGGGATCGACGAGGTCGATGATCAGGGTCTTGCCGACCAGCAGGTTCTTGAGCTTCTGGTCGCGCTCCAGCTCGACGGTGGAGACCTCCTCCTGGTAGTCCTTCTCCAGGCCGGCGATCTCCTCGTCCTCGATGGACTTCGCCCGGTCGTCCTTGTCGATGCCCCGCCGCGAGAACACCTTCACGTCCACCACCGTGCCCTCGATGCCCGGCGGCACCGTGAGCGAGGTGTCGCGCACGTCGCCCGCCTTCTCGCCGAAGATCGCGCGCAGCAGCTTCTCTTCCGGGGTGAGCTGGGTCTCGCCCTTCGGGGTGATCTTGCCCACCAGGATGTCGCCCGCCTTGACCTTGGCGCCGATGCGCACGATGCCGGACTCGTCGAGATCCTTCAGCGCCTCCTCGGAGACGTTGGGGATATCGCGGGTGACCTCTTCCTTGCCGAGCTTGGTGTCGCGGGCCTGGACCTCGAACTCCTCGATGTGGATCGAGGTGTAGCGGTCGTCCTTGACCAGCCGCTCGGAGACGAGGATGGCGTCCTCGAAGTTGTACCCGCCCCACGGCATGAAGGCCACCAGCACGTTGCGGCCGAGCGCGAGCTCGCCCTGCTCGGTGCCCGGCCCGTCGGCGATGATGTCGCCGGCCTGGAGGCGATCCCCCTTGGCCACGATGGGCTTCTGGTTGATGCAGGTGTTCTGGTTCGACCGCCGGTACTTGGTGAGCTTGTAGATGTCCAGGGGCAGGTCCGCCACCGGATCCTGCTTCTTGGAGCGGCTCTCCACCCGGACCAGGATGCGGTTGGCGGACACGTATTCGACCACGCCCGGCCGCTTGGCCGCGATCACCGCTCCCGAGTCACGGGCCACGATGTGCTCCATGCCGGTGCCCACCAGCGGCGCCTCCGGCTGGAGGAGGGGGACCGCCTGGCGCTGCATGTTCGAGCCCATGAGGGCCCGGTTGGCGTCGTCGTTCTCCAGGAACGGCACCATCGCCGCCGCCACCGACACCAGCTGCTTGGGCGACACGTCGATGTAGTGCAGCTCCTCCGGCGGCACCATGCGGTAGTCGCCGCCCTTCCGCGCCGACACCCGCTCGCTCACGAAGCGGTTCTTGGCGTCGAGCTCCGCGGTCGCTTGCGCGATGACGTACTTCTCCTCCTCGTGGGCGGTGAGGAACTGCTCCTTCTCGTCCGTCACCGAGCCGTTGACCACGCGCTTGTAGGGCGTCTCGATGAAGCCGAACTCGTTGATGCGGGCGTACGTCGACAGCGACGAGATGAGGCCGATGTTGGGGCCTTCCGGCGTCTCGATGGGGCAGATGCGCCCGTAGTGGGTGGGATGGACGTCGCGCACCTCGAAGCCCGCGCGCTCCCGGCTGAGGCCGCGCGGCCCCAGGGCGGACAGCCGCCGCTTGTGGGTCAGCTCGGCGAGCGGGTTCGTCTGGTCCATGAACTGGCTGAGCTGTGAGGAGCCGAAGAATTCTTTCACCACCGCGGAGACGGGCTTCGCGTTGATCAGGTCGTGCGGCATCAGGTTGGTGATGTCGGAGATCGACATCCGCTCCTTGACCGCGCGCTCCATCCGGGTCAAGCCGACCCGGAACTGGTTTTCGAGCAGCTCGCCGACCGAGCGCACGCGACGGTTGCCGAGGTGGTCGATGTCGTCGGTGGACTTGCTCCCGAGCTTGACCTGCAAGAGGTGCCGCACGACGGCCACGACGTCCTCGCTGCGGAGCGCCTTGATGTTCAGGTTGGCGCTGATTCCGAGCTTCTTGTTGATCATGAACCGGCCGACGCGGGCGAGATCGTAGCGCCGCGGGTCCATGAACATGCCGCGGAAGAGGGCGCGCGCGGAGTCGACGGTGGGCGGATCGCCCGGGCGCAGGCGCCGGTAGATCTCGACGAGGGCCTCGTCGGGGTTCTTGAAGTGGTCACGCGACAAGGTCTCGTGGATCGAGGCATCCGTCCGCCCGGGCACGATGGCGAGGACCTTGAACGGCGCGACCGTGCGCGCCATGATCTGGGCGAGCAGGGTCGCCGTGATCTCCTGGTTCGCTTCGATCAGCACTTCGCCCGACTCCGAATCGATCACCTTGCCGCCGGTGCGGCGGCCGACGAGCGCCTCGGCCTTGACGGCGATCCGGGTCACGCCCGACTCGACCAGCTTCTCGATCAACCGCGGGTTGAGGACCTTACCCGCCTGGACGAGCACCTCCTTGCCCTTCGGGGCCTTGACGTCCTCTGCGGGGCGGGCTCCGTTGTGGACCTCGGGGCTGAGCTTGACCCAGGCCAGCCGGTCCTCGAAGGCCTGAACTTCCTCCGTCTCGTAGAAGAGGCCGAGGATCTCCTCGTCGGAGAGGATCACGCCCTTCTCGAGAAACCAGAACGCGCGCAGAAACGCGGTGGCCAGCATCTTGCGCCGCCGGTCGACCCTGACGTACAGGATCTCATTGGCGTCGAACTCGAACTCCACCCACGATCCGCGGTAGGGAATGACGCGAGCGGAAAACAGGAGCTTCCCGGAGGCTACCGTCTTGCCCTTGTCGTCGTCGAAGAAGACGCCGGCCGAGCGCTGGAGCTGGGAGACCACGACGCGCTCGGTGCCGTTGATGATGAACGTCCCTTTCTCCGTCATCAGAGGCAGCTCGCCGAGATACACCTCCTGCTCGCGCACCTCCCGGATGGTCTGGGTCTTCGTCTCCTTGTCGTTGTCGACGACCTTGAGGCGCAGGGTGACCTTGA
>Ga0134122_10003695_pt1 | contig 11371 bp, 8 predicted proteins | sample KB302_FD_96461 | JGI IMG/M metagenome (GOLD analysis project Ga0134122, IMG submission 96461) | Terrestrial soil microbial communities without Nitrogen fertilizer from Kellogg Biological Station, Michigan, USA - KB3-0-2 | ecosystem: Environmental > Terrestrial > Soil > Unclassified ...
GGCTCGTGCCGGCGCCCGGCGCGGTGCGCGCGACGACGGGCTCGCCTGACCGCGCCGCGTCGACGCGCCTCTCGTTCATGCTCAGCACACGGATCGAGTTGTCGGCGTTGCCGCGAATCGCGATCTCGCCGGCATTCAACTGAATGATGTCGCTCCCGTCCGGCGTTCTGATCTCGAGCCGGCCTTGAAACAGCGAGATCGTGGTGCTGTCGGCCTGCGCCGCGACGTTGAACTGCGTTCCTTTGATGACCGCGACGAGAAACGGAGTCTCGACGCGCAGCGTGCCGACGTCGCGATGCGCGACGTTGTAGAACACGTTGCCGCGGCGCTGCACGAGTCTCGCGATCAGCTGTCCGTTGGCGGCCTCAGCGGGAATCTCGACGTCGCTGTCCGAAGCGATCGTGATGTTCGTTCCGGCCTGCGTGAGGCCGAGCATACCGTCGTCGCCCGTGACGATGCGTGCCGGAAGGCCGACCGTCGAATTGGGCTGCACGTGGGTGGCCGAGCCTGCCATCGTCACCGAGACAGAGCCGTTCACGGCCGTGACGGAGATGCGCTCGGGTTCCTGGGGGCCGCGCGACGATCCTGCGAGCGCAGCGCTCGCGGTGACCGCGACAGCCAGCGCGACGAGACCAGCACGGTAAGGACTCGGGACAGTGCCTCTTGTTCTACGCGTGGGCATGGACTGACACCTCCGTGTCGTCAGTGAGCGACATCCTAGTCAGCGCGATAGCGCGGCGATGTGAGCGCTATCACGGCGCGGCGAATCGCCATTTCGCATAATGCGCAACCCTTTCTTTGCAACCAGCCAGGCCGGTGATGACTCGGGACGTGCAACGAGGTTTGCACATCCGCGGCTCGAGAACGCGGCACCGAATGACGGCGATCCTGCTTGGCATAATCACTGCGCTACTTGCTCTAACATCAGCAGCCGACCCTGCGCCGGCACCGAAGCTCGTGTCGGTCGTAATTCGCGGCTCGAGCGTCTACGACGCGCCCGGCTTGTTCGGCGTCTATCGCGAGCAGCTCGGTAAGCCGATCAGCGCGGAGGGCGCACGCGCGATTGCGACAGCGCTCGTCGCGAAATATCAGCATGACGGCTACGCGCAGCCGTTGATTCAGCTCGACGACACGCTGCTCGCCGCCGGTGTGCTACGGATCGACGTGTTCGAGCCGCGCATCACCGAGGTCAAGATCAGCGGCGACCCCGGGCCGCATCTCGGAGCGCTCGAGGCGATCGGAGCCGGGTTGCGCGGCGAGCAGCTGCTCGCGCAAGCCGATCTTCAGTCCGCCGTACAACGGATGCGCGAGCTGCCCGGTCTCACGCTGTCCGCGAGCACCGAGGGGGCCGACTCGGGGCCGAATCTCTACCGGCTCGATCTCGACACGCAGTTCAAGCGAACGAACACCGTGCTGAAGCTCAGCAATCGCGGCACCGACGAGGCCGGCCCGGTCTTCTTGCTCGGGCAGGTCACCGCCAATGGGTTGCTCGGCGGGCGCACGAGCGTCGGCGCGATGTTTGGATCGGCGACCGACTACGCCGAATATCACGGAATCGGTGCGCTTGCGGGCGTCGGAATCGGCCGCGGCCAGTTGTCGTTCACGGCATTTCAATCGCGCTCAGACCCGCACGAGGTCGGCGTCGACCTCGACGACGTCTATCTGCGCAACAACGCCACCGTCAACTTCGTTCAGCCGCTCGAGCGCGGCGAGCGCTTGTCGATCTCTCTGACGGGCGGGCTCGATGCCGCCGACCTCGAGATCGTGAGATCCGACGCGATGTTGCGTGACGAGCGGCTGCGGATGCTCAAGGCGGGCACTCAATTTCTATGGCAAGGCAGCGTGAAGACGCAATGGGCGAGCTCGGTTGACGTCGTCAAGGGGCTCGACGGGCTCGGCGCCGGCCTCACGGCGCTCGACCTCGCCGAGGATCCTCGGCGTGCGGACTTCTTTCTGACTCACTTGAGCCTCACGCGGCTTACGCGTTTCAGCGAGCGTTGGTCGGTGCGTCTCGACGCGTTAGCCCAGCAGAGCGCGGACGTGTTGCCGTACGACGAACGCTTCAAGATCGGCGGCGAAAGACTAGGCCGCGGTTACGAAGTCGCCGAGATCGCGGGCGACCAAGGCATCGGTGCGAAAGTGGAGGTGCGCAGAGAGTTGCCCGGAGCACCTGCCAAGCTCGAACGCGTGGCGGTTTACGGCTTCTACGACATCGGCGCAACGGCGCAGCACGATACGGGTGCACGCGAGTCCGCGGCGACAGCCGGTTTCGGCGTCGCGAAACAAGGCCGCCGTATCACTGGCACACTCGAGCTCGCACAACCTCTCACGCATCCCGACGTCGAAGGCCGGAAAGATCTGCGCCTGTTCGCCGAGATCGTCGTCTCTCTCTAGAAAACTTTGCCCGTACCGAACCGTGCGGTGTTGGAGCGGCACCGGACGGTCTCGTACCATCGCGCCCGTCTTTGCGAATTCCTCACACATTGGAGTCACTCGTGGCAAGGGAAAGTTCAACGATGAGTCAGACGTCGCGCCCAAGCAGCGCACCGCGCGACCGATTCGATTCAAACGGCGCGCGCAAGGCAGCGATCGCTCTGCTCACGGCGATCTACAAGACGGGTAGGCACGGCACCATTGCCGAAGTGCTGATAGCGCTCGAAGTGATCGATTCGAATCTCGACGGTCGTCCGCATTCAATGAAGTCGCTGTCGAGCAAGCTCGGCATTCCGTACACGTCGGTGTCGCGCATCGTCTACTCGCTGACGTCGGAGGCTCAACCAGGCGGCGTCCTGCGGCTGATCCCGGACACGAAGGACCGCAGGCGCAAGCACATCGAGCTCGATTTCGACGCGTTCAAGCGCTCGACGCCGCAGATCCGGGCGCTAGAGAAAGCGATGATCGATTACTACGGCAGCTCGGTGTACAAGCTCAAGAAGGACAAGACCAACTAGCCGACACGCGGGCCGCTCACTAAGATCGCGAGCATAGGTACACGCTCGCGAGGTGTCCCGTGCGACGTCTTCCGGCCCTGTTGTTTGCCGTTGCGCTCGGCGGCGCAGCGTGCTCTTCGTTCGCTCAGCAGAAAGACACGCCGCGCGACGCGGCGCCGAAGAGCTCTGCGCGCCAATATACCTTCAGCTGGCCGTTCAAGCCGGGCGACGAAATGCGGCCTCGCGGCGGCACCACCAAAGGCGCGCCGATCACGCTCGCGACGGAGCCGAGTGAAGCTTGGCGCGCGATCCAGGCTCCCGGAATCGACAAGTTCGAGCGCGACCGGCGCGCGATCCTGGCAATGGCGGGCGCCTATCGGACGACCTTCGATTTCATCGAGACCGTGGGGTTCAAGCCCGGCTTCCAGCCGTCGCGTCCGTACCAGTCCTGGGGCACGGAATACGTCTATGTGATCGAGGACGCTGGCAAGCTGATTCGCCTCCAGCACTTGATCGTGATGTTCGTCGCCGACGACGCGGGCAAGGTGCAAGGGCCGTTCGTTCAGAAACATTGGCGGCAAGACTGGCGCTACGAGGCCGGCGACTTGCACGTTTACGCCGGCCGCAACCAATGGCGCCGCGATCGGCGCGAGGAGGCTAGCGTGCGCGGGCGTTGGACGCAGGCGGTCTTCCAGGTCGACGACTCGCCGCGCTACGAGGCGGTCGGCGAATGGGTGCACGCAGGCAGCTACTCGGCGTGGACGAGCGAGACGACCTGGCGGCCGCTGCCACGCCGCGAGGAGACCGTTCGCAGCGATTACCAGGTGCTCGCCGGCACGAATCGCCACACGATCACGCCGACCGGCTGGGTGCAGGAAGAAGACAACCTGAAGCTCGTTCTCGACGCCGACGGCAAGCCCTCGGCTGACGTGCCGTATCTCTCGCGCGAGGTCGGCGTGAACCGCTACGAGCACATCGTCGGCTTCGATTTCTCCGCCGGCGACCACTATTGGCAACGCTCGGCCGATTTCTGGCGCGCGGTGCGCGTTGCCTGGGACGGCGTCTACGCCCAGCGCGACCGGTTCGAAATTCTCGACAAAGTCGACGGCAAGCAGATGTTCGAGCCGCTGTTCGACTATGCGGACGGGCTCGATAGCGGCAAGCCATACGATGCCGCGGCCGCCGCCGACGTGATCCGCCGCACGTTCGCGACCTTCGTTCGTTAAAGGAATCACCTAACCCTGCCGATAAATCGCCAGGGAGCCGCGCCGCGGCTCGGCCGCCGTGCGCCGGCGTCTTGCAGCACCGGGTAAGCGAATGAAGCCAGTGGCGAGTGCCTCCGATACCACGATCGTCCAGAGCGTCGAATACAACGAGGCCCGGGCAATCAGCGCCGCGCTCGTCGCGGAGCTCGATCGCTCGCTCGCCGACAACGACCTCAACCTCCCGTCCCTGCCCGAGGTCGCGCTCAAGATCCGCAATGCGCTTGCGAATGAGGACGTATCGGTCGCCGAGATCTCGCGCTTGATCGGCTCCGACCCGGCGCTCGCCGCGCGTATCGTGAAGATCGCGAACAGCGCTCTGTTCTACCGAGGCAGCAAGTCGATCACGAGCGTGTCGGCCGCGGTCTCGCAGCTCGGTCACCGGATGGTACGCAACGTCGCGTTGTCGTACGCCTCTCAGCAAGTGTTCATCGGCTACGGCAGCCAGCCCGTGCGCGAGTTCCTTACGTCGATTTGGCAGCACAGCGTGCACACCGCTGCGCTCGCGCACATGCTCGCGCGCGTCCGCACGAAGCTCAATCCCGACGACGCGTTCCTCGCGGGGCTGCTGCACGAGGTCGGGAAGCTCTACATCCTGATGCGCGTCAAGGACAAGATCGAGCAGCTTGCGAGCGAGGCCGCGTTCCAGGCGGTTGTCGCCGAGTGGCACCCGCGCCTCGGGCGTGCGGTGATCGAATCGTGGGGACTGCCGGAGGACCTCGCGGCCGCGGTCGGCGAGCATCAGGCCTGCGCCCTCGAAGCGCCGGAGCCGCCGCGGCTCACGGACGTGGTCGCGGTTGCGAATTACCTCGCGGAAAACAGCGAGGCCGCGTGCGCCGACGAGAACTACTTCGACAAGGCGCCGGATCTCGGGTCTCTCGCGATGGACAAGCCGACATTCGATTGGCTGATCCGCGCGGGCGACGTCGACGTCCGCCTGTTGATGATCGCGTTCGGCGTGTAACGCCGGCGCCCCGGCCTTCCGGCGCGCCGGTTCCGGCGTTCGACTACCATACGTGGACGGCCCGGTGGGCCGTTTGCGGGGAATAATAATGAAATCGATCCTCTCCACTCTCACGGCCGTTGTCTTCGCGGCGTGCTTTTCCGGCGGTTCCACCTGGGCCCAATCGGGCGCGTGCAACCGCGCATGCCTCGAAGGCTTCGTGGACCGCTATCTAGACGCGCTGGTCAAGCACGATCCGAGCGCCGTGCCGCTCGCCGCAAACGTCCGCTTCACCGAGAACGGCCAGCGGCTCGCGATCGGCGACGCCCTTTGGCGCAGCATGAAGTCCAAAGGGACGTACCGGCTGTTCGTCAGCGACGTCGAAGCGGGCCAGGTCGCGTTCATCGGCACGGTGAACGAGGAGAACTCCGACCCCGCCCAATCCACGCCCGCGCTGATCGCACTGCGGCTGCGCATCTCGGGCAACCAGGTCTCGGAGATCGAGCAGGCCGTGATTCGCAACGTCGACGCGGCCAAGCGCGTCGAAGCGCTCGGAGCGCCGAACCCGCTGTTCGTCGAAGCGATCCCGGAGAACCAGCGGATGTCGCGCGCGGACCTGATCCGCACGGCGAACATGTATTTCAGCGGCATGCAACAGAACGACGGCAAAGGCGTCTACCCGTTCACGCCGGACTGCGACCGCCTCGAGAACGGCACGCAGACGACGAATCGCCCGACGCCGGCGGGGGAGCAACGCCCCGATCCGGTCACGGCCTCGAACTATTCGGCGCAGTGGAGCTGCCTCGAGCAATTCAAGTCGGGGCTTCTGCACTTCGTCACGCGGATCCGCGACCGGCGATTCGTCGCAGTGGACCAGGAGCGCGGCCTCGTGCTCGCTTTCGGCTTCTTCGACCACTCGGCAGGCGACACCCGCAACTTCGTCGCGCCGAACGGGCGCCACGTGACGGCCGGCCCTGCGCAGCCCTGGACGTGGTACCTCGCCGAGATGTTCAAGGTCGAGGGCGGCAAGATCCACCGCATCGAGGCGGTGCTCGATCGCGTGCCGTACGGAATGCTCTCGGGCTGGAGCAGCTGGGAGGACGGCATGTCGGACCGAGCGCAGGACGTGACGCGCACGGCCGTCGCGCACTGACATAAGTCAGGCGCTTCAAGCCAAGAATCAAGAATCGTTCTTGCCGCCATTCGGCTGGGCGCGCCGTCCCCAGTCGCCGCCGCCTTTTGAGCCGGCTTCCTTGACACGACCCGCGTTCCTTCCTCATGATCGCGAACGGGAACGATTCGCATTAACGTTAGCGCAGTCAGGGCAAGGAAATGGGAAAGGGACGGCAACGCGGGGTGATAGGCACTGGCTTGGCGGTGGTCTCGGCGCCTCTATTCGTGGCGACCGTGTTCGCTGCGAACGGCGCGGAGGCGGGCGGCACAGCGGGCACCGACGGTGAATCCCCGTCGATAGTGATCGTGACCGGGATCCGGGCTGAGGGCTACAAGGTCGACAGCTCGTCGACAGGCACACGAACGAATACGGAGTTGCGCGACGTGCCCCAGTCGATCACGGTGATTCCAAGTGAGCTGATCCGCGATCAGTCCATGCAGAGCATGACCGACGTCATCCGTTACGTTCCGGGCGTCGGCACGAGTCAAGGCGAGAACAACCGGGACACCGTCGTCTTGCGAGGCACCACGTCGACGTCCGACTTCTACGTCAATGGAGTGCGCGACGACGTTCAGTACTTCCGCGACCTCTACAACGTCGATGCAGTGGAGGTCTTGAAGGGTCCCAACGCGATGATCTTCGGTCGCGGCGGCGGAGGCGGTGTCATCAATCGAGTCACAAAGATGGCGGATTGGGCTCCGGTTAGGCAGGTCGACGTTCAAACCGGTTCCTATGACGACGCGCGCGTAACGGCCGATGTAGGCAAAGCATTCAGCGACGCTTTCTCCGGTCGTGTGACGGCAATGTACGAGAGCACGGACGGATACCGCGATGGTTATAGCCTCGAGCGCTACGGCATCAATCCCACCGCAGCGCTGAAACCCGGGGCCGCCACCGTGGTCACGCTCGGCTACGAGCACTATCACGACGATCGTACGGCTGACCGCGGAATTCCATCGCTAAATGGACGGCCCTACCCAACGGACGCGTCGACGTTCTTCGGCGATCCGACACAGGCGTTCGCAAAGGCGGACGTCGACGCATTCAACGCGCTGGTTCAGCATGACTTTGGCGGCGGTCTTACGTTGCGCAACAACACGCGGTACGGAGACTACGACCGGATGTATCAGAACTTCGTGCCGGGCGCAGTCTCGATTGCGACCGGCACCGACCCGATCACCGCTTACAACAACGCCACGCGGCGCAAGAACCTCTTCAATCAGACGGACTTCGTTTGGGTGAAGACTATCGGCGATATGCGGCACACGTTCTTGGGCGGCGTGGAGATCGGCCGTCAGGACACCGTGAACCATCGCAACACCGGCTTTTACACGGTTGGGCCGAACACGAATCTCAGCGGCACCATCTACAACGCGCCGCTTGCCGCGCCGACGTTCCAGGCGCCGGTGTCCTGGCGTTCCAACGGCACGACTGACGCCGACAACAACGGCATCACGGACGTTGCCGCCGTCTACGTCCAAGACCAGATGGAGTTTTCGCCGAAGCTCGAGCTCGTGGCGGGGCTTCGCTACGACTCGTTCCACGTCGACTTCAACGACACCCGGCGGGCTCCGACCGGGATCGGCAATGTGGCGACTGACGACGGTCTGGTCTCCCCCCGCGTCGGTCTGATCTTCAAGCCGACCGGCTCGCTGTCGGCGTATACGAGCTATTCGGTGGCTCACGTGCCACGCGCCGGGGAGCAGCTCGCGTCTCTCACCAACTTCAACAAGGCGCTCGATCCAGAGGAATACAAGAACGTCGAGGCGGGCCTCAAGTGGGACCCGATGGCATCACTCGCGTTTACAGCCGCGATCTATCGCCAGGATAGAAGCAACGTGGCGGTGGGCGACACTTCGCCCGGCGCTCTGCCCGGGCAGCTCGTGTTGGTTGACGGGCAGGAGGTCAGGGGACTCGAGCTAGGCGTGAGCGGTCGCATCACATCGAAGTGGAGCATCGCCGGCGGGTATGCGCATCAGGACGGCGAGATCGCCAGCAATCAGTCGGCGACTGTGCGAGCGGGGGCGCGGCTAGCGCAAACTCCCACCAACACGTTTTCCCTTTGGAACCGCTACGACTTCACGCGCAAGTTCGGCGCCGGCGTCGGCGTCATCTACCGCAACGAGATGTTCGCGGCGACCGAGGACATCGTGACTCCGTCGAATAACGTCGTGCTTCCAGGCTATACGCGGGTCGATGCGGCTATGTTCTTCGCAGTGAGTGAGAAGCTGAGGACGCAGGTGAATATCGAGAATCTGCTCGACCAAGGCTATTTCCTCAACGCCGACAATAACAACAACATCACGCCGGGAGGGCCCAGGTCCGTGCGTGTGAGCGTCAGCACGAGGTTCTGACGACAAGCCGTGCGCGTCGCCTGACGCTGCACGAACGAGCGTCTAGCCTCCTGTCCGCCGCGCGTACCAGCTGGGCGCCCGTATACTAGCGGCCGCGTGTCGACGTTCAGTCTCAGCGAGTTCTATCAGCGGAATCGCCGCTTCGTCATATGGGCGGTCCTGTTCGGCCTCCTATGGCTGCTCCGGGACTTCTTCGCGCTCGTCTTCCTGACCTTCGTGATCGCCAATCTCGCGGCGTCGGTCGCGGACTTCGGCACGCGGCGGTTGCGCGTGCCGCATCGTCTGTCGTTGACGATCGTTTACCTATTGTTCCTGATCGTGCTCTGGTCGTTCGTGCGGTTCGTCGTGCCGACCGTCGGCACGGAGCTCAATCGAATGGTCAGCAACTTGCCGACCACGGAGCAGCGCCTCATCGAGATCAAGAACGGCGTCGTCGAGCGCTATCCGACGCTGCGCGAGCCGCTCGAGGGTTTCCTACGCAGCGCGCTGAGCGACGAACGCGCTACCGTCATCAACGAGCAGCTCGCCGGCGAGCGGGCGCGGCTCGAGCTCACGGAAGCCGCGATCGCGGATGCGGCGGAGCAACTGACGCCGCCGACCGGCGCGCTGGCCGAGTACTTCAACAAGCAAGATCGGTTGTACTTAAACGCATTGCTCAACGAGCAGTTTCAATTGCTGCGTCGCTATGCACCGGGAATCATCAACGCGCTGTATCGCGCGATAGCCACGATGGCCCTCGCGCTGCTGTTCAGCTACCTGATCCTGATCGACCAGGCGCGCATCAAGCACGGCGTGATGCGCTTGAAGAACTCACGCGTCGGCGACTTTTACGAGGAGGCCGCGCCTCCGATCGTGCGTTTCGGCGTGCTGCTCGGCAGAGCGATCGAGGCGCAAGCCGCGATCGCGGTGCTGAACACGCTGCTCACGCTGATCGGATTGCTGCTACTGCGCATACCGCTGACGGCGATGCTGTCGGTCGTCGTGTTCGTCTGCAGCTTCGTGCCCGTTCTCGGCGTGCTGATCTCGACGACGCCGATCGTGCTCGTCGCGTTGAACGCGGGGGGCTTCGGGCTCTCGCTCGCGGCGATCGGGCTCGTCGTGATCGTGCACGCCGTCGAGGCGTATCTCCTGAATCCGTTGATCTACGGCAAGCACTTGAAGCTCAATCCGGTGCTCACGCTGATCATTCTCTACGTGGGCTACCACGCGTTCGGCTTCTGGGGACTACTCCTCGGCGTGCCGCTCGCACGCTACTTCATCCACGACGTGCTCGGCGTCCCATACCGCGATCGCGGCACGCCGAAGCGCGGCGCTGCTGCGCCGGCTCCAGTCGAATAATGGTGCCGTCGGGCTTGTAGTTCGGGTAGCGCCCTAGTTCTTCTTCGAGCTACCGCCCGGCAGGAACCCGGTCTCGTCCCAGGTGATCGGATCGTCCTTCTCCGCGTCGAGATCCACGCTAGTGTTCTGAAAGTGCGCGATCTTCCAGACGCCGTCGCGCTTCACCATGGTGAACGTCCCTCGGGTCTTCACTTCCGGAGCAGTCTGCCCGGTGGGACTGATTACCGGACCGAATTTCATCGTCGCGACGACCACGGCAACGCCGGGCGCGAGGGAGCGGGCAGTAGTGTCTAGGACGATCATGTCGGTCTTGGCGAATATCGTTCGATGAATCGTGTCGTGGCCTTTGTAGACTGCCGCTTTGCCGCGCCAATGGTTGGCGGTGACGTTGATCCATTCGACGTCCTCGGTATCCAACGCGTGCATCGCGTTCATGTCGTGGCGATTCCAGGTGTCCGCGAACTTAGCGACGATCGCCCGCACGGCCGAGTCGTCATCTGCGTTGAGCGTCGGCGCAATCGATTGGCTGTCGGTCACTCCAAACTCCCGATCGATGCAACCCGACACGGCCGCGGCCACGAGTATGGCGACAACTGTTCGGCGGACCCCAATTTGCATGTGCGCAGCGTAGGCATGCGGTCCCGGCGAGAATAGTAAGAACGCGACGCGGAATGCATTTAGCCGTGATGCGCGTGGTTCTCGGTTGCGAACAGCGTATGGAACTCCGGCAATGATTCGAGGCGCGCCAGGAACCGCGATGGGGACTCTCCCGTGAAGTCTCGACAGTCGCGCAAGAGATGCATCTGATCGTAGTAGTCTTGGTCCTGCGCGATGTGAGTCCATGCCCTCGCGGGAGAGCGTAGCTTGCCGTCGAGCGCGGCATTGAACCTGATGATTCGCGCGTAGAGTTTCGGCGGTACTCCGACTTGCGCGATGAAGCGCCGCTCGAAATGTCGAAGCGACAGGCCGGCAGCTGCTGCCATCGCTGAGACGCGAGCACGGCCGTGACTCGCAAAGAGACGATTCGCCGCCTCCGCAACGGGGTCGCGATGTGAGCGGCCGGTGAGCAACATCAGCAGGTGTTTCTCGACGATCAGCACTCGCTCCACGAAGCCGGGCGTGTCACCGAGCTCGTTCTCGAGCGATGCGATCTGACGCCCGATGATCGCGTGCCCGTCGCCAACGGCGTCCGTCAGCTCGGCCATCGGGAAGCCGAGCAACTGGTTGAAGCCGGACGGCTGGAAATGGATGGTGAAGTTGTCGATACACCCGAGAACGGACAAGGCGGTGCCGTTGTGTGTTTGCGGACCCACCACGACCACGCGCGGATGGGCATCGCGCCGAGCAGAAGTGGGATGGTGCGCGCCATA
>Ga0134122_10003697_pt1 | contig 11364 bp, 12 predicted proteins | sample KB302_FD_96461 | JGI IMG/M metagenome (GOLD analysis project Ga0134122, IMG submission 96461) | Terrestrial soil microbial communities without Nitrogen fertilizer from Kellogg Biological Station, Michigan, USA - KB3-0-2 | ecosystem: Environmental > Terrestrial > Soil > Unclassified ...
CCATCTGACGGAAACCCAGATCCCGATCTTTCGAGACGAGTTTCTGACCACCGTCGCCGATGTCATGGCACGAATGGGACAACCGGACCTCAAGAACACCTGGGGCGATGCGTTGTATTTCGTATTCGAAGACGTTCGCAGGGCAGCTTCGTTTGCCATTGAACTGCAGGATACGATCAACACAAGAGACTGGGAGGCGGTTGGGCTTCCCCGAAGTCTTCGTCTGCGTGTTGCCCTGCATGCCGGCCCGGTCTACGAGTGCGTGAACCCTGTGACCGAGACACGCGATTATCTGGGCACGCACATCAGCCGGGCCGCCCGAATCGAACCGAAGACCGCGAGCGGCCAGATTTACTGCAGCCAGCAATTCGTCGCCCTCGCGCGCGCGGCGGGAGTCCGGGATTTCGCTTTTGAATATGTGGGCCGAGTTGAGTTGCCAAAGGGTGCTGGCGTGATTCCCGTATACAACGTTAAACGGACGGATTTGCCATTCTGACACGCAAGAAATTGGGTTGAGCCTCGATTTGGCTTGTGCTAGGTTAGCGCGACGTTTTGAAAAAAAACCGCGTCAGAGTACCGGAAACTTCCAATTGGAGTGAAACGTTTGCGGGTTCAGGACCACTAGATGTAACGGCATTTGGCGCCGAAGGAATCGAATAGAATCTCGAGAAAGGAACTACACAGATTATGTCCAAGCAACCAACAAAGAAGACGACCGCCATCTCCGAAGCAGAGGCGAAAACGATGGATCGCAGCAAAATGGGAGTTGGGGTCGTGGCGGCGCCCCAAGGGGAAGTCGAGGGTCAGGCAGAGTACTACACGTGGGTCGTTACACCCTACGGACATTACGTCCGCATCCTTTACGATACGGAAGTGTATCACTGGTACGTTTGCGGTGTTTGCGGGGAGTACTTCCGGGCATAAGTTCCTCAAACGGTTGCCGCGGACTGGCGCGGTTCGGCGCGGCAACCGTCTGCCCCGGTTTCCTTTAACGAAGTCCCTTCACGAGGAGCCCCCATGTCGAAAAAGCAGGATGCCAGCGCTCCTATGGTCACCGGCGATTCAGCTTCTCCGGTAGGTCCACCCGAAAATTCAATCCCGTTTTCATACCGGACTCTGTTCCGCTGGGCATGTTACGTCGTGTCCATCGCGCCGTTTGCCTTCGCGCTGAATACCCTGCTCGCCCTCCTGTCCCCTCTCCTGATTATGGTGCGCGCGCAGGTGACGGCTGGAATTCCCGCCGTGCTGGCGCGAGGCTCAGGGACGCCTGCTGTCCAGACGGGAAAGGTCGCGGCTTATGTGCCGCAGACACTCGCCGGCGGAATCACAGCTCTGGTACTTCTCATCGTCGGCATTATTCTGTTGCGCTTCCTCGGCCGGCTCGTGGACGCCTGGTGCGACAGCAGGATGGTCAGCCGCCTTCAGCAGATGCTTCATGACAAGATCATTTCCATGGGCCCGGGTTATCATGCCAGGCACAAACCCGGCGAGACCTCCGCGATCGTCTTCAATTTCGTCCCTGGCGCGGAAATGATGCTCCGGGAAATCATTGCCTCACCAATAGTAATGAGCATTTCTCTGGTAACGGCTTTGCTTTTGGTTAGAGAAAACCTCAAAGACCTATCTCCATCGCCGTCGCCGTGGATGGTGGTCCTGCTACTTGCGGTGATGGCGGTTTGCCCGATCATTGGCTGGTGGCTGGGTGTTCGACTTCGTCCCGTCTATACGAAGATGCGGGAGAGTCAGATGGCGGTGTCCAACGACTTTCTGTATTCGGCGTCGTCGGCGGTGGAAGTGCAATTGATGGGGGCTCAGCGCCAGCGATCGGAGACCTTTGCGGCGCGGCTTGGCACTTTAGTCAAGACCCGGCTGAATTCGGCGGTACAGAATGAAATTTCCAATCAGTTTCAAGACAGTCTTCCTGCCGTGATTCAGATTAGCTTCCTCTTATATGCGTACCTCACCGTCGGACCCGCCGGACTTGCGGCAGCAGCCCGTCCGATTGTTGCCGTTTATCTCCTGATTCCCGAAGCGATCAATCCCCTCCAGCAGATCATTGCGTTCATGACAGGGTTGAATCGGGCCTGGCCCCAGGTTCAGAGCATGATCGAACTCCTCGAGGTTCAGCCGGAGATTCAGGACCGGCCCGGAGCAATCGACCTTGGTGAGAACGACCGTTCGGTTAAACTCGAAAACGTCACGTTTGGTTATCCGGGGACCGGGTTTCAGGTTTTGAGGTCGCTGAGCCACACTTTTGAGGCGGGAAAGATTTCTGCCGTCGTCGGCAGAAATGGATCGGGAAAATCCAGCATCCTTAACCTTGCAGTTCGTCTTTTCGATCCCGAGGCGGGCGTCGTATCCATCGGCGATCATGATGTGCGTGGCGTCCGGCTTGCCAGCCTCCGACAAAACGTCGTGAAGATTTCACAGAGTCCGCTCTTTCTTCCCGAAAATATCGCTGTGAACTTAAGGTTGGCTAAAGCCGGCGCCACTGAAGCGGAGATGGAATCCGTGTTGAGAACCGTCGGATTGTGGGACTTACTGATCGAGAAAACCAAGGGCGCCGGAATCAAACCGCTGGACTACGTGCCCGGTTTGTCCGGCGGTCAGTTTCGCTTGCTCGCGATCGCGCGGTCTCTGCTGTGTAAGCCCAGGATTCTGGTGCTCGATGAGGTGCTTGAAAATCTGGATACGGTTTACCGCGAACAGGTGGAGCAGCTCCTGGTTCGAATATGCCCGGGATTGACGGTATTGATCGTCGATCAGGATATGGACTTTCTGACTCGTTTCGCAGATCAGGTCTGCGCTCTTGAAGGCGGAAAGTTCATCGAGTCCGGAACGCCCAAGGAACTGTACGAACGCCAGGGACTTTTCTTTGAGCTGCATCGCGATCGTAAGGCCAGGGTTGCTCCCGTACGGGTATGAGGTCCTGTTAACCGATGTCTGAAGAAAGCCCCCTCGCAAAATATCTTTCGATCTTTCCGCAGACTCCCGAAGAAAGAGTCCTGCGTCTTCTCGTTCAATTGGGAATCCGCATCGCGAATGCCGACGAAGGATCGTTGCTGGTTTTCGACGAAACTTCAAACGAACTCGTGTTTGCAATGACAGTGGGAAACAGCCAATCCGAATCTTCGCTGAAAGGTCAGCGCGTCGCGATTGGGAGCGGCATCACCGGCCTGGCGGCGTTAACAAGGGAAGTCCATATCGGGGCGCCGACATTCCATGAGATCAATCAGCCGGATAATGTTTCCGGCGATCCCAAGTCGGTTCTTGCCGCCCCCATGTTGATCGATGACGTGCTTGTGGGAGTCATGACGGCAGTCACTTTCAAGCCGGAAGTCCGGTTTGGGGGCCGGGAGGCGGATCTGTATGCAGGTTTCGCATCGGTAGCCGGTGTGATTGTCCAGCAGCGCCGCAGACTGGCAATGCTGGAGAACGCGCACGATGCTTCCATCAATAGTGGCGCCTTGAGTGAGCGCGCGCGTGCGGAGCGAGATATTTTCCAGTCTCTGGAACGGATGCTTCGTACACGTCCGGATTCGTTAACCACCGTCGCTTCTCTGCTCGCGGGCATTGAAAGGCTGGCTGTACCCGGGTCTCACTAGCGATGGTCACGAGAGATCTCAACCAATGGGTGGATCAACAGCTGGATCAACTCAGTCATTGTGAACTTCAGCCGGTGGAAGTTGCGGTGCTCGATAGCGGCATTGATGCGACACATCCGGATCTGGCCGGAAAGATTTCAGAAGCGGTCCAGATTGAGATGATCGATGGGAAGGCGCGCATCGTCCAGACCAATCTGTTGGGGAATTCGGATCTCTTCGGTCATGGAACTGCCGTCGCCAGCATCATTACCCGGCTGGCTCCCAACGCCCGCATCGTGGATGTTCGTGTGCTGGGGACGGATAACAACGGGGCAGCGGCCGCGTTGATCGCGGGACTGAAGTTTGCGGTCGAACGCAAGAGCCGCATCATTAATATGAGTCTCGCCGTGAAAGCCGATTACGCACCGCAGCTTTGGCCGCTCTGCGAGTTGGCCTATCGGCAGAATCAAATCGTTGTCGCGGCGCGGCGCAACATGCCGCTGGCCGACGAAGGGTTCCCCGCCGAGTTTTCGTCGTGCGTCAGCGTGGACCGCGACCGGTTTCCGACGCCGTACCGGCTGCGTTTCAACCTGAATGAAATCATCGAATACACCGCGCAGGGTGAGGAAGTCATCGTCGCGGCGCGCGGCGGCGGCTATACCACAAAGACGGGAACCAGTTTCGCCACGCCGGCGGTATCCGGTCTGTGCGCCTTGCTTGTTGGCGCTCACCCGGAATTACGGCCTTTCGAGGTAAAGACGATACTCAAAGCGTTTTCGGATTAAGCGGAAGACCGGGACTTCAAATGACGGAATGGAATCTCACGGCCGAAGCCATGGATAAGCTCCTCGCGGTTCTGGGTCCGGGACGCGAGGAGGCCGGAGAAAGGTATGAACGTATTCGAAAGGCGCTGCTGATCTTTTTTCAGGCTCGAGCGTGTTCGTATCCGGAAGCGCTCGCCGACGAGACAATCAATAGAGTGACTCGCAGGATCGAAAAAGGCGGAGAGATCACGGCGGCCGATCCGCAGAAATTTTTCCTTGGAGTGGCTCGGAATGTTTTCCGCGAACAGTGGGGCGATCGCAGGTGGAGTCCCATGGATATCGAAAGCCTGCCGCCATCGCAGCAGCCGCAATCGAATCCGGTGGGGCTGCTTCATGCGGAATCGGAAGTCACGAGAAAGGAATCCCGCTTGAATTGCATGGACACTTGTTTGGAGAGTCTGTTTCCAGGCAAACGGGAATTAATAGTGGATTATTACTCGGAAGACCGGCGGACGAAAATCGATGCGCGGGCAGAGCTCGCAAATCGCCTGGGTATTTCCGGCGGCGCCCTGAGAATACGGATGTGCCGCATGCGGCATAAGCTGGAACAGTGTGTTGAACAATGTGTCGGCAATCTCGGTTGACGGACATGAATAAAGATCAATTACTTGCGGATTATCTGCTCGGAAAACTGGACCAGCCGGACTGCGAGGCTCTGGAGGAGCAGTACTTTGTCGATCCGGAGACGCTGGAAGAAATTGGCGCCATGCAGGAAGAACTGTTTGATGACTATCTCACAGGCAAACTTCAAAACGCCGACCGGGCACGTTTCGAACAGCGTTTTCTCCAAACCGATGCTGGGCGGTCTCATTTGCGTTTCCTTCAAGGACTTTTCGACTGGACGGCGCGCAAAGCCCGACGCGAACGCCCATGGTTTCTCTTTTCATGGTTGCCGGAAGTTCAGCCGGTCATGGGCCAGGAAGCCGGGCCGGAACTATTGAAAATTACCGGGGAAGAGGACCAGGTTTTGGATATCCCTGCGGCTGGGTTCCTGGTAGTCGAGATGGCACTCTCACGCGAATCGCGACACGATGCGTATCAATTGGTTCTGGCCCAGAGTGCATCCAACGAAATATGGCGTTCCGAAGTCTTGGCTGAACCTGCAGCGGATTCACGCCTGACGGCGCAGATCCCGTGCGAACTGCTGCAGGAGGGGCAATTCATTCTCACCGCATTTGGACGAAGCGCCGCCGGCGAACTTCATCCGCTCCTGGAACGAGCCCTTCTTTTTCGCAAGGCGCGATACATTCCGTGATGCTTGTCCGGATCGTGTTGTTGCCTGCTGGAATATTGGAAAAGCTCGCTTCCTCGCACTTTTACCCAAACTAGAGCGGCCTTCAGTTGCGTCGTCTATAGCTCAGACCGGGCCGCAACTGCGAAGAAGATCTTCCCCGCGTTGTGTTTCAGGTTCCGATGAACCATAATCGCGCCCACGGGCATCGCGTTTAATGGACGAATCACCAACACAACTTGCGACAAACGTCTCACCCCGCCTGATGGTGGTCATGTTCACCGACCTGGTGAATTCGTCGCAACTCAAAGATCAACTCGGTCACGATAAGTACCGGCAGCTCAAAGCACGCCACGACATGTTCATTCAACAAGCCCTGTCCATCGCTCCAACGGGACGCGCGCTTCAGGATACGGGTGACGGGTATTTCCTCAGCTTCGGCAGTGTCGCTCAGGCGGTCTCCGCGGCGTTGATGTTCCAGTGGCTGATGGCCCAGGAGCCGTGGCCCCATCCATTTAAATCGCGTGTCGGACTGCATCTGGGAGAGATCGAGGAGGGAATCAGCAAGGTGACCGGTCAGGCCGACTTTATCTCATCGGCAATCGACCTCGCCAGCCGGACAATGTCCCTCGCCGCCGGCGGGCAGATCCTGATGACGCGCTCGGTTTTCAATGCGGCCCGGCAGGTGGTTCGAGAGCACCCGGCGCTTCCGTCAGGCGCAGCTGCGCCTGCGGTCCAATGGATATCGCACGGCCTTTATCGCTTCAAAGGCTCCCCCGAGGCTGTCGAGGTCTTCGAAGTCGGCGCGCAAGGAATTGCTCCGCTGCGGACGCCTCCGGATTCAGAAAAGGCGAAGAAGTCTCACAGCCCGCTGCTCACCAGAAGGCAGGCGATCGCCGCCGCCGCCATATCTATTCCGGCGATTGCGATCAGCGGCGGAATCGTTCTGTATTTTCAGCGTCCCGACCCATTGGTGGAAATGCGGCGTCGGCAAATCGAGCGTGAAGTCGCGATGCTGATATCGCAGCCGCCGAAAATCGCCAAAACGGACACGGCCGGAGTGAGACTGGTGGATCGGATCCAGATGGGGGACAACGCCGCCTTTGACGTGCTGAACGACAACCGCGTTGTGGATATGCGGGGATGGAAGGAGGTTCCCCAGGAGAAGCTTGGCGAAATGTACAGCCAGATCACAACCACCCGCCGGCTCCAGTTGAAGAAGACCTCGCCGGAGCAACGCTTCGAGACCGAGGCCCAAACGACCGGACTGGACGTTGTGATTTCCTGCGAGGAAGCACTGCCATCCTTTGTAGAGGCTCAGCGCAGTGAGTCCTTCGTCGGGCAGGAACGGATGAAAGTGCGCAAGCTCTCGGTGGATGTTTCGAGCATCGACGTCGGCCGGCAATTCGAACTCAATTTGCTCAACACCTACTGGAACTCGCTGCAGACTGAGGCCGAGCAGTGGTTCGGGCTCATCGGCTACCGTAAGTCGTTCGTCGCATCGATGCTTCTGCTCTTTCCCTCAGGCAAACCCTTCAAGAGTTATTCTTTGACCGTCGCGCGCACCCAGAAGGACGCCGCGACCGACTTCAGCGGCCCGCGGATCCTGCTGATGAACGATGCCCACAGCTGGATCTACTGGGAAATACCCAATCCCGAATCGGGACAGGTGTATCGGCTGCATTGGAAGTGGTGAGTAGTGCGGGATCAAGCCTCCGGCGCATTCCAGAACGACACGGGGTGCTCCAGTTCTCGCGAGGTGTCACGGGGCAATGCTTCGGATCGCCGGAAGCCGGCATCCGCCAGAACACGTTCATGCGTGGGGTTAATGTAGGCGATTCGAACGGGTCGCGTCATGAACTGCCGAATCTTTGCCGCGACTCGGAAAAGAGTCTTCTCGCCAAATGGGCAGAATAAATAGTATGCCGTTCCGATCTTCCATACGGCGTCCACAGAGTCGTCGTCCGCGAGCTTCGCGACAACGGTGACTTTCCCCGCACTGATTTTCCCCCGGCGTCGCAGCCGGTTCACGTTGCTCTCGCACTGAGCAGCGATCGCCGGGTCGCCCTCGATCCCAATGGCCTCCTGCACGGAACGACGTGCCGCCGAGCAGAGAGCCCTTCCGCGTCCGCAGCCGATGTCCACGAATACGTCGGAAGCTGTCAGCTGCATGGCATTCAGGATCGTTTCGATGAAGCCATAGTCGAGCGTCGCGTACGGCTTTCCATCGGGAATATTCGTCTCGGCCATTCCGCGGGTATTGATTCCAATTGCCAGTTCCACGGCCAGATTTCTCATGCGGGATATGAGGCGCGAACTCACGAGTAATCCCCTGTCGATGGAATCATGTTCGCCAGTAGCTCGCGATTGCCAGAATCGTAACGATAATCAATGCAGCCGTCAGGCCATAGTTCCAGCGGCGCTGAATCTGCATTGCCTTCAGGTGACGAGTATTCTGAGCGTTCAGCATCGCAGCGACGGCTTCAAAGTTCTTGTCGATTTCGGATCGGTGACGGTTCAACAGATCCATCACTTCGGAGATGTTGGCCGGTGGAGGCGCCTGCGGCACGGGCTCCGCAGACTCACTCGGCGAACTCATGGCATCCCGCAATAATCCGGCCGCAATGCTTAACCAGCTCATTCGTACTCCTCGTATACCACAGCCAGCGGAAGAATGACTTCCCGGTGATGTCGTTTCTTCAGGAAGTTGCTCCGGCGTCGCGCAGGATTTGGACGATCTCCGCGTGTCCGCGCTTTGTCGCCCAGGCGAGTGGCGTGGCCCAGGGCTGGTCGTCTTGAAGGTTCGTCGGCGCGCCGCGGGACAGCAGGAACCGTACCATGGCGGGATTATTGTTACGAGCCGCCAGAGCCAGTGGTGTGCAACTGAACTCCTCTTCTCTGGCGGAGATGTTCGCACCGGCGTCGAGCAGCATTTCTGCTCTCAGCGTGTTGAGTTCCGCCGCCTTTCCATCCGAGTCCGGTCTGCACAGCATGTGAAGCATGGTTTCCATTTGCCAGCTATGCGTGTCGGGACTCATGCCGCGTTGGAGAAGCGTTTGCAGCATGTCGGGCTGTTCGAGAAGATAGGACTGGCATCCGGTCACCACAGACGGAACGTGAATTCCGGCATCCAGAAGGCGTTTGAGCAGATCGCGCTTGCCGCGAGTGACCACGGCCGTGAACACGCCGCCGCAGCCTCGCTCCGCCGATTTCGGGTCATCGGTCACCAGCCGCATCACCTCGTCATCTTCATCCATCCAAACGAGGTCATAAGGATCGAGCGTCCCGCCATGCGTCTTGAGAAGCGCGCGAAGCTCCGGCGTTTTCGCGGCGTAGACCGCGTTGCCGCCCGAATCCGAGTGGGCGTTGGGATCTGCGCCGTGAGCCAGAAGGAGTTCGACGAGTGGACGATTGCCTGAGCGTGCGGCGGCATGAAGCGCTCCTCCCCGGTCTGCATTCAGTTCCGGCCAGGTTGGATCCGCGCCGTGTTCAAGCAATAAACGAGTGATGGCGTCATGGCCGAATTCCACCGCAACGGTGAGAGGCCGGCGGCCATTCGGGCGGGCTTCGCGGATTTGATCCGGATTCTTCTCAAGGATTGCCTTTACGCGATCGAGATCTCCAAGCGCCGACGCAACGGTAAGGTCGTACGCAGCGCCGCGTGAGAGCAGGAGCCGCGCCGTAGGGACGTCGTGAGGTTGTTGTCCAAAAGGTCTGAATCGCCGCCAGAGCCAATACCGTAAACAGGAAACCACGATACGCCACGCTGGCGGCCGCGGCCTTCTTCCAAATCCGCCCCACAGTGCAATATCGATTGCTTGGACATCGTATGGAGCGAAGCCTGCAGGACAGCCCAGTCCCGCACCGTGGATGGCATTTATGTCTGCACCGCGGTCGAGAAGCAGTTCAATGACTTCGTGCGCCGAGGCCGCTGTCGCACGGTGAAGCGGCGTGCCTCCTGCATGATCGCCGCGATGGACGAGCGAAGGATCCGCGTCGAGGAGCTGGCGGACGCGCTTCACGTCGCCGGCTTGTGCCGCAATGTGAATCGGATGGTCCTCGTGCGTTTCCGATGGCGGGGTTCGGCCACGATTCTCTCGCGTTTTCTGCAGAAGCGTTGCAACTCGGTCGTAACCGCGCTCCTTTGCCATTTCGATCAAGCTGGCGCCATAGTGGCCGTTCCATTCCGCGTCCGCTCCCGCGTCGAGCAGCAGTTGTACGATTTCGAGGTGTCCTTCGCGGACGGCAAAGTGAATCGGCGGCGTATAGAAGTACCCGTTCCGGCTCCTGTCCGGATCATCGGCAAGCAGTCGGCGCATGGCCGCCGCGTCTCCGGAATTGGCCGCGGTGAGGACCTCCCAGGTAATGTCATCCAGATGGGCAGGCCTGATCATTTCAATCCCAGGAAGAATAGGAAAAACAGACGAGGTTCTGCAACATCAGACGCTTCCCATACAAGGAAAATTTCCGCGGAATCCCGAACCCGCTTCGAACCTCCGCCATGCTTCTGTGCCGTGAAAGCCAATGGGCTCTGCAGTAGACCCAATGAAATGCGATGGCCCTGAAACTGCTCAAAGATCCCTTTCACAAGGGAGAGTGCTCAATGATCGCCGAAGCATTTGTAGGCTTGGATGTAAGCAGAACTGTCCTTCAGATCGCCGTTCGACCATCCGGCGAACACTGGAGCACAGGTATTGATGATGTCGGAATGAATGAAACAGCAGAAAAACTTCGAGAGCTTCATCCGAACCTTGTCGTCATGGAAGCGCACGGCGGGCCGGAATTGCCTCTGGCGGGGACTCTCGCCTCTCTCGGTCTGCCTTTCGCACTGGTTTCGCCCCGGAGCATTAAGGAATTTACGCGGGCGATTGGAGGTATCCGACAGGACCGCAATCAGGCGCGATTGCTCGCCCACTTTGCCGAGCTCGTTCGGCCGGAGGTACGGAAGGTTCCGGCGGAAAGCATACAGCACCTGAAAACGTTGCGATCCCGCCGTGTGGAGGTGCTCCAGATGATGGCTCTGGAACAAGGGCGCATTCCAATGTCGCCGCCCTCGATTCAAAAAGAGCTCAAGAACCATATCCACTTTCTCGAAAAGAGCGTGTTTGGGATTGACGAGGAAATCAGCCGCACCGTTCGACTCAGCGTACGCTCGTAAGGACTCAAGGGTGCTTCGTTCGCTTGTATTCTTCGTGACGTGACCGCAACTCGTCGAATGCCAAGTTCTCATCGATTCCCTTGCCATCACGGAGGGATTGAAGACCCTGCGCAACCTTCTCCCGAACCTCATCTCGGCGTTCAAGCAGGCGAAGCGCAGCGTCGACCACGTCGCTCGCGGAACCATATTGGCCTGTCCGAAGCTTGCCTCGCACGATGTTCTCTACTTCCGGGTTTAGTCTTACGTCCATGCCCGGCAGAATACCGTCATGCCCGACTGAAGGTCAACTCGGGTATCCGACTAGTGGGTGGTCCGTCCGTTTGCACGTCACCGTTCCGCTGTATAGACTCCCGGAATGAAACGCAAACTCCTTGTTGGGCGACGCACGAGAAGTAATTTGGCGGTTCACCGACACGGCGGGTTGGTTTAGGGACTTGTCCGGAATACCGACTAGAACGAACCCGCTGGGCGGCGGACGCTGCGCGTGAGCGGACTAAAAGTGGTGACCTTGTCCGGTAGAGTTTTGAGCCTTAAAGGAGGCTCACATGACACCACTACGAAAGCGAA
>Ga0134122_10003699_pt1 | contig 11360 bp, 9 predicted proteins | sample KB302_FD_96461 | JGI IMG/M metagenome (GOLD analysis project Ga0134122, IMG submission 96461) | Terrestrial soil microbial communities without Nitrogen fertilizer from Kellogg Biological Station, Michigan, USA - KB3-0-2 | ecosystem: Environmental > Terrestrial > Soil > Unclassified ...
AAATATTCATGGGTGCCCCGACCCGATCGAGGCGAACGATAGCATAGAGAGGCAACGCCCCGAAGACGCGCCTATTTCTCGGTCAAATCAGATGGATAGGAGCCTAGTGGGCCAAGCATCGCAGGAATCAGGTCGCGTCCCCTGTCCGTTCCCCGTTCGCACTGTTCAAACCAGCGGCCGTTCTACTCTCATCAGGGGGTCATCGGAGACAGTGAGAGCGGACATTGCAGCCGGATGCCGGTTTAGGAGCGCGTTCCGCGCGGTCGCGGGGGCGGGCCTGCTTTCACCCTCCTCGTTCATTCGGGGAGGGTGATTGCTTTCACCGGCGAGCAACGTCCGAATAAGAGCGCCTTCGCGCCCTTTGGGGTTGCGCTCGCGCGACGGCTCATCGCGCGCTCCGGTCCCCCTTAGGCCAATTGCGGCCCAATCTCTCCCTTGATGCGGTCGATTCTCGCGGTCCGGTCGGCGGAAACAACTAGCGGATCGCGCGGAGTGGATTTCGCGGGTTCGATACGGGCGCTGCGCTTCAGCAGCTCGGCGATCTCGCGGGAATGCGCGACCTTGCCCATTTTTGCGAACTGCTCGTGATTGCTTTCGATGGTCGCGGGATCGTAAAGGTAATTCACCATCATCCCCAGCGACTCCACGATGCCTCGCGCGCTCGGATTTGCGGCCCAATGCACGCGTTCCAGCCGCGCGCCGTTCCCAAGATGAAAGCGCGCCACCGGGTCCTGTGGCCCCGCGCCGTTGTTGGCCTCGGTCAGATAGGTGGCAAGAAGGCGGAGGAGCAGCCGTTTGGTTCCATTATCTGTCCCTTCGAGATTGGCCCAATCGGTGCCGGTGGATGAAGCTGGCACACGATCTGCTCCAATCTTTTGGATTGCGGTGCGTTCGGCCTCTAAGAGTGCGTGGCCGTCGGCGGTCAAGGTATTTTCGAGCCAGCGCCGGAAGCCCGGAACCGGCGACAGCGTGCCGAACCGTGTCAAGCCGGGCAACTCAGCGCGCAGCTCTTCGACGACCTGTTTGATCAGGAAATTTCCAAAAGAAATCCCGCGCAAGCCCGGCTGGCAGGTGCTGATGGAATAGAACACGGCGGCGTCGGCTTTGGCGAAATCGTCCGAGGACGCGCCAATGCTCAACAGCGGCTCGATGTTCCCCGCAAGCCCCTGACAGAGCGCCACCTCAACGAAAATCAGCGGCTCTTCGGGAAGCGCGGGATGAAAGAACGCGAAACAGCGGCGGTCGGGCGCGAGACGTCTCCGAAGGTCATCCCAGCCCCTTATTTCGTGCACTGCTTCATAGGCGATCAACTTTTCCAGGATCGCGGCGGAGGTGTTCCAATCGATGCGCTTGAGCTCCAGAAAGCCGCGATTGAACCACGATGCAAAAAGATGGTGCAGATCCTGTTCGAGCGGCGACAACAGCGCCCGTTCCTCTCCTTTGGCAAGCAGCTCTTCACGCATTCGCACGAGCACGGCGGTTGCTCCGGGCGCGACGTTCAAACGCCGGATGAGCTCCTGCCGCGGCGACTCCGATACGAGTGCTATGCGGCGTGCGGTTTCGGCCGAAGGGTCTGCGAGGTAGGCCTTGGCCGCGGCCTTCAGACATTCGGCATCGGGGAGGAAATTTTGGGCGAGGTAGCGATGAAAACCATCCCGCTCTTCCTTCCCCAAGTTTTCGTAGAGCCGGATGATCGCCTCGGCCCGCGCCATATTGGTCGCTTCGCCGCGCTCCGATAAGAGGTCTGCTGCGAGGAAATCTATGCGGTGGGCCGCGCCGTTAGGGGCTAGACCCAAGAGCTGTCTGCCGCGTTCCGCGACGGAGGTCCAGACCTGCATAAGGCGGGCAGTCAGCATAAGCGCTCCTCTGCCCGCCCAGCTCATGTTAGCGCCTGTTAGAGCGTTTTGTTCCCTATGAGATTGGGGGGCGGGGCATCCAATGCAAAAACTCCGCGGAGCCGACAAGGCGAATGTCCGCTCAGGGTTAATCCTCCCCGTTGGTACTGTCCAAACTAGCGGCCGTTCTACTCTCATAATCGGTCATCGGAGGCCGGGTCCCCGGGGGCGGCACCAGCAGGAACTGCCCGTTGGTTGTTCAGAAGGCGCCGGTGGCCTCCGGAGCCGCGTACACCTTGCGTCCTCCGACGTAGGTCGCCAGCGGATGGAGCTTGAGAATCTCGTCCTCCGGGATGGTCATGAAATCCCCGGATAGGACGAGGAAGTCCGCGAGCTTTCCGGCTTCGATGGAACCCTTCACCTTCTCTTCCCACGTCGCGTACGCATTGTTGTAGGTGCCGATACGCAGCGCCTCCTCGCGGCTGACTTTCTCGTTCGCTCCGAGCACGCGTCCGGCGCGGGTCTTGCGCGACACGTAGTAATAGAGCGGGACGAACGGGTTGTTGGGCGAGGCGGTATCCGGATTCGGTCCCGAATAATCGCTGCCGATCACGACGACGAGATGGTGATCGAGCAGTTCGCGCACCGGCGTCTGACGCTCAGCCTGTTCTTGGCCCAGATTGCGCACCGCCGCGTCGTAGTTCCCGGCATATCCCGCCATGTTGGTGGAGACGACAATGCCCAGCTTTGCGAGCCTGTCCATCAGCGCGGGAGTCACATTGGGAATGTGCTCGACCACCCATCTCTTGTCGCGGATCGGGCTCTCGCGATCGGCCGCTTCATAGGCCTCGAGGACTATCTCGAGAGCTTGGTTGGTCGCGACATGCGGCGAATGCCGCCAACCCAAGCGGTTCAGCTCCAGCATGAGCGTTTTGTATTCTTGCGGTGTGGCGCCGCCGTCAGCGGGGTTTGGCTGCTCGCCGGCGGAATCGATGCGCAGCCAGTGATCGCCGAATTGAGGCGTTACGATTTGCAGACGCGCCAAGGCGCCCGGATCGCTCGCATCGGGAAGCTCAAGCCCCATGCTGGTCCGTACCGTCATTCGTCCTTGCTGCCACATCCGCACATAGGCGCGCATGCCGGCCGGCCAATTCGATAGATCGCGGGTGCTGGTGATGCCCAGCGCGTTCCGCTGCTTCTGCCCGTGCTCGATCCAGCGGTCTTCTTCCTCCGGCGTAGGCAGCGGCAGCACTTTGTCGATGGCGTAGAGGCCGGCGGGAAAAGCAGGCATTTCTCCGGTCAGTTCGCCGCGACTGTCCTTCGGAATCTTCTCGCCCATATAGGATTGCATGTCCTTGGCAATCCCCGCCTTCTTGAAGGCGGCGCTGTTGAACACGGCGGTGCCCCGGCGGCCGCGCAGCGCCACGATGGGGACATCGGTTGAAATCTGGTCGAGATCGTTCTTGGTGAGAGGTGCCCTCCAGCCGACGCTGCCAAAAACGGGCTCACCCGGCTTGGCTTTGGCGAGGCCGTCCTTGAGTCGCTTCAGCACCTCCGCGGTTGAGGTGGCTCCGACCAGGTCGATGCCGCGCATCACTTTTTCGGCGTTGTAGAGATGATCGTGGTTATCCGAGAGACCAGGGATGACCGCGGAGCCTTTTAGATCGACCCGACGCGTATTCGCACCGGCGAGTGCATGGATTTGAGCGTTCGTGCCCACGGCGACATATTGCTCGCCCTTGACGGCGAAGGCCTGCTGGATGCTAAAGCCTGGATCGACCGTAATGATCTTGCCGTTGAAGAAGATTGCGTCCGGCGGAGCGTTGGTCCCTTGCTGTGCAATCGAACTCTGCGCAAAGAGCATGCTCACCAGCACTAGCAACGCGGTGGCTGATGGTTTCATTCCCCTGTTCCTTTTGAACGTGCGAACGATGGCACGTGCTCAAGCAACAACGTCCAACCACCCTCCCCGAACGGGGAGGGTGATTGGTTTCTTGCCGAAGCGGAGGAGCGGCTAACAGACCGTCGTCGCTCTCACTGCCGACGTGATTATTGACGCAATCCGCCGAATTGTACGCCCATGCCCTCCGGGTCCTTGACCTGGAAGCTGGTCTTGGCACTGCCGGTGAACTGCAAATTGCGGCGCTTCAACTGCGCTTCGAACGTATCCTTCTCCACGTCCCAGTTGATGCAGGTGTAGGCGATATGGTCCACCCTGGCCGGCTCGCCGGCCTTGGCGCGGTTGCGGGGAATCAGGATGTTGTTGCCGAACTCCAGGCGGCACTGCGTCTTGCCGTCGTCGTTGGTGATCTTCATCCCTAAGAGATCCACATAGAAGTCGCGAACCTTCTTATAGTCGGTCACCGAATAAGAGATGTGGTTGACGTAGCCCGCCTCGAGCTTGCCGGTCGGCTTGGGTGCCTCGGCGCCGATGGCCGTTGCCGGCGTCAGCGCGGCTGACGCCGCTGCCGCGACACTCAAGGTCTGAATGAGTTGCCGACGATTCATTTTTCCTTGTTCGAAGTCATTGAGCAATTTTGCGATGACGGTTTCCATTGGCTTTCCTCCCGTTCGGAAAATGCGCCGGGATTGGATCGGCTTCCCGGCTGGCGCGTGATTATACAATCTGGGAAGGGGGCGTGCGGACCTTTCTTGCGCTCTGGCCCAGGAAATGTCCCACCGGCCCCCGCCGCGAGTCGGGCGAACCGCTGGCCAATGTCCGCCCATGGCAAGGCCCGGCCGGTTTCCAAACTTCCGACGAATGTCTGCTCTTCGGAACGGCTGGAGGCGGCGAAAAGATGAGCCTACTCGGTCATTCCGGGCTGATCGGCACACGATCTGGCCTTGGGGCACGGACGTAGTATTCTAGGTCCTGACGCGAGTGGCACGGTTTTGATCTCATTATACTGCTGTGAGCGGTAGAATCCGCCGTACGCAAAGGGAGGTCTTTGATGCGTTGCAGAACAGTATTGAAATTTTCGGTTGCGGCCGCGGGCTTATGCTGCGTTGCGGTTCTTGGCACAGGACTCTCCGCGCTTGCGGCGGCCGATGGGCCACCGAAGTACAAATATGATGCGGAGTGGCCCAAACCGCTGCCGAACCATTGGGCGCTCGGCGGCATTACCGGTCTGTTCGTGGACAAGGATGACCATATCTGGGTGCTCAACCGCCCACGCGATCTCAAGGAGGACGCGGTCGCAAAAGGTGAGGCGGAATGCTGCTCTGCTGCCCCCGCAGTGCTGGAATTCGACACTGCCGGTAACCTGCTCAAAGCCTGGGGCACGCCCGACATGGTGCCTGGGTGGCCACAGTCAGAGCACACGATTTTCACCGACAAGGAAGGCAACGTCTATATCGCCGGCGCGCAGGCCAGCGACACGCTCTTAAAATTCAGCGGCGACGGAAAATTCATCAAGGATTTTGGCCACCGGGGTCCGAAGGTTGCGCGCGGTCAGGCGCAGAAACAGGATAATCAGCAGACGGATCTTCTGCTCCGCGGCGTCGCCGCAGCCACGCTCGATGAAGCCGCCGGCGAAATTTATGTCGCGGATGGCTATCTGAATAAGCGCGTGATGGTTTACGACTGGAACACCGGACAGTTCAAACGCGGCTGGGGCGCCTATGGCAAGCAGCTAAGCGAGATCAGCAATGACGGTCAGCCGGATGTGGGCAAGGAGGGTGAGCCGGGTGCCAAGGACTTCAAGTCTCCGGTCCATGCCGTCCGCATTTCCAAAGACGGACTCGTCTATGTCGGCGATCGCTCCGGCAATCGCATCCAGGTGTTCACCAAGCAAGGCAAGTTCCAGAAGGAATTCTATATCGCCCGGAACACCAAAATCCGCGGCACCGCAGGATCGGTGGACTTCTCACCCGATGCGCAGCAGAAATACATCTTCGTCGCGGATATCGCCAACTCGACGGTATGGGAGCTGGATCGCCAGACCGGCCAGGTTGTGCAGAGAATCGGACGCCCGGGGCGCGAAGGCGGCGCCTTCGGCCTGCTCCATGTCGCGTTCATGGATTCCAAGGGCAACATCTATACGGGCGAAGTCGGCGAAACCAGCCGCGTCCAGAAGTTCGCGCCCGTGAAGTGATCGAATTTTTAGTCCAGGTGTTTGCCCTCCCGTAGCGGAGGGCGAGCACCTGTTCCATTTCCTGTGTCAGACCCACGCCCGCTTCGTTCGCTTTCGGGTGCAAACAAGCCGTCAGACTGCGGATGTCACTTTCCCGGCTTACGTTACGGGCGGCCCAAACCGCGTGCGTTGTTGAAATCAGAGCACTCGTTTACACCGTTAGCGGCGGCTGAGCAGACTTGGTTGAATTCCAGGGTAAGACGCAGGTGCTCCTGCACGGCTACGCCGTTTTCCACGGCGGGCAGGTAGGTCGCCTTTAGCGCGGCGGCTCTTGCAGCAACATCCATTACGTCCACGCCGCTCCGTCTGGTGTAAGCCGCGCTTTGCGCTTTGCCATCGGGTTTTACGATCACGTCCAAAATTACGAAGCGGCGTGCGCGGATAGCGACGCCCCTGGCTGTGCTCGGATAACGGAGATCGAGTTGCTGCACGACTGGCGGAAGCTTGTCGTGCGCCAGCAGGCTGTACTTGAGCCGTGCCTCGCTGGCGAAGTCTCCGTCTGGGAATGCCTGCAAGAAGCCGCTCACGTCTGCAACGTCAGCCGAATCCTTGACTGAAGTCCAAGCTTCCGCCTCTCGGTCGGCCTGCGCGGGTGCGGGAGACGCAGCGGCGAACAGGACAAAAGCTGAAAGAAGAGCGATGTGAAACGTTCTCATGGCCCCCTCGGTTCTGATAAGCCCGGTAGCCGGGTGAGGCGAACTTTTCGTCTCACCCGTCCGCGCCATGAGCGACGGTCTGTCGGTCTCCTATTGGAACGTGATCATGTCCGTCCGGGTCAGCGTTACGGCGTTTGCCTTCAACGGCTGGTTCGCCAGGTTTGCATTGCCGGAATTCAAGACATTGTAGAAACCGATGGTCGTCTCGTAGTCGCTGCCGGCCGAGGTCGTATCCATCGGAATGACGACGGTGTAATCGTGCGCCATCGCTCCGACCGATGTGAACTGCACCGAGCCGCTGATTTTCCAGCCGACCATGATGAGCGTCTTGATGCCCTTCGCTTTCAGCGCCTTGTCGAGATCGGTGCCGTAGAACCGGTCCTGGGCCGTGTTGATGATCTTGATGTCGTTCGCAGCCGGGGCGACCTCTTTGAGCCACTTGGTCATGTTCTGCGCGCGCGTCCCGTAGGCCACGACCATGTTGGCCTTGCGTACACGCTCCATGAACGGGGTCATGGCCGGCAGCATCTTGGTCTTGCAGCTCGCCTGGTTGTTGCAGATGTCCTCGACATAATCGAGCACGACCAAAGCGGTCGTCTTGGGATCAAGAGTGACGCGGGCCGGGTCCGGTGTTGCCGGCATTTGCAAGGTCTGCATCTTGCCGCCGGGGGCCGGTGCGGATTGAGCAATTCCGGCGCAGAATGCGAGAGCGAGACCGCTCATTAAGACAGTGCGATTCAGCATCATCTGAAAATCTCCTTTAGGGTTCGAGTTCCGGCGTTTGACTTGGCGGTCAGAAATCCGGCTTGGCCGCGCGCGGCACATCGGAGTCTCTTCCCGGGTACCACGCGATGTTTTCGGAGCAGGTCAGCTCGTTCCAGTCGAGCGGGCCGTCTCCAGCGCTTCGATAGGTCATGGTCGCGGTCCACGGCATGTTGAAGACGTTCTTGTCCTCGACCGTGAATTGGAGCTGCAGGTATTTGCCGCGAGAGTTCGCGACCGGCATCCCGTCGGGGACGTTGTGCTGCTTGGCGTCCCGTTCGAACCCCTCTTTGGCGGTCGCATAATCAAGCATCCGATAGCGCTCAACGACGTGCAGAGCCTCGGTGTGCGGTGTGCCGTACCAGTCGACCATGGAATATTTTCCCACCTTCAGGCCCACCGTATCGATGACCAGCGTGTCGCCCTCATAGTGACCGACGGAGTCGCCGTACCAGGATGGTGTCACTTTTGCCGGATGCTGTTGGTTCATCCGCACATGGCGGACCTGATGATTGTAGCCATAAAGGACGGTGACCTTGTCCGGTGTTTGCACGAGCTGAACCGGGCCATTGGTAAAAACGAACGGCGGACCCTCGGGCCAACACTGGTTGCGTGGGTTTGGATCGCCGATGCCGGCTACCCCGAGCTCGCCGTGCTTCTTCACGACCTCCGCGGCTTGAGGCTTTAGAATGGGATTGTTGTAGTCGCCGGCAAGCTTGAGGATGTCGCCGGTGCCGTTCTCGCGGCGCGATCGATTGACCAGCGCCGTAGGGCCAGATGCCATTGGTTCGAACCCGGGATTGGCGTGCGCCCAAATGCCGGAGAGATCCGGAAAGGTAGCGCTCTTGCTCCCGGGCGCCGCCGGTTGCCCTGAGGCGGTCGTCACAGCCGCCGCTGCCACCGTCACCAGCAATAGGAAATTCCGCGACCGAGTCATGCTTCCTCCCAGGGATCCGCCAGCATCTCTGGCAATAATTCTACACCCTTTGGACTGGCGCTTGAAGGACGCGGTAATGCCCGGCTTTCTATCCCTGAGGCAGTTTGCGGACGCGTTTGGCGAGGCTCAGGCGCGGGCGCGCGGCAGATCGAAGAGATGGATCGACTGATCCTTGGGCCCGCAGCACTTGGGCTGCTCGCCGGGCTTGCGCTTGTCGGACACCACGACGAGCCGCGAGGGCGTCACCCACGCGACGCCCTCGATGTTGCAGTAGACGACGCGCCCCCTCTCGTCGCGAGGGAAGAGATATGTCTGCCCTTCGTCGACGAGATCGAGTTTCTTCGGCGAGAGGCGGCCGATCCATAGAGCCGACGTCACCTGCGAGACGACGGCGATGCGGTCACCTTCGACGCGAAGGCTCGCGTAGTCCTCGAAGCGCACGGACTTGGGGAGCTTGAGCGTGCCCACATGATCCCACTGTCCCTTGCCCTTCTGGAACACCTGGATCCGCCCGCCGCCCGGCTTGCGTCCGGCCTTGCCGCGCTTGCATCGGTTGCCCTCGCACATGCCGAGCACGTAGTCCTCCTTGCCGCGCCGCACGTAGCAGAGGCCCTCGAGGCCTTTGTTCTCGCCGGGCAGCCGGAAGTCGACCCAGTTGTATTCGATGAAGCGGAAGTCTTCATCGTACTCCTCGATGAGAGGCCGGTATGCGTCACCGAAAGGGAGCGCCTCGATGATGATGAGGAAGCGCTTCGTGCCCTCGTGGAACGTGACATCCTCGAAGCCGGCGCTTTCTCCGCGCTGCCGCAGAAGTGCATTGCCCTTGTGGCCCACGCTGAGCGAGCGGTCGATGCGTGCGATGTGCGGCGCGTTGTCGAAGATGACGTAGAAGAACTTGCCCCGCGCGCACACGCCGCTCGCCTCGAGCCGATCGTCCGGCGAGCCGACGAGGAGCTCGTGGAGCTTGTGCTCCTTCACGAGCCGAAGCACCGGCGTTTTCGACGTTTCACCCATTTGCGCCACATGGATGCGGCTGGGTTTCCTCAAACGCGGACGTCCTGGACGCGGCTAGTTGCATTCGAAATCGTCGCCGGTGGTGGGATGGCAGAAATCCGGCCAACCCCGCGCCTTCCAGTAATCGACGAGACCCAAATCGCGAACGAACGTCCTGAACCGCTCCGTTCTGCGCATCGGCGAGCTCGAAGTTTCCCAAAGCAGCAAAGGTACTGTCGCAATCGGAAGGTTTATGTCCAAGCTGCGGCGGACGGATTCCCAGATTCGATCCGACGCGCCAATGTAGGCGTAAACAAAGTTCAGGTCGCGTTCCAATACGGGCAGAGCCTCCGGTGCGCGGGTCTTTGCCGGAGCGCCGCGTAGCAACCGGGCCGCGTCTTCCAACGATCGTCTGGAAACAAAATTCTGATTCGCTGAAATAGCCAGGAGCGTATCGGCCGCTTCAGCATAACGTCCCGCCCCCGCATAAGCCTTGGCAAGGTAAAGATTGCGGAAATAGCTTGTCGGGCCAGACGGAGTTATCGACTGGATCATCGGGATCGTAGCTTCGTACTGTCCGTTGAGCTGCACTATTGTGGCGGAATAAATGGAATAGATGGGGACGAAGGGTTCGAGGGTGCGGAGCTTTTCTCTGATGCTCATAGCTTGCTTGAGGTGGACAGCACTCATGAGCATCAAAGCGTAAAGGTGCAGAGCGTCTGGGTCGTTGGGATCGAGTGCAAGGGCCTGGCGAAAATGATCTTCGGCGGCCACCCAGTTCTTTTGGTTGGCCAGAACGTAGCCGAGCGCGGCATATCCTCCCGCATGTCGCGGGTCTAAGCGAACGGCTTCGCGCGCGGTCATTTCCGCCTTGGAATACGCCGATTGAACGGAACGACGCGCGTCTTCAACCGGGCCACTCCACACCGCCACCTCGTATATCGGGACGAGTGTATAGGCTACCGATAAGAGCGCTAAGGCTGGGGCATAATCAGGATTGCGGGCGACAACGGGTTCCAGAACGGCAATCGCTTCGTTTATGGAGCGGGTACGGACAAACGCCCTGGCGCGAAGATATTGCTCATAGGATTCCAGATTGTTGGTGCGGTTGGAAACCAGCGTCTCGCCCTGTTGCAGCCCCAGCGGCACCTTGAGTTCGGCGGCGATGGCCTGGGCGATATCCTCCTGTGTCGCGAAGATGTCGGTAAGCTCGCGGTCGTAATTCTCGGTCCAGAGATGCGTGCCGTCGTCGGATTTGATGAGCTGCGCCGTGATCCGCACGCGGTCGCCCGCTTTTCGCACCGAGCCTTCGATCAGGTGGCTCGCGCCGAGCGCCTGCCCGATGGCGCGCAAATCCTTATTCTGGCCCTTGAACTCAAAAGCTGAAGTGCGGCCCACGACTCGGAGGTCCTTAATCTTAGCGAGTGCGGAAGTGATTTCCTCCGTCATTCCGTCGGAAAAGAATTCCTGCTCCTTATCGGAGGAGAGATTGACGAAGGGCAGAACCGCAATGGAAATTGCGCCGACGGTCGAGTTGGCGGCAGCCTTGGTTGCCTCGACTCCCGTTTGTTGTTGTACGGTGGTCGCGACGTTAGGCGCGAGCTGCTGATAGCCGATCAGAAGAGCAACAGCAGCTAGACCGCTCACGAGTATCCAGTCGAGTCTGTTTGTTCTGGTCCGCGGTGCTGCGCCATCTGCGGGCAAATGCTGGATCCAGCAGAACAGGAGTGTGATCGGGAAGCCAACCACAATCAGAACAACAACCAGCGTCGCCGCCCACTCAGGCAGCCGTAACGCCGGCGTCAGATTGTTGACAAGCTGGAGCAGCACCCACGCCACAACCGCATAGGCTGCGGCCGCGCGGAACATATGTCGGCGCTTCAACTCGGCGAAAAAATTCATGGATGCCCCAACCCGCTTGAGGTGGACGATAGCACGGAGACGCAGCGGCCCGAAGATGAGCCGATTTCTCGGTTAAATCAGATGGATATGGAGCGTGGTGGGCCAAGCAGCGCAGGAATCAGATGGTGCGCCCTCGTTTTGC
>Ga0134122_10003700_pt1 | contig 11358 bp, 10 predicted proteins | sample KB302_FD_96461 | JGI IMG/M metagenome (GOLD analysis project Ga0134122, IMG submission 96461) | Terrestrial soil microbial communities without Nitrogen fertilizer from Kellogg Biological Station, Michigan, USA - KB3-0-2 | ecosystem: Environmental > Terrestrial > Soil > Unclassified ...
CCGACGCGGATCGGTGCCGGCCGGCCGGCGCTCGCGTCGGCGGCGTTGCGGATCAAGTTGACCAGCAGATCATAGAGTGCGTTGGGGTCGCCCTTCAAGTACACGACCTCGAGGGTGGAGTCGAACTCGAGGGGAATCTTCTTCTCCTTGAGGACGCGGCTCTCGAGCGTGCAGCAGGAGCGGACCACGCGCACGGCGTCGAACCGCTCCGACCGCGCCAGCGCGCCACGCGCGCGGTCCTTGACGGCCCGCAGGAAGCTCGCCGAGCGGTCGATATCCTCCACCACCTGGCCGAGCTCATCGAGCAGCTCGAGCCGGCGGCCGGCGGCCACCTCCGTCCAGCGCCCGAGCGACTCCATGGCGAGGTGCAGGCCGGCGCGCGCGGCTGTCAGAGGATTCGACAACTCGTGCGCGATGATGCCCGGGAGCGTGGTAATGTCGTTCAGGGGGTCGGCGCGCGCAGCCGGGGAGTGGCCGGGCATCGGCTCGCGCCGGTCCAGCAACCCGAGACACAGCCCGGCGAGCTCGAGGGTGAGCCGTTCCCGGCTGCGGCGCTCCCGGCCGTCGGGGGGGGGCGCGGGCGGCCGCGTGCGCACCGGGGCGACCACCCAAAAGCCGTCGGCCGCACTTCGGCACCCCACCCAGCGGCTGCCCTGCACGATGGCGATGTTCCACCGCCGCAGCGTGGCATCGACGTCCAGGTTGGTCGCATGATGGGTGGGAGCGGGCTCGCTCGAGGCCTGGGGCTCGAGCTCGGCGCGCGCGGACACCTCCCAGACCGTAACGGGACGGCCGCCGAGGGCAACGCTCGCCTGGCGGAGGATTTCGCGTCTGCCTTCGACGAATGTCTCCGGTTGCGTCACCGCTGCTCCCACACGCACCCCGACACGACCGGGCGGGCGGACCAGCCGCCGATCACGATGGGCATCCGTTGGCACAATGGGGCGCGCACTACATATGCGACAAACCGTACAAACCGTCAAGCTAAGGAAGGGCGCGGTTTTGCCCCGCGCGGCGGCCGGGCTTATTGTTCCGGGAATGGACGTTGATCCCCGACGAAAGGAACGCCACGTGACGCCCCCGAAAGCTTCCCCCACTCCACGCGTCGGGCGCGCCCCGCGGGGCCCCATCGAGGGCCGGCGCGATCGCGAGCACATCCGCACCATCGTCGTGCCGGATCACGATGATCTCGCGCTGCGCCTCGCCGACCGTATCGTGGAGGTCATCACGCGGGAAACGGCCGCCAAGGGGCGTTGCGTGCTCGGCCTCGCGACGGGGAGCACACCACTCGGCATCTATCGGGAGTTGATCCGCCGCCACCAGGCGGGCGAGGTGGATTTTTCGCCGGTGGTGACCTTCAATCTCGACGAGTACTACCCGATGCCGTCGGACAGCCCCCACAGCTACCGGCGCTACATGTGGGAGAACCTGTTCGCGCACATCAACATCCGGCCCGAGCAGGTGCACATCCCCGACGGCGGCGTGCCGCGCGAGACCCTCGCCGAGCACTGCGCCGCGTACGAGCGCGCCATCGTCGAGGCCGGCGGGATCGACTTCCAGATGCTGGGAATCGGGAAGAGCGGACATATCGGCTTCAACGAGCCGGGCTCGTCCCCCGATGAGCGCACCCGCCTCGTGACGCTCGACACCGTGACCCGGAAGGATGCGTCCGCGGACTTCTTCGGCGAGGACAACGTGCCGCGGGAAGCGATCACGATGGGAGTCGCCACGATCCTCGAGGCGCGGGAGATCGCGTTGATCGCCACCGGCGAGCATAAGGCCGACATCGTCGCGCGCGCCGTCGAGGGCGAGGTCTCCCAGGACGTGGCCGCCACGTTCCTGCAGCGCCACGCGAACGCCACCGCCTACCTCGATCTCGCGGCGGCCGCCGAGCTGACGCGCATCAAGACGCCATGGGTGCTCGGCCCGGTGGAGTGGACGCCGGAGGTCACCGAGCGGGCAGTCGTCTGGCTGGCCGAGCGGACCGGGAAGGCGATCCTCAAGCTGACGGCGCGCGACTACACCGAGCATCACCTGAGCCCGCTGCTCGCCAAGCACGGCGCGGCCGGCCCGATTAACGGAGAGATCTTCAACCGCCTGCGGGACAAGATCCGGGGGCGCCGCAAACTTCCCACGCGCAAGTCGGTGGTCGTCTTCTCCCCGCACCCCGACGACGACGTGATCTCGATGGGGGGGCTGCTGCGCAAGCTGTGGGAAAACGAAAACGCGACCGTCGTGGCCTACATGACCAGCGGCAACATCGCGGTGTTCGACCACGACGTGCGGCGGCACCTCGACTTCGTCGAGCGCGCCGCGACCACGCTCGGCCTCGAGCGCACGGCCGCCCAGCGCGTGCGCGGCGAAGTGGAAGCGAGCTTCGAGCGGAAGGCGCCCGGCGACATCGACCTGCCGGCGGTGCAAGAGCTGAAGCGGGTGATTCGCGAGTCGGAAGCCGTCGCGGCGCTCGAATCGGTGGGTTTGCCACCCACCGCTGCCCGGTTTCTGAACCTGCCCTTCTACCGCACGGGCCAAGTCCGCAAGGATCCGATCGGCCCGGAGGACGTGGCGATCGTGCGGGCCCTGCTGGTCGAGGCACGCCCCGATCTGGTATTCGTCGCGGGCGATATGTCCGACCCGCACGGCACCCATCGGATGTGCCGGGCGGCGGTCATGGCCGCCCTCGAGCAGTACGATGCGGCGCCGCCCGAGGTCTGGCTGTACCGCGGCGCGTGGCAGGAGTGGTCGCTCACCGAAGCCGACGTGCTGGTGCCGCTGTCCCAGGACGAGCTGCGGGCCAAGATCCTCGCCATCTTCAAGCATCAGTCCCAAAAGGACACGGCGCCCTTCCCCGGCGGGCACGACGAGCGCGAGTTCTGGCAGCGCGTCGAGGCGCGGAACCTGGAAACCGCGGCGCGAGCGGACCGGCTGGGGCTGCCCGAGTATTTCGCGATGGAAGCCTACCGCATTGCAGGCAGAGTGTGACCGAGGTTCGAGACGCCGAGGCTCGCGCCGCGTCGCGACGCCTGCTCGCGACCAGCGAGCGCGAGCTGCAGCGCATCGTGCTCGACATGCACGACGGGCCGGTACAGGACATTTTCGCCGCCCTGTCCCAGCTGCAGGTGCTCGAGCGTGCGCTCGCGGCGGACCCGACCGCCGCGCAGCGCGCCCGCCAGGCGGTGCGGCTGCTGGAGCGCGCGCTCGGCGAGATCCGCAACTTTATCGGCGCCTTCCGCCCCCCCGGCTTCGAGCGGCGCGAGCTGGGCCAGATCATCGAGGGCCTCGCCGTCCAGCATGAGACGCTGACGGAGCAGGCGGTGGAGCTCGAGCTGCCCGGGAAGCTGGGCGACTGCGCGCTGCCCACGAAGATCGCGATCTACCGGATCCTGCAAGAGGCGCTCGCGAACGGTCACCGGCACTCGGGCGCCACCCGCCAGCGCGTGAGCGTCGAGCGGCGGGGCCTGTCGATCGCCCTCACCGTCTCGGACGACGGCCGCGGCTTCGAGCCGCAGCGGGTGCTGGCGCGCGAGGAGGACGTGGGCGTGGAGGGGGGACACTTCGGGCTGCGGGGGATTCAGGATCGCGTGGAGATGCTGGGCGGCACGTTCACGCTCGAGAGCGCGCCCGGCCGCGGGACGTCGCTGACCGTCGCGCTGCCGGCGGAATGAGGCGCGGACCATGATCCGCGTGCTGCTCGCCGACGACCATGCCATCGTGATCGAGGGCCTGCGGGCGCTGCTCGACGGCGAACCCGACATCAAGGTCGCGGCCTGGACCACCGACGGCACGGAAGTCGTCAAGCTCGTCGAGCAGCACAAGCCCGACGTCGTCGTGCTGGACCTCGAGCTCACGAGCATCAAGGGGACGGAGGTCATCGCGGCGCTGCGCGATCGGACCACACCCCCGAAAGTCCTCGTGCTCACCGCCTACAACGACGGCGAGTCGCTTCGCTCAGCGCTCGACGCCGGCGCCGAAGGGCTCGCGTTGAAGACCGAGTCGCCCCAGCAGACGCTCACGGCGATCCGACAAGTGCACGCGGGCCAGCTCGTGTTTCCGCAGGCGGCGCGCCGCTGGATCGAGGGCCGCGCGGGGGGGGGCGCGCCGGGCGACCTCACGCCGCGCGAGCGGGAGGTCTGGGCCCTGGTCGCCGGCGGGCTCACCAACCCGCAAATCGCCGAGCGGCTCGGCCTGTCCGATAACACCGTGAAGTTCCACGTGCAGCATCTCTTCTCAAAACTCGGCGTGAAGAACCGCACCGAGGCGGCGCTGAAGTACGCACACGGCCGCTAGCCGCCACCGGGGCTTGACAGTTCCGGCGGGCATCCCTACCGTGGGGCGGCTTCAGGCGCACCGGAATCTTCTCGTTTGACCCGTGTAGTCGCCGGGAAGAGGCTGGATGCCACACATGCTGGTCCGCGCAGTGGGGTGGAACGGCTCTCACGCCGCCCTCATCGAGGGGGCGCGGGAGCCGTTTCGCTTTCGTCCTCAATAAGAGGAGGCTGGATCGTATGGACATGCTGATGGCGCTGGCGGTTAGCATCGGTGTGCTGATTGCCCTGTGGGTCAAGGTCGGCGCGATGGCGAGCCTCGCGGTTCCGGCAGGCATCGTCGCGTGGGCCCTGTTTTTCGCCGCAGGCGGCAAGATACAAGGATTGCAGAAGACGATCGCGTCCACCTTGTCTGGTGTCGTGTGGGTGTGGCTCGCGATGACCCTGATCGGGATGATGAACATGGGTGCCTACGCCTGGGTGATCATCGGCGTGGTCGCCTTCATCCTGGTCATCCAGTCGAAGCTGCCGGCCCTATCCTTTATCCCAGGGGCGTTCTGTGGTGCAGCGGTCACCGCGTGGGCGGCCCCGGCGGACCCGAAAGGCTACCTCATGGTGGCGGTGGCCCTCGTCGCGGGGGCGGTGCTGGGCTACGTCTCGGAGATGGGTGCCGGGATGATCGCGAAGAAGGCCTAGACCGGCGGGATGGTACGGTAGGGGCAAGGCAGGCCTTGCCCCCTACCGGAACAGCGCGACAGCCGTCTGCAGCGTCTTGTAGATCCCCCACGCCAGCGGAATCCCCACCAGGATCCAGGCCACGGCGACGAGCGCCCAACTGGCAGGGCTCGGACGCGACGCATCGTTGATTCCGGGTGTCGTCATGCTTCCCTCACCCCTTACGCGCCGCGACTTCATGCGCGAGCTGGCGCTCGGCGGCGAGCTCCGCATCGGTCATGTAGTACCGCTCGGCGACCGGCTTCACGGCCAGGTTGGAGAAAAAGCCGATTACGAGCAGAGCCGCCAGGATGTACATCGTCGTATTGTACGCCTGGGCGTTCGGAACCCCGCGGGCGATCTGGAATTCCCGGATGTAGTTCACGAGCACGGGCCCTAGAATCCCTGCCATCGACCACGCCGTCAACAGGCGGCCGTGGATCGCGCCCACATGCAGCGTGCCGAACATGTCGGCGAGGTATGCCGGTACCGTGGCAAACCCGCCGCCGTACATCGTGAGGATGACGCAGAAGATGGCGACGAACAGCGGGACGCTCCCGATCTTGCCGGCGAACGGCGCGAGTGAGTACAACACCATCCCCAACAAGAAGAACACGAAGTAGGTCCGCTTACGACCGAGGTAGTCCGATAGCGACGCCCAGAAGATCCGCCCGGCGATGTTGAATAGGCTGAGCAGCGCGGCGAACCCCGCGCCGATCGTCGCCACCTGCACCCGCTGGTCCTCTGCCAGGTCCTTGAGCGCGCCGGCGATCCCGATCAGTCTGCCGCCGAACACCTCTTGGAGCATCGGGGAGGCCATTCCAATCACGCCGATCCCGGCGCTGACGTTCATGCAGAGCACCGTCCACAGCAGCCAAAACTGCGGCGTCCGCCACGCCTGACTCACATGGACCTGGCGATGGGTGATCATCGCGTTCGCCTGGGCCGCGGGCGGCGTCCAACCCGCGGGCCTCCAGTCGGGCGGCGGCAGCCGGTATCCAAACGCGCCGCACAGCATCGCGACGAAGTAGATGGCGCCCATCGCGACGAACGTCTCCAGCACCCCCACCGAGGTCGGCGTCTTGAAGTGGTTCATGAGCAGATTGGCGAGTGGCGACCCGATCATCGCCCCGCCGCCGAACCCCATGATGGCCATCCCCGTCGCCATCCCGCGCCGATCCGGAAACCACTTGATGAGCGTCGAAACCGGGGAGATGTAGCCGAGCCCGAGGCCGCAGCCCCCGATGACGCCGGAGCCGAGCCACAACATCCAGATTTGGTGGAGGTGCACGCCGAGCGCCGATATAAGGAAGCCGCCGCCCCAGCAGAACGCCGCGACGACCCCCGCCTTGCGCGGTCCTTCGCGCTCGAGCCAGCGGCCGAACACGGCGGCCGAGGAGCCGAGGAACACGAAGAAAAGGGTGTACATCCACCCCAGTGTGCTGATCTTCCAGTCGCACGTCGTCGCGAACATGCGGGCGAAGAAGCCCATGTCCGCGGGGCAGGCGACCGGCTGAGTGATACCGATGGCGCGGCTGAGCGGCAGCCAGAACACGCTGAACCCGTACGCCATTCCGATGGACAGGTGGATCGCCAGAGCCGCCGGCGGCACCAGCCAGCGGTTGAAACCGGGCCCGGCGATGATCCGTTCCTTGGCCAGCAGCCCAGCCATTCGGTGACCCTCGTCTGGGTTGGGTGGAACGCGGAAACGCGAGAGTATGGACCGCGCGGCGAATCCTGGCAAGGCAGGTGGGTGCGCCCGGCCTGTCAGCGGACGGTGAGTGGCATCGGGTGGCGCACGCTGCCGTCCGCCGCTTTGGTCGCCACGTCGAGCGAGTCGAGATCCCACATCACCATCGTGACTACGTCGGGCGCGGCAGTGAACGTCTTGAGGTCCATGGCGGACAAGCCCCGTTCTTTAACCGCTCGCCCAGCCGAATCGGCGCGGTAGGGATGCGTGTGGAACGTGCCCACCAGCCGCTCTACGCCGTCGCAGTCCCCCGCAACCGCGAACTGCAGTTGTTTCAAATGCTCCGCCTGCACGAGCCGGCGGATGAACAAGGTGTCGCCCGCTACGTCTCCCACGAGGCAGCCGAGGTACTCCCGCTGAGTCGGCCTTCCGGTGCCGAGCAGCTGCGTCAGCGTATTCTGGTCGGCCAGCTCGTCCCAATGACGGTTGTTTTCAACCCACAGCGCGCTCATGAGGCCCCGCAAGTCGGCGGGGAGGGAGACGACGTGAAACGATGGGGAGAGACCGCAGACGAGCAGCACCGCGACCAGTGCTCTCATCGCTTTTGTCGCGCGTACTTCGCCATGAGCTGTGCCGAGCCGAGGACGTGGCCCTCCATTGCCGTCTCCACGTCCTTGCGTTGAGCACCGGCCTTGAGGGTAAGTGGGGTGTCCAACGCGTACAGCGTGAAGAAGTAGCGGTGCGCTGGTCCCGGAGGCGGACAGGGGCCACCGTAGCCCGGGCGGCGGAAGTCGTTCCGCCCTTGTCGCGCCCCACCCAGGTCGAGCGCTTCGACCTTGGCCACGTTCTCAGGGAGCTCGGCGACGGCCGCCGGCAGATTGTACACCACCCAGTGCACCCACGACCCGGCCGGTGCATCCGGGTCATCGGCGATGAGGGCGAAGCTCCGAGTCCCCGCCGGCGGGTCGCTCCAAGCGAGCTGAGGGGACGCGTCTACACCATCACACGTGTGCTTGACCGGGATGGCGGCACCGTCCCTGAACGCGGTGCTGGTGAGCGTGAATGCCATGTGCCACGGAACATAACGTCACCGCCCGACGGAAAAGCCAAACCCGGGGCTCGAACTGCTCCCCGGGTTGACCGGTCGGGCGAGGTGGGCCGTCTACACCTCGGCCGCGACCATGGCCGAGGTGCAAGGTAGGTCGCCCTGCGGCGCCCCGGGTGGAGGCGCGGTGGGGAGCCTGTCAGAGAACCGTCAGGGGGGCGGACGACCGCCTGCGTCGGGCTTACCTTGAAACTGTCCGACATCTGGTGCATCTCTCCCGAGCGTCCATGAGCGATTCTTCCCGTCCACCGCGTCCGCGGGCATTGTTCGTCGCCGCGCTGCTGCTGCTCACCTTAGTGCTGGCGGGCGTGCTGGCGCTGCAGGCACACCGCACCTTCCTCGATCACCGGGCGACCGCCGAGCGCGTGCTGCGGGACAACGCGCGTCTAGCGGCCGCCCGGTTCGCGCAGCGGGTCGGGATGGAGCTCTATTACACGGCATTCTGGCCCGCGGCGAACGCCCTCTCGCATGCTAACGCCGGAGCTCCGGGTACACCGTTGCCTACCCCGGCCACGCTCGCCGTCGGCCTGGACTCGGCAGCCGCCAACTTCCTGAAGCATGCGCGCTACACTTTTCGTTACGACCTTGCAACCCGGCAGCTGGAGACCTCGGGTGGTAAGCCGTCGTCGGCCGCGCGTAGCTGGCTCGTCGATACACTTCCCGTTCATGTCCGCACCGTGTACGACACCAAGGAACGGCTCGCTGCGATCGTGCGCACGGTGGACGGGATGCGGCGCGCGATCGTGTACACCGTCGCTAAGGACAAATCCGGCGGACCCGGGATCGTGCTGGGCGTCGAGGGTGACCCTGCAGCATTCGGGCCCGTCTATACGATGGGCGAGGAGAAGATGCCGCTGCTGCCGCGGCCACTCACGGGCGGCGTCATCTACGATTCGCTGGGCTCGGCGATTGTGACCGATGTCGATGGGAGCGAGCTGTATCGCTCGGCGGTCCAGTATGAGCCGACCTTCGCCGCCCGCGATAGCGTTGAGGCGATGATGGGTGGCATGCCCGTGCAGGTGTCCCTGCGCCCCGACATGGCGCCCAAGCTGCTCGTCGGCGGCATGCCGCGCGACCAACGGCCGCGGTTGCTCATCCTGCTGGCCCTCACGGCGGGGTTGGTCGCCGTGGCGCTGCAACAGCTGCGCCGCGAGTACGAGCTGGCGCGCCTGCGGAGCGATTTCGTCTCCGGGGTGTCGCACGAGCTGCGCACACCGCTCGCGCAGATCCGCATGTTCTCGGAGACCCTGTTGCTGGGCCGCGTCCGCTCCGACGAGGAACGCGAGCGTTCGCTCGAGATCATCGACCAGGAGGCGCGGCGGCTCACCCACCTGGTGGAGAACCTGCTGCACTTCTCGCGTTCGGAGCGGCGGCTCACCCGGCTCTCGCCGGCGCCGGCGTCGCTTGCACCGCTGTTGCGCGAAGCAGCCGAAGGGTTCGCGCCGCTCGCCGCCGCGCGTGGCGTCAGCTTGTGGACGGAGCTCACCGACGGTGTGGTCGCGCCGGTCGACGCCGACGCCCTGCGCCAGATGCTCCTCAACCTGCTCGACAACGCGGTGAAGTACGGGCCGTCCGGCCAGACTGTGACACTCAGCCTCAAGGTGACCGACGGCCGGGCGCTGGTGTGCGTGGACGACCAGGGCCCCGGCATTCCGGCGGCCGACGGCGAGCGCATCTGGGACCGGTTCTGGCGGCTGGAGCGCGACCGCGGGTCGGCCGTCGCAGGCACGGGCATCGGCCTGTCCGTAGTGCGCGAGCTCGTGGCATTGCACGGCGGTCGCACCTGGGCGGAGGACGTCCCCACGGCGGAACGTGGGGGTCGCGCCGGCAGCCGGTTCGTGATCGAGCTGCCGCTCGTGCCGCGGGCCCACACCGCGACCGGAGCCGACCCCGTTCGGGTCGATGCGGGAGCGAGCGCGTGACACGGATTCTGGTGGTCGAGGACAACGCCGATCTCGCGTTCGGCCTGCGCAACAACCTCGAGATCGAGGGCTACGAGGTCCTGGTCGTCGAGGACGGGACCCAAGGGCTGGCACGTGCCCGGGACGCCGGGGCCGACCTGATCATCCTCGATCTGATGCTGCCGGGCCTGGACGGCTACCGCGTGCTCCGCGCCCTGCGCGACGAGGGGCGCCGGATGCCCATCCTCATCCTCACCGCGCGCGGTGAAGAGGCGGACAAGGTTCGCGGGTTGCGCCTGGGCGCGGACGACTACGTCACGAAACCGTTCGGCGTGCTCGAGCTCCTGGCGCGGGTAGAGGCGCTGTTGCGGCGCACCGCTCCGCCGGGAGACGCCGCCGGAGAGCCGGAGGAGTTCGGTGCCGTGGAAGTCATCCCCGCATCCCGCACCGTGCTGCGCAGCGGCCGGCCGGTCGCGCTCACCCCGAAGGAGTTCGACCTGCTGCTCGCGCTGCTGCGACGCGGCGGGGCCGTCGTCAGCCGGATGGAGCTCCTCACCGAGGTGTGGGGCTACAGCGCCGCGGTGCTGAGTCGCACCGTGGACACGCACGTCGCCGAGCTGCGCCGCAAGCTCGAAGCCGATCCGGCGGTACCGCGGCATATTCTCACCGTCCGCAAGGCCGGCTACCGACTCGAGAAGTAGTAGGGTTCGCGCTCCCGGTGCGTTCGCAGCAGGAACGTGGTAGTGTTCTCCCCCATGACCGATCCCCGGCCTCCGGCGCGGTACAAAGTCGGCCTGGTGCAGATGGCGATGTCCGCCGACCCCGACGCCAACCTCAAGAAGGCGGTTGCAAAGATCTCCGAGGCCGCCGCCGCCGGCGCGCAGCTGGTCTGCCTGCCGGAGCTGTTCCGGTCACAATACTTCGCGCAGCGGGAAGACCCCGAGCTGTTCGATCTGGCCGAGCCGGTCCCCGGGCCGAGCACCGAAGCCCTTGGCCAGGTGGCGAAGCAGGCGGGCGTCGTCGTGATCGCGCCCGTGTTCGAGCGCCGCGCCGCAGGCCTGTACCACAACAGCGCCGCCGTGATCGACGCCGACGGGCGCATGGTCGGGATCTACCGCAAGATGCACATCCCCGATGATCCGGCTTACTACGAAAAGTTCTACTTCACTCCTGGCGACCTGGGCTTCCGTGCGTTCGACACACGTGTGGGACGGATCGGCACGCTCGTCTGCTGGGACCAGTGGTATCCCGAAGGCGCCCGCCTCACGGCGCTGCAGGGCGCCAACGTGCTGTTCTACCCGACGGCGATTGGCTGGCACCCGAGGGAGAAGGCGACGCATGGCGTGCAGCAGCTCGACGCCTGGCGCACCATCCAGCGGAGCCACGCGATCGCGAACGGTTGTTACGTCGCAGCGGTGAACCGGGTCGGCCATGAGCGACCCGCCGGCACCGAGGGCGAGGGCATCGAGTTCTGGGGCTCGTCGTTTCTCGCCGATCCGTTTGGCGCCATCGTGGCCGAGGCGCCCAAGGACCGCGAGGCCATCGTGCTGGGTGAGATCGACCTCGGGCGCATCGAGGAAGTCCGACGCGGCTGGCCGTTTCTGCGCGACCGCCGGATCGACGCTTACGCGGGGATCGGCAGCCGCTTCCTCGACGACCACCCGTAGTGCCTCCCCCTCCCGC
>Ga0134122_10003701_pt1 | contig 11358 bp, 9 predicted proteins | sample KB302_FD_96461 | JGI IMG/M metagenome (GOLD analysis project Ga0134122, IMG submission 96461) | Terrestrial soil microbial communities without Nitrogen fertilizer from Kellogg Biological Station, Michigan, USA - KB3-0-2 | ecosystem: Environmental > Terrestrial > Soil > Unclassified ...
GACCTGCACGGCGCGATTGCCGATGACGCCGTCGAAGGGCGCCTTGATGACGGTGAAGGACAAATCGCGCTCGGCCTTGGCGAGCGCCGTCTGATATTGCTGCAACGTGCGCCTGGCCTCTTCCTGTTGGGCCTTGAGCACATCGACGTTGGCGCTTGCCACGGCAATGGCGGCCTCGGCCGCTTGCACCGCGGCAACCGCCTGTTCGGCATTGGCCTCTGCCTGCTCCAGGGCCTGTCGGCTATTGATCTGGCGGGTGGCGAGATCCTGCTGGCGCTTCAACTCGAGCTGGGCGCGCGTGGCGCCGGCTTTGGCGGACGCCAGCTGCGCCTTGGCCTGATCGACGGCAGCGATTTGCGCGGTGGTCTGTCGCCCCAGCCGGTCGATGGTCGCTTGCTGCACCCCAATCTGATCGCGGGCGTTTTGCACGGCCAGGCGGTAGTCGCCATCATCGATGCGCGCCACGACGTCGCCGCCCGCAACCTCGGCGTTATCCTCCACGGCAACCTCGGAGATATAGCCGGAGACCTTGGGAGACAGGGTGGCGTTCTTGGCGCCGACATAGGCGTCATCGGTCGTGACGAGGTAGCGCCCCGCCGTCCACCAGTACTGGCCGTAATAGGCGCCCGCGCCCAGCAGCAGGGCGCCGGCAAGGATGGCGATAAGGCGCCTGCGCCATTTGCGCGCGGGGGCCGCCACTGGCGGTTGGGTCCGGGCCGGACCGGGGCGCGCCGCAACGGGATCGTCCTCCACCGAGGGCGCCACCGAGGGTCGTTCCTCTAGGTCGTCTTTGAGTTCTTGGTCCTCGAACATTATTCACCTCAACCCGAATTGACCGAACCGTTCGGTCAACAGCGCTTGACATAGACCGGGAGTACGCCTTATGTCAATGACCGAACGGTTCGGTCACTTGCTTGTGATCCGATCGGGATGGGTCGAAGGGCGAGAAAATTCAGGCAGTAAAAGAGTTTAGAGAAAGAGCTTAAAGCGAGCGAGAGCCATGAGCACGGATACGGCAAAGGTGCTGGCGCCGGATGGGCGCAGCGACCGAGCGAAGCGGGCCCAGATCATCGAGGGGGCCCGGCGGATGTTCCTGGCTCAAGGCTTCGACGCCGCCAGTATGGGGGCGATCGCCCGCGAGGCCGGCGTTTCGAAGGGTACGCTTTATGTGTACTTCAAAAGCAAGGAAGAGTTGTTCGAGGCGATTGTCGAGGACCAGTGCCGGGCTCAGGCCGAGCAGATTTTCACGCTCGATCGGGAGGCCCCGATCGCCGGCGAGCTGCAGCGGGTGGGGGAAGAATTGACGCGCTTTCTGTGCCGCCCCGACGGCGTGCCGGCGTTGCGCACCATCATCGCCATCGCCGATCGCATGCCCGAGGTCGGGGCCCAGTTCTATGCGTCGGGGCCGGCTCGCGGCATTGCCAGGCTGCAGCGCTATCTGGAGGATAAGATCGCCGCGGGGGTGCTGGAGCCACACGACAGCGAGGTCGCCGCCGCCCAGTTCATCGACGCCTGCGTTTCGACCACCTTCAAGCCGATGTTGTTCAACGCCGCCGGGCAGCCGCAGGAGGCGCAGATCGGCCATGTGGTGGCCATGGCCGTGAAGGCCTTCCTTGCGACCTACCGAAAGCACGAGGAGGCTGGCACCGCAGAGGCATCTCCCGCAGCCTGAGGAATGATTGGGCGGCGCGACCGGCGCGGCTAGGGGATCTGGTGCCCGAGGGCGGCTGACCTCACTCGATGCCGGCCTGGGCCCGATCGCGCCACTCGCTGGCCGCTTTCTGCGCTTTGCTCCGGTCGGCGTTCGAGAGCTGAGACAGCACTTTCTCGAGCCCCGCATCCTCGATGCCACCGGCCTTGGCGAGCAGATACCATTTCGCCCCCTGCACCAGATTTTTCTCGACGCCGGCGCCATACACATAGCAGCGTGCCAAGCGGTCCTGTGCCGAGGCCAATCCCTTTTCGGCGGCGCTGCGAAACATCTCCGCGCCCCGCTTCTCGTCGACCGGAACGCCATGACCGCGAAAGAGGATGACGCCGAATTCGAGGGCGGCCTCGGGATGCCCTGCCGCGGCGGCTTTGCCGATCCAGCGCGCCGCCTCGAAGGCATTGGGGTCAGTGCCGGTGCCCGTCGCATAGAGCGTGCCGAGATCGTATTGCGCCGCCGCGACCCCTGCTTCGGCGGCGAACTGCATGTGCATGAAAGCGCGATAGGGGTTCTCGGGCTTGCCTTCGCCGCGCAGGAATAGAAGGGCCAAATTGTAGTTGGCTAGGGGATGCCTGTGCACGGCGGCGGCTTCGAAGTAGCGCGCGGCGGCGACGTGGTCCTTGTCGACGCCCTGGCCCTCCGCCAGCATCATGGCGTAAGCGAAATTGGCCTCCGGATCACCGAGCTCGGCGCCACGGACGTACCATTTGGCGGCCAGCGCCGAGTTCTTCGCCACCCCGTAGCCTTCCCCGTAGATGCGGCCGACCAGCGTATGGGCCTGCGGATCGCCGGCCTCGGCCGCTTTTACGGCAAGTTCCAATGCCGTGAGATAGCGGCCCTGATCGAAGGCCTCATAGGCGGCATCCTCGACTTGAGGTGCCCCCTTGGCATGGCTGCTGACCCCGTCGCTGATGGGGGCGGCATTGCTCGTCGCCGCGGCGGCATTGCTTGGCGCTGCGGCGGCAGGGGCCTTCGGCTCGGGTGCGCCGGGTTTTTGGCCCTTTGCCGGCCCCGGCGCCTTCTTCGGGGAGGTCCCTGCGGCATCGCCCCGCGATGACCACGAGCTGGTTTCGGCGAGCGCGGATCCACCCAGCAGGGTCGCCGTCAGCAGAATGGCAAAGCTCCAACGCATTTGCGTCAATCCCTCAACCCGCCGCCGCCTTGCTGGCGATCGCCGCCCCGATCTCGGCCACCAACGCGCGCGTGGCTGCGGCCGATCCCGCCGGCACCGTCACCGCCACAAAATTTGCGCCCGCGCGGGCCAGCCGTTCGGCTTGCCTGGGCTCATCGACGTCCAAGGCCACGCAAGGGACCTCGAAGATTTCGCCCCACCACGACACCAGATCGTCTCGCCGCTCGCGGGCGCGCGGACGGTCCTTGAGATGGGATGGGGCGCCGAAGGCAATATAGTCGGCGCCGGCCTCCGCGAGCGACATGGCGTCGTGACGCGAAACACCCACGTCGGCGCCGATGATGGCTTCGCGCCCCAGGCTGTTGCGCGCTGCGGCATGGGCGTCGAGCAGTTGGCGCCTGGAGTTCAGATGTACCCCATCGGCGCGCAGTGTCCGCACGAGGTCCGTGGCCTCGGCAATCAACGCCGCCACCCCGGCCTGTTGGGCGGCGGCAACGAGGGGCCGGGCGGCCGCGGCCTCGATGGCCGCCCCAGCGGCGGGCACGATCAGGCAACAGGCGACGTCGGCAGCCTCGGTGGCCGCCGTTAGGTGTTCAACGGCTGCCGGGGTGGCCTCGACCACGAGATAGATGCGGCAGTCCGGCTGGAGGTGCGTCACGGTTCTCCTCTGGGCGCCCCTCAGAAGACTTTCGAATCCGAGCCTATCAAGCCGCATTTAGGCGGAAAAGAGACTGCCGGCGTTATGGGGTAAAAAGTGCTGGGGGGCTCGGGGTTTGTAGGCCACAAGCGGTCTTACAAAAAGGGCTAAATCGCGCCCAATCGCCCCGGGCGTCCCACTCAAGTGAGCTCGATCTTCCCACGAGCATTGGCCTCCCACGAGCATTGGCCTCCACCGAGCATTGGCGCTCAAGGCTTGTCCCAGCCACCCCAAATGGGCCGGCGTGCGCGCGGCGGGATGGTGGGTGTTGGCCCGCCCAGCATTGCTCGATCCCGCCGCAAGGGCTAAACGAGGCGGTGGTTGCCACGCCCGCGCCAGCGCGATTGCAGGAGGACCCCATGAAACTCGACGGCGGATGCTACTGCGGTAAGGTGCGCTACGTCGCCGAAGGCGAACCGATGATGCAGGCGCAATGCCACTGCCGCGAGTGCCAATACATCACCGGGGGCGCTCCCAATCTGTTCCTCGCCATGCCCGTCGCTGGCTTCCGCTATACCAAGGAGATGCCGAAGGCGTTCAAGCGTAGCGATCTTGAACGGCCGGTGACGCGCGAGTTCTGCGCCGAATGCGGCACGCATCTGGCGACGCGGCCGCAAGGCTTCCCCGCCGTCATCGTCAAAGTCGGGACCCTCGATGACCCGAACCAGTTCGGTGCGCCCAAGCTTGCGATCTACACCGTTGACAAGCAGGCCTTCCACCACATTCCCGATGGGCTGCCGACGTTCGAACGATTGCCCAGTCGCTAGTTCGTGTCCCGTGCAGGTGCGGGTGGTTTGAGCCAGGCGAAGTGCGCAACGGCCAAATCGCCGAGCGGGCGCTCCGTGGATATGGTCCCGATCGGCTGCGGGCGGTGCCGTCCCTATCCTACGCCCGCGGTTGCCGTCAGACCGCCGTCGACCAGGATCTCGGCTGCCGTGATATAGCGTGCCTCATCGGAGGCGAGGAACAGCACAGCGTGTGCAATGTCCCACGCATCCCCCATCTTGCCCGTCGGGCATTGTGAATTGCGCTTGTCGATCAGCCCTTGCACATCGTTGGCGCCGATGGTCTTGGCCAAGCGATGCTCGACGAGGGCGGTGTGCATCAAGCCGGGGATCACCGTATTGCAGCGAATGCCTTTTTTGGCATAGGCGATCGCCGTCGATTTAGAAAAGGCGAGAATACCGAGCTTGGTCGTGGAATAGGCGAGATGGGCCCGCTCGGGGGACATGCGCAGACCGGCCACCGATGCCAAGTTGACGATGGCGCCCCTGCCCTGCTTCTCCATGATCGGCAGCACGTACTTGCAGGCGAGGAACGCGGTCTTGAGGTTATGGTCGATCTGTCGATCCCAAACTTCCTCGCTCATGGTGACGGCGGTGCCGGGCGCTGAGCCGCCGACGTTGTTGATGAGCACATCGATGCGCCCAAACGCGCCCATACAGTCGGCGACCGCCGCCTCGACCTCCTTCGCCTTGGTCATGTCGACCGCACGAGTGAAGCAGGTGCCGCCCTCCCGCTCGATGATGGCCTTGGTGACGTCGGCGGCCTGCTTGCGCAAATCGACGCCATAAATCTTGCCGCCCTGGCGCGCCAGCAACACGGCCGTCGCCTTGCCGTTGCCCCAGATCTTGGCATCGGGGTCATCGCCGACCGAGCCGGCCCCCGAAATGAAAACGACCTTGTCCTTGAGACTGAGCATACGGGTTTCCCCCATGTTTTGTCCGGGTGCCGCGAGCCTCATTCGATCCCGGCACAAGGCGATGGGCCTTAGACGATGCCCTCCTGGCGGAGGGCGGCAATGTCTTTGGCTGAGATGCCCAGCCACGAGCCGAGGACGTCCTCGGCATGCTGACCGAGCTGCGGCGAAGGTTTGAGCTTCGGCGGCGCGCCGTCGAAGCGCACCGGCCAAGCGGGCATCTTGACCTCGCCGGTTGCGGGATGATCGACAGTCTGCATGATGCCGCGCGCAACAAACGAAGGATCGTGCATCAGTTCGAGCGTGTCGAAAACCGCTCCCGCCGGCACGCCGGCGGAGCCAAACAGCCGCATCGCCTCTTGCTTGGTATGCTGGCGGGTCCACGCGGTGATGATCGCGTCGACCTCTGCGGCGCGCTCACTGCGCGCCTGCTGGGTATCGTAACGGGCGTCCCCGCTCAGGTCCTCTCGGTCGATGACCTTGAGCAGGCGCTGCCAATGTTCAGGGTTGGCACGACTGCAAAAGACGTAGACATAATCGTTGGGCCCACCGGGTTGGCACGGGTAAAGCGCCGAAGGCGTAAGCCCGCCCGGCGTGGACCGGCTGCTGCCGTCGCGCAGCACGGCTTCGCCGCTGCGCTGCGTTCGCGAGAATGGGACGCGCATGTAATGGAGCATCGCGTCCTGCATGGCCACCTGGAGCAGGCGGCCCTGGCCGGTCTTGGAGCGCTGGTAGAGCGCCGCCAGGATGCTGATGGCCATCAGCATGCCGGTACCCGTGTCCCCCAGGGATGGGCCGGGTTTGACCGGGGCGCGGTCGCCTTCGCCGGTGACGCTGATGGTGCCGCCCGCCGCCTGGGCGATCATGTCGAAGGCCAGATTCTTCTCGTAGGGGCTGCCGGCACCAAAGCCCTTGACCTGGCAATAGATGATGCCGGGATTGATCGCCTTGACGCTGTCATAACCAAGGCCCAGCCGTTCGATGGTGCCAGGTGCCATGTTCTCAACCGTGACATCGGCGCGCGCGAGTAGAGCACGCACAATTTCGAGGCCGCGCGGTGATTTGAGGTTCAAGGTCACCGACTTTTTGTTGGCATTGAATTGATGGAAGTACCACGGGTCATCATCGGGCTGGCCGGGCCGGAGACGGCGGCCGGGATCGCCCGTGCGTAGGTTTTCAATTTTCACCACCTCGGCGCCGAGCCAGGCCAGCGACTCCGTGCAGGAGGGGCCGGCCTCAAACTGCGTGAAGTCCACGACGCGAATGCCCTTGAGGCAATCGAGCTCGACGCCAACACTCATGGCTGGTCTCTCCCATTGCGATCGATGGTCATGGCTATTATTGCGCTGCCGCCCACACCATCCAAGCGCCATATCCAAGCGCCATGTTCAAGCGCCATGAGCCTTCCGCGCGTGGGCGGCACCGCGACAACTGGTGCAGGCGGCCGCGCATTTTTTTCGCCCCTGTGTTTTTGACTTTGGGCAACGGCGCTGAACCTTGGCGGGCAAGCATGGCGCGTTGCGGTCGCATACCGGTTTCGCCGCCGTTGGTGGGCGGGAGGGCGTGCCAGCGGCAACGCGCCCAGCGACGCGGCTGGGTGGCCAATCCCGTGCCCGCGCTCCCGGATCGCAGGCCTCGTCACCCCTCGTCCCCCTTGTCCGGGCGCCAGCCGCATCGGCGATGGGCGCCCCGCCCGGACCGGTGCGCCTCCACAAGGCCCAGCCCTCGACAAGACAGGCCCGGTCCTTGACAAGTTCGGCTAATGTTCCCTTTATGTTCGATCAAGGTCGCATCGTCAGGGGCAATCTCGGGCCGAGCGGCGTTCGAGGGATGAGAAAAGGACCGTCTGCGTGGAAGGCTCAGCCACCATCCTCCATGCGGACCTCGATGCCTTCTATGCGTCGGTCGAGCAGCTGCTCGATCCGTCTTTGCGCGGCAAGCCTATCGCCGTCGGGGGCGGGGTGGTGCTGGCCGCGTCTTATGAGGCCAAGGCGTTTGGCGTTCGCGGTGGTATGTCGGGGTGGCGCGCGCGCGCGCTCTGTCCGCAGTTGCGTTTCGTTGACGGGCACTTCGATGCCTATCAGCGGTTGGGCGATGCGGCGCTGAGCGTCGTCGGCGACTACACGCCGCTCGTTGAGCGCCTCTCCATCGATGAGGTCTTCGCCGACGTGGCGGGGTGTGAACGTCTGTTTGGTTCGCCTGCCGAGATTGCCAAGACGATACGGCGCCGGGTGCGCGCGGAGCTCGGACTTCCGATCTCGGTGGGCGTGGCGCGCACCAAACATCTCGCCAAGATCGCCTCGCAAGTCGCCAAGCCCGACGGCTTGGTCGTTGTCGACCCCGCCTCCGAGCTCGCCTTCCTTCACGACCTTCCGGTCGAATTGATGTGGGGCATCGGCCCCGTTGCCAAGGCGCGACTTGCCGCGGTTGGCGTGTGCAAGATCGGTCAGTTGGCGGCCCTGCCGGATCAACGACTGGGGGCTCTGATTGGTCGAGCGCTGGGAGCCAAGCTGGCAAATCTCGCGTGGAATTGCGATGCACGCGCGATCAAGACCGAGCGCCAGGCGCAGTCGGCAGGAGCGCAGTCGGCGCTGGGCAAGCGGCCCGCACAGCCAAGCGTTTTCAAGCCGGTGCTTTGGCACCTTGCCGACCGGATCGGCACGCGGCTACGGGCCAAATCGCGCCCTGGTCGGACGGTGTCGGTGCGCGTTCGTTTCGCCGATCTGCGCTCGGTTACGCACTCCGTGACGTTGCCTCAACCGGTGGCGCAGACGGCGATGCTTGCTGAGATCGCCGAGGATCTCGTGCGCGCCGTGCTGGCGAAGCACCCTTGCGAGCGCACGATTTCACTGTTGGCGATTTCCGTGTCGAACCTAGAGCGGCGCCCGACGATCCAACTCGAACTACCCCTTGGCCTGGCGGACGAGGCGCGTCGCCCCGGCTCGCGAAAGGGCGCGGCGTGGGCGCGGGCAGACCGCGCCATTGACGCAGTCCGCGACCGCTTCGGATGGGAGGCGGTTCACTACGCCTCGCTTGCCGGCAGGCAACCAGGGTCCGTTCCCGATGCATTCCGCCGTCTCGCCGAAAAGGAGCTGTGAGCCGGGGGCCAGGGGCGGCGGCCTCAAGCGGACCGCTCGAAGGGGCGCGGGTCAAGAAAACGGTCGAGCACGTTGGCTAACAGGCGCGAGACGTTGTTGTCGTAGCCATTGCTCGGCAGCGAGCCGCAAAAGGTAATTGACCCCGTGGAGAACACGGCACCCTTGCCGTTCGCGGTTTCGAAAAAGGTCATGTCGGCGCGGATCATTTCGGCGGCCGGCTGACCGGTCGTCGTCGACAGGTGGGTCAGATATTCCTCCGGCACCAGCACCCACGGGGTCTCCGGTGGGTGGTTTTCGCTGGCAGCGACGACGATCGCGTGCCGCGGCGTACCTAAGCGTTTGTCGCTGCGATCGAGCTCGAAGCCGGCGGCGCCGTGCCCCGACAAGCCGAAATCGCCGATGGTGGCATCCTTGATGCCGGCGAACATCCAGGCGACGCGCGCGTCCTCGCGCACGCCCGGTTTGAGACGGTAGTAAGAGCCGGCAAAATTGCCTTGCGCCGTAAAACCCACGCCGACCAGCTCTTGCGGCGGGCGGCCATTGCGCCGCCACAGGCCGCCATATTCGCCGTCGAGCTGGTTGTAGTATTCGCCGACCTCGGCAGCCCAGGCCCGGATGCCGCCCTCGGCGCGGCGTATCTCGAGCAAGCCGGGTTGATCCTGGGCGAGCGCGATCTTCCAGTAGAAGCCGTTACCCCCGAGATAGCAGAAGCGTCCACCGCCATCGCGATAGGCCTCGAGCGCATCGAGCATCTGGCGCGTGTGGTACTCGGGGTGGGTTCCCGTCAGCACGACGGCATAGGCCTGCAAGGCGCGGTAACCGTCATGGTGCAGCTCCCAATCGGTGAGCACATCGAACTCGTAGCCCTTCGCCTCCAGCCAGGACAGCAAATGGTGATCGGCAGGGTAATGGCGCAGGCCCGAGGCGCGCAGATCTTCGTGCGGGTAGGTGATGTAGCCGATGCGCACATTCAGCATCGGGCGCCGCCAGGATGCAAAGCAGATGCCGGTTCGATCCGTGTGGTAGTTATAGGTTGACCAGCCGAATTCCGGATGGTCGCCAGGGTAATTCGGATAACCGTTCCACGCCTTGCTCAGAGCCTGCCAGGTTTGTCGCCAACCGGGATCGGTCAGCCACTCGAGCCGGGCGTTGTTTTGATAGATGACATAGGTGAAGGTCGACATCAGAACGAGGATTTTCGCGCGCGGCTTGCCGACGGGCGGCACGACAAAGAAGGGAATGTTTTCCCGCGCCTCGCCGGCTTCGAGGACCAGGGCATAGGAACCCGACTTTAGCTCCGATGGTAGTGTCCATTCGTGCGTCGCCGGCCAGTGGCAATCGACGATGTCGTCGTCATGGAAATGAATGGCGGCGTACTCGTCCGTGGCATGGCGCCAACACATCTCGCGTCCGGACCAGGTCGACCCCGTCACGGCCCGCGTCGGCATGTTGCAAAGGCGGCCATGAAACTGGCGCGGCCCGATGTCGATGATGTGCGTGCCGGCAATCTCTTGTGCAAAGTCCCAACACGCGACCAGTCCCGGCGGCGTGTCCCGCCGTGCGGCGCGCGCAATCTCGCCGCTATTGAGCACGCGGTTGAACAGCATGGGCCGTTCGATGCGCCCGTTGAAGGTGAGCCCGTTGGAGCCCGCTGGGCCGCGCGCGGCGCCTATCAGCACCTTTGGTCCGGCGACCGGCATGGGCCCGTCATGGCGGGCGCTCGCCACACGGGCTTCGCCGTCGGGCTCACCGCGCCAAAGCGGCTGCTGGCCAACGGTGAGGGTGGCCGTCGCGGCATCCCACGTCATCCAAACCCGCGTCCAGGCCCCTTCGCGCAAGCAGAGGCCCGTTGAGGTTTTGCTGAGCGCACCGATGGCGCCGCCGATCGTGGCGCAGGCGCCGCCGTCCTCGGCGATGGCGAGCGCAAACCCACTACCCTGTTGCGACAACGCGGTCAGGATCGGTCGGCTCGCGCCGGCAACGCTCGTCGGGCAGATGGTGGCGATCACCGTCAGGGCTCCGAGCCCCTCCAGGGCGGTGCCGAGATCGGCGACGCCGTAGGAGCCGGGCGTGACCGTTTGCGCTTGGCAGGGCGCAATTGCGCGCACGCTGGCATCCACCTTGACCGTGCGGATGCCAGGCCCGACGGGGTTTGCGTCGGCGGAAATCACGCGCACGATTGCAGCCGAGGCGATCTCGCGGCCGGTGGCATTCGACACGTGAAAACGGATGGTTTCTGCGGGACGGACAGAGAGGCGATCTGCGTAGCCGGTGAGCGGGATCATGGCGCGATGTTGGAAGTTCATGGCAAGCCCCGCATCATGGCCAAGCCAGACTCATCTGGCAATCGCCCGCGACGGCCGCCAACGCGCAGGCCCTTGGCAGCCGCTTGGCGCCACGCCGGTGCCGGCGAGGGATGGCAGATGCGCGCGCAGCCAACATCTTGGGCCCAGGCAGGACACGCCAAGGTGGCTATTTGCGCAGACCAAAGAAGGTGGCGAGGTCTGGTGCCGGCGATTTGATTTCTACCACCACGGAATCTTCGATCGCCTCAAGGCCGTGCAGCACGCCCTTGGGATGCCGGCAGACATCGCCGGGTCCCATGATGAAGGCCGTGCTGGCGACGATCGATTTCACCTTGCCACTGACGACGTAGGCAATCGATTCGTGGGTGTGGGCGTGCAGCGGCGCGCCGACCCCGGCGGCGTAGCGGATCTCCAGGAAGGTCATTTCGTCGCCCTTAATGAGCGGCTTTACCGCAAGCTCGCCGCCATAGGTCGGTTTGCCCTCTACCGAGGTGACCCGGATTTCCCTGACGTCGGCATTTCTCGCGCTAATCACTGTGACCTCCTCGAGCGCTGGCCCTTCGGCGGCACCCCTTTGCTGGCCCGCCCCAAGGCGAGGATGGCGAGGATAGCCGGGTAGCCGGACAAGGCGGCGTTATTGTTTTGGCACTTGGTGTGTCTTGAGAGTTTTGCACGGCGATACCATTTTTAGGAAATGGGGGCTGCCCAGGGGCCTTCC
>Ga0134122_10003704_pt1 | contig 11349 bp, 10 predicted proteins | sample KB302_FD_96461 | JGI IMG/M metagenome (GOLD analysis project Ga0134122, IMG submission 96461) | Terrestrial soil microbial communities without Nitrogen fertilizer from Kellogg Biological Station, Michigan, USA - KB3-0-2 | ecosystem: Environmental > Terrestrial > Soil > Unclassified ...
AACTGGAGGTCTGGAAAATTGCTTTGCGCAACATGTCGGACAAGAACGGGCATGGCAAAAACCGTTGCGATTAGAAGCGCAGTCAAGATAACAACCGGGGTCAATATCGCAACGACAAGCGCACCTGCCAACCACGAAGCCACCCTGGCGGCTTCCAGGGACATCCAGTCGGATGGCATGTGAGCTATCAGCGCGTTCCGTATGCCAGAGCTCCAAGTGTCCCAGTAGGTCCATCCAATGCCGATCCAGAGCGCCAATGCAATCATCATGGGAACCAGCACGATAACCAGAATGATGGGATGCAACATGGACTTAGCGGCATCCAACAGTACCTTTAATATTTGTTCCACCAGAGCCTCTCGCTATTGGATAGGCTATTTAACTGACTGTTTGTAGGAAATTTCTTACGAGCCGGGACCGCAGGACCAAAAGCAAAATTCTTGTTGACTTCGCTATAAAGCCCGATAGAATGGCGACGCTTATTGCAGTGCAACAACATTACATACCCCAACCCTGCCTGCCTGAAGGAGAAGTCATGTACAACGTACCTGAACAACTGTTAGCAACGAACAAAGACACCTTGGAAACAATGGTGGAATTTGCCAGCATCGCAGCGGCGGGTGCCGAAAAGCTGCTGGACGCACAAATGAAAATTGCAAAAGCTGTATTTGCGGATGCCGTAAAGCATGCCAAAACGGTTGTGGCCGCAAAGGACATCCAGGAACTGACCGAAATCCAGACATCATTTGTACAGCCGTCTTCCGAAAGAGCTGCTGCCTATGGCCGCACCTTGTATTCGGTTGTCGCTGAGACCCAATCCGAACTGAGCAAGTTCTTCGAAGTGCGTTTCGCCGATGCCAACAAGAACTTGACCACAGCATTGGACAAAGCCATGAAAAGCGCTCCGGCCGGATCGGATGTCGCAGTAGCAGCGGTCAAGTCAGCAATGGCTGCCGCTAACCAGGCGTACGACGCATTCAGCAAGGCAACCAAGCAAGTTACCGAAGCCACCGAAGCCACGATGATGACAGCCACCGGCACGACAACGAAGAAAAAGGCCGCTTAAGCAGCCAGCACCGCGCTCCTTACATTGAAGGCCCACGGATCGATCCGTGGGCCTTTTTGTTTTTGGACGCTCTCTATAGAATCAGACTAGTTGTCGCAGCTCCCGCCAGGTCGTCATTGCATGCATCTCATCGAACGAACCGCATGGAAGGCGTTAGAAGCGCACGCCCGCGACACCGCGGACGTCGCCATTCTTGATTTGTTCGCCGAAGACCCGCACCGCGCCGCATCGTTTTCAATCGAGGCTTGCGGCATGCTATTCGATTATTCGAAGAATCCGCTGTCGGCTGAAACCCTGCGACGGCTGTTTGCATTGGCGCAGGACGCCGGTGTTCCGGCACAAATCAATGCAATGTTCGACGGCCGGCGCATCAACATTACCGAGAAGCGCGCTGTGTTGCATACCGCCTTACGCAACAGATCAAACCGCCAGATTCTGGTAGGCGCAGAGGACGTCATGCCGGGCATTCATGCCATGCTGCAGCGCATGCGTGGCATGGCCGATCGTATCCGGGAAGGCATTGCGCGGGGCGCAACCGGCCGAACCTTTACTGATGTGGTCAATATCGGCATCGGGGGCTCGGATCTGGGGCCGTTAATGGTAACGACAGCCTTGCGCCCTTACGCTTCCAAGACCCTGCGTGCGCATTTTGTGTCTAACGTGGACGGCGCGCACCTGGCCGCAACGCTTTCGGGCCTGAATCCGGAAACGACGCTCTTCATCATTTCGTCAAAAACCTTTACGACACAAGAGACGCTTGTTAATGCCAGATCGGCACGACAGTGGTTGCTTACTAAATTGGCCGGAACAGTCCCTGCTGAAGTCATCGTCGAGCACCATTTCGCGGCCGTTTCGACAAACCTGGATGCCACTGCCGAATTTGGCATCATCCCAGAGCGCGTGTTTGGATTTTGGGAATGGGTGGGTGGCCGCTACTCGGTCTGGTCAGCCATTGGTCTGCCAGTTGCGCTTGCAATCGGGTTCGACCGTTTCGAGGAATTTCTCAGCGGCGCCTGTCAAATGGACGAGCACTTCCGGACCACGCCGCTTGAGCGCAACTTGCCGGTGTTGGCCGCGCTGATCGGTATTTGGCACATCGACTTCCTTGACCACCGCACCCAGGCGGTGCTGCCTTATGCTCAGGATCTCGTACATCTTCCGGCTTTCCTGCAGCAACTCGACATGGAAAGCAATGGCAAGCGCGTGGATCGCTCGGGGGCGCCGGTAAATTACCTTACGGGACCGGTCATCTGGGGTGCACCCGGGACCAATGGACAGCATGCGTTCTTCCAGCATCTGCACCAAGGGACGCAGATCACCCCGGCTGATTTTATTGTGGCTGTCCACCCCGCGGACGACATGCCCGGTCATCATGACATCCTGCTGGCGAACTGCATTGCCCAGACGGAAGCGCTGTTGCGCGGAAAAAACGTTGATGAAGTCCATGCCGAGCTCGCCGCCCGCGAGATGCAGGGTGAAGAAGTGCAACGATTGGCACCCCATCGCATATTTCCGGGCAACCGTCCCAGCAATACCATCATCCTCGATCGACTCGACCCGAATTCGCTCGGTGCCTTGATCGCGTTTTATGAACACAAGGTTTTTGTGCAGGGCGCGATCTGGAATATCAATTCATTCGATCAATGGGGCGTGGAACTAGGTAAGCAACTTGCCGGTGACATTCTCCAGGATCTCACGGCAGGACAGGTCTCAGACCGACATGATCCTTCGACCAGGATGTTGATCCGCCACGTACTGCAGCGGAGCAAACAGCAAAAATAGAGTCGGATACCCGGCAGTACGCATATTTGCCAGAAGGACTCTCAGTCGTTCAGATTAAGCAAGTGCAATTTGTAGTACTTTAGTTCCTCGATCGATTCATGGATGTCAGCCAACGCCTCGTGTTTTCCGTGCTTGGTGAATCCTGACATGATCCCGGGCTTCCAACGCTTGGCCAGTTCCTTCAGCGTGGAGACATCAAGGTTGCGGTAGTGAAAATATTCTTCCAGCTTAGGCATGTGCCGGGCGAGGAAGCGGCGGTCCTGGCACACCGAGTTACCGCACATCGGCGAGGCGTTTGACGGAACATGCTGTGACAGGAACGCGAGCAATTCCGCCTCCACGTGAGCCTCATTCTTTAGCGCCGCCTTGGCACGATCGATCAGGCCGGACTTCTTGTGCGTCGCTTTGTTCCAGGAGTCCATGCGCTCGAATACCGCGTCGGCCTGATGGACGACTTGTACCGGGCCTTCCGCCACGACGTTCAGTTGCCCATCAGTCACGACGATTGCCACTTCGAGTACCCGGTCATTGTCAGGACTAAGCCCGCTCATTTCCATGTCGATCCAGATCAGGTTGCCGGGATCCTGTGCCATAATCGTCGGTAGTTCTCTCGAATTTTCGCTGCGTCATTTTGTCACAGATCCAAACCCCAACCGACCTCCATGAACGTTTTCGCGATCCTTTTTCTTGCAGCATTGCTGATGTCCACGGCTCTGCGTCTATGGTTGGCTGCACGACATGTGCGCCACATCCAGGCCCATCGCGATACGGTTCCATCCGCGTTCGCGACCGAAATAGATCTGGCGGCCCATCAGAAGGCAGCTGACTACAGTCGCGCCAAAACGGGCCTGAACATGAAAGCGCTCATCTTTGATGCGGCCGTGTTGCTTGTGCTGACTTTTGGTGGCGGGCTGCAGGCGATTGATGACCTTGCGGGCCGTGTTTTTTCCGGCGCCATTTTGCACGGTGTTGCCTTTGTCGCGATGTTGACGATCATCGTGTCTGCGCTGGAGTTGCCCTTTGATCTCTATCGCACTTTCGGCATCGAGGGCCGCTTTGGCTTCAACAAAATGACGTTGGGCATGTTCTTCGGCGACCTTGCCAAACAAGCCGTCGTCGGTGCCGCGCTTGGATTGCCGCTGCTGTTTGCCGTGCTGTGGCTGATGTCCGGTATGGGAGAACTGTGGTGGTTATATGTCTGGATCGTGGCGGTCGCCTTCATGCTGTTCGTCCAATTCATTGCCCCGAGTGTTATTGCGCCGCTGTTCAACAAATTCGTCCCGATGCAAGAGGGAGAACTAAAAACACGTATCGAGAATCTCATCGCGCGATGCGGGTTCACCTCCAAAGGTTTGTTCGTGATGGATGGCTCGAAACGAAGCAGCCATGGCAACGCTTATTTCACCGGTTTCGGCAACTCCAAGCGCATCGTCTTTTTTGATACGCTGCTGTCGCGTCTGGACATTGCCGAAATCGAAGCCGTGCTGGCTCACGAGCTTGGGCATTTTCGCATGCGCCACGTGATCAAGCGGCTGGTATTGATGGCCGTGTTTTCACTGGTCTTCTTCTTTCTGCTCGGGCAGCTCAAGAGCCAGGAATGGTTCTATCAGGGACTGCACGTGAACTATCCGGCCACAGATGCGATGGCACTGACGTTGTTTTTCATGGTAATGCCGGCCTTCACGTTTTTGCTGCAGCCCGTGCTTTCGATGTATTCCCGCAAGCATGAATTCGAAGCGGATCAGTACGCCGCAAAATTTACGCCGGCTCGTGATCTGGTTCATGCATTGGTAAAACTTTACAAGGACAACGCCTCCACCCTGACTCCAGACCCGCTGCATTCTGCCTTTTACGATTCCCATCCGCCGGCGGCGATTCGGATCGCTCGGCTCGAGCAGATGAGCCACGCCTGAAGAGCACGCTATTCGGGTGATTCTCGGGGAATGCGGCATCAGTGAACCGCTCGAAGTCCGGCACGCAAGAAATGCAACCCTGTGAAGGCCGCGTCATCCGCAGGAGCGAGTGGAACACGTCCGCCATTCCGGATGGCAGTACCAGGCGGCTCAGGTGCAAAGCGTTTCGAGCTCAGAAATTATTATGAGACCATGGCCGCAATGAATGCCATCGCCTGGATTTTCCAATCGCGGAAGCCGCCAAACAATCGCAGTCGCAACAACGAAGCGACGGTTTCATAGATGACCAATGCAATCAATGCCATCTCTGAAAACGGCTTCGTCTGTGCGTGCGATCAGGATAGCTGCACTGTTCGCTGTCTAACGTCACCGCTGAAGTCTGGCATGGCGATGAATAACTTTTGAGCGCGCCGCACACGCTGCATCATGGTCTGGTCGTCGGCGCATTTGGCCGGCAATATCTGGTCGAACTCGCCGGTTCAGAAATCCTCAGCTGTTTCCCGCGCGGCAAGCGCAGCACGCTCGCGTGCGGCGACCGTGTGGAAATCATCCGTACAGCGCCGGGCCAGGGTGTGGTAGAAGCCATAGACCCGCGTTCGGCATTGCTGTATCGATCGGATCAGTTCCGCCAGAAACTGATCGCATCCAATGTAACGCAGGTCGTTATCGTCCTTGCCGTGGTTCCGAATTTTTATGAAGAATTGCTGAATCGCTGCATAGCGGCCGCCGAGACGCAGGGGCTATCAGTCATCATCGTACTGAACAAGTTCGACCTGGCTGGAGAAAATACGGGTGCTCTTGCTCGCCTTACGCTGTATTCCGACCTCGGCTATCGCGTCCTGCCGCTTGCGGCCAAGCGTGACATCGCGCCACTGCGTCCCACACTGAAAGGCCATGCGAGCGTGCTGGTGGGACAATCGGGCATGGGGAAATCAACCATCATTAATGCGCTGATTCCCGGGGCCGGCGCCATAACGGCAGATATTTCGCAAGCGCTCGACTCCGGACGCCATACCACGACTCACGCGAGGCTGTATCACTTGGACGATGGCGCGGATCTGATTGATTCTCCCGGCATGCAGGAGTTCGGTTTGCATCATGTCACGCAACAGGACCTGGCGCAGGCGTTCATCGAGTTCAGGCCGTTGCTCGGCCAATGCCGCTTTCACAATTGCAGGCACCTCGTTGAACCCGCCTGCACGATCGCGCGCGCGCAGGAGCAAGGCGAAATAGATGCGCGGCGGCTTGAAACCTACCGCAAGCTGGTGCGGGAAATCGATTCCGGAAAGCGGTTCTAGCGCTTAGATACCCGCCCAACGCGCTACGGTTATCAACGCGAGGATGAACATCCAGATCACGAGCGCGCGCCAGATCATGCCTACCGCACTGGTCATGGTATCCACGTCCGGGTCGTCTCCCAGCCCGAGATCGGGACGGAAACTCACCGTGCCATGCTGATGCAACGTCTCGCCCAGGCGAACGCCGAGAGCACCCGCCCCGCTCGCCAACACTACGCCTTGTTCCGGATCCAGCCATTTGGTGGCCTGCGATCGCCAGCAATACACGGCGTCTTCAAAATCGCCGGCGATGGCAAAGCTGATTGCGGTAAGCCGCACGGGAATCCAGTCGAGGTAGTGGAATGTCTGTAAAGCAAATTTGCCAAAATCACCGTAGTCGGCCGCGGAGCGCAGGCCCCACTTCTGTTCAAGCATTCCGCTAAGGCGGTACAGCACCGCACCGCTCGGACCCGGCAGGATAAGGAACCAGAAAATAACGCCGAACACATGGCGATGCGAATCGATCAAGCCCTGTTCAATCGCGACCTTCGCGATTTCCGTATCGTCGTAGTCGGACGCAGACTCACCGCGCCACTCAGTCAATAAAATACGGGCCCGGTCCAGGTTGCCCTCGCGCAATGCCTCTACGATTTCGGTGAACGCGTGGCTGAACTGGCGAAAGCCCATTGTCAGATAAAGCACCGCAACGTTCCATACCCATGCCGCCGCAATATTGATGTCCCGGAGAAAATAATGGATGACCATCGACACGAACACCCACGGAAGGACCGCAAGCATCCAGGCCGCCATGCCTTGCTTCCGTTCACCGGCATTGAAATGGTTACCAAGCGAATTGACATAGCGCAAATACGCACGGTGCACAGCGTTGCGCGGCGTTAGCGGGCGGACCTGTTCGATCAGAAGCGTAAACAGCAGGGCAAGAAAGGACATTGCTGAACCCGCGTTTTTTGATTAGTGACATCTTACCGGATCATGGCTTCCAGGCCGCCTCCACAATGATCCACGGCCCGGCACTACCTATAGCCAGCGGCGAACCTTTGTCTTGTAGGCAGAGAAACTCGGGCCGAATTTCTGCAACAGCACGCGTTCTTCAGGATCGATCTGAAAGCGGTTGATGTAGAGCACGAATAGCGGCGCAATCAAATATGCCAGCCCATTGGCCAGGAATGTCGCCCACCCGAGCAATATAAGCAGAAGGCCGAGATACATCGGATTGCGCGTCGCGCGGTAGATTCCCGTGCTAACCAGCGACGTTGCGGAGCCAGGCTTCAGCGGATTAATGGCCGTTTTGGCTTGCACGAATAAAAACAGGCCGGCCAGGTCCAGCACAAGACCCACACAACCGAGCGCCAGCGCTGCACCGAGGCGCAGCCCATGCGGCACATCAAAAGGCGCAATCACCCGAGTCGTCAGCCACATCAGCAGCGCCACGCAAAGCGCGACGATGGGCGGCGGGATTTTGAGCTCAAGGGCTTTCACTGGAACAACCGCCTTTCATCGAGGCCATCCTGCGTTGTTCCGCGCGCGTGCAATCCAGAGCAAGAGCCATTCGACGATGGCATTGAGCTAGTCCCTGCTACCCCTGATCTGGCTTTCAATGGCATTTCGCCTGAACAACGGAACACTTTCGTGGTCGAGACATCGAACGATTTCCAACTCTATATTGAGAGGCCAACATGCAAGCCGCCTGGATCGTGTCAGCGAATGCAGGGCGTGCGCGGTTCTTTTCTCAAGCAAACGCGACGGAACCTTTGCAAGAAATCCACGATATGGTAAACACTGCCGCCCGTCTGCGCACGGGGGAAACCGAGTCCGATGCGCTGGGCCAGCGTGCTGCTTCAAAAAGCCGGCACAGCGTCGGGGCCCCAACACAGCCGAGCGGTTATGAGCCCCACCAATCGCCCGCCGACCACCAGACAGAAGTGTTCGCGAAGACGGTAGCGACCTTTCTCTCGCATGCGCATCAGGAAGGCCGGTTCAAGCGGCTGTCGCTCGTTGCCTCTCCGGACTTCCTGGGTGTGTTGCGCAAACTGCTGGAGCCCACCCTGGCATCGGCGGTAAAGCTGGAGATCAACAAGGACTACACCCACTTCAACGCCCGGCAATTGCATGAGCGTATCGAGGCGCATGAGGCAAAACGCTAGCGCGCCCTTCGGACTCGCCGTGCGTTTCGGCAGCCCTAGTACATGATCACCGGGCTTCGCCGGACCCAGGGGCTGTGATGCAACTGTGCAAGCATGAAAGCGGCAACATCCGCTCTCGCAATTTTTCCCATTCCCCGAATTGATCCATCGTCCGCTGCCCGCCAGACCATCCGCTGCGGATCATCAGTCAGCAACCCGACGCGCACCACCGTCCAGTCCAGCGTGGTTCCGGATAGCGTCGCTTCCATCGCTTCCTTGTCTGCCACTTCGCTGCGCAATATCGAACCGAACAGCACGGTTCGCGCGAACCAACCGACATGCGGACGCGTTTCACCCGCTCCGAACGTTGACATGGCAACGATTCGCCGAACCTTGCAGTCCTGCATTACCGCCACGATGGCTCGCATTGCAGTCGAGCAGACGTTCTCACGTCGGCGCAACGGGTGCCCGCCGAGCGCACACAGTACAGCATCGCGCCCGGCGATCGCTTGCGCCAGCAAAGCGGGCGCATTAGTACTACCGGCGACCACCGTGAGCCCCTGGCGCGCCGGCACCGCTTCCGGATGGCGAGTGAATGCGGTCACTTCGTGACCTGTCGCAAGCGCCTGCTCGAGGATGAGCCGGCCGGTGCGGCCGGTGGGACCAAAGACAGCGAGTTTCATTCATTGTCCGAAAGAACGATTGGAATCCTAGTCGGCTTGCATCCCCGATGCATCATTAGCGCAATGCGGGACGCTTTTCATGCCGCCTCATTACTTGTTGCAGACGGCGACCAAATCGTCCGCTTACAAGGAATTGGTCAACAAGCGTTCCTACTGGCAGCCGTGGACTCCGCCATTCAAGGGCCGGCTGCCGGTTCGGACGCAACAAACTTTGTCGCGGCTGCTCAGTCAACGATGGCCTGATATACCATTTGCTTGAACAGATAGCGGTCGTAGCGGCGCGGCATGCCAGGCTGGCTTTGCGTCATCCACACGCAGATGAGTTCTTCTTTCGGGTCGACGTAAAATCCGGTTCCGGCAGCACCTGCCCAGAAGTATTCGCCGGCGGAGCCCGTGACTTCGAACAGGCCCGTTTGGCGCCGTACCGCAAAGCCGAGGCCGAAGCCGGTGCCGGCCGGCAACGTGGTGGCACCGGACGTTTTGGCATCGCCGAGGTGATCGGACGTCATGTACGCCACCGTGGTACGACTGAGCAACCGCACGCCATCGAGCTGACCGCCGTTGATCATCATCTGCAAGAACCGCGCATAATCCGATGCGGTGCCCACAGTGCCCGCTCCACCGGCATCGTTCTTTTGCTGGACCGTGACATCGAGCAGATTGATTGGATTTTTGGTCGCGCGATCAATCGCGAACGGCTGTGCCAGACGGTCTCGCTTCTCGCGCGGCACAATAAATGCGGAATCGCTCATTGCGAGGGGCGTGAAAATCCGCTCTTGCAGGAAATCGCCAAGCGTCATGCCGGTTATCGCTTCGATCACGCGGCCGAGAACATCGGTGGACAGGCCGTATTCGAAAGTCGTGCCCGGCTGATGAGCAAGCGGAACTTTTGCAAGGCGGTCAATCTGCTCTGCCGGTGTCACCTCTTTCCAGTCGACGCCTTCTTTGGCATATAACTCCTTCACCATGGGATGCGATGTGAAAGCCCCGTACACAAATCCCGATGTATGCCGCAAAAGATCCTGAATCGTAATTTCCCGATCGAGCGGAACGTTCGTATATTTCACGGCGCCGGTGTACGGATCTGTTGATGCGACACTGACTTCGAGCTTCGATAAGGCCGGAATATATTTTGAAACGGCGTCCGTCACGCGCAAGCGTCCTTCTTCCATCAGCATCATGGCCGCCACAGACACGTAAGGCTTGGTCATCGAATAGAGGCGAAAGATGGCATCTTTGGCCATCGGCCTGGCGCTCGTTGGATCCAGCTGGCCAAAACCCTCGAAATAAATGATTTTTCCTTTGCGCGCGACCAGAATGACAGCGCCCGGATATTGCCCCTTCTCAATCTCGCCCTGAATGACCGGGCCAATGCGGGCGAGGCGCTGGGAAGAGAATCCCATTTCTTCGGGCATTGCCGATGGCAAATCGCCCGCCGCTGCAATATTTACGGTGCACAACAAACCAAGGCTGCCGACCAACCGGCGAACGATCTTCATTGCTTATCTCCCTGTACGGCCCTTGAACGACGGCCCTTGAATGTAGGCGTTGTCCCGCGCGTTGGCAATGGAACCTTCACTATTTGGCAGGCGCTCATCGCGGCTTGCAGAACCGTACGACGGGAGTCGGCTCAACAAGCGGCCCAGCGCTCGACGTCAGGGCGCACGGTTCGCTCGATCTTGATGCCATTGATCACGGTGGAGGAGGTACCTTGGCGCATGACAACTCCCGTATAGGATTTGTCACGGTCCCAAAACGGGTAGCCCCCGAAGTGGCCGGGACTCGAGACCCTGCTTCCGGGAACGCAGTTGTATTCCGTGCTTTGACATTCCTGCCAGAGCCCAAAACCATAGTGCCAGTCCTCACCCAGACCCGGACCTCCATTCAGCCCTGAGAATATCGGTGAGAACTTTATCGGAAGGGACCCGACGTGATCCGCCAACATGTTACTCATGGATGATGCGTTCAGCAGCGCACCTTTTTTCAGCGCAGTGAGAAAATCCATGTAGTCTGCGCCGGTCACGTTCATGCCACCCGCAATGCGTGGATTGCTTGCCGAAGGGATATCGAAGGTGCTGTTGGGAAACAGCCCGGTCTGCGTCTGGAATTCGGCGAACAGATCCTGCCAGCCCGTCACGCCGCGAGCCTTTACCGCCATGAGCGCCGCTACCTGGTGGTGCGCGTCGGCGTACGAGAACTGCTGGCCCGCTGCCATGCCATTGCCGATGTTGCTGCTGGCGATGGTCTTCACGCAAGTTTCGAAATTAGCCGTCGGCGAATCCATGCATGACACGTCGATTGACAGGCCGGATGTCAGACTTAGCAACTGCGCCAGTGTCATGCCCGCCAACGGGTCACTGGTGGAAACGGGCCATGAGCTTATAAAGTCCTGGGGCTTTGCATCGAGCGACAAAGCGCCCAGTTCCACCTGGCGCAGAATGATAACGGCCGCAATCATTTTTGACATGGATGCGGTTTGATAGG
>Ga0134122_10003705_pt1 | contig 11348 bp, 9 predicted proteins | sample KB302_FD_96461 | JGI IMG/M metagenome (GOLD analysis project Ga0134122, IMG submission 96461) | Terrestrial soil microbial communities without Nitrogen fertilizer from Kellogg Biological Station, Michigan, USA - KB3-0-2 | ecosystem: Environmental > Terrestrial > Soil > Unclassified ...
ATCGGGCATGATGATGTCGACGCCGGGGCTGGTGGTTTCGCGCCCGAACATCACGCCGCAGTCGATGACGAGCCAGGTTCGTTCGTCGGGCGAGCCGTAACCGTAGCAGTTGAGATTCATGCCGATCTCCCCTGCCCCGCCCAAGGGCAAGAAGACCAGCTCGTCCGTGTTGTGAGCGTTTTCAGTCATCGACACGCGAGGGATAACGTTCGAACTCTTGTCGCAGGTTCATTCGGAGGGCGGACGCTGTTTTGCGCGCTGTGCGTTGCGCGCATAGATCAGCATGAGGCCGGTGACGGTGAGATCCGGATCGACGTGGTCGATGACGGAGACCTGGCGATGGAAGATCGAGGCCAAGCCGCCGGTGGCAATCACCGTCATGGGCTTGCCGTACTCGGCCTTGATGCGCGCGACCAAGCCTTCGATCAGGCTGACATAGCCCCAGTACATTCCCGACTGCATCGCCGGCACGGTGTCCTTGGCGATCACATTGGGCGTCCTGTGGAAGGCCACGCGCGGCAACAGCGCCGCGGCCTGATGAAGAGCCTCGGCGGACAGATTCACGCCGGGCGCGATGACGCCGCCTTCGTAATCACCATTCTCGCTGACAACGTTGAAGGTGGTCGCGGTTCCGAAGTCGACGACGATGAGCGCGCCCTTGTAGCGGGCATGACCGGCCACGGCGTCCGCCAGCCGATCGGCACCGACGCCATCGGGGCGGTCGTAATTGACTTTCAAGCCGAGCGTAACATCGGGTGCGCCGACGATCAGCGGCTCGCAGTGCAGATAGCGCCGGCACAGGGTTCGGAGATCGAACAGCGCGTCCGGGACGACGCAGGCGATAATCGCCGCGTCCAGATCGGCAAACTTCAAGTTTTGCAACGCCAGGAGGTCGTTCAGCCACACTCCGTATTCGTCTGCCGTGCGAACGGTCTTGGTCGCGCAGCGCCATTGCGCGCGGATGGTATCGCCTTCGCAAACGGCGAAGACGATGTTGGTGTTGCCGGCGTCGATCGCGAGAAGCATCTCAAGCCCTAAAGTACACTTCGCCGGCGGTGATGCGGGTCAGGCCGCGGTCGGCGGTGCGCAAAAGCAAGGCTCCGTCGTCGTCCAAAGTTTCAAACACTCCGTGGACCTCGTCTCGCGCCAGCCGGGCGCGAATTTCGCCGCCAAGACCTTGCGCTCGTTCAAGCCAGGCGCTCTTCAGCGCTGAAAAGCCCTGCCCTTGCCATATCTCATACCACGCGTGCAGGCGGCTCGCGAGTTGCGGCAGCACTTCGTATGGATCAGGAGTGTGGCCCAAAATGGAACGCAGCGAAATGGCGGGAAATTCGGTTCCGGACGGATGTTCGGCAAGATTGATTCCGACGCCGATGACGACAGCATCTGTGCCCGCGGTTTCAAGAAGTATTCCGGCGATCTTGCGCCCGTCCGCGAGCACATCATTTGGCCATTTCAGCGTGACGCGGCCGTTCGTCAAATAGGTGGAGACGACTTCCGCGGTTGCGAGCCCGGCGGCGAATCCCAGCTGCGCGGCGGTAGAGCTCGCGGCCGGCAGCAATACGCTCGCGAACAGATTACCGGATTCCGAGATCCAGCGATTGCCGCGCCGTCCCCGGCCAGCGGATTGAGTGCGCGCGACGATCCATAAGGGGCCACGCTCGCCATTCGCGGCGAGACGGCGGGCTTCTTCATTCGTGGAGTCGATGGAATCAAAACGGAGGAGACGAAGGCTTTCAGGCCAGCCGACGATGGCGTTCACGGAAACAAAGCCGCCGCGGCCGCGCCGGCCGCGCCGACAAGCGGACCCGCGGCGAGCAGGAAGAAGATGGTGAAGATTCCCGCTCCGGTGATGATGCCGGCGAGGCCGAGGCCCATGTCGCGCTCGAAGGCGGGGGCAGGCTCGTCGAAGTAAATGACCTTGACGATGCGCAGATAGTAGAACGCACCGACCACACTCGCCGCGAATCCGATCACGGCGAGGGGAACGAGTCCCGCTTTCACGGCGGCGAGAAAAACGTAAAACTTGGCAAAGAATCCGGCCATCGGCGGAATTCCCGCGAGGCTGAACATCAGCATCGCAAACACAAAGGCGTAGCCGGGCCGGGTTTGCGCGAGTCCGGAAAGGTCGCTGACGTTCTCGACCATGTGCTCGCCACGACGCATGCCGAGGATGCAGGCGAAAACGCCGACATTGGTGACCAAATAGATCGCGAGATAGACGAGGATGCCCTGCACGCCCTCGGGCGATCCTGCAGCCAATCCGACCAGGATAAAGCCCATATTTCCGATCGAGCTGTAGGCCATCAGGCGCTTGATGTTGTTCTGTCCGATGGCCGCGACCGCACCGAGCACCATAGAAAGAATGGAAATGAAAATGATGATCTGGCGCCACTGGTCGAGGGCGCTCGGCAGAGCCTCGGTCATCGCGCGCACGAAGAGCGCCATGGCGGCGATCTTGGGCGAGGCGGCGAAGAACGCGGTGATCGGCGTGGGTGCGCCTTCATAGACGTCGGGCGTCCACATGTGGAACGGGACGGCGGAAACTTTGAAGGCGAGACCGGATATCAGGAAGACAAGACCGAAGACGAGGCCGACGGAAACGCCGCCAGTCTGCACGACCATGGCGACTGCGGGAAAACTCGTACTCCCGGTGAAACCATAGATCAGCGATATGCCGTACAGCATCATTCCGGACGACAGCGCGCCGAGCACGAAATATTTGAGACCGGCTTCGGTGGAGCGGAGATTGTCGCGGTCGAACGCGGCAAGTACGTAGAGTGCCAGACTCTGGAGCTCGAGGCCGAGATAGAGCGTGATGAAATCGCCAGCCGATGCCATCAGCATCATGCCGAGCACGGAAAAGACGACAAGGACGGGAAATTCAAAGTGACCCATCTTGGCGCGGACAAGGAAGCCCTGGCCCATCAGCAGGACGAGCGCGGCACCGCCGAGCACCAGCAGCTTTATGAAGCGGCCAAATTCGTCGATGACCATCGCGCCGTGGAATGCGCGGCCGTGGACGTTGCCTGAAACGACCATGACGCCAACGGCAACGAGAAGAACGATCGCGAGAGCCGAGAAAGCATTTCGTATGCGGTCGCCGATGAAGACGCCGAGCATGAGCAGCACCATGCCGCCGAGGGCGAGAACCAGCTCGGGCGCAAGCAGGGTTGTATCGGCGGCGAGATTCACGGATGTGCCTCCGTTGGGGCCGCCGCGACGCCCTGGCGATGCAGCTCGACGAGATGGGCGGTCGAGGCACGCGTCACGTCGAAAATCGGCTTGGGATAGACGCCGTAGAAGATCGTGGCGAGGACCAGCGGGATCATGAAGATCATTTCCCGCGTGTTGAGATCGGCGATCCCTTGCAGGCTGACTTTCTCCAACGGGCCGAAAATCACGCGGCGATAGAGCCACAACGCGTACGCCGCCGAGAGGACCACGCCGGTGGTACCGATAAGGGCGAGCCAGGTGTTGAAGCGGAACGCGGCCAGCAGAGTGAGAAACTCGCCGACAAACCCGCTGGTGCCGGGCAAGCCGACATTGGCGAGCGTGAACACCATGAAGCAGGCGGCATAGACGGGCATGCGATTGACCAAGCCGCCATAGGCGGCGATTTCGCGCGTGTGCATGCGGTCATAGATCACGCCGACGGAGAGGAAGAGCGCGCCGGAGACGATGCCGTGCGACAGCATCTGGAAGATGCCGCCCTCGATGCCCTGCTGGCTGAAGGTGAAGGTGCCGAGGGTGACGAGGCCCATATGGGCGACCGAGGAATAGGCGATCAGTTTCTTTACGTCTTCCTGCGCGAGGGCAACCAGGGAGGTGTAGACGATAGCAATCAGCGACAGCGTGAAGATCAGCGGCGCGAATTGTTCGCTCGCAACGGGAAACATCGGCAGCGAGAACCGCAGGAAACCGTAACCGCCCATCTTCAAGAGGATGCCGGCGAGGATCACGGATCCCGCCGTGGGTGCCTCGACATGGGCATCGGGAAGCCAGGTGTGCACCGGCCACATCGGCAGCTTCACGGCGAAGGAGGCAAGAAACGCGAGCCACAGCCAGCGCTGCATATCCACCGGGAAGCGGTGCATGCCTTCGTACAGCGCGACGATGTCGCTGGTGCCGGCCTGGAGATAGATCGCCAGAATGGCGATCAGCATCAGCACCGAGCCGAGCAGCGTATAGAGGAAGAACTTGAAGCTGGCGTAGACGCGCCGCGCGCCGCCCCAGACGCCGATGATCAGGAACATCGGGATCAGGCCGCCTTCGAAGAAGACGTAGAAGAGCACGAGATCGAGCGCGCAGAAGACGCCGATCATCAGCGTCTCGAGCACGAGGAACGCGATCATATATTCGCGTAACCGATCATGAATGGCGGCGCTGGCAAGGATGCAGACCGGCATCAGGAACGCCGTAAGCACGACGAACAGCACCGAGATGCCGTCGACGCCCATTTTGTAGCCGATGCCCGCGCCGATCCAGCTGCTCGTCTCGACGAATTGGAAAGCCGCCGTGCCGGTATCGAAGTTCAGCCACAACAGCAGCGAGAGCACGAAGTCGACCAGAGTGGTTACGAGAGCGATCATGCGCACGCTGCGATCGTCGCCGCGCACGATCAGCAACAGCAGCGCGCCGACGAGCGGCACAAAGGTGATGATGGAAAGGATCGGCCAGCCTGCCATCACGCGGGCCCTGCCGAGAACAGAAACCACGTGATCAGCGCGGCAACGCCTATCAGCATGACGAAGGCGTAGTGATAGACGTAGCCGGTTTGAAGCTGGATCGCCGCGCGGGTTGCGTCGAGGACGCGGGCGGAGACCCCGTCGGGCCCCAAGCCGTCGATAATGAGCCCGTCTCCGACCTTCCAGAGAACGCGGCCAAGCTTTTTCGCGGGCCGCACGAACAGGAAGTCATAGAGCTCGTCGAAGTACCATTTGTTGTAGAGGAAGAGATACAGCAGCCCGCGCTTGGCGGCCATTTTCGCCGGCAGCTCGGGATGCAGGATGAAATAGTAGTAGGCGACGGCGAGGCCCAACACCGCGGCGATGAACGGCGCGAGTTCGACCCATTCGGGCAACGCAGCCTCTTCGTGGCCCGCAAGCGCAACCGTTCCGTTCCAAAACCGCATCGCATCTTCGCCGACGAACCAGTGGAAGAAGATCGCGCCCGAGAGAAGCGCGCCGAGCGAAAGCAGCACAAGCGGCACCATCATTGACGGCGGCGCTTCGTGAGCGTGGTCGAGGACGTGATGATCGCCCCGGTAGTGACCATGGAAGGTCAGGAACATCAGGCGCCAGGAGTAGAAGGACGTCATCGCGGCGGCGACGATGCCGAGTGTGAACGCGTACATGCCGACGTTGGTGTGGACGCTGAAGGCGGCTTCGAGGATCGCATCCTTCGAGTAGAAGCCCGCAGCACCGATCCCGGTGAACGGAATGCCGAGGCCGGTCAGCGCGATCGTGCCGATCAGCATGACGGTCCACGTGTAAGGGAGCTTGCGCGCGAGCCCGCCCATGTTGCGCATGTCCTGCTCGTGATGCAGCGCGTGAATGACCGAGCCGGCGCCGAGGAACAGCAGCGCCTTGAAGGACGCATGCGTGAAGAGGTGGAACATCGCCGCGTTGTAGGCGGAGACGCCGGCGGCGAAGAACATGTAGCCGAGCTGCGAGCAGGTCGAATAGGCGACGACGCGCTTGATGTCGTGTTGGAAGAGGCCCACCGACGCGGCAAAGAAGGCAGTCGTGGCGCCGACGATGGTCACCACGTCGCGCGCGGCCGGCGCGAGCTCGAACAGCGGCGAGGTACGGCAGACCAGAAAGACGCCGGCAGTGACCATGGTCGCGGCGTGGATCAGCGCGGAAACGGGAGTCGGACCTTCCATCGCGTCAGGCAGCCAGGTGTGCAGTCCGATCTGCGCCGACTTTCCGCAGGCGCCGATGAAAAGCAGGATGCAGAGCGTGGTGAGGATGTCGGCTTGGTAACCGGCGAAGACGAAGGTCTTCCCGGTCATCATGGGGGCAGCCATGAAGATCTGGTCGAAGTCGAGCGTGCCGAACACCGCGTAGAGCCCAAACACGCCGAGCGCGAAACCAAAATCGCCCACACGATTGACGATGAAGGCTTTGATGGCCGCCGCGTTCGCGGACGGCTTCAAATACCAGAAGCCGATCAGGAGGTAGGAAGCGAGACCGACGCCTTCCCAGCCGAAGAAAAGCTGGAGGAGATTGTTGGCGGTTACCAGTGCCAACATCGCGAAAGTGAACAGCGAGAGGAAGGAGAAAAAGCGCGGCGTATGGGGGTCGTCGTGCATGTAGCCGACGGAATAGAGGTGCACCAGCGACGACACGCCGGTAACCACGACGAGCATCACGGCGGTCAGCGCATCGATACGCAGCGTCCAGTTGGCCTGGAAGTCGCCCGAGGTGATCCAGGCCGCGACCGGAACAATGTAGCGGTGCCCGGATATCGCGACGTCGTAGAAGGCGTAGAAGGACAACGCGGCCGAGGCGAAGAGGAGCGCGGTCGGTATGATCTCGGAAGCACGCGTGCCGATGACCCGGCCCAGAAGGCCGGCAATGAGCGCGCCGAAAAGGGGAAGAAAGACAATCAAGGTGAACATCGGCGGCGATCAGCCCTTCATCAAATTGATGTCTTCGACCGCGATGGTGCCGCGGTTGCGGAAGTAGACGACCAGAATGGCGAGACCGATGGCGGCTTCGGCCGCGGCAACCGTGAGCACGAAGAGAGCGAAGACCTGCCCCGTGAGGTCGTTCAAAAATGCCGAGAAGGCGACGAGGTTCAAGTTCACCGCGAGAAGGATCAACTCGATCGACATCAGGATGATGATGACGTTCTTGCGATTGATGAAGATGCCGAAGACGCCGATGGTGAAGAGCAGCGCGGCGACGATGAGGTAGTGGGTGAGGCCGATTACCATTGCTGCTGCACCTCTTGCCTGACCCCCACCCGAACGGCTGAAGCCGTTCGACCTCCCCGCAAGGGGGAGGTGACTGAGGACTCGTGACGACATTGGAGCATTGTCAGCTCCCCTCCCCCGGCTTGACGTCGCGAATTTCCATGGCGCTCGCGGGATTGCGTGCGACCTGGCGGCTGATCGATTGGCGCTTGACGCCGGGACGGTGCCGCAGCGTGAGCACGATGGCACCGATCATGGCGACAAGCAGGATCATCCCCGCGGTCTGGAAGTAGAAGATGTAATCCGTATAGAGGATCCGGCCCAAGGCTTCGGTGTTGCTGACGCCTTGTGGTACCGGCATGGCGCGCACTTGGGAAGCGCCGCCGGCGAACTGCCACAGGAACACCGCATAGACGAATTCGCCGCCCATCACGATGGCGAGCACGGCGCCGAGCGGCAGGTAGCGCATGAAGCCGCTGCGGAGAGCGACGAAATCAATGTCGAGCATCATCACGACAAAAAGGAACAGAACCGCGACGGCGCCGACATAGACGACGACCAGGATCATGGCGAGGAATTCGGCGCCCAAAAGTACGAACAGAGCGGCCGCGTTGAAGAAGGCAAGAATGAGGAAGAGCACCGAATGCACCGGATTGCGCGAGAGAACCACCATCAGCGCCGACGCGATGATGACGAACGAAAATACGTAGAAGGCAATTCCCTGCAACATTCTCTGGCTGAAATCCTGAAGTCGAAATCGACGGGATGAAGAAAGGGCGGGTTAGCGGTAGGGTGCGTCAAGCTCCAGATTCTTTGCGATTTCGCGCTCCCAGCGGTCGCCGTTCGCGAGCAATTTCGCCTTGTCGTAGTAAAGCTCTTCACGTGTCTCGGTTGAGAATTCGAAGTTGGGTCCCTCAACGATAGCGTCGACCGGACAGGCTTCCTGACAGAGGCCGCAATAGATGCATTTGACCATGTCGATGTCGTAGCGCGTGGTACGGCGCGAGCCGTCTTCGCGGGGCTCAGCTTCGATAGTGATGGCCTGCGCGGGGCAAACGGCTTCGCAGAGCTTACAGGCGATGCAGCGTTCCTCGCCGGACGGATAGCGCCGAAGCGCGTGCTCACCGCGGAAACGCGGAGACAACGGGCCCTTCTCGAACGGATAGTTCAGCGTCTTCTTCGGGGCGAAGAAATAACGCATCGCGATGCCAAAGCCCTTGACGAACTCCCAGAGCAAAACAGTGCGGGCGGTGCGGTCAAGCCATGCCATCTGTTACCTCACGCGGGCAGCCGGCCGCTGGCGAGCAGATATCCTGCCGTCAGCACGACCCAAAGGAGCGAAATCGGCAGAAACACTTTCCAACCCAAGCGCATCAACTGATCGTAGCGATAGCGCGGCACGATCGCCTTCACCATCGCGAAGAGGAAGAAGAAGATCCAAACCTTCAGGATCATCCAGAACACTGGGATGGCGTTGAGCGGATAGATGTCAATCGGCGATTGCCAGCCGCCGAAGAAGAGAATCGACATCATCGCGCACATCAGGACGATGTTCATGTACTCGCCCACCATGAAGAGCAGATACGGGGTGGACGAATATTCGACCATGAATCCGGCGACGAGCTCGGATTCCGCTTCGGGCAGATCGAAGGGCGGCCGATTGGTCTCGGCGAGCGCAGAGATGAAAAAGAGAACGAACATCGGGAACAGCGGACTCAACACGAACCAGCCGCGGATGTCGGGTCCCTGCGCGCGCACGATGTCGGAGATATTGAGCGAGCCTGCGAACAGCAGGATCGTGATCAGGACGAAGCCGATGGAGACTTCGTAGGACACCATCTGCGCGGCCGAGCGCAGCGAACCCAAGAACGCGTATTTCGAATTCGAGGCCCAACCGCCCATGATGATGCCGTAGACGCCGAGCGACGAAATCGCGAAGAGGTAGAGAATGCCGACATTGATGTCGGCGATCACCCAGCCGGGTCCGACCGGCACGACGGCCCACGCGGCCATGGCAAGCGTAAACGCGATCAACGGGGCGAGCAGGAATACGCCCTTGTTGGCGCCCGCGGGGATGACGGCTTCCTTGAGCACGAATTTGATGAAGTCTGCGAAGCTCTGGAGCAGGCCGAAGGCGCCGACGACGTTGGGACCGCGCCGCATCTGCACGGCAGCCCAGACCTTGCGGTCGAAGAGGAGCAGGAAGGCGAGCATGACAAGCAAGACGACCGACAGGACGACAATGAAGATCGTCTGGGAAAGGAACCAAGCGAGTGCGTACGGAAAACGCAAAGGGATGCCTAGAAAGGAGCCGTGAGTGAAAAAATCTATTAGCGCCATGGCCCTACTCCGCCGCCTCACGCAAGGGCCGCACGAAGAGGCGCGAGCACTCGGCCATGGTCTCGCTGGCGCGCGCGATCGGATTGGTGAGATAGAAGTCGGGAATAGGCGAAGCGAGCGGCATGGCCGCATCGACCGCGCCGCTCACTCCGATCGCATACCAAATTGAAGGGTTGGCGCCGGGCTGCGCGGCCGGTTGGTCACGCGTCGCAAACGACGGCGCGTCGGAGATGAGGGCTTTGCGCACGCCGTCGAGATCGTCATAGGGAAGCTGCTTGTGGGCGACCTCGGAGAGTGCGCGCAGGATGGCCCAATCTTCCTTTGCCTCGCCGGGCGGGAACGTCGCGCGGCCCGCGAGCTGCACCCGCCCCTCATTGTTGACAAACAGGGCGGACTTTTCCGTGTACGCGGCCCCCGGGAGAATGACATCGGCTCGATGGGCGCCGGCATCGCCGTGGGTGCCTTGATAGACGACAAAGGCTTTGCCGAGTCGCTCCACGTTGAGCTCATCGGCGCCCAACAGATAGACGAGCTCGATGTCACCCTTCGTCGCGCCATCGAGAATCCCGGCCAGGTCGCGGCCGTTGGCGCGGGGAACAAATCCGAGGTCGAGCGCAGCGACGCGAGACGCGGCGGTATGGAGAACATTGAAACCGTTCCAGCCGCCGTCGGCGGGCGTACCTGCCGGGCCGATCATCCCCGTCGTCGATGCGGTGCGCTGTGCGAGATGCAGGATCGCGCTCCCATCCGCACGGGCCAAACCGCCGGTGCCTAAGATCAGCATCGGACGCTTGGCGGTCTTCAACACGTCAGTGAAGGGATGCAAGCCCTCGGCGATTTGCTTCAGAACGTTCGGGCTGGCCCCCAACTGTTCCACCGGATAGGTGAGATCGTAAACCGTGCCGACATTGGCGATGCGGACATTGCCGCTGCTCCAAGCCTTGCGGATTCGTGCGTTCAACACCGGCGCTTCCCAGCGGGGATTGGTGCCGATCAACAGGATCGCATCAGCGGCTTCGATTCCGGCGAAGGTGGTGTTGAACAGATAGCCCTCACGCGGAGAAGGGCCGATCTTTGCGCCATCCTGACGGCACTCGAGATTGTTCACGCCGAATGCGGTCATCAGGTCCTTGAGCGCCTTGATCTCTTCGGCAGCGGCTACGTCACCGACGATGGCGGCGATCTTTGAGGACGGCGTCAGGTTCAAGCGGTTGGCGACAGCCTGCAGCGCTTCGGTCCAGCTCACCGGCTCGAGCTTTCCGCCCTTGCGCAGATACGGTTGGTCGAGGCGCTGCCGTTTTAGGCCATCGCAGGCGAAGCGGGTCTTGTCGGAAATCCATTCCTCGTTGACGGCTTCGTTCACGCGCGGCAGCACGCGCATGACCTCACGGCCGCGCGAGTCGATGCGGATGTTGCAGCCCATTGCATCCATCACGTCGACGGATTCGGTCTTCTTCAATTCCCAAGGCCGCGCGGTGAAGGCGTAAGGCTTCGACGTGAGCGCGCCGACCGGACAGAGATCGATGACGTTCCCCGAGAGCTCGGAGGCGATGGCCTTCTCAAGATAGGACGCGACCTCCATGTCCTCGCCGCGGCCGGTGGCACCGAGGTCGGGAACGCCGGCAATTTCGGTCGCGAAGCGGATGCAGCGCGTGCAATGGATACAGCGGGTCATGATGGTCTTGACCAGCGGGCCCATGTATTTGTCTTCCACCGCGCGCTTGAACTCGCGATAGCGGTTGAAGGCGGCCCGGCCATAGCCCATCGCCTGATCCTGCAAATCGCACTCGCCGCCCTGATCGCAGATCGGGCAGTCGAGCGGATGGTTGATCAGCAGGAATTCCATCACGCCTTCGCGGGCTTTGCGGGCGACGGGGGAATTGGTGTTGATCTTCGCCGGCGTGCCGTCGCGATTGGGCGGAATGTCCCTGACCTGCAACGCGCATGATGCCTGCGGCTTCGGCGAGCCGACCCATTCGACCAGGCACATGCGGCAATTGCCGGCGATAGAGAGGCGCTCGTGGTAGCAGAAGCGCGGAATTTCCGCGCCGGCCATTTCGCACGCCTGCAACAGTGTCAGTGTTGG
>Ga0134122_10003707_pt1 | contig 11345 bp, 7 predicted proteins | sample KB302_FD_96461 | JGI IMG/M metagenome (GOLD analysis project Ga0134122, IMG submission 96461) | Terrestrial soil microbial communities without Nitrogen fertilizer from Kellogg Biological Station, Michigan, USA - KB3-0-2 | ecosystem: Environmental > Terrestrial > Soil > Unclassified ...
GGCGCCGATGAGCAGGCCGCCGTTCGAGGCGCCCTCGATCGCCAGCCGCTCCGGCCGCGTGTAGCCCTTGGCGATGAGGCATTCGTCGGCGGCGATGAAGTCGTCGAAGACGTTCTGCTTGCGCTCCAGCATGCCGGCGCGGTGCCAGTCCTCGCCGTACTCGCCGCCGCCGCGCAGGTTCGGCGTGGCATAGACGCCGCCCGCTTCGAGCCAGGGGAGAAAGAAGGTGCTGAAGAAAGGCGTCATGGAGATCCCGAAGCCGCCGTAGCCGTCGAGCAGGGTGGAGTTGCAGCCGTCGAGCTTCAGGCCCTTGCGGTGGATGAGGAACATGCTGATGCGGGTGCCGTCCTTGGAGGGGTACCAGACCTGCTCGACCTCCAATGTGGCGGGATCGAACGGCACCTCCGCGCGCCACCAGAGCCGCCGCTCGCCCGTGGCCACGTCGACGCGGTAGAGGCTCGTCGGCTCGTTGAAGCTCTCATAGAAGAGGAAGGCCTCCGGGGAGCCCGGCGTCGCGTTGAGCCCGGCCGAGCCGAGGCCGGGCAGGGGCAGCTCGCCGCGCGGCGTGCCGTCCAGGGCGAAGCGCTCGATAAGCGTCGTCGCGTCCTTCAGATAGGTGGCGACGAGGAGGCCGCCGGCGAGGTCGAGCTTCTGCAGCGCGGCGCCCTTCTTCTCGGGGATCACCTCGCGCCAGCGTGCCGGAGCGGGATCGTTGAGGTCCACGGCCACCACGCGCTTGAAGGGCGCGTCGAGATTGGTGGTCATGTAGAGCGTGTCGCCCTGGATGGGATCGCCTTTCAGATAGGTGTCCGGCAGGCCGCTCTGCGCCTCCTTGCCGACGACGATGGGCCGGCGCGGCGCCTCGCCGCCGGCGAGCCATTGGCGGAAGTCCATCACCCAGAGGTCGTTGACGCCGCTGCCCATCCAGTTGCCGACGACCGCCCAGTGGCCGTCCGGGCTCAGGTGCGCGAACGGGCCCCAGGTGATGGCGCCCGGACCCTGCTTGTCCTGCTCGGCGAGGGTACGGTCCTGCCGCGGATCGGTGCCGACGCGGTGGAAGCGGACGCGCCGGGTGTACGGGATGGCGAGGTCCGCGAGGTTGTTGTAGAGGAAGCCGGAGCCGTCCGGCAGCCAGTCGACCTCGCGGACCTTGTTGACGATCTCGTCGGCGAGCCGGGTGCCGGTGGCGGTCTCGAGGAGGTGGAGCGTGGCGTTCTCGTCGCCGGCCGTGAAGAGGCCGAAGGCGACGAGCCTGCCGTCGGGGCTGGGCTCGAACCAGGCGAGCGTCGTCAGGCCGCTGGGATCGCTGGCCACGGGATCGATGAGCACGCGGGGCTCGCCGCCCTTGTTCGCCACCATGAGCACCGGCTGCTGCTGGCCGGGAGAAATCTGCTGGTAGAACGTCCAGTCCCCGCGCACCCTGACGCCGCCGCGGAATCCGCCGCCGCTCTCCAGCTTGCGCAGCCGCGCTTCGATCTCCCGGCGCCGCGGCAGGCGGTCGAGCACGGAGCGGGTGTAGGCATTCTGGGCGTCGGTCCACGCCGAGACCCGCGCGTCGAGGGCGGCATCGGTCTGGCCGTTTTCCAGTCCCGCGCTGCCTTCGAGCCAGCGGTAGGGATCGACGACCTCCACGCCGTGCAGGACCTCCTTGACGGGCTGGACCTCCGTCGGCGGCGGGGCCGCGTGTGCGGCGGGGGAGAGAGCGAGGAGCACGGCAGCGAGGAGTTTCGAGCGCATGGCAACCTCCGGGGGTTCAGAGGCTTCTACGTAGAAACTACCCGATTAGTTTCCACTCGAAGTCAGGAGCTCCCGATCGAGGATTCCTCCCTACAGCTCCGGCTCCCGCCCCGTGATTCGCCGGAACGCCTCGACGTAGCGCTCCAGCGTGCCTTGCACGACGTCCTCCGGCAGCTCCGGGGGCGGCGACTCCTTGTCCCAGCCGGTCTCGTCGAGCCAGTTGCGCACGAACTGCTTGTCGAAGGAGGTGGGCTCCTCGCCCGGAAACCAGTGGGCGACGTCCCAGTAGCGCGAGGAGTCGGGGGTGAGGACCTCGTCGATCAGGAGCAGCTCGCCGGTGTCCGCGGCGTGGCCGAATTCGAACTTGGTGTCGGCGAGAATGAGGTCGCGCTCGGCGGCGTGGGCGGCTCCCGCCTGATAGAGCGCGAGGGTGAGGTCGCGCAGGGTGGCGGCGAGGTCCGGCCCCAGGGCTCGTTCGACGGTCGCGAAGTCGACGTTCTCGTCGTGCCCATCCTCGGCTTTGGTCGCGGGGGTGAAGATCGGCTCGGGGAGCTGGCTCGCCCGCTCGAGGCCTGGAGGAAGGGAGATGCCGCAGACGGTGCCGCTCTTGATGTATTCGCGGTGGCCGCTGCCGGCGAGGAAGCCCCTGGCCACGCATTCGAAGGGGATGACGCGTGCCTTGCGGGCCAGGACGGCACGCCCTTGCAGAATGGCTCGGTGGGGCGCGAGGGCATCGGGAAATTCCTCCGCCTCGGTGGCCAGCAGGTGGTTGGGGATCAGGCCCGTGAGGCGGCTGAACCAGAAGTTGGAGAGCTGGTTGAGGATCTTGCCCTTGCCCGGGACGCCCGGCCTCAGCACGTGGTCGTACGCCGACAGCCGGTCGCTGGCGACGATCAGCAGCGTCTCGCCCAGGCCCGCTTTTTCCAAGTCGTAAACGTCCCGCACCTTGCCCCGCCTCGGTGGCGGCAGGCCGGGCAGATCGCTCTGCCAGAGAGCTTCAGGCATGTTCTCCCTCCTTAGGGCGTCCTGGGTCTTGAGGTCCTGGGTCTTGAAAAAGCTAACTCCAAGACCCAAGACCCCAGGACCCAAGACTCTCTCACATCCGCCCCAGGGCGTTCGCGAACTCGCGTTCCACCGCTGCGACCAGCCGCTCGCCCTCGATCGGGGCGAGCGTGGCGGGGTCGAACGCCGCGGCGTCAACGATCTCATAAACGGCCAGTTTCTCAAGGCCCTTGAGCTGAGCGAGCCCGAGCTTGCGGATGCCGACGGGGAGCCGCTCGCCGGCATCTTCGAGATCCAGCACGACGTAGCAGCGCTCGCCGTCGCTGCCGCGCGAGAGCCGGCCGCCGTCGAGCTCGCGGTCGAGCTGGGCGATGAAGGAGCCGGTGGCCACCATGCCGTTGTTGTGCAGGGTGCCGTTGCGGTTGATGTAGGCGTAGAACCGGCGCGACTCCTCCCCCTTGTCGACCACGTCTACGTTCTTCTGCGACAGGGGGGAGAAGAAGCGGTGGACGGTCGCCTCGGGGTACCCCTGATTGATGAGCATGGTCTTGACCTCGTCGAACTCCTGGGTCGCCTTGCCGGTGGTCAGGCGGGAGAGCTCGACGAGGCCGGGGCCGAAGAACTCGTAGCGCTCGCCCTCCTGCGGCCGCCCGCCCATGGGGATGAGGCGGTAGGGACCGTAGTTCAGAGCGATGCGCATGCCGCGGTCGAAGGGGAGCCCCTCGCTCACCGCCTGCACGTAGTAGCGTTGCAGGTGGACCGAGCAGAGGAGCAGGTTGGTGGCCTCGCGGCTGGAGTAGAAGGCGCCGTCGCCCAGGTATTTCTCGAGCTTGGCGCGGTGGGAGAGGGCGAGGCGGTTGATGCGCCGCTGGAGGCGGAACATGGCGAGGAAGGCGTTGTCCTGGCTGTCGTTGCTCGCCCGGTGGAGCATCGAGAGGGTCTGCGAGAAGTCGCTGATGTCGTAGATCATGCCGTAGCGCTCGACGCGCGGATCGACGACCCAGGGCGCCGCGAAGTCGAGAGGCCGGGTGGCGGAGGAGAGGCGCAGCTCGGCGCCGGGGGCGCCTCTGCCGGGGGCGAGCTCGCGGCCGACCATGCAGCCATCGCGCAGCTCGATGAGGACGATCAGCCGGCGCAGGCCGTGGACCAGCTCGAACTCCTTCAATTTGAGGAGCAGGCTTTCCCACACCTGCACCAGGGGAGGAGACAGCAGAGATCCGGGATCGTACTCCGGGAGAGAGGAAAGATAGGCCACGTAACCGGGGCGTCTGAGCAGGTCGCGGGCATTGTGGCGGGGATCATTGCGGGGATCGCTCCGCAGCAAGTGGGTGGCGAGAGCGCGCAGCACGGGATTGACGGCGATCTGCTGGAAGTGCCAGCGCGACAGCTCTTCGAACCGCCGGCGCAGGTCGCGGCCGTCGATGCCGAGCGAGCCGGCGAAGTAGCTGCCGAGCTCGGCGAGGTCGTGGCCGATGTGGTCCTCGGTGAACAGCAGGACGTTGTCCCGCATGCGGTTGAGCAGCCGCGGGAAGAGCTCCTCTTCGGCCTCCTCGGTGGCGCCCGCCATCCCCTGCACGAGGTCGTAGCTGATCACCAGCACCCGATCGACGTAGCGGTCGAGGATGCGATACTTGACGGCGGCGCCGTGGCGGCGGCCGAGCTCGCTGTCCCGTCGCACGATGCGCCGGGGTACGTCCTTGAGCAGGCGCGCCACGTCGAGCGAGTGCTGAAGCCAGAAAATAGCCGGGTATTGGCGGCCGTAGCTGGAGATGGTGGCATTCTCGATGGCTTTGGAGAGCAGGCCGACGTAGCGGTCCCAGGCCTGGGTGTAGGCGTTGACGTCGTGGCCTTCGCGCTTCAGGCCCGCGACCTGCACGGTCTCCTCGGCCGCGATGCAGTCGCCGAGGGCGGTTCGCAGCTCGAGCATCCCCGGCGAGAGCAGGACCGGAAACCCCTGGAGGGGAGTGGCGTTCTCGTCCTCCAGGAAGATCGGCCGCGGCATCGGGAGCTCGCGCTGGAGGTCGGGCATCAGCCGGCGCACCTCCTCCGGATCTGGGCGCAGGAAGTTGAAGGGACCCTGCAGCAGCTGAAGGAAAGACGTGGGATTCATGCTCGGGCTCGCGGACCGGCCTTCTTTCAACTTGGGAATGGAACGATTACGTATACCATACGGCCGGCGGGCGCCGCCAACGCGGCGACCTCACCCCCCAACCCCTCTCCTTCAGGAGAGGGGTTGGGGGGGTCAACTGCTAAACTCGGGCGTCGGGATTCAATTTGGAGGATTGAGGAGAAGCGCACATGGCGGATTTGGCGGTTGTGCAAGTCGTCACCGCGGCAAGGCCGGAAGCCGACCTGCTGGCGGTGGGGTGCTTCGAAGGCGAGGCTCCCCCGGTGGACGGCTTGGAGGAGGGAAGCCGGCAGGCGGTGGAGCGCCTGGCCGGCCGTGGCGGCTGGAGGGGGAAGGAGGAGCAACTGGCGCAGACCGAGGCGGGAGCGGCGGGGCCGGTGGTTTCTCTCTACGGCCTCGGCAAGCGACGGGAGCTCAACTTTCAGAAGCTGACGGGCTGGCTCTGCCGCGCTGCCGACGACGCCCGCAACAGTGGTGCGCGGCGCCTGACCGTGGTCCTGCCGGCGCACGAGGAGACCTCCGGCCGGGCCGCCGGCCGCGTGTTGCGCGCGCTGGCGCTCTCGGTCTACAGCTACGACCGCTATCAGACCGATGCCGAAAAGGGCGGCCGCATCGAACAGCTCTCCGTGGTGCCGCCGGCGGGTGAGGAGGCTGCCTTTCGCGGCGCCTTGCCCGGCGCGGTGGCGGTGGCGGAGGCGGTGGCCTTCGCGCGCGATCTCGCCAACTCGCCGGCCAACGAAGCCAATCCCACCTGGATGGAGGAACGAGCCCGGGAGCTCGCCGCGAGCCGCGGTCTGGAGCTGACGGTGCTGGGCGCCGACGAGCTCGCGGCACGCGGCATGGGCGGCCTGCTGGCGGTAGGCTCGGGGTCCGCCCACGAGCCGCGGCTGGTGCGGCTGCAATGGGGAGAAACCGGTCCCCGCATCGCGCTGGTGGGCAAGGGGGTGACCTTCGACACCGGCGGCATCTCCATCAAGCCGGCCGCCGACATGGACGAGATGAAGTACGACAAGAGCGGCGCCTGCGCCGTGCTCGCGGTCGCCCGGGCGGCGGCGGACCTGGCGTTGCCGGTGCGGCTCTCCGTCTATGCCCCCCTGGCCGAGAACATGCTGAGCGCCAGCGCCTATCGCCCGAGCGACATCGTGCGTTGCTACAACGGCAAGACGGTGGAGATCACCAATACCGACGCCGAAGGGCGGATGATTCTCGCGGACGCCCTGGCCTGGGCGGCTGAGGAACGGCCGGAGGCGATGCTGGAATTCTCGACCCTGACGGGCGCCTGCGTGGTGGCTCTGGGACACCAGGCGGCGGGCCTCTTCACGCCGGACGACGGGCTGGCCGCCGAGCTGGTGGCTGCGGCGGCGGAAGACGGCGAGCGCCTCTGGCGGCTCCCCATCTATCCCGAGTTCCTGGAGGAGATGAAGGGCACGCACGCCGACCTCCGCAACTCCGCCGGCCGCTGGGGCGGCGCCGGTCTGGCCGCGGCATTCCTTTCCCAGTTCGTCGGCGGCGTCAAGCGCTGGGCCCACCTCGACATCGCCGGCGTGGCCAACGTCAAGCCCGAGAACGGTCGCCGCTGCGCCGGCGCCACCGGCTTCGGCGTGTCTTCGACGGTGAACTGGCTCCGCCAGCTCACGGGATAGGACCACGGTCGAGGTGGCCATCGTGGCGCCAGCCGGAGCTCCTGACCGGTGCGGAAGCGCCGGGCAGGCGGACGCCAGCGCCAGCTTTGAACGTGATCCCGGCCGGGTTCCCCTCCTCGAGGTGCGGGACCTGGAGGTTTCGTTTCCCATCGCCGGCGAATGGACGCCGGTGGTGCGCGGCGTCTCGCTGGCGGTCGGACACGGCGAGCTCGTCGGCCTGGTGGGGGAGTCCGGCTCCGGCAAGAGCCTCACGGCGCTCTCCGTGCTCGGTTTGGTGCCGCCGCCTGGACGGGTGACGGGAGGCCGCGTGCTGCTGAGGGAGCCGGAGGACCCCATCGATCTGCTGGCGCTGCCGCCGGGCGAGATGCGTCAGGTGCGCGGCGGCCGCATCGGCATGGTGTTCCAGGAGCCGGCCACGGCGTTCGATCCGGTCTATACGATCGGCTTCCAGATCGCCGAGGCGGTGCGGGCTCATCGCCGGATGTCGCGGCGAGCGGCCCGCGAGGAGGCAGTCCGGTTGCTCGACCGGGTGGCGCTGCCGGACGCCCGCCGGCGCCTCGGCGATTATCCGCACCAGCTTTCGGGCGGCCAACGCCAGCGAGCCATGATCGCCATGGCGCTGGCCGGCGCGCCGGATCTGCTGCTCGCCGACGAGCCGACGACGGCGCTCGACGTGACGCTGCAGGCGCAGATCCTGGAGCTGCTGGAGGAATTGTGTGCGGATCTCGGCCTGGCGGTGCTGCTCATCACTCACGACCTGGGGGTGGTGGCCCAGACTTGCGACCGCGTCGTGGTGATGCGTGACGGGCGAGTGGTGGAGGAGGCGGAGGTGGGGGCGCTGTTCCGGGCGCCGGCCCATCCCTACACCCGCGAATTGCTGGCGGCTTTGCCCCGGCTGGAGCCCTCACCTCCCCGGGGGTTGGGGGAGTGAGGGTCCGGGCGGGGAAGGATCCGCTGCTCGAGATCACGGGCCTCCGCAAGGAGTACCCGGTGCGGCGCGGCTTCCTGCTCCGCCGCCGGGGGACGGCGCGGGCCCTCGACGGCGTGGATTTGACGGTGGAGCGCGGCGAGTGTCTGGCGCTGGTAGGCGAGTCGGGCAGCGGCAAGACGACTCTCGGCCGCTGCGCCCTGCGGCTGATCCAGCCGACGGCCGGCCGCGTCGTCTTCGACGGCGAGGACCTCCTGGCTCTGCCGGCGAGCGCGCTGCGCCGGCGCCGGCGGCGGTTCCAGATGGTGTTCCAGGATCCCCACGCCTCGCTCGACCCGCGGCAGCGGATAAGATCTATCGTCGCCGAGCCGCTCGAGATCCACTCGGCCCTCGGCCGCGCCCAACGCGCCGGCCGGGTGAACGATCTGCTGGCGACCGTGGGTCTGGCGCCGGAGCTGGCCGGCCGCTATCCCCACGAGCTGTCCGGAGGTCAGCGCCAGCGGGTAGCCATCGCGAGGGCCCTGGCGCCGGAGCCGGAGCTGCTGGTGGCGGACGAGCCGGTGTCGTCCCTCGACGTCTCGGTGCGCGGCCAGATCCTGGGTCTGCTGGCCGGTCTCCGGGAACGGCTGGGTCTCGCGCTGCTGCTGATCTCGCACGACATGGCGGCGGTCGAGCGGCTCGCGGATCGGGTGGCGGTGATGTATCTGGGGCGGATCGTGGAGCTGGCGCCGCGCGAGATGCTGTTCCGGCGGCCGCTCCATCCGTACACGGTGAGCCTGCTGTCGGCGGTGCCGGTGGCAGATCCTGGCAGGCGTCGGCACCGGATCGTGCTGCCTGGGGAGCCGCCGAACCTGCTGGCGCCGCCGCCGGGGTGCCCGTTCCACCCGCGCTGCCCCAGCGCCCGGCCCCGCTGCGCGGCGGAGCGGCCGCCGCTGGCGCTCCCAGGCGACGCCGGGGAATGGGAACGCCTTGCCGCTTGCTTCTATCCGGGAGAGCTGTCCGGCCCAGGGGTAAGCAACGGGCGGGGAGCGGCGTAGAGCTTTGAGAACTTTTGCGTGGCCGGCCCGTATTTTTCGGCAGGTCCACGCCGCGACGCATGGACCAGGTCATTTTCATAGCTGAGGGGTCATTCATGAGGAGAACGTCTTTGCGATCCAATCCATGGCAGTACCGGGGGGCGCTCCTGGCTCTGGCTCTGGCGCTGGGGTGGCCGGCGGCGGCGCCAGCCGCGGAAGTCAGGGTCAGCTCCACCGCGGCGAAGCCGCCGGCCGAGGCGCCCGCCCTTGAAATGAAAGACGACGCCGTGCAGCTCTCGCTCGACCAGGCGGTCAACATCGCCCTGCAGCAGAATCTCGGCCTGGTGATCGAGCGCTACACCCGCACTCAGCAGCGCCTGGGGATCACCGAAAGCCTGGGGATCTACGACCTGCTGCTGAATGCCGACGCCTCGGCCGCCGACAAGCAGTCGGCCACCCTTTCGACCATCGAAGCCTCGCAGTCGAACCAGCAGCAGCTCAACTTCAGCTTCCGCCAGCGGATTCCGACCGGCGGTGCCGTGTCCTTCGGCTGGGACAACAGCCGCTCCGAGAGCAACAGCCCGGTGTTCGAGTCATCGACCTTCTACAACTCGGGCGTCAACTTCTCTTTCACCCAGCCGCTGCTGCAGAGGTTCGGCCGGCTGGCCACCGAGCACGGCATCCTGGTGGCGCAGACCAACAGCCGCATCAGCCGCCAGGAGTTCGAGCGGCAGGTAACCGCGACCGTGCAGCAGGTGGAGGACGCCTACTGGAACCTGGTAGGCGCCCGCGAGCAGCTCGTGGTGGCCCAGCAGAGCCTGGGGCTCGCCCGCGAGTTGCACGAGCGTAACCGCATCCAGGTGGAGGTGGGGACCATGGCGCCGCTCGAGATCGTACAGAGCGAGGCCGCCATCGCCAGCCGCGAGGAGGACATCATCCGCGCCACCGCCAACATCGGCGACGCCGAGGACGTGCTGCGCCAGTTGCTCAACCTGCCGGCCGGCGAGCTGTGGGAGAAAGCCATTCTGCCGACGACCGCGCCGGAGACCGAAAAGATCTCGATCAACGTCGACGAGGCGATCCGTACGGCGATCGCCGAGCGGCCGGAGCTGCGGACGGAGGAGCTGCGGCTCGCGCAGGCGCAGGTCGACGCCAGCTTCGCCCGCAACCAATTGAAGCCGAGCCTCGACCTCACCGTCAACTACGGCGCCTCCGGGGTCGGCCTCGCTTTCAACAACGCCCTTGACCAGGTCACCGGCCTCGACTTCCGCGGCTGGCTCGCGCAGCTCGTATTCGCCTATCCGCTCCAGAACCGTGCGGCCCGGGCGCAGAGCGCCAGCGCCAACCTGGACGTTGAACGCATCGAAACGGAGCTCGATCAGCAGAAGACGACGATCGCCACCGAGGTTCGCCGTGCCGCCCGCGCCGTGGAGACGGCGGCCAAGCAGATCGACGCCGCCCGCATCTCGCGCGAGTTCCAGGAGAAGAACCTGGACGCCGAGAAAAAGCGCTACGAGAACGGCATGTCCACCAGCTTCCAGATCACCCAGATCCAGGACGACGTCACCCAGGCCCGCAGCAACGAGGTGACGGCGACCATCACCTATCGCACGGCCCTCGCCGAGTACTACCGGGCTATCGGCCGGCTGCTCGAGCAGCAGGGGGTCGCCATCGACGACCCCGAGGAGCCGGACTACACCTCCAGCCGTTTCAGCTTCAGCCGCGCACCGCTGCCGGGGGAAGGGAAATAGCCATGGAGAACTCCAGCTTCGGACGTTTGATCGGAGTCCTGGTCGCGCCAGGAAAGACCTTCCGTTCGATCGCCGAGCGGCCGACCTGGGCGGTGGCGCTGCTGGTCCTGCTCATCGCTTCCGCGGCCATCGGTTTCGTCACCGCTCAGCGCACGGATTACCGTGACGTGATCACGCAGAGCGTCCGCGAGAAGGGGCGGGACGTGCCCGAGGCGCAACTGGAGCCTCAGATCGAGATGATGGAGAAGGCCGGGCCCGCCATCTCCGCCGTGGGTGCGCCGGTCGTCGTGGCGGTGATCACGCTGATCGTGGCGCTGCTCTACTGGGTCGCGTTCAAGCTCCTGGGCAGCGACTTCAGCTACAAGTCGGGCTTGTCCGTGACGTTGCATGCGTCGATGCCCGCGGTGATGTCGCTGCTGCTCAGCATTCCGGTCATCCTGAGCAAGGAGAGCATCGGCTATACGGACATGAAGCGGAGCGGCGGCGGCACCTTCCTGCAGTCCAATCTCGCCTTTCTCGCTCCCGAGGACGCCCCGAGCTGGCTGACCGCCCTGTTGGCCAGCCTGGATTTTTTCTCGCTCTGGGGCCTGGTTCTGTCGGTCATCGGGTTCCGCGCCGTCTCGGGCAAGCCGACCCGGTCCGTCGCCATCACCGTGATCGCCATCTGGCTGATCCTGGTCGCCATCCGGGTGGGCTGGGTAGCCATCTTCGGTTGAGATCGGGGAGCGTCCGTGAAGAAAGTCATCATCGGGGTCCTCGTGGTGGCCGTGTTGGCGGCCATCGTCATCGGCAGCATCCGCGCCAAGGGGCGCGAGAAGGGGGCCAAGGTGTACGCCGAGCCGGTGGCGCGGCGGGAGGTGGCGCAGATCGTCAAGGCGAGCGGCGAGCTGGAGCCCCGCATCAAGGTCAACATCTCCGCCCACGTCATCGGCAAAATCCAGAAGCTGTACGTCGAGGAAGGCGATCGTATCGAGAAGGGACAGCCGTTCCTGCGCCTCGAGCAGGAGGCCTACATCGCCCAGCGCGACCAGTGGGCGGCCCAGCTCCGCAACTCCCGCACCGCGGTGCGGCAGGCCGAGGTCTCGCTCGCCGACACCCGCAACAAGCTCCACCGGGCCGAGCGGCTGCAGAGCGAGGGCA
>Ga0134122_10003709_pt1 | contig 11343 bp, 9 predicted proteins | sample KB302_FD_96461 | JGI IMG/M metagenome (GOLD analysis project Ga0134122, IMG submission 96461) | Terrestrial soil microbial communities without Nitrogen fertilizer from Kellogg Biological Station, Michigan, USA - KB3-0-2 | ecosystem: Environmental > Terrestrial > Soil > Unclassified ...
GAGGACGACGACCGGGTGACCCTCTACTCCTCGACGCAGACGCCGCACTACGTCCACCGCGCCCTCGCCAAGGTGCTGGAGCTGCCGGCCTCGCGCATCCGCGTCGTCGCCTGCTCCAACGGCGGCGGCTTCGGCGGCAAGAGCGATCCCTTCAACCACGAGCTGGTGGCGGCGAAGATGGCCCTGAAGCTCGGCCGGCCGGCCAAGATCACCCTCAACCGCGAGGAGGTCTTCTACTGCCACCGCGGGCGCCATCCCGTGCTCATGGAGATGAGGACCGGCATCAAACGAGACGGCAGCGGCGCCTCAGGAGTATCCATCACCGCGCAACGCCTGCGGACCGCGCTCGACGGCGGCGCTTACGGCAGCTACGGCGTGGCCTCCACCTACTACACCGGCGCCCTCCAGACGGTGACCTACAAGCTGCCGGCCTACCAGTTCCAGGGGGTGCGGACGTTCACCAACAAGCCCCCCTGCGGCCCCAAGCGCGGCCACGGCACGCCGCAACCGCGCTTCGGCTTCGAGGTCCATCTCGACAAGATCGCCGTCAAGCTCGGGACCAATCCCGCCGACCTGCGCCTCGGCATGCTCGCCGAGCCGGAAACGTTCACCGCGAACTGGCTGCGCATCGGCTCGACGGGCCTGCGCGCCTGCATCGAGGCCGTGGTCGAAGGCAGCTCCTTCCGCGAGCGCTGGGGCCAGCTACCCGAAGGCCGTGGCCTGGGGATCGCCTGCGGCAGCTACCTGTGCGGCGCCGGCCTGCCCATCTACTGGAACCACATGCCGCAGTCGGGCGTCATGCTCAAGCTCGACCGCTCCGGCGGCGTCGCGGTCTTCTGCGGCGAGGCCGAGATCGGCCAGGGCTCAGACTCCGTGCTCGCCGCCGTGGTGGCCGAGGTGCTCGGCGTCTCCCTCGCCGACATCCGCCTCTGCGTGGCCGATACGGACCTGACGCCGGTCGATCTCGGCAGCTACTCCTCGCGCGTCACCCTGATGGTGGGCAACGCCGCTCTGCAAGCCGCCGAGCGGGCGCGCGAGATGATCGCCAAAGCGGTCTGCGAGCAGCTCGAGATTCCCTCCTCGCGCCTCGTCTTCGCCGACCGCCGGGTGTTCGACGCCGAAGATCCGGACAAAGGCATCTCGTTCCAGGACGCCGTCATCGCCGCCGAGGCGCGCTTCGGCACGCTCGCCACCGCCGGCAGCTACATTCCGCCGCGCTCGCCCGGCCGCTACCGCGGCGCCGGCGTCGGCCCTTCGCCCGCTTATTCCTACACGGCCGCGGTCGTGGAGGTCGAAGTCGATGCCGCCACCGGCCTCTGGAACCCTCTCCACGTCTGGATCGCGCACGACGTCGGCAAATCGATCAATCCGGTGCTCGTCCTCGGCCAGGTCGAAGGCAGCGTCTACATGGGGCTCGGCGAGGTGATGATGGAAGAGCAGGCCTTCCGCCGCCTGCCCCGCCACCTTTCCGCGGCCCTGGTGCACAAGCATCCCTCGGCGCTCGAGTACAAGAGCCCCACCTTCGCGGACATGCCGCCGGTGACGACCTACCTCATCGAGGACCCGGACCCGAACGGCCCCTTCGGTGCCAAGGAAGTCGGCCAGGGCCCTCTGCTGCCGGTGATGCCGGCGGTCGCCAACGCCATCTACGACGCGGTCGGCGTGCGCGTGGACCAGGTGCCGATCCATCCGCACATGGTGCTCAAGGCGCTGCAGGCGAAGGATCAAGGAGCGGAGCCGCGCTATGGGCCGAGGCGCTTTCCCGAAGTGGACTTCGGCGAGACGCTCATCGTCCCCACGCCCGAGCAGGGCGGCGACGGCACCGCCATCAACGACTACCGCGAGAAGCTCCGCTCCGGCATGCGCTCCGCCGCGGGCACGATGACGACGCGCGAGGAGGCGCTCCGGAAGAAGAAGCTGGCGGCGCTGACGACATGAGCCCTCACTCCCTCTCTCCCGCGCCCTCCCTTCCCCCCTCACCGGGAGAGAGGGGGCTTAGAAAAATCGGTTCTCCACCCTCCCCTCTCAAAGGACGTAGCGGCGGGCCTACGTGCCCGCCGTTGCCCTCCGCCGCGCGCGATGACGGCGGGCACGTAGGCCCGCCGCTACGAAAACCAGATTATCTTCTTGCCTTTCTCCCTCCTCTCCCGATGAGGTGGGAAGGGAGGGGGCGGGCCTGATGCTGCGCCTCCCCTCGTTCCGATTCCTCCGCGCCCGCACGCTCACCGAAGCCACCGCCATCCTTGCCGGCGAGGGCGCGGCCGAGGGCGAGAGCGTCCGTCTCGTCGCGGGCGGCACCGACCTCTGGCCCAACATGAAGCGCCGCCACCAGAAGGCGACGACCGTGGTGAGCCTCATGGGCATTCCCGGCCTCGCGGACATCGGCGGCAACGGCGAGGTCCACATCGGCGCCACCGCCCTGCTGGACGACGTCGTCCGCCATCCGGCCGTGCGCGAGCGCTATCCCGCCTTCGCGGCGGCCGTGCAGTCCATTTCCTCACCGCCGCTGCGCAACATGGGGACGATCGGCGGCAACCTGTGCGTGGACACGCGCTGCACCTACTACAACCAGACGGAGGATTGGCGGCGCGCGATCGACTATTGCATGAAAGAGGAGGGCACGATCTGCTGGGTCGCCACGCGATCTCCGCGCTGCTTGGCCCATTCCGCTTCGGACTCGGCGCCGATGGCCTGCGCCCTGGGCGCCGAGGTGAAGCTCGTCTCCGCTGCGGGCGAGCGGGTCATCTCCGTCGAAAACCTTTACAAGGACGACGGCATCGACTACCTCGCCAAGCACCCCGACGAGATCCTGACCGCGCTCCACCTCCCCGCCTCGTCCGCGTCCAGCCGCTGCCGCTCCGCTTTCTGGAAGCTCCGCCGCCGCGGCTCGATCGACTTCGCCGTCCTCTCGGTGGCCGCCGCGATCTGGGCCCATCCGGACGGCACGATCGAGCGGGCGCGAATCGTCCTCGGCGCCGTCGCCTGCCAGCCTCTCGCCGTCCAGGAAGCCGCGGACTTTCTCGCCGGCAAGCAGCTCAACGAGGAGACCATCGCCGAGGCTGCGAAACTGGCGCGGAAGGCGGCCACGCCCATGGACAACACGGATTTTCAGACCCAGTGGCGCGACGTAATGGTGCAGCGCTACACGGAGGCGGCGCTGCGCGAGATCGCGGGCCTGGATACCGGACGGCTGGCGCCCAAGCACGGATTGCCGGTGCTGCCGGTCATCGGATAGCGAAGGGACGCTCTTGGATTTCGGAAACGTACTCGGCTTGATCTCCGGTTTCCTCGACGAGAAAAGAGTCCGCTACGCAGTAATTGGCGCGGTGGCCATCGCGGCGTATGGTCTCCCTCGCACGACAGTGGACCTGGATCTGGTCGTGGAGGCATCAGCGCAGGACGACCTCATTCGGTTCCTCGAAGCTCATGGATACCAGACGCTTCATCGGTCGAGCGGTTACTCGAATCACCGCCATCCGGATTCGGATTGGGGTAGCGTCGATTTTGTCTATGTTGGAGCTGAGACGAGCGAGGAACTGTTCGCCGCGGTCCGAATCCACGAGGGTCTGCGCGGGTTGTCGATGCCCCTGCCGAAGCCGGAACACCTTGCCGCGTTAAAAGTTCTGGCCATGAAAAATGATCCTTCCAGGGCTCTTCAGGATATGGCCGATATCCGGTTTTTAGCCAATCTACCGGGAGTTGACCGGCACGAGATTCGAAGTTATTTTGATCGGCATGGAATGAAGGACCGGTTCGATGAGCTCGAAAAAAACTCCTGATCTCCTCAATCTCGAACGGGACATCCCCACCACTCCGGAGGACATCCGCGCCTTGCGGGAGAACCGTCCCAAGCTCGCTGCTGATTGGCTCGAGCAGCTCACGAAGCTCTCGAAACAAATCCCCAACGTCGAGGAGGTCCGCCGGCGACGCAAAACCTTCGCTGGCTGCGAGCCCTTTGAGCTCTGAACGTTCCGCCAAGACAATGCCCATCGCCATCCTCCCCGCAGCCGGCGCCTCCCGCCGGATGGGCCGGCCCAAGCTGCTTCTTCCCTTCCGCGGCAGGCCGCTCGTGGCCGGCGTCGTGGATGCCCTGCGCGGCGGCGGTGTGGAGACGCTCGTGCTCGTGACCTCACCTGAAGATGAGGAGCTGCGGTCCTGGGCGCGGGAGGCCGGCGTCACCGTCGCGGTGAATCCCGATCCGGAGCGCGGTATGCTCTCCACCATCCGTGAAGGCATCGCCTCTCTGGGAGGCGCAGCCGCCTTGGTCGAGCGTGGCGAGACGCTCCTCGTCTCTCCCGCCGATCTGCCCAACCTTTCCGCCGGCACGGTCACAGCGCTGCTCGAGAGGATGGCGGAGACGGGCACGCCTCTCGCCGTGCCGGTCTATCGCGGCAAGCGGGGCCATCCGTTGGCGATCGCACCGGCGCTGATCGCCGAGATCGACACTCTCGACCCGGCCGTGGGCCTCAAGCAGCTCCGCGACCGACACGAAGTCGAGTTGCTGGAAATCGAGGTGGTGGACTCAGGTGTTGTGGAGGACGTTGATACGCCGGAGGACTACGAACGGGCGGCGCGCCAATCCGGAGGCGCCGCCGATGACAGGAGCCGTACATGACAGCGACGATGGAAGAGCTTTCCACCGGGACGGACCACGAGCGCGTCCTCCTCTGCCGCGACCCCGAGGCCGGCTATCGGGCCGTGATCGCCATTCACAGCACGGCGGCAGGGCCCGCAGCCGGCGGCACCCGGTACTGGACCTATCCTTCAGAGGACGAGGCGATTACCGACGCGCTGCGCCTGTCGCGCGGCATGACCTACAAGAACGCCATGGCCCGGCTTCCCTTGGGCGGCGGCAAGTCCGTGATCCTCCGCGACGGCAAAGACGAGGACCGTGAAGCTCTGTTCCGCGCTCACGGCCGTTTCATCGAGAGCCTCGGCGGCGTTTACATGACCGGCGAGGACGTCGGCACGAGACCCGCGGACATGGAGCACGTCGGCAAGGAAACAAAGCACGTGGCAGGCGTCATCGGCGACCCCTCGCCGTACACGGCGAAAGGCGTCGTCCGCGCCATGATGGCCACAGCCCTCCATCGCTGGGGCTCGCAGGACCTCGCCGGGCGCACGATCGCCATCCAGGGCTGCGGCAACGTCGGCTTCCACCTCGCCCAGGAGCTGCGCGCCGCCGGGGCACGCCTGGTGGTGGCGGACGTCGATCCCGAACGCGTTCGACGGACTGTGGACGCTGCGGGAGCGCAGGCCGTGCCGCCAGAGGAGATCTACGACGCCGCGGCGGACGTCTTCGCTCCCTGCGCCCTCGGCGGCGTCCTGAACGCGGAGACGATCCCGCGCCTGCGCGTCGAAATCGTCGCCGGCGCCGCCAACAACCAGCTCCTGGAGGAAGCAGACGGCGACCGATTGCTGGCGAGGGGCATCCTCTACGCGCCGGACTACGTCGCCAACGCCGGCGGCGTCATCTTGCTTGCCGGCCGGGAAGTCCTGGTCTGGGACGAGGAGGTGATGCTGGCACGGATCGACGGCATCTACGACACGCTGCTCGAGGTGCTCGGTCTTGCCCAAGACCAGAAGGTGCCGCCCCACATCGCCGCGGACCGGCTCGCCGAGCGGCGCCTCGCCTCGCTGGCCGCGGAGAGGCGGGCATCGATCTGAAGGCCGTCAGCTCCGCGGCGGCTCTCGCTAGGGCAGAAAACCCGTCTTGTCCACGAGACCAGGGAGGGTCGTGGAATCCTGCGGCAGGACCGGCAACAGGTAGTACTTCGTCGTCCCCGTGCTGATCTGTTGGATCCAGACCTCGGTCTTGGTGGTATTGAATTTCACGACGTTGGGCCACAGATAGCCGTTGGGCTTCGGGCCGACGATGCGCACGAAAACTTCCGCGCGAGTGGGAATCGCGCCCGCGACGCACACGGTCTCGGGAAGACAACCGGCGACCGGGGTGCCGATCCGCGTGTCGCTGATCCGCACCCAAAATCGGAAATTGGGGTACTGGGAGCTGGTGATGACGCCGGTCGCAGGCGGCGGAGGAGGCAACGCTGACTCCGGGACCGAGGCCAGGGCGCCGATGTTCGCTCCCAAGGCACCGATGAGCGTGGCCGCACCGGTCGCGGGATTGAGCTCATAGAGGGAATCCGTCGTCGTGTCGGTGGTGAACAGCCGGCCGCTGTCCGCGTCGAACTCGAGACCGAAGCTCAAGGCCGCCGTGGCGATGCCGTGCGGGCCCACGAGCGTCGCCGCGCCGGTGGTCCGGTTGATCGTGTAGAGGCCGCTGGCGCTCACGCCAAAGAGAGTATGCCGGCTCTTGTCGTAGGCCAGGCCGTCGATCCTCTGCCCGAGCTCACCGACGGCCGTCGTGGAGCCCGTCGCGCGGTTGACGATCACCAGATTGCTCGAGTTTCCGGCACCGTAGAGAATATCGTCGTCACTATCGTAAGCGAGGCCGGAAACGGCATTCGCGGCGCCCGCGTGCGGTCCGATCAACGTCGCGGCTCCCGTTGCGAGATTGATCGAGCCCAGATTGTTGGTGAAGACCGGAGGGGTGACGACGAAGAGATCCGATACCAAGAGCTTCCCGCTCGACGAGTCATAAGCGAGGCCGCCCGCGAAAGCCTGCTGGCCCAGCTCGCCCAACTCGCTCGCCGCACCTGTCGTCTGATTGATGATATAGAGCTTGCTCGTCCCCCCACTCTGCTGCGCGTTGTCGTCCACGCCCAAAAGGACGCCTCCCGAGGCCGCCTTCCCCACCAGCAGTAACGCGCAAAGAACCAGCCTCCACATCTGCGGACGAGGAAGCTCCTTGACGACTGTAGGGTATGGCAAAGCAGAAACGTTCACAGCAATCTCCTCCTGTGCGGGATCATCAGGATGATACCACGCAAGACGCAAACGGGCATAGTCATGGCGTTATGTATCTTCATTCAACGGAGGAGGCGGTACTTCCGGCAGAGCAATAGGAGAGGCTTCGCCGGGTATACTTTCTTCAACTCCTCTTTCCTTACGGGCTCGAAGCAGTTTGCTGGCAGCCTTGGTCATCTTCTTGCGCGCCGCCTCAGCCTTCTCCCCTTCAAGGACCTCACGCTTGATCACCTCTTTTTGGAGAGCTTCACGAACCTGCTCAACCTCAAGTTTAACGTCCGACAGCCGCCTCAACTCCCGGCGAACTGTTTCGAGGACTGGGTCACTGAGTACGACCGCAGCCAAGTAGAACTTGTTGGTGGCCTGCAGGTGGTCGTGGTACGCGTAAAGGCCAGACTTCAACATGCTCTCGCGAGTGAGCAAAAACAGGCATTCAAGGTCGTCTGTTTTCTTTGGATTCAAACTTAGGAGGTCGATATCAAGAACAAGCTCTGCGTCGATTGGCTTTGCAAAGATGACCTTGAATACCTTCCAAAGGTTCCCATTTGTTAGTGCGACCCATTCGATTCCCTGATTGGCGGCGTAGTCAACTGCCTGCTTGACATGTCCCTCCTTCAAATCAAGGCCGATCGCCTTCACCTCAATTATCATTTGAAACTTACCTTCGATACGAGTAGCGAGATCACAGAAGGTCCCACGGATGCAAAGCTCTCGCGTTACTTCATGGTATTTGTCGTAGCCAAAGAGCTCTGCCAGGATGTCGGTTACTATCATCGAAGTATCGGATTCGTTCACATCTCGGGACTTCGCAGACGTTAGGATAGGTTGGAAACGCCTCAATCCCGCAGAAAGGCGGTCAGACACTCGGTTTGGAATGGCCATTGCTCGTCTCCTTGTGGAGATGGGACGCGGAATCACGGCTGCGGCGGCTTCGCCGCGCCGGAATTGCAGGCTGCCTCGATCTGCTCCTGAGTGAGCCCAGCTTCCTTCATCTTCAGGATCTGGTCGACGCTGCAGGTCGGTGATGGGGGTGTCACCGGAGTCGCGGTCGAGGCGAAGGCGTCGCTGATCGGTTTGGCTCCGAAGAGTGAGCTGAGAATGTCGTTGGTAGCAGTGGGGATATCCCGGCGCTCCGGGCGCTCTCGCCTGCCTACAGAGTCGTGCCCGATCAGAGATGTCGATCCGAGCTCCTGGCCTTGACCGTTGAGGACAGTGAGACTGAGGTCGTAGTTGAGGTCAGTATGGATTAGCGTATCGGACCACCAGTCTCGAAGCTCGATCAAGAGCAGGCGATCGGCAGAGGTCGATTTCAGAGCCTCAATGGCGCGCTGGCGACCGGAGTACGGGGAAACGGTGACGACCTGAGGAGGTGTTCCTCCTAACTTGAGCGCCCTAGCAGCGAGGTTCGCCAACTCCGTGGCGAACGGCTTCTTCGAGGGCGTGTGCGCGGGGTAGGGAATTCCGTAGAGAGACCTGCTCAGGCCAATGAAATTCTCTTGCCGTTCACCACTTACCACATCCGGGCGGCTATCCAAGACCGCAATGGCGAGAGAACCCTGAATAGGAACTGTGATCTTCAGAGGCACCGTCGGCGGCGGTGTAGCAATTGCGACTGATCCGACAAGACTAAGCCCTGCTGCAACGAGAATGAACCTTCTCTTCATCGGACTGACGCGCTCAAATTCAACTCACTCTGCCGGGGCCCGCCGAGCAGTAGAACTTACTGCCAAAACTAAAACCTTCCAACCCGCAGAGGAAGTGATGAATGGCCATGCGCTCATCCTATTCTATAGCCATAACTTAGATCATAGTAGAGCAATCTGGCACCTGCGTCAAACCCCTTGAGGGCGCGGATCGGGCCTCGATACGGACCGGATTGCCCGTGCGACCTCACCCCCGGCCCCTCTCCTATAGGAGAGGGGAGACAATCAAGACAGGCTCCTTCAAAGCCCCTCTCCTTTAGGAGAGGGGTTGGGGTGAGGTAACGCAGGTAGAGAAACTGAAGGCGTAGGCCCTCGTTCCCGGCTGGAGAAAGCGCAGGGCGAGCCGCCGCCGGCGGAAGAGCTCGGAGTCGACGAGGCGCACCATGCGCGGACGCTCCCAGACGGCGAAGGTCCGGCCCTCCCGCTCCACGACGTCGGCGCCACGCTCCTCCCGCGCCACGGGCTCGCCGTCCACCTCGATCTCCAACTCCCCTGCCGGCTCCAGCACGAGGTTGACGCCGGCCGCGTCGCAGACGAGGTCGAGCTGCGCGCCCGGCTCCCGTGATTCCAGGTACTCGGCCTCGTGGTGCCAGAGGCCTCGCGCCGAGAACATGCCGGGCGGCGCCGGTCCCTCCTCGCGCTCGCGGTGGCGCACCTCCTCGCCGGGACGGTAGCCTTCCGGCGCCAGGAGCTTGCCGCGATGGAAGCCCAGGTGGATCTCGCGGGTCGCCGGATAGCAGACGGCGCCGGGCCGGTCTTCCCCGCGCACCGGCGCGAGCAGGCCGGGCATCGGCGCGGCGTCTCCCGCCTCGCGCAGCAGGCGCTGGATCCACTCCTCAGTCTCGCCGTAGGCCCCTTCGCCGAAGTGCTCGTAGCGCAGATAACCACGGGCGTCGATCAGGTATTTGGCCGGCCAGTAATGATTGGCGAAGCGCAGCCAGGTGGCGCGGTCCTCGTCGAGCAGCACCGGGTACGGCAGGCCTTCGTCGCGCACGGCCGCCGCGACCACCGCGGCATCGGCGGTGAATTCGAACTCCGGCGTGTGGACGCCGACGATGACGAGGCCGCGCCCGGCGTAACGCTCGTGCCAGGCCTTGAGGTACGGCAGCGTGCGCAGGCAGTTGACGCAGGTGGACTCCCAGAAATCCACCAGCACCACCGTGCCGCGCGCGAAGGCGATGGAGATCTCAGGGCCCTGAATCCACCGGCCGGGAGCCAACTCCGGAGCGTGGAGAGGGACGGTGATGGGAGGCAAACGAGGAGAATCTCTGAAGGAGAGCCGGCCGGGCCCGGAGGTCGTCCGAGCCCGGCGAAGGCTTCACTCGAAGCGGAAGTTGATGTCGTAGTTGTTCCGCGTGTCGTTGGCGAGGAAGACCCGGAAGAGGGCGAAAGCCGCCTTGCTGCCGACGTTGGTGAGGCTGAGGATCTCGCCGTCCGTCGTGCTCGTGGAGGCTTCCAGCGGCTGGCCGTTGCAGGCACCGTAGAACTCGAGATCGATGTCACCGTTGGCATTGGCGAAGCCGAGCTCGGCGGTGACCGTCTGGCCGGGCTTGACGCTGATCTTGTACCAGTCCTCATCGAAGATCTTGACGATACGGCCGCCCAAGGTGCCGGTCTTCACGACGCGCGCCTTGGCGCAGGAGTCGTTCTGCTCGGATTTGTCGTCCGATCCGGCCTTGAGAGGGGTCTTGATCCTGGTGTAGGTGGTGGCGAACGAGCCGTAGCAGTCGAAGAGGTCAGCGGGGGCCGCACCGCAGGCTGACGGGCCGCCGAGGAGCTGCCCATAGAGCTGCCCGGTATCCGCGCGGAAAATGCCCGACCCGGAGGAGCCGGGCTCGGTGACGGCGTTGGTCCAGTTGGTCCGCACCAGCTTGCGGCCACCGAACCCCGGGAAGGTGAAGCACTCCGCGACCGCCGCGTCCTTGAAGCCGAAGCTGATGCGCTTGAAGTCGCCGGACGGGTGATGGATCGCCACGGCGTCCGTGCCGTTGGCCGGTTCCTTGCTGGTCCAGCCGGACCAGAACAGGTCGCCCGCCGGCACCGCACCGTTGACCAGCAGCAGCGTGTAATCGGACTGGGTGTTGGTGGAGACCAGCGTCGCGCCCTGAGACCGCGGCACGCTGTTGATGGCGGGCCGAGGGCCGCCGCAGGTGGCTGTCTGATAGAGCCAGAAGAACTCGGCCGCCTCGGCCTCGAACGGATCGCTCATGCAGTGGTTGGCGGTGAGCCAGTAGGGAGTGAAGTCCTGGCTCTGGGAATTGATGAGCTGCCCGGTGCAGAAGAGGCTGTTCGCGCCGATGAAGCCGACCCCCGAGACGGCCCGCGCCAGGTCGCCCCACTCCGGCGAGCAGGTCACGTCGTTCTCGCAGGCGCCGGCGGGCGCTTTCATCAGGCTGTTGGCGAGCTGCGCCACCGGATCGCGATAGACGTGCTGCAGCCGGTCGACGGCGAAAGGCAGCTCGTCGGGAGCTCCGGCGGGCGCCAGGTACTCGATGCGCGCCCGCTCGCCGAAGATCGTGCCCGTCCAGAAGTCGCCGCGCTTGACCATCGGATTGGCCGCCCCGTAGAACTCCACGTAGCGGTCGGGATCGAAGCGCGACGAGCCGCTCTTCACGATGCCATGGGTAAGATCGCTCCGCGACGGCAGGTAGACGGCCAGCTCGGCGCCGGCCGGCAGGCGGACGTCCTTGAAATGGAGACGGACCCCGATGGCGTCGGAGGAGACGACCTCCCCCACCCACAGGCGCTTGCCGTTCGGCAGGTCGTACCA
>Ga0134122_10003710_pt1 | contig 11343 bp, 9 predicted proteins | sample KB302_FD_96461 | JGI IMG/M metagenome (GOLD analysis project Ga0134122, IMG submission 96461) | Terrestrial soil microbial communities without Nitrogen fertilizer from Kellogg Biological Station, Michigan, USA - KB3-0-2 | ecosystem: Environmental > Terrestrial > Soil > Unclassified ...
CTCCGGTTCGAGCTCCGCGGCGCGAAGGTAGGAGGCGAGGGCTGGCGTGACCTGGCCTTTGCTGTCGAGAGCCAACCCCAGGGCATGGTGCGCCAGTCCCAGCCGGGAATCGAGAGCCAGAGCCTGCCGCGCCAGCGCCACCGCCTGCTCTCTCTCGCCGCCTTGCCGGTTGAACTTGGTGGCCCGCTGGGCGAGCGCGAGGCTCAGGCCGGCCAGAGCGCGCGGGTTCTGCGGCTCGAGGCGCAGCGCCCGCCGGTAGAGCTCGATCGCGAGCTCGTTGTCGGACTCCTGGTGCCGGCGCAGGGAGGCGCCGGCCCGCGAGAGCAGCTCTGGCACGCTCGGTGCGCCGGTCGCCGCCGGGGTCGCGCTCGCCGAACGGGTTTGCGCTCGGCCGTAGGCGAGGAGCAGAAAGAGGATCGAGAGTCCGGACGCCACCAGCACCGCCAGGGCAGCCGCGAGAACGGCCCATGGCGGCCAGCGGTTTCGCTCGCGCGGCATAGGGCGAGGATACACGCGGCCATCGCGAGAGAGGAAAATCTCCTCCCGGAAAAGCAAAAGAGGTAGGGGGCTTTCGCCGGCCTACCTCTGGAACGCCTTGACGGCGGATGTGTCGATGGTTGCGGGGGCAGGATTTGAACCTGCGACCTTTGGGTTATGAGCCCAACGAGCTACCAGACTGCTCCACCCCGCGTCAGTACCTTCGGAGCGCCCCCGTTTGGAGGCGAAGCGCGATGCTCTCACAAGAACAGGGCGACGTCAACGGGCATTCCCGCGTCCTCTCCGGAGGACGGAATTCCCGTTTTTTATTGGCTTTTCCCGTTTCCCAATGGGCTTTCTGTTTTTTGAGTGGAAAAATCCAAGAAGCCTCGCCAAAAATGCTTCGAATCCAGTTTTTTGGATTTTCCGGCTGAAAAAACAGAAAACCCGTTGCCGGACGGGAAAAAGCCGTGAAAAAAAGCCGCCGCGCGCCCTCTACTCGATGTACCCCAGCGCCCTCAGCTTCTGCTCCGCCTCCCGTGCCTTCCGGATGCTCAGGTCCGCGGTTCCCTTGCCCTCCGTGCGGTCGATCCAGCCGGCCAGGGCATCGCGCAACCTTGCATAGGAGCGGCGCTCGCGGCGCAGCACGTCCGCCGTCTCGCCGGGATCGGCGGCGAGGTCGAAGAGGGACACGGCCCCGGAGGCGAGGTCCTGAATGAGCTTGAAGCGGCCGTCCGAGGCGCTGCGCAGGGTGCCCTGGAAGCTGTACTGGATCTCGCCTGGTGCCCCCGCTTCCTTCCCGGCTTCCTTCTCAGTTTTCTTCTCAATAGCCGGCCGCAGGCTGCGGCCCGCGAAACGGGTGCCGGCCTCGACGCCGAGATAGTCGAGGATCGTGGGCACCAGGTCCAGATTCTGGACCGGACGGGAGACAATCTTCGCCGCGACCCCCGGGATCTTGACCAGGAGCGGGACGCGGATCGAGCTGTCGAACAGCGTCCGGCAGTGCTTGATCTGACCGTGCTCGAGGAAGTCCTCGCCGTGGTCGGAGGCGAAGACCACGATCGAGTCGTCGAGCCGGCCGGAGGCGCGTAAGGCGGCCAACAGCTCCGCGAAGCGGCTGTCGAAATAGGCGATCTCCTCGTCGTAGAGATCCTTCAGGAACCGCACGTCGGCCGGCGTGAAGCCGGGGTTCGGCTTGCCCTTGTAGAGCCAGTTGCCGATGGGGTTGGGGTCGCCCATGCGGACCCACTTCTTCTCCGCCCGGCCGCGGGCGAACTTGCGATGCCAGGTCTTCGGCGGCTGGTAGGGCCCGTGCGGATCGATGTAATGGAGGTAGAGGAACAGCGGCTGGCTTCCGGGTTTCAAAGACTCCATGGCCTCGCGGTTCACGCAGGCGGCGGACTTCCATACGCAGCCTTCCTGGAACACTTCGAAGCCCCGGCCGAAGCCGCCGCTCGGATTGAAGCGGCTGGGGCTCTTGCGCACCACGGAGCTGGCCGAGACCGCCACCGTGCGGAAGCCGTTCTGGCGCAGGATCTCGGCGAGGGACGGGATCCCTTGCGGGATGCCAAGAGCCTGATTGGGCTGGCCGAGAAAGGCGACGGGCCAGCGCGAGGTGAGGATGGAGTTGGCCGAAGGAAAGGTGCACGAGGCCTGACTGCGGGCGTTGCCGAACGTGACGGCCTCGCGCGCGAAGGCGTCCACATTGGGGCTGGTGGCTCGTCCATAACCATAGGTCCCCAGGCGGTCGGCGCGCAGCGTATCCACCAGAATGAAGATCACGTTGCGCGGGCGCGGCGCCTGCCGGTGGCAGGAGAGGCCGGCGCCAACGAGCAGGACGGCTAGGCTGAGGCTGAGGAACCGAGGGCGGAACATGGCTGGCGCCGGAGAGGGTATCCCAGATTCCGGCGCCGAGCCCTTCGCGGCCTGACCCCCTGGCCTGTGTTACCTTCCCCCGCCGGGAGGTGGCGAGATGAGCGCGTTCGACGACCCCAAGGAGCCGGAGGCGGGCGATCCCATCTACCTGTCCACGAAGAGCATTCCACCTGAAGACCGGCTGATCTTCGCCCTCGACGTGCCCGGAGCGGAAGAGGCCAGGCGCCTCGTCGGCACCTTGCGCGAGGCGGTGCAGTTCTACAAGGTGGGGTTGGAGCTGTTCCTCGCCGCCGGCGGCGGGTTCGAGCTGATCGACTGGCTGGTGGGGCAGGAGAAGAAGGTCTTCCTCGACCTCAAGCTCTATGACATCCCCGAGACCGTGGCCCGCGCCGTCCGGCGGCTGCGCGAGCGGCCCGTGACCTTCCTGACCGTCCACGGCGACGGCGCCATCCTGGAGGCTGCCTGCCGGGAGAAGGGGGATTTGAAGATCCTCGCCGTCACCGTGCTGACCAGCCTGAACCAGGCGGGCCTGCGGGAGCTCGGTTTCGACGGCGAGCTCTCAGCGCTGGTCCTGGCCCGCGCCCGCCGCGCCCAGGAGATCGGCTGCGACGGCGTCGTCGCCTCCGGCCTGGAGGCGCGAGCGCTGCGCGATGCGCTCGGCGATGAGCTGCTGATCGTCACCCCCGGCATCCGGCCGGCCGGCGAACGGCCGGCGGACGACCAGAAGCGCGTGGTCACGGTGGAGGAGGCCCTCCGCCACGGCGCCGACTATCTGGTCGTCGGCCGGCCCATCCGCGACGCCCCGAACCCGTATGAGGCGGCGCTGCACATCCAGGGCACGATCGAGGGGCTGTTCCTGTCGGCCTAGCAGTGCGTCCGATACCAGTCGGAGCAGACGATGGAGTAGCCGGACGGGCTGATCTGGCAGATCTCATCCGGCTTCTCCTCGCAGAGCTTACAGGTGCAGAGGATGAAGTCGTCGAACGGGGGCGACATGACCTCGCGGCTCGCGGCGGTCTGCTGGCACAGGTTGGCATCGAGAGCCGCGACGGCAGGCGCGGTGAGCTGTGACGGGAGGGCGGAGTCGCCGGTGGCGGCGGCAACGGGAGCGCCGGCGATGAACAGCGCCGCCAGCGCGAGGAGGAGCAGGGAAGTACGACAACGGATCATGAATCGGTCCTTTCCGGCGTGCGCTGCGCGTTGGGCGCATTCTCCACGAACGGCTCGCGGCGCCGCCTCACTACCCAAGAAGGTGCAAGAACGCGTGAAAGCGGAGCCCCTCCTGTAACGCCGGGCCTCTCCGCCACGACTAATGTCCCCGGGAGGGGCGAAATGGCGAGGAACAGACTGATGGTGCAGCGACTGATTCCGCAGCGGCCACCGATCTGGATGGAGCGACTCGCGATGGGCGCCTTCCTCGCGCTCTCTCCCAGGCTGCCGCGGACCCCCCAGCCGGAGCCTCCGGAGCGGCTGGCGCCCTGGGAGAGCGTGGTGGTGCCGCGGCAAGGCGGGCGGGGCCATCTCTCCGCCACCTGGTATCCCGCGCCGGGCCGGCCGCGCGGCGGCGTGCTGCTCCTCCACCCGTGGATGGTGTGGGGCAAAGGCTACTTGCATCTGCGCGGCCGCGTCGAGGCCCTGCGGGCCGCCGGCTATCACGTCCTGGCGCCGGACTTCCCGGGTTTCGGCGAGAGCGGCTCTCCCTTCGGCTTCTTCGACCGCGACGTGGAGGCCGGGATCGAATTCCTCCTGCAGAGGGTCGGAGAGCTGCCCTTGCACGTCTGGGGTATCAGCGCCGGCGGCTACTGGGCCCACCCCTTCCTCAGCCGCACCGACGTGGTGTCCGGCGCCATGTTCGAAGACGTCTCGCCCCACCTCTTCGAGTGGTCGTGGCGCGAGGTTCCGCTGTACCGGCCGGGCTACTCGCTCTTCCGGCTCTGCCTGCGTTCCGCGTATCGGTTCCTCAACCTGCGCCGCCACGCCGGCTCGATGCCCCTCGGCGCCGTCACCTACGTCAGCGGCGAACGTGACCGCGGCGTGCGTCCCGAGGACACCCGCACCCTCGCCAGCCTCGCCGGCGGCGAGTGCCACATCGTGGCCGGCGCCGGGCACCTCGCCTCCATCAAGGTCGCCACCGAGGAGGTCATCGCGTTGGCGCTCGACACCTTCCGGCGGGCGGAAAGGGTCCGGCAGGCGGGCCGGCCCTCAGGCGCGGGCTTCTATGGCTTCGAGGATGGGGCGTGCGAGGTAGACGCGTCGCCACTTCCGGCCGCTCACCTCTACCAGTAGGCCTTGCTGCTGGAGTCCGGCAATGGTCTGCCGGGCGGTGGGTTCGGAAGTCCCGAGGATCTGCGTCGCCCGTGCCACCGTGAGATACGGATTCAAGAACAGGTCATCGAGGAGCCTCAAGGAGTTGGGTTGGCGGCTCAGCCGCCGACGAAAATCCTCACGCAAGTCCATGAGTTGTCCCGCTTGGCGTACCGCTGCTCGCGCTGTGTCCTCCACGGCCCGGAGAAAGAAGCGTAGCCAGCCAGGCCAGTCCCCTTCCGTCCTCACTCGTTGGAGAGCGTCGTAATACTCCTGCCGGCGGGCCTCGATGTGATCCGAGACGTAGAGAAGAGGCTGGGAAAGACGGTCCCGTTCCATGAGAAAAAGGGTGATGAGGAGCCGTCCGACACGGCCGTTGCCATCCAGGAAGGGGTGGATCGCTTCGAACTGCTCATGCACGAAGGCGCACTGGATGAGGTCCGGAAACTCCCGGTCGTGCAGGAACTGCTCCCAGCTCGCGAGGCACTCCATCATCGAATCAGGAGGCGGCGGCACGTAGGGTGCGGTCGCAGGTGTGCTGCCAGCCGGTCCGATCCAGTTCTGGGAACGGCGGAACTCCCCGGGCGTGGCCTGCTTGCCTCGCACTCCTGGCATCAGGCGCTCGTGGAGCTCGCGGACCAAGCGCAACGAGAGGGGCAGGTCCCGCAACCGCTCCAGGCCGTATTCGAGAGCGGTCACATAGTTGCGGACCTCCCGCACGTCCGGATCTTCGGACCGATCCAACTCGGCCTCGTCGAGCAGCACATCTGAGAGGCTGGCCCGTGTTCCTTCAATTCGCGAAGAGAGCACGGCTTCTCGCCTGATGTAGACCCTGATCAGTAGATGAGGATTGGGAAGCTGGCGGCCAAGGCCAGATAGCTCGCTCAAGGCGGCATCGGCCCGTGAGAGAGCCAGCACCAGACCGGAGTCGTAGGTCAGGTCGGGGGGCAAGGGAGCAGGAACGAATGCGGCGTAACCCGCGGGTGTCTGCACCACTCGGCCAGCGTTCGGGACTCGGAAGTCGGCAGGGTTCAAGGGCGTCTCGGCGAAAAGCGAAAGAAATCGGGCTCATTCTTTCAAAGCTCAGGCAGCTTTGAAAGGCGGCTTTCGAAGCTCGGAGGGCTTCGAAAGAAATCGGGCTCTTTCTTTCAAAGCTCGGAAGGCTTCGAAAGCTGGCTTACGGACCGCCTCCTCTGCAGAGAGAGGGTACAATCCGCGGGCTGACCCTTCGGAAAGGGGGGATCTTCGCGGATGAAGCCCGCTCCATTCGAGTATCAGGCGCCTGCTGCGCTGGAGGACGCGCTGGACCTCCTCGCCCGGCATGGCGGAGAGGCCAAGCTGCTGGCCGGGGGTCAGAGCCTGATCCCGGTGATGAACTTCCGCCTGGCGGAGCCGGCTCTGCTGATCGACATCAACAAGCTGAAGGAGCTCGATTTCATCCACCGCGGCGAGGACGGAAGCCTGCGGATCGGCGCCCTGACGCGGCAGCGCCGGCTGGAACGGGACCCCCTCGTGGCCGAGGCCGCGCCCCTCCTGCATGAGGCCGTGCCGTTCATCGCTCATCCCCAGATCCGCAACCGGGGCACCTTCGGCGGCAGCCTCGCCCACGCCGATCCCGCGGCGGAGCTGCCGGCGCTCGCCGTGGCGTTGCGCGCCCGCCTCCGCCTGCAGCGCGCGGGAAGCGACCGCTGGGTGGACGCCGCCGACTTCTTCGGCGGTCTGTTCACCACCGCGCTGGAGCCGGACGAGATCCTGGCCGAGGCGGCGATCCCTGCGCTGCCCCCGCGCACCGGTTGGGCCTTCATCGAAGTCGCCCGGCGTCACGGCGATTACGCGCAGGTGGGGATCGCGGCCCTGGTGACGCTCGACGATGCGGACCGGTGCCGCGAGGCGCGGTTGGTCTATCTGAGCGTCGGCGACAGGCCGGTCGAAGCCAGGGAAGCGGCGCGGCTGCTGGCTGGCGAGGAGATCTCGCCGCAGGCCATCGCGGCGGCGGCGGAGAAGGCGTCGCGGGAGGAGATGGACCCGACGGGCGACATCCACGCCTCGGCCCCCTTCAAGCGCCATCTGGCGCGCGTGCTGACCGGCCGGGCCCTGCGCCAGGCGGCGGAGCGGGCGCGGCAGGGGAGGGCCGCGGCATGAGCGGGCTCTACAAGATCGCCGTCACCGTCAACGGCCGCGCCTACGAGCGGGAGATCGAGCCGCGCCTGCTGCTCTCGGACTTCCTGCGCCACGAGCTGGCCTTGACCGGCACGCACGTCGGCTGCGAGCACGGCGTGTGCGGCGCCTGCACGATCCTCTTCGACGGCGAGCCGGTGCGTTCGTGCATCATGCTCGCGGTGCAGGCGGACGGCCACGCCCTGACCACTGTCGAGGCGCTCGCCCCGGGACCCGACCAGCTCCATCCGCTGCAGCAGGCGTTCTGGGAGTGCCACGGCCTCCAGTGCGGCTTCTGCACGCCGGGATTCCTGATGACCCTGGTGCCGTTCCTGGAGGAGAACTCCGACCCCAGCGAGGCGGAGATCCGCCAGGCCATCTCCGGCAATCTCTGCCGCTGCACCGGCTACCAGCACATCGTCGACGCGGTGAAGCTCGCCGCGGAGAGGCAGCGGGAACCGGCGTGAGCGATCTCGATCGCCTGGAGGCGCTCTTCGCCGAGCGAGAGCCCGAGATCCAGGCCTTCCTCCCCGAGGAGGGCCGTTTCGCGCGCCTGCGAAGGGAGGCCGCGGCGCTCGAAGAGCACTGGCCAGGCCCCTGGCCGCAGCCGCCCTTTTTCGGCGTTCCCGTCGGAGTCAAGGACATCTTTCACGCCGATGGCTTCGCGACCCGCGGCGGCAGCCGTCTGCCGCCCGAAGTCCTCGCGGGACCGGAAGCGGCGAGCGTGACCGCGCTCAAGGCCGCCGGAGCCCTCATCGTCGGCAAGGCGGTCTCGACCGAGTTCGCTTTCTTCGCGCCGGGACCGACTCACAATCCGTGGAACCTGGAGCACACCCCTGGCGGCTCGAGCAGCGGCTCGGCAGCGGCCGTCGCCGCGGGACTCTGCCCTTTGGCGCTCGGCACGCAGACGATTGGATCGATCATGCGTCCCGCCGCCTTCTGCGGTGTGGTGGGCTTCAAACCGAGCTACGAGCGGATCTCGCGCGAAGGGGTGATCCCGCTGGCGCCCTCCTTCGACCACATCGGGTTCTTCACTCCGGACGTCGCCGGAGCGGAGGACGCGGCCGCGGTGCTCTGCCGCGTCTGGCGGCCGGCGGTGCCGCCGCGCAGGCCGCGGGTCGGCGTGCCCGAAGGTCCGTACCTGGAGCGCGCGGCCGGTGAAGGTCTGGTCCATTTCCGTGAGGTCTGCCGCCGTCTGGCCGCCGCCGGTTACGAGGTCGTGGCATTGCCTGCCCTGGAAGACTTCAGCGAGCTCGCCGAGCGCCATTTCCGCATCGTCGCCGCTGAGGCCGCCCGAGTCCACCGCGACTGGTTTGCCCGCTTCGGCAAGCTCTATCACCGCAAGACGGTCGAGCTGATCGAGCGCGGCCAGCCGGTGACGGATGAACAGCTCGCGCGAGATCTGGAGAGCCGCGAGGAGCTCCGCCAGACGCTGGCTTCCTCGATGGACGCGCACGGAATCGACCTCTGGCTTTCGCCGCCGGCTCTGGGGCCAGCCCCACGCGGGCTCGACAGCACCGGCGATCCGGTGATGAACATCCCCTGGACCCATGCCGGAATGCCGGTGATCTGCCTGCCGGCGGGACGCAACGCGGCCGGCCTGCCGCTCGGCCTGCAGGTTGCGGCGCGCTGGTGGGCGGACGAGCATCTGCTGGCGTGGGCGCGGGAGCTGGAAAGCGTCCTTCGGTCGTGAGCCGCGAGCCGGTCACCCGCTGCGCCGTCCGTCCCGGCGCCTATTACGACTCGGTGGTTTTGATGCAGCTCCAGCGCGCGCTCACCGGCTTGCCGGGGGTGCTCGACGCTGGGGTCGTGATGGCAACGCCGGCCAACCGCGAAGTGCTCGCGGCGAGCGGCTTGGAGCCTGGCGAGGACGTGCCCGCCGGTCCGCACGACCTGCTGATCGCGGTCAAGGCAGAGAGCGAAGCCTCGGCAGGCGAGGCGCTCTCACGAGTCGACGCGTTGCTGCAGGTCCGCCGCAGTGGTGCCGAGCAAGACTTCAGGCCGCGCAGTCTCGCTACCGCTCTCAAGCTCCTGCCGGCAGCGCGTTGGGTGCTGATCTCGGTTCCAGGCCGCTACGCCGCCGGGGTGGCCGAAGAGGCGCTCGATCACAGCCGCAACGTCTTCCTCTACAGCGACAACGTGCCGGTCGCGGAGGAGGTCGCCCTCAAGCGCAAGGCGCTCGGTCGCGGTCTGCTCGTTCTGGGGCCTGACTGCGGCACAGCAGTCGTGGGTGGCGTCGGGCTCGGTTTCGCCAACCGGGTGCGGCGCGGTCCCATCGGCTTGATAGGAGCCTCCGGCACCGGTCTCCAGGCGATCATGAGTCACGTTCATGCTCTGGGAGCTGGAATCTCGCAGGCGATCGGCACCGGCGGGCGCGATCTGTCCGGCGGCGTCGGCGGGATCACGGCCGGGCAAGCGCTCGACGCGCTGCGACGGGACCCTGAGACACAGGTGATCGTCCTCGTCTCCAAACCGCCTGCGCCGGAGGTGGCGGTCCGGTTGTTGTCGCTCGCTCGACAGATGGGTAAACCGGTCGTGGTGGACTTTCTCGGCGCGCCGTTGCCGGGGAGGAAACTGGGGAATCTTCATTTTGCGGCAAGTCTCGCTGAGGCGGCCGAGATCGCGGTCCGGCTGGTGGAAGCAGAAACGGATGCCCCCGCCCCTCCATTGAAGACAGAAGGCGGGCGCTATCTTCGTGGACTCTTCTCGGGTGGGACGCTAGCGTACGAGACGCTGCTCGGGCTCTCAACCGTCCTGTCTCCGGTCTTCTCGAACGCTCCGCTGTCCGAGTCCCGGCGCCTCGCCGATCCCCTGCGCAGCCAGGCGCATACGGTGCTCGATCTGGGAGCGGACGAATTCACCGTCGGCCGCCTGCATCCGATGATCGATTTCGACCTGCGCCGTCGGCGTCTGCGTCAGGAAGCGGCCGATCCTGAAGTCGGTCTGATCCTGCTCGACGTAGTGCTCGGCGAGAGCGCGCATGCCGATCCAGCCGGTGAGCTGGCGCCGGAGATCGAGCGTGCGTTGAGTGAAGCCCGCGCTGCAGGACGGACGCTGGAGATCGCCGTCCTCGTCATCGGCACCGGCGAGGACCCGCAGGATCTCGAGGTGCAGATCGCCACCTTGGAGAAGGCTAGCGCCCACGTCTGCCGCACGGTAGGCGAACTGGTGAATCACGCGGCAGAGCGTCTGGGACAGGCCGAGCAGGAGCGCGAGGGCGAGCCCGTTCCGCTGGAGATTCTCCAGCCACCGCTCGCAGCGGTCAACGTCGGGCTGGAGTCCTTCTACGATAGCCTTGTCGCGCAGGGAGCGCGGGCAGTCCAGGTGGAGTGGAAACCTCCGGCCGGAGGAAACGAGAAGCTCGCCGGAATCCTGGCGCGGATGAAGGGCGGCTGAATCCCATCCTCATGACCATCGACATCGACAAAGCCAACCGCACCGCCGTCGAGCGCATGACGGCCGCCCGGCCGGTTCTCAAGGGGCTCGCCGCCGCGCGGGACGTCATTCCAGGAATGCAGGACAACCTCCTGCTCCATGCCGGACCGCCGATCGAGTGGGCGCGGGCTTCGGGACCCCTCCGCGGCGCCGTGATCGGTGCGCTGATTTTCGAAGGCCGCGCCCACGATGAGGCCGAGGCGGTAGCTCTGGTCGAGCGGGGCGAAGTCCGGCTCGAGCCCTGCCATCACCACGGCGCGGTAGGTCCGATGGCGGGCGTCATCTCGCCCTCGATGAAGGTCTACGTAGTGGAAGACACCGTCCACGGCCACCGCACCTTCTCGAACCTCAACGAGGGGTACGGCAAGGTTCTGCGCTACGGCGCCTTCAGCGAGGAGGTGCTGGCGAAGCTGCGCTGGATGAACGACGTCCTGGCGCCCGTCCTCGCCGGCGCGATCGAGCTGCTGGAGGGCATCGACCTGCGGAGCTTGATCGCCGAGGCGCTGCACATGGGCGACGAGGGGCACAACCGCAACAAGGCCGGTTCGCTCCTCTTCCTGAAGCTCCTGGCGCCCGCCATCGCCCGCGTCTCGCCCGCCCCGGAAATCCACGCCGAGGTCGTGAAGTTCCTCGGCGACAACCCGCTCTCGGTGCTGAACCCGGTGATGGCAGCCTGCAAGGCGATGGCCGACGCGGCGCACGGGATCGAGGGGAGCACCATCGTCTCCACCATGGCCCGCAACGGCACCGACTTCGGCATTCGCGTCAGCGGGCTCGGCGACCGCTGGTTCACCGCTCCCGCCCAGGCGCCGGACGGCCTCTACTTCCCCGGCTTTTCGAGCGCCGACGCCAACCCTGACATCGGCGACAGCACCATCACCGAGACGGCCGGCATCGGCGCCTTCGCCATGGCGGCAGCCCCGGCCATCGTCACCTTCATCGGCGGCACGCCGCAGGACGCCGTCAACGCCACGCTGGAAATGTACGAGATCACGACCGCCGAGCATGGCCAGTTCACCATTCCCGCCCTGGGCTTCCGCGGCTCGCCGGTAGGGATCGATCTGCGCAAGGTGGTGGATCTCGGCATCACGCCGC
>Ga0134122_10003711_pt1 | contig 11343 bp, 7 predicted proteins | sample KB302_FD_96461 | JGI IMG/M metagenome (GOLD analysis project Ga0134122, IMG submission 96461) | Terrestrial soil microbial communities without Nitrogen fertilizer from Kellogg Biological Station, Michigan, USA - KB3-0-2 | ecosystem: Environmental > Terrestrial > Soil > Unclassified ...
GAGCAAGGGGATTCGAATGATGAGCCTCTCTTCGATGGAACAACAGTTTCGTACGAAGTGTCATTGCTGGTTTTGGGTACTCTCAGCATCTCCTGTATTGCGCGGACAACCGAGCTTGGGGTGATACCGTCAAAAAATACCCGGTACAGTTTTGAGAAACCCCCAACATAGTTGCCGTCGCCCGACTGGATTCCGGGGACACGCTCTCCGTTGGTGAGCAATCTCTGCGCCTTCGGCTTCGCTTGCTGAGTGCGTCCATCATAGGGCCGCTTTACACGTGCGAATCTATTCGAATTCGAACGAAGCCGGGGCAAAGCCGCTCAGGAAGAACTCGAATGAGCCGCCTCGGAGTGCAATCGGTGGACCCAGCGACTCCCCGCGTAGATCCACAGGTCTGGCGATGCGCGCGAGCGATCCGGAAGGGAGTTGCACGGTTACTTTGCCGGATTCTCCCGCGAGCTCCCATAACCGCAAGAGGGTCACTTTACCTTTTGACTTCTGCTTGAGGGCAGTGACCACCACGCCCTGCCGCGACACGTTAGCCCCTGACCGACTGTTCTTGCATCTTTATCGGTCCCCTTTCCCCATCAAAAACTCAAGTGCAGGCCGAATTGGATCTGCCGTGGCGGGAGCACGTTGGACGTGACCTGTCCGACCCCCGCAACACCGATCGTAGTGTTGGGCGGCCCATAGTTTTGAATGTTGAAAACGTTAAAGAATTCCGCCCGGAAGGAAACGAGAAACTTCTCACCAACGGGAAAATTCTTGAATACCGAAAAATCCGCGTTATACACGGACGCCGACCGCAAGACGTTTCGTCCAAAGTCTCCGTAGGAATTTACTGGTACCGCGAACGCATTCGGGTTGAACCACTCATTTATGGTCGGGTGTGCCGGGTGTGGATCTCCTACGATGTTCGGCCTGGCGTAGTTCCAAAACGAGAGAGTGTTGCCGATATTGGCTACGTCGCCTACTACCGACAGGTTGTAAGGTTGGCCGGAACGTAATTGCACTATGCCGTTGACTTGCCAATTGCCTAGAACCTGACTCGCGACCCCCTGGCTGAGATATCGTCTGCCCCTACCAAAAGGAAGGTCCCAAACCCCGCTGATCGAAAGAAAGTGTGGAATATCATACGCAGAAACGCTTCGACTTCTTTCCGGGTGGTAGGGGTCTTGCAACCCCGATGAGCCGCCGGGACCGTTCTCGACGTCGAACCAGCCGCTGCTGCCCGTGTCAATGGATTTCGACCAGGTGTAGGAAACCAGGTATTGAAAACCATCGGCAAAGTGGTGCTCTAGTTTCGCTTGCAAGGCATTATAGTTGCCATTTCCGCGCGACGTGCCAAAGAACGGTGTGACGGTGTACCAGGGGAAGGGTTTTGCTCCGCCAGGGGTCGTTGCGGTATTGAACAAGCCCGTGAGATCGAGGCGATCGTTCTTACTCCCAACGTACCCGATCGAGACTGCCAAGTTCTTGCTCATCTCCCGCTGGATTTCCACATTCCACTGTTGTGACCTCGCGTCTTTGTGGTGCGGGTCCATGAACCAGCTCGTTTGATTCCAGGGCGAAGGATCGGGCAAGCGAGTACCCACGGTACTGAAGGTTTGCTCGACAGTTGTAAGGGGCTGCCCCAATTGATTGGCGGGCGCATTGGTGAATCCGGAACCAGTGGCAGGCCAAAAATTCGAAAAGCCTTTCCAATCCTGCTCAATGCCCGTGAGCGGGTCGTAGACTATGCCGTAGCCTCCCCGGACCACCATCTTAGGAGATACCTCCCAAGCGATGCCCAGGCGTGGGCCCCAATCGTCCCACTCGGGAGCCGGTCCCCAAGACCGCCCATAGGGCGAAAGCTGAATCTTGTCGCCGTCAGGAATGCTTCCCAATGTACCGTCGCCGGGGATACAAGGCGAGACCCCGGTCTGACTGCAGGGCGGCGGCAGTTTGTCCGCACCAATCCACCAGTGACCATCTGAATTCGGGCCGGCGTTGAGGGTCCCAGATGACGGGTCAAAGGGACGCCGATGATCGAATCGCAGCCCATACGTCACTGTCAGATTTCTGCGTACCTTCCATTGATCCTGGAAATAGGACGCCCAGGAGGAAACGCGGTTATGGATGGATAGTGTGGCTGTGTTATTCAGCTGTGAAGGAAGTCCGAGCAACGCTGATGCCAGGGATGAGCCGGTTGTGCCGACCTGCTTTGGGTCCCCCGTAGTAGCGTCAGCGAAATTGTACCCGCCATAAGGAGGGCTGTCGCTGTCATTTCCCTGCTTGATGTATTGAAAGCCGAATTTGAACTGGTGCCCGCTATGGGTCCAAGTCAAACCGTGAGAGAAGCTGGTAACCGGGCTCTCGATGGTGTTTGCATTCTGAATCCCAGGGTTTGCAGAAAGTGCGCCGCCCCCAAAGGGGGCGGTGAGACCGATTCTAGTTCCACCCGGACTGGCAAATCCCAACGCTAGCATCGGTGCGATGCCATTCGCATCGCTCTGCTCGCGCAAAAAGGGTCGCTGCGCGCGTCCAATACGATTGTCCAGCAACAGCGAAGAGCTAAATACGTGGGTCCAACCCACCCCAATATTGAGGGCTGGCACCGAGTTAGCAAAGGTTCCTGAAATGTCAAAAGGCACGACGTCAACCACGTTGACCCGATCGTAGCGAAAGAACAGGTTGTCCCTGCTGCCGAGTTGCTCGTCAATGCGGAAGTTATAGTGATCGGAATTATTTACATGGGGATCCGTGACAATGGCGTTGAATACCCCACCGCCCGCGAGGTTGGGTCGCGCGTAGTAGGTCTTGATGAAATTCACCATGGTCGGATCAAGCCGGTCCGTCGGAATTACGTTTCCGGGGAACGGGTCCCGAATGAACTGACCGGGATTGGCGGGATCAGGCCGCGTTGTGGCCGGGTCAAATATTGGATTCGTCAGGGTTGAATTGGAAAAGTCACCGGCGAGTTCCGCATCGGTGGGCACTGTGTACTTGGTCTGAGCCGCCTGACTGAACCGCCAGCCCTCGTATGAAAACGTGAAGAACGTGCGGTTACGTCCGTTATACAGCTTGGGAAGCAAAACTGGTCCACTCACCATTGCGCCAAACTGGTTCTGCCGAAAAGCGGCCGGCGGGGCGGGCGAACCGTCGGGATTGACATCCTTGAAATGGTCGCGCGTGTCAAAAATATTATTGCGGAGGAATTCCCATCCACTGGCATGAAGCTGATTGGTCCCACTGCGGGTTACGACGTTGACGACCCCGCCCAGCACGCTGCCATACTCTGCCTGATCGTTGTGCGATTGCACTTTGAACTCTTGCATAGCGTCGATGATAGGCGGCATGATATATGCGCTGGTAGTCAGTTCCGTGTTAATCACACCATCCAATAAATATAAGTTGGACCGGTTGAACTGGCCTTGGATTGACGGTTGGGCGATGCTTGCGGTAGGCACGGCGAGATTGGCGAGATCATTGACTCCGACGCCCGAACTCTGTGACGTGCTGATGGGCGTGGCCCCGGGGGTCAAGGTCAACAGTTGACTAAAGTTGCGTCCACTCAGCGGCAACTCGTGGATGGCCTTCTGGGCGATCACCGTGCCAAGGTTCGAGCTGGTAGTCTGGATCAGGTCCGCACCTGATTCAGCGGTCACCGTAACCGACTCCGCCGTGGATCCGACCTGCAATGTGAAATTGCGGGAAAGGTTTTCCTGCACGTTGAGCGTCATACCCGTAACTGACACTGTCCGAAACCCCATCTTGTTTACGGTCATGAGGTAATTGCCTGGGTTCAGCGACGGCAAGGCGTACACGCCCTCCCCATTTGTTTTCACAATCGTGGCGACGCCGGTATCGGTATTCTTGATTTGGACTTCGGCATCTGCAATGGCGGCATTGCTCTGGTCGGTGACACGTCCGGATACCGAGGCTTTCTCAGTCTGTGCAAGCGTGCGCTGCGAAGCCAGACCGACAACAAAAATCCCAAGAACAACCAGCAAAACAAAATACCCACGGAAGCGAGAACGGCACTCGTTGCCCACGGCATTCCTCCTGTTTGCTAAGTATTCCTGCCGTGTCCACAATTTGTCCCAATCGATCGAGAGCATTCAGAAAAGATCCGGTTTCTTTCGCAGGAGTGCGATAGGAAGAAGCGCATCGGCATCGCGACGTGGAAGCGAACTAGTTTAGGGGTGGTTCGGCTGCCCGCGCAGGTAGGCATACATCAGGCTCGAACCCTCAGGATGCAAAGAATCACCATCCGGACGGCCAAAGGTGACGAAGACGGAATCAATCTCGCGCAGAATCTTCGCGTCGTCGCATTTAAAGACCCAACGACGCTGGGCCTTGTCATCCGAATAGAAAATACCCAGCCTCTGAGCTTGTCGGTTTGGTCCTTCCTTTTTTGCCCAGACCTGGTATTGATAGTTGGCCTTCTGCATCTTTGCTTCGTTCAAGTCGTACGCGTAGAAGATGAGGGACTTGCCCTCAGTGAAAAAGATCCGGCCAAAGGCAGGGCGTGCCTTCCCTCGGCCATCCGTATCTACGACATCCACGATGTGAAGGTTTCGCGCGCCCATCAGGTCCGTAACGTCATGGCCCAGGCTGAGCAGTTGGCGTTCCTGATCCAACGCGACCGACTTCTCCTTCAGCCCGGCCTCGAGATCATGGAGCTTGACCTGTTCAGCAATCAGCGTCGACTCCATCTCGGCAGCACGCTGATGTTGGGACATCGCTTCCTGCTGCGCATTCGCGACCAGAGCTTGGGAATTGGTGAGTTCGCGCTGAACCTCTCGAAGTCGTAGCTCCAGTGCGTCGCGGTTCGATGCCAGCGACCGGCGATCCTGGGATGTGGCTTTCAGATCCGCCTCACTCGCAACCAGTCGATCATGCGCGTCGCGCAGTTCGCCGCTTAAGTGTTCCAGCTCGGCTTGGAGCTTCAGGTTAGCGTTTGCCAGCTCAGCGATACGTAGATCGGCGGCCGTAACCGGAGCCGGGTTCTTGGGAAGACTAAGTTGTGACTCCAGTCGACTGCCGGCGTGATTGAGTGAATCTCTCCAGTAAAAGTAACCAGTCGATGCCAATGCGGCGAAGAGTAAGGTAGCAGCGATTGCGGCGGCAGGCATCCGCCACGCAATGGCTCGCGAAAAGGCGAACGGAATCGCGGCCGGCAGCTCCACAGTTTCTTCCACATCGCGGGAGAACGTGATGCCTTCCCGTTCGGCACGATCAAGGAAGCGGCGGATGAAGAGTTCCGAGTCGATGCATTCCTCAATGGCTTTCGGCGAGATTGTCGGGTCCTGCTTTGCTGTTGCGAATTGTTGCGCAGCAACGTTTAAGTAATTGAAATAGGCCTGCTTACAGCGTCCACATTCCGAGGCGTGTTGCTCTAATTCGACGAGCTCCTCGCCTGTGGCTTGCCCGACGCTAGCGGCAGCGCAGATTTCCTCGAAATGTTCGTGCCTTAACATGTCGTGCCTTCCTCAATGTGCAATCGCTGGTCTCGCTCCTTCCGCCTGCGAGCCGTCTTCCAGGTAAGAGCGAAGTCGCTCCAAGCCCCTGTAATAATGGTGACGCACGTTCGAGAACTTCTCATTTCTTCGCCGCGCAATTTCCTTGAAATCCAAACCTTCGAAAAAGAACATCTCTATCGTCTGCCTCTGCGCGTCTGGAAGAGACGAGAGTGCTTCGGTGGCAAGCCGGCTCGTCTCCTGCAATTGGAGCCGGCCTGGAGACCAAAGGCTTGCCGCTTCATCAACGGCACTTACATCAGCCTTGTTGTATACCTGCCGGACCAGCAGATAGTTCCGCCGATTCGCGCTGCGGCTATACGCGTGTTGCAGAAGCCACACCTTAAGAGTCCCTCTCGCAGAGTCGAATTGTCCCGCTTTTCGATAAATCTCCAGGAAAACGGACTGCGTGAGATCCTCCGCTTCCGCGGCATCTCGTAAAATGTGCAAAGCGGTCACGTGAACAAGGCGATGATAACGCTTAAAAATCACTGCGAACGCATCGGTATTACCGGCTTGAAGGTGCCACATTACGCGCTCATCATCGAGCATAAGGAGTTCGGCATACGACGCACGGTCGTCGCAATCGCCGGAACTAACTCTGGAAGGACGCATGGCTACGTGGCCGCTCGTATATACCACATAGACGGACGAGAGATCACGCAAGAAATTATTTTCTGGAATGGGACAAAATGCAGTTCCACGCGGTATACGTAAAATGGGGTTTGGACGCGATGGCTAGTTCGCAAGCATTCCAACGCGTCTCGAGCAAGTGATCGGAAGTCGGTCTACTAACGATGCGGCCGATTATAAAAGCTCGGATGATGGTACTGGGGCTAATTGTCGTGCTGGCTTGTTCCGAGCTACTGGCGCAAGGACAGTCGAGTCTGGAGAGGGCTAGAAAGCTGGTTTCCGTTGGCTCATTTGATAAAGCGGAGGCGATGCTACGTCAAACTATCGCGGCCGATCCGAGCAATATTGACGCACGAGTATTGCTAGGCAAAACGCTAGCTCTGCAGGGGGTCCGGGGCGAAGCGATTGCGCAGCTGGCTGAGGCAGTGCGACTGAATCCAAGCTCGGCGACCGCACATAATGAATCCGGGATGGTGTTAAGCCGCTTTGTCGAAGTGAGGGCGGCACGCCAGGAATTTGAGAGAGCTCTTGAACTCGACCCAGGCCTGGCGGAGGCTCATGTCAACTTGTCACTGGTTCTCGCACAGGCTGGCGAGTTGGCGGCAGCCGGTGACCATCTCGACCGTGCCATTGAACTACAAGGCAACCACCGAGAAGCCGCCTACGCGCATTACCTGAGGGCAAAAATCTGGGCTGCACAGGGCCAAATAGACAAGGCGATCGATGAACTTGAGAGAGCCGTGCACTTGCGGCCTGATTATGCAGAGGCCTGGTCGGATCTAGGCGGAATGAGACGTTTAGCTCTCGAGAGTGCAGCGGCGATAGAGGCGTTGCAGAGGGCAGTTGCGCTGAAACCGGACGACGCAGTGGCTCAATATCGCCTGGGTCAGCTGTACCTGCAAGACGGACACGCATTTATGGCCGTCGAACACTTGAAGCAGGCCCTGTTCTACACTCCCAACGATCGCGCCACCCTCTATAACCTGATGCTTGCCTTACGTAAGGCGGGGCGGGCGGAAGATACAAAACCTATCGAGAAGCGACTGGCTGAACTGCAACAGCAAAGCGATCGGGCCTCCGCAGTGGGATTTGCCGCGTCTGATCTGAATAGCGAAGGAATACAACTTGAAAGATCAGGGGACATCCGGGCAGCTCTGGCCAAGTACCGGGCGGCGCTCGATCTGGACCCCACCGGGTTCGGCTTCCGTTTGAATTACGCACTCGCTCTATGCCGGCTCGGCCGGTGGCAAGACGGAATTGTGGAACTACGCGAAGTGCTGCGACTCGACCCAGACAATGCAGACGCGGCTAAGGCCTTGTATATCGCAGTTGACAAGGCAAAGCCACAGTCCGGAGATGTTCGCAAGCGTCCTTGAATTCGTCGGCTCCAATTTAACTCGTCCGCTCCTTGCTGCGCTCAGCCGAGCATGCGACCCAGGAGTGTCATCGGAGGCAAAACGCAATAAGTTCCGCCGGCAGATTGGAGCCCCCTGTGGCAACTGCGATGAATTGTTTGCCGTTCAGCATGTATGTCATGGGCGCCCCCGTCGCGTTGCGGGGCAGCGCAACTTCGCCAACAAGCCTTCCAGTCGCCTTGTCATAGGCGCATAGTTTGGGGTCGCTAATCTCGAAGTCCGGCACCTTCTCGGGCCCGCCTCCCTCACGATGCGTGCCGCCCTCTTGCCCGACAATGAGCAGCGTCTTCGTCAGCAAAAGGTGACATCGCGCCGGTCGTCCGACGGAGTGAAGGCCGAATTGTTTCAACCGGGGATTGCTTTTCGCCAGGTCACCTGCCGGTGTCATCCACCGATGGTCTCCCGTGTTCAGATCAATCGCCGTTATGCGCCCATAGGGAGGTTTCCAGAGCGGCACGCCCTGCAGCGTCTCAACTGGAGTCATCTCCCCGAAGTAGTCGATATTAGGCACCGACGACTTGGACAGCTTGCACGCGTAGGGGAGCGTGACTGACGAGACGTAAAGAATCCCGGTCTCGGGATCGGAAGCGGCGCCTGACCAGCTCGCGCCGCCCGCAATACCGGGCATCTCGATCGTCAGCTTCTCTAGAGATGGCGGCGTGAACAGCGGACCGTAATTGTATTTTTCCAAAATGGCCATTGCCTGCATGTGTAGCTCCGGGGTTAAGTCAACGACATCGTTCTCGGTCACTCCCTGGCGATCAAACGGAGCCGGCTTGGTTGGAAAGGGCTGGGTCGGGGACGTTTTCTCACCGGGCACCGTCGACTGGGGAACGGGTCTCTCTTCGATAGGCCATATCGGCTTGCCTGTGACCCGGTCGAAGACGTAGCAGAAGGCCTGCTTACTCACTTGTGCCACAGCCTTCACAGGCTTTCCGTTCACTTGAATGTCAATCAGGTTGGGTGCCGAAGGTAGGTCGTAGTCCCACAACCCGTGATGGGCCATCTGAAAGTGCCAGACGCGATTGCCGGTCCGCGCATCCAGACAGACCAGAGTGTCACCGAAGAGGCCGTCTCCGGGACGGTTGACTCCGTAGAAATCATCCGAAGGCGTACTACACGGCAGGTAGACGTAGCCCAATGCTTCGTCCGCGCTCATCATCGTCCAAACGTTGGCCGCGCCCATCGTTTGCCAGGAACCCTTCTTCCAAGTCTCGTTCCCGAACTCTCCCGCTTTTGAAATGGAATGGAAAATCCACTGCTGCTTGCCGGTGCGCACGTCGAACCCTCGCACGTCGCCGGGTGGCATCATCGCAGCAAGTGGAATGTCGTTGACCTTTGAACCCATGACCACGACGTCGCGACAGATGACGGGTGGGGAGGAGACACCATACAGATGGCGATCGACACTTCGACCAAGGCCCTGCGTCAGGTCGATACGTCCCTGGTGGCCGAAGGTGGGAATCGGCTTACCCGTAACGGCGTTCAGGCAGACCAGATAGCCGTCGCCGGTGCCGAACAGAATACGTCGATCCTTTGCTTCCGCCCAGTAGGTGACGCCGCGATGCACGAAGCCGTTATTTGAGGGTGTTCCGTTCTTCCATGTTTCTGGGTCGTACACCCAAAGGGTTTTGCCGGTCGCGGCGTCGATGGCCGCGACCTGGGAGAGCGAAGTGCTGATGTAAAGCACACCTTTTACCATCAGTGGTGTGGATTCCCATGCCCAGGTTTTCAGATGATTTGCGTTCGCAACTTCTTCTTCAGCCGATTGCCACGTCCACGCAATATTCAGGCGATTGAAGTTGTCGCCGCTTATCTGGTGGAGCGGGGAGAACTTCGAGCTCGCCTTGTCGCCGCCGTAGCTTAACCATTCCGTCGCAGCATCCCGGACCTTGTCCGCCGAACCATAGGCCTCGGTCGCTTGCGCGATAGAGTTCGCTGCACCGAAGAAAGGCACAATCGCTGCGGCAGCTGCACCTGCTTTCAGAACCTCACGCCGGCTGAGCACGGCGGGAACATGCTCTTGATCGGAATCGCTCCGCTTGTGGCGCATGAAAGTTTCCTTATCAGGAGAAATTGAACTCGCTTAGTAGTGCTCCCAGGTGACGGACCAGTGTTCATCAGCCCGAGCCGACCTAATCGTCAGGTGCCCATCCTTAGTGAACTGGTAAATGCGCGGGAGATCCTTGCCGACGAGGAGGTCGCGCGTAACCGATCCCTGCACGTGATGGGTCACGATATGCCTGGCTTCATCCACGTCGTAGCTCCCGAAAGAGGCCTCGTACCCATTTTGGACGTACTCATTGGATTGAGGATTTGCCGATCTGGGGTACATCAGTTGGACGGACATGTGGCCATCACGCGTGTAGATCAGCATGCCTTTCGGCTGGGGCATGTCGATCGGTTTTCCGGTCGGCCCCGGCACTTCTATGCGGGTCAGATGCCATGCTCCGATCAGCTTTTCCGGCCCCGAGTCATGGTCTGCTACTTTCTTCTGTGCGAATTGATCCTGCGTTAAAACCGCGGTTGTCACAACCACAGCTAACGCGCCACAATATAGTGCTTTCATTCAGAGTTCCTCCGTTTGCCGTTCACCGGACTGCCAGCTGTTCATGAACGTTTGGGTATCAAAACGCTTCCAGCCGATTCTTCTGCCACCCGCCGCTCCGCGATATCAAAGTTCTGCGAGACAGCAACATCATGTCGATCAGCGCTCTTGACGATGAATCACCCGGATTCTCGGGTACATGAGCATTAATAATGATAAAGGTGCAAGTGTTGACGAATCCGATCAACTCCCGGTTTGTCGGCCAACTGGGGAGCAATCCGCACTGAGCCAGTATGTGCCCACTACGGGCAGCCAATCAAAAAACGGAAGGCATATTGCGGGAGCCTGCTACCATTGCCGCATGTTCACGCACGATACATGCTGACAAATTTCTCTATTTCCAACTGAAGCAGGACAGTTTAGGATCTGCTCGCTCACAGGTTCGTCATCGGTAATGACCCCCGCTCCTTTTGATCGATTGGATTATCCCAGCCTCCGTCACAGTGTGTACTTGAATCAGGCATCCATCGGATTGATCGGTCAACCAGCAGCAACCGCAATGCACACTTTCATAGACAGTGTTGCCAGGCATGGCAACCTCTACATGTCCGATAGGGATGAGGTGGCATACTGCGAAACCCTCCGCGAACGCGCATCGCGATTGCTTCATTGCGATTCCACGCAAGTCGCAATTGTCGCGAGCGCAAGTGAGATATTGGGGCAACTCCCGATGTTGCTTCAGCCGAGACTAAGGAGCACAATTCTGGCCGTTTCATCAGACTTTCCTGCGATAACTCGGCCGTGGCTTCGTCTGGCTGCTCTAAAAAACCATACGGTGCGCTTTGTTGATGACCAGCCTACGTGCGATTTGACCGATACCCTCATTGAGGCAATTGATGAGAGTACTTCTGTCGTTGCGGTGAGCAGTGTGCAATACGCTACGGGTACAGTAGTGGATATTTCTCGCCTGCGCCAAAGCGCTGTCGAGGTTGGCGCACGTTTGATTGTGGACGCTACGCAAGCGGCAGGTGCCATGCGGGTAGACGCAGCGGCGTGGAATGCAGATGCCGTCGTTGCTAGCGGCTACAAATGGCTGGGTGGGCATGGAGGCGTTGCACTAGCAGTCATGTCGCCACTCCTGCTTGAGCAAGTCCCCCCTTTACCGGGTTGGATGGGCGCGTCGGACCCCTTTGGGTTTGATGCGACCTCTGTGTCGCTAGCTAATGATGCGCGGCGCTACACGCAA
>Ga0134122_10003712_pt1 | contig 11342 bp, 9 predicted proteins | sample KB302_FD_96461 | JGI IMG/M metagenome (GOLD analysis project Ga0134122, IMG submission 96461) | Terrestrial soil microbial communities without Nitrogen fertilizer from Kellogg Biological Station, Michigan, USA - KB3-0-2 | ecosystem: Environmental > Terrestrial > Soil > Unclassified ...
AGATGGGGGGCGTGGTCCATTCACGCAGCCGCAGCTCGAGGATGGTCTGCATCGCGATCTCCGCCGCCCGCGCGAACACCGACGCGAACCCTTCCTCCTGCGTGTCCGCCCGCAGGGCGTTCGAGGCGGACACGTCCACCGCGATGATCACCTCCGAGCCGAGGATGCGTGCCGTGCCTACCGGCAGGTTGTCCACCGTGGCGCCGTCCATGTAGAAGCGCCCGCGGATCTCGCGGGGTGGCAGATATCCCGGCAGCGCGCAGGAGGCGAACACGGCGTCTTTTACCAGTACCTCGTCGAGCCCCTCGAGTCCCCAAAACACCTGCATCCCGGAGTTCAAGTCCACGGTGTTGACGATCAGGGGGTTACGCAGGTCTCGGAAGGTGATGTTGCCGACGAGGCGGTGGAGCAGATGGTCCAGCGGCTCCCGGCGGAACAGGGCCGGTGAGCGCATGCGCTTGAACGCCATGTCGGCATGCGCCACGGCAAAGATGTCCTTGCGCACGAGGCCGATCGCAATCTCGCGCAGCTCGGCAATGCTCTTCCCGGCGGACCAGGCGGCGCCCACCAGGGCCCCCACGCTCGAGCCGACGATTTGCGACGGCACCAGCCCACGCTCGGTCAGTGCCTGTAGCACGCCGACGTGGGCGACGCCTTTCATGCCCCCGCCGCCCAGCACGAGGGTGAACTGGGTTTGGTTGTTCACGTGACCCGCCGCTTGCCCGGAAGGTGAGCGTCCGAGTAACGTAGTCGTGGCCCCCAGCCCCGCGCTACTCATGCGTCATCGCGTCGTACGGAACCGTTGGACACTGGCTGGTCTCGCGCTCGTGGCGCTGCTCGGACTTGCGGCGCTGGCCGCGCCGTGGCTCGCGCCCGGCGATCCGACGCGCGGTGATCTCGCCGCCGCCCTGCGCTCACCGTCGACGGCCTACCTGCTCGGCACCGACGCCCAGGGACGGGACGTGCTCAGCCGCGTGCTGTTCGGCGCCCGGCTGTCGCTCGCCGTGGGCCTGGCGAGCCAGGTGATCGCCCTCGCAGCGGGGCTCGCGCTCGGTCTCACCGCTGGCTTCTACGGCCGCTGGGTCGACGCGCTCGTGATGCGCGTCGCCGACGTGACGCTCGCGTTCCCCTCGCTGCTCCTCCTTATCGCCGTGGCCGCGGCCGTGCGGCCGTCGCTCCCGGTCGTGTGTGTCGTGATCGGGCTGGTGGGCTGGGCGGGGATGGCACGGCTGGTGCGCGGGCAGGTGCTCGTGGCGCGCGGGCTCGATTATGTGCAAGCGGCCCGTGCGCTGGGCGCGTCCGACGCGCGGCTCGTGGCGCGGCACGTGCTCCCCAACGTCCTCGGACCGGTCATCATCGCGGCGACGCTCGGGGTCGGCGGCGCGATCATGGCGGAGGCGGCCCTCTCGTTCGTAGGGCTGGGCGCGCAGCCGCCGACGCCGTCCTGGGGCGCCATGATCGCGGAGGGGCGGGATCTGCTGCGCGTCGCGCCGTGGGTGTCGCTCTTCCCCGGGCTCGCGATCGGCGTCACCGTGCTGGGCGTGAATCTCGTGGGCGACGGCCTGCGCGACGCGTTGGACGTCAGAGCATGACCGACATCGCGTACCATCCGACCCGGCTGCGCGCCCTGCGCGATCAGTTCCGCGCGCTGCGCGCCGCGGAGTTCCCGTGGACCGCGGACACCGTCTATCTGAACAACGCCTCCATCGGTCCCATCCCCGAGCGTACGCGCCGCGTGCTGGACGAATTCACCGCCAAGCGGACGGCTCCCCACCTCCTCCCGGACCGCGAGCTCCAGGCGGGACTGCAGGCGGCGCGCGTTGCCGTGGCCCGACTCCTCAACGCCGACCCTGCCGAGATCGCGCTCGCGACCAACACCAGCCACGGCCTGAACCTCGCGGCCCGCGCGCTGCCCTTGCGGCGCGGCGACGTGGTCCTCGTGTCGGACCGCGAGTTCCCGGCGAACGTGTATCCCTGGATGCTCCTCAAGAAGCAGGGCGTCGAAATCGAGCTCGCGCCCTGCGCCCCCGAGGGCTGGCCCGACGAGGACTACCTCGTCGAGCGCCTGCACGACCCGCGCGTACGCGCCCTCGCGGTGTCCTTCGTCCAGTTCTCGAACGGCTACCGCGCCGATCTTGGCCGGCTCGGCGCCGCCTGCCGCGCCAACGGCACGTTCCTCGTGGTGGACGGGATTCAGGGAGTGGGGAACTCGGTGCTCGACGTGCGCGAGACGCCGGTCGACATCCTCGCGTGCGGCGGGCAGAAGTGGCTGCTCTCGCCGTGGGGATCCGGGTTTGTGTACGTGCGACGGGAGCTCATCTCGGCACTCGAGCCCGCGGTCGCCGGCTGGATGGCGTTCGAGGGGACCGACGACTTCTCGCGATTGACCGAGTACAACCCCACGTTCCGCTCCGACGCCCGCCGCTTCGAGATGGTGACGCTCCCCTTCCAGGATTTCTACGGGATGACCGCCTCGGTCGGCATGCTTGCGGAGCTCGGCATCGACGACATCGCGCGCTATGCCCGCATGCTGCACGAGCCGGTGCTCCGCTGGGCGGACGAGACGGGCGTCCGCGTCGTGTCGCCGCGTGCGGAAGCGCACCGCTCGGCGATCATCTGCCTCGCCCCCGCGCACCCGGTCGAGGCCTACCACGCGCTGAAGCGGGCCCATGTCGTGTGCTCGCTGCGCGAGGGTGCCATCCGGCTCGCCCCGCACTGCTACAACACTGTGGAGGAGCTGGAGCGGGTGCTGGATGTGATGGATCAGCTGGAGTAGATCGCCTCGCGGTGCTTGTCCCCCCACGCCGCCCACGCCACGAATAACCAGCCGAAGATGATCCCGCCGATCTCGATTGCCCGCAGGCTGGGCGGCGCCCCGCCCAGCAGCGAGCCGCCGTAGGAGAGTCCCAGCAACGTCAGGAGCGCGCCGAGGCCGTAGCGCCCGACGGCGTCGCGCGCGCGTGTCGTCCTCAGGTAGATCCAAGTCCCCGCGGCGAACATCCCGACCTCGATGATCACGGTCCCAGCGACCGAGTTCCACAGGCCGAGGCCCAGCTTCGGCCCGCCCGGATAGAGTGGCATGTCGGGGCGGTGCGTGACGACGTCGAGCACCCAGTGACTGACGACGGCCAACCCGACCACGATCGCGCCCTTCGCGTAGCCGGTGCGCCTGCGATACACGGCGGCGAACAGCACGCCCCACGCGATCAGCGTCAGGAGGCTGTGCGAGATGGGGATCGAGTCCAGCCACAGTATGAGGAACGGGTTGGGCCCGGGGACGAGGTGGGCCTGCTCCCATCCCAGGAGGAGGAAGACCGGCCAGAGCATGTCGGCGAGCTGCACGGCGAGGAAGAGTGTGCCCAGCGAGGTTCTCGGGGCGGCGCGCTTCGCCGCGAGTGCGAGAGCGTAGTGGCCGATGAACATCGGAGCCCCCTATCGGTGGAGCCGCAACAGCCCGTAGTCCTTCTTGCCTTTCCGCAGCAGCAGATTGCCGCCGGCCAGCCAATCAGCCGGCCCGATGGTCCGCACCACATCTTTCACGCGCTGCTGGTTCACGTAGATCCCGCCCTGCTCGATCGAGCGTCGCGCCTCGCTCTTCGACTTCGCGAGGCCCGCCTGCACGACGGCGTCGACCAGCGTGAGGCTCTCGGCGCTTGACGCCGCGACCGTGGGGATTTCTTGCGCCAAGACGTCGAACGCGCTGGGCTCCGCTTCCTGCGGGCTGAACTCGTCGAACAGAATGGCGCTTGCGGCGACGGCGCTGGAACACGCCTGCTTGCCGTGGACCAGCCGGGTGACCTCGATCGCCAGCCTCTTCTGCGCCTCGCGCCGGCTTGGATCCTTGTCATGGGATCGCAACAGCGCCTTGATCTCGTCCTGGGACACGAGCGTGAACAGCTTGAGATAGCGCTCGGCGTCCCGGTCGTCGGTATTGATCCAGAACTGATAGAACTGATAGGGGGACGTGAGCGCGGGATCGAGCCAGATCGCGCCGCCTTCCGTCTTTCCGAATTTCGCGCCCGACGCGGTCGTGACCAGCGGCGCCACCAGTCCGTGCGCCTCGCCACCCTCCACGCGCCGGATCAGGTCGATCCCGGCAGTAATGTTGCCCCACTGATCACTGCCGCCGACCTGGATGGTGCACTGCTTCGCGCGGAACAGGTGCAGGAAGTCGAACGCCTGGAGCAACATGTAGCTGAACTCGGTGTACGAGATGCCGCCATCGATGCGCGCCTTCACCGACTCCTTCTGCAGCATGACGTTGACGCTGAAGTGCTTGCCGACGTCACGCAGGAAGTCCACGAGGCTCTGCTTCGTCAGCCACTCGGCGTTGTCCAACACGACGGCCCGCGTCTCGGGCGTGTCGAAGTCGAGCAGGCGGGCCATCTGGTCGCGCTGGCGCTGCAGGTTCTCGCGGATCTGCTGCTTCGAGAGCAGCGGCCGCTCGCCGCGCTTTCCGCTCGGATCGCCGATCAGCCCGGTGCCGCCGCCCATCAGCACGATGGGCTTGTGGCCGGCCAGCTGGAAGTGCCGCAGCAGCATGATCGGCATGAGATTGCCGAGCTGCAGGCTGGGCGCCGTCGGATCGAAGCCGCAGTACACGGTGCGGCGCTCCGCGGCCAGATGCGTCCCGATTTCCTGCGTGGCGTGGTGGACGAAGCCCCGCCACTCGAGCTCGACGAAGAGGTCCGACATGGCGCGGAATCGTACGGGAAGCCTTCACCGCTGGCAAGCGCCGAGCAGCCTTACTAGGTTGTAACGCGATGGCGTCCATCCCCGCACCCCCGCCCGTGACTCTCACCGGGCCACTCTCCTGGTGGCAGAAGCCCAAGATCCGCCGCCGCGTGATCGCGGTCGCGGTGCTTGCCAGCGCCTACATGCTGGGCCTCTCCTACGGCGCGTGGACCCGGGTGTGCGCCGGCGAGCACTGCCCCAGCATCTCGCGGCTGGTGGCGAACCCGAATCACCAGGTGCAGACGTCCAAGGTCTACGCGGCGGACGGCCGCCTCATCAGCGAGCTCGGCGCCGAGCGGCGGACCGTGCTGCCGCTCACCGAAATCCCCCTGGCGGTGCGCCAGGCGTTCATCGCGACCGAGGACAAGCGCGTCTACGATCACCACGGGATCGACTATTGGCGCATCGTCGGGGCCATCAAGAACGACCTCCTGACGATGAGCTTCGCGCAGGGGTTTTCGACCATCACGATGCAGCTGGCGCGCAACATCTTCCCGGAGGAGATCAGCCGCGAGAAGACCCTCACCCGCAAGCTCAAGGAAGCGCGCGTGGCGGTGGAGATCGAAAGCAACTTCCCCAAGGACACGATCCTCCAGCTGTACCTGAACCAGATCAACCTCGGGGCCGGGGCCCACGGCGTGGAGGCTGCCGCGCAGATCTACTTCGGGAAACACGCGCAGCAGCTGAATGTCGCCGAAGCGGCGACCTTGGCGGCGCTCCCCAAGCTGCCGGCGTTCTACAACCCGCGGACCCATCCGGAGCGCGCCGTGCGCCGGCGCAACGTGGTGCTCGGCCTCATGCGCGAGCAGGGCTTCCTGACGTCGGAGGAGGCCGAGCTGTGGCAGGCGTACCCCCTGGTGCTCACCGGAAACCGCACCAATTACGGCGACGTCGCCCCCTACTTCGTCGAGTGGCTGCGGGTGCAGCTCGACGCGCGCTTCGGGCGGGACCTGTACGAGGGCGGCCTGCGCATCTACACGACGCTCGACCTCGACATGCAGGAGGCGGCGGAGCGGGCCGTGCAGTCGCAGCTCGACGCCATCGAGGCCGGCGTGTACTCGAACGGGAAGTTCCCGGGGCGCACCACGTATCGGGAATACCTCGAGTCGTCCAAGGCCTCGGGCGAGGACCACGGACCGTTCACGCCCTACCTCCAGGGCGCGCTGGTCTCCCTCGAGGCGAACACCGGATACATCCGCGCGATGATCGGCGGTCGGGACTTCGACGACTCGAAGTACAACCGCGCCACCCAGGCGGTACGCCAGCCGGGCTCGACGTTCAAGCCGTTCGTGTACTCGGCCGCGGTTCGGGCGGGCCACCCCGTGACGGAGATCGTCGACGACTCACCGCTCAATCCGCCGGTGATCCAGCTCGACTCCACGCTGTGGCAGCCGAAAGACGACGACGACACGACGCTCGGCCTGATCCCCATGCGCCAAGGGCTGTACCTGTCGCGCAACCTCGCGACCATCAAGCTCGGCATGGCGCTGGGCGAGCAGACGGTCATCGGCGAAGCGCGTCGCTACGGCATCACCACGCCGCTGCCCCCCTATCCCTCGATCCACATCGGCGCGCGGGGCGTGCGGCCGATCGAAATGATCGCCGCCTACACCGCGTTTGCCACCCTCGGCACCCGCGCCGAGCCGGTCGGCGTGCTGCGGGTGGAAGACCGGCAGGGCAACATCCTGTGGCAGCCCGCCATCCGCCGCGAGCCGGTCATGGATCCCGAACACACGTGGCTCATGGTGGACATGATGAAGGACGTGATCCGCCGCGGCACGGCGTTCACCGCCGTCTGGAAAGCGGGGTTCACGCTGCCCGCGGCCGGCAAGACCGGGACGACCGACGACTACACCGATGCGTGGTTCATCGGGTACACGCCCGAGCTCGTGACGGGTATCTGGGTCGGCTACGACATCCAGCAGCGCATCCTCGAGCACAACGCGGGCGGAGGCAAGATCGTGGCGCCCGCGTGGACCGCGTTCATGCGCGACGTCTACGACCGGCGGCCCGCGCCGCCCGACTGGGTGCGACCCGACTCGCTGATCACGCGCGAGGTGGATTGGTCAAACGGGTACCTCGCCACGCCGTTCTGTCCCCAGGAAGTGCGTCACTGGGACTGGTTCTATCCGGGCACGGAGCCCAGCCAGGCCTGTCCGGTGCACGCGCCGTTCGGCATCGGGGTCTCGCCCTAGCCGCGCGTGCTGCGCATCCGCGCGGGCTCGGTCCATCCGGTCACGGCGCCGCCCATAGAGGACGGCGCCGTTCTCGTTGACGACCGCGGCGCCATCGCCGCCGTCGGCCCGCACACCCTCGTCCCCACGCCGCCGGGGGCCCGCGCGCTCGAATTTCCTCAGGCCGGCCTCGTCCCGGGGCTGGTCAACACCCACACCCATCTCGAGCTGACCCACCTCGCCGGAAACGACCCGGAAGGTGAGTTCGCGGGATGGATCCGCGCGCTGCGCGCCCTCAAGGACGCCACCACCGCGCAGGAGTTCTCGCAAGCCGCGGAGCAGGGGGTGCGCGACGCGTGGGCGGCCGGCGTCACGTGCGTCGCGGACACGGGCAGCACCGGAGCGCCCCTCGAAGCGCTCGCGCGCCTCGGCGGGCGGGGCATCTACTACCAGGAAGTTTTCGGTCCCGACCCGGCGCAGTGCGCCGCGAGCATGACCGGGCTGGAGCAGGCAGTGGCTCGCCTTAGCCGCTTAGCCTCTTCGCACCTTAGACTCGGGATTTCTCCGCACGCGCCGTACACCGTCAGCGAACGGCTGTACCGGGCCGTGGACGACCTGGCGCGCGGCGCGGGCCTGCCGGTCGCCATGCACCTCGCCGAATCGCGCGCGGAGACGCAGCTGGTGCGGGAAGGCAGCGGGCCGTTCGCGGACGCGCTGCGCGCCCGCGGCATTCAGGTGGCCCGCGTCGCCCGGTCGCCGGTGCAGTACCTCGCGCAACTTGGCGTCCTCGACCGTGCGACCGCCTGCCTGTGCATCCACTGCGTTCAGGTGGACCAGGAGGACGTCGTATTGCTGAAGCGCGCGGGTGTATCGATCGCGCACTGCCCGCGCTCGAACCGCGCTCACGGCCACGGCACGGCGCCGCTCGCCGCCTTCCGCCGGGCCGGCCTGCGCGTCGGCCTCGGCACCGACTCGGTGGTGAGCGTGGGGGACTCGAGCTTGTGGGCCGAGGCCGCGGCCGCTGGGTTCGAGGGAGAGGACGCACTGCGGATGTTGACGATCGAAGGCGCGCGCGCCTTGGGGCTCGAGCGTGAGATCGGCTCGTTGGAGGTTGGGAAGGAAGCAGATCTCGCGATCTTTCCCTCTACCGCCCTCTCCCGCCCTTTACCGCCTTCTACCGCCTTATTGACCGTCGTCGCCGGACGCGTCGTTCACGGCTAGATTCTGGCCCCATGAAAACCCAACGGCATGCGGCCATCCTGAAGATCGTCCGCTCGGAGACGGTCGCGAGTCAGGAGCAGCTGCGCGAGCTGCTCAAGGCCGAGGGGTTCGACGTGACGCAGGCGACCCTGTCCCGGGACATCCGTGAGCTGGGGCTCGCCAAGGTGGCCGCGCCGGACGGCGGGTCGCATTACGCCCCACCACCCGAGGCCGGGACGGCCATCCGGCCGCATCTCGGGCAGCTGCTCCCCGCGGTGTTGGTCTCGGTGGATGGCGTCGGTCCGTTGCTGGTGGTGAAGACGCCCGCCGGCGGCGCCCAGGGGCTCGGCCTCGCCATCGACGCCGCCGGGTGGACGGAGATTATCGGAACGATTGCCGGGGACGACGCCGTCCTCATCATTACCAAGAGCGAGCGCGCTCGTCGCGCCGTGCAGACGCGGATCAAGGAGCTCGCCGGCCTTCCCGCTTGACTAGGAGATGACGTAATGACTCGTACAACCATGATGCTGCTCGTGTGTTGCCTGGGGGCGATGCCGGTGCCCGCGTTTGGTCAGGGCTCGCTCAACACGCTGACCGCCGCCGAGCGCTCCGCCGGCTGGCGCCTGTTGTTCGACGGTAAGACCACCGCAGGGTGGCGCGGCTTCCTGCAGGACTCCGTCCCGTCCGGCTGGCAAGTCGTGGACGGCGCGCTGACGCGGGTCGCTTCCGGAGGCGACATCCTCACGCGGGAGAAATTTCGGAATTTCGAGCTGACGCTCGAATGGAACATCGCCCCCGGAGGGAACAGCGGGATCTTCTACCGGGGCAGCGAGGACGACAATGCCATCTACTGGAACGCGCCCGAAATGCAGGTGCTGGATGACGCGGGGCACGTGGACGGCAAGTCGCGGCTCACGGCGGCGGGTGCTGCCTACGACGTGTATCCCTCGCCGGCCGGCGCCGTGAAGCCGGCGGGCGAATGGAACCAGGTGCGACTGGTGGTGAAGGGGAAACACGTCGAGCACTGGCTGAACGGCGTGAAGATGGTCGAGTACGAGTTCGGGAGTCCCGACTGGACGGCGAAAGTCAAGGCGAGCAAGTTCGCCAGTCACCCGCATTACGGGCGTAACGCCACCGGCTACATCGGTCTCCAGGACCATGGCGACAAGGTCGCGTACCGCAACATCAAGATCCGGGTGCTGCCGTGAGCGTCCGCGCCAAGTTGTCTGCGATGATGTTCCTGCAGTTCTTCGTCTGGGGCGCCTGGTATACGTCGATCGCCGTGTATATGACGAACCACGGGATGGAGAAACTGACGCACTGGCCCTACACGGTGAACCCGATCGCGGCCATCGTGGCGCCGTTCTTCCTGGGGCTCGTGGCCGACCGCTACTTCGCGACCGAAAAAATCCTGGGCGTGCTCCACCTGCTGGGCGGTGTAGTGATGTTCGCCGTGCCCCAGGCGACCGGTGCGCCCGCGGCCTTCATTCTGCTCCTGCTGGTCTACAACCTGTGCTACATGCCGACGCTCGGCCTCGCCAATAGCCTGGCGTTTCATCACATCCAGTCGCAGGAACAGCAGTTTCCCCTGATCCGCGTGTTCGGCACGATCGGGTGGATCGTAGCTGGATTGTCGATCGACTTCGTGCTGGGGCCAATGCTCGGGAGCGGGCCCGTGCCGGAGCAAACGGCTCTGCCGATATACACGACGGCCACGGCGAGCGTGTTGCTTGGGCTCTTCGCTTTTTCGCTCCCGCACACACCCCCGCCGGGCGCCGGGCAGCGGGTGTCGCTCCGCAGCATCGCTGGGCTGGACGCGCTGGCGCAACTCGGCGATCGCCCATTCTACGTTTTCATCGCCGCCTCGTTGTTGCTTTGCATCCCGCTCGCTGCCTACTACAACTTCACCCAGATCTTCCTGGGGAACGCCGGCATCACCAAGATTCAAGCGACGCAGTCTCTCGGTCAGATGTCCGAGGTGATCTTCATGCTGCTTATGCCGCTCTTTTTCGTGCGGCTCGGCGTGAAGCGCATGCTGATGGTCGGAATGGGCGCGTGGACACTGCGCTATGCATTGTTCGCGCTCGCAGCACCGCACGCGATCTTCTGGCTGATCGCGATCGGTATCCTGCTCCACGGCGTGTGCTACGACTTCTTCTTCGTGACCGGGCAGATTTACGTAGACAAGAAATCGACGCCCGCCGTGCGCGGCCAGGCACAGGGATTCCTGGTGCTCGTAACCTACGGCATCGGTATGCTCATCGGCGCCCAGGTGGCCGGCAACGTGTACAACCGGATCCTCGGCGGCGCGACCAGCCTCACCCTTGACCAGTGGCCGAGGTTCTGGGTGCTGCCGGCCGGGTTTGCCGCTGTAGTCCTGGTGTTGTTCGCGGCGCTGTTCCGGCCGCCCGTGACGACCCCCGGAGCCGCTCGGGCGCCGGGGCAGGGATCATGACGGCGATACCGAGACGCCAGTTCGTGGGCAGCGTCGCGGCGGCCGCGGCGTTCACCATCGTACCACGCCACGTCCTGGGGCGCGGCTACCGCCCTCCGAGCGACAAGCTCAACGTCGCCTGCATCGGCGTGGGCGGTATGGGCCGCACGGACGTGAAGGGCATGGAGGGCGAGAACATCTACGCGCTGTGCGACGTCGATTGGAAGGCCGCCGAGGATGCCTTTCAGAGCTACCCCAAGGCGAAGCGTTACCGGGATTACCGCGAGATGCTCGACAAGGAGGCGAAGAGCATCGACGTGGTCACCGTTTCCACCCCCGATCACTCGCACACCGCCGCGGGCCTGCTCGCCATGAAAGCAGGCAAGCACACCTACATCCAGAAGCCGCTCGCGCGGACCATGGGGGAGGTGCGGGTGTTGGGGGAGTACGCCCGCGTCCACCCCAAGCTCATGACCCAGATGGGGAATCAGGGCCATGCGCGCGAGGGGACGCGCCTGATCCGCGAGTGGGTAGAAGCGGGCGCCGTCGGCACGGTGCGCGAGGTGCACTTCTGGACGAACCGGCCGATCTGGCCACAGGCCATCGACCGGCCGCTCGAGGAGTACTACGTGCCGGCGACGCTCGACTGGAACCTGTGGCTCGGTCCGGCGCCGGAGCGACCGTATCACCCCGCGTACGTACCGTTCAAATGGCGCGGGTTTTGGGACTTCGGCACGGGCGCGCTCGGTGACATGGCATGCCACATCATGGACGCCGCCTATTGGGCGCTCGATCTCGGG
>Ga0134122_10003713_pt1 | contig 11342 bp, 13 predicted proteins | sample KB302_FD_96461 | JGI IMG/M metagenome (GOLD analysis project Ga0134122, IMG submission 96461) | Terrestrial soil microbial communities without Nitrogen fertilizer from Kellogg Biological Station, Michigan, USA - KB3-0-2 | ecosystem: Environmental > Terrestrial > Soil > Unclassified ...
GTCCAGCGCCGTCCGCGCCGCCTCGATGGCCATGGTCACCACGTCCTCGTCCGGCCCGGGCACCGACTTCTCGGCCACGGCCGGAGCGGCGGCGCCGCGCGGTCGCCAGGCGTTCGAGATGTCCTCCGTACGCACCCGCAGGCGCGGCACGTAGGCGCCGTAGCCGGCGATCCCCACCTCGCGGTTCGGTCTCATGCTGCTTTCTCCTTGTTGCGCGAGCGGGCCTTCGCTGCCGCGGATGTCCTTTCCGTCTTTCCCGTCCTCTTCGTCCTTGCCGGAACGGTCTCCAGGCCCCCGAAGAACAGGTCCTGCATCTCGCGCACGAGCTGCTCCGAGGGAATCTTCCCCTCCGGCCGGAACCACTTGTAGATCCACAGGATCATGCCGAGGAAGGAGAAGGCGGCTACCCGCGGCTCGACGCGGCGGATGCGCCCCTCCCGCACCGCCTCCTCGAAGGTGGACTCGAGGAAATGGACGTAGCGCTTCTTCCTGGCGTTGATCTGCGCCCGGGCGGCGCCGGTGAGCGTCTCGTGCTCGTGGAGGATGATGGTGACCTCCTTGCTCCAGCCCTCGGTCACCAGGAAGATGTTCTTCTCCATGCAGGTCTTCAGGCGCTCGACGGGATCGGCGATGGTGAGCACCGGCAGCAGGACGCGCTCCTCGAAGACGTCCATGCCGTAGTTCATGATCTCCAGCAGCAGATCCTCCTTGCTGCGGATGTAGTAATAGAGACCGGCCTTGGTGAGCCCGCACGCGTCGGCGATGTCCTGGACGGACGCCGCCTCGTACCCCTTCTCGCAGATCAGCCGCGCCGCGGTCTCCAGCACCGCCCGGTGCCGCTCGCGGTGGACGTCCGATCCCAGCTCCGGCGCTCGCGCCAAGTTGGCCCTCCTGGGTTGCCGACCGCCCGGTAGAATTCTACCGAGTGGTCGGTAGTGTAGGTAGGCAGCTCGAAGCTGTCAAGGGGCATCCTGGGAGCGCCGGCATCCTGCCGGCACCATGGTAGGATTCAGGCTAGGAGGACTTGGACTGATACACAAGTACGAGGTCATCATCTTGCTGCGCCGTCTCGCAACCCTGGCGATTCTCTTCGCAATCGCGACTCCGCTCGCCGCCGCCCAATGGTCGCCGGTCGGTCCGGAAGGCGGCACCATCCGGGCGCTGGTGCACGACCCCCAGCGTCCGCAGGTCCTCTATGCCGGCGGCTCGACGGTCTTCCGCAGCGGCGATGGCGGCACCACCTGGTCTTACCGGGGACGCGGCCTCCCCTATGCCTATGCCCTGGCCATCTCGGGGGGAGTGCTCTACGCCGGTGCCCAGGGCGTGTGGCGGAGCGCCGACGAGGGGGTCACCTGGCAGCCGGCGGCGCCTCTGCCGACGCCTTCATGGGCGGCTGACGTCAGCGTCCTGGTCGCCGACCCGCGGCAGCCGGGACGGCTCTGGGCCGCCGGCACTTGGAGCCTCTGGCTCACCGTCGACGGCGGCGACCATTGGACGGAAAGGACCCGCGGCATCCCGCCCCTCGGCTACCTGTCAGTCGATGCCCTCGCCCTCGATCCCACCGACGGCCAGCTCTGGGTGTCCACCCGTTTCGGCGTCTTCACGGCCATGGGCGACGGCAAGCGCTGGACCAGCGCGAGCGAGGGCCTCAAGGGCGGCCGCGCCGCCGTGCTGGCCGTCGATCCGACCGCCGCGAAGGTGGTGCTCGCCGCCAACCTGGGAGGGGTGTTCAGACGAGAAGGCAATGGCCGTTGGACGCGCCAGCTTGGGCCGGCGGTCGAGCTCACCTTCGTGGGCGGTCGAGCCTTCACCGCCACCACCGCCGACGTGGGTTTGACGAGCCGCATCTTCTACAGCGACGATCACGGCAAGACCTGGGTGCCGGCGCAGCAGCAGCCGGATAGGTCCGTCCTCGCCCTCACCGGCTCGAGCGCCGGCGTCTTCGCGGGTACGCGCACCAGCGACGGCCGCGGCGGCGTCTACCGGAGCCTCGACGGCGGAGTGACCTGGACGCAGGCGCGCGCCGGCCTCACCAATCTGGGCACCGACGTCGTCGTCGCCGGTCCCCCGAGCTCGGGCGCGCTCTACGCCGCCGGCGACACCCAGCTCTCCCGCAGCCTCGACGGTGGAGCGCACTGGGAGCCGCTGGTGCGTCCCAACGCCGGCCCCAACCCCGACCTGATCCTGGCACTGCTCGTCGAGCCGGGGGACAGCGACACCCTCTACGTGGCGACGCCGTTCTACACCGGCGGTGTGTTTCGCAGCGAGGATGGTGGCGCCTCCTGGGTGCCGACGGAGACCATCCGTTCGCACGTGATCGCCCTGCGAGCCGACCCGCGCCATGCACGCGCGCTGTGGGCCGCTGGCTGGGAGACGCTTCATCACACCTCCAACGGCGGCGTCAGTTGGGACGCAGTGGCGCTGCCCAAGGAGACCTACCTCAACGTCTACGACTTCGCCGTCGACCCCGCTTCGCCCGCGATGCTCTGGCTGGCCGGGAGCGAATCGCGCCATGGCCTCCCGCGGCTCTACCGCAGCGCCGACGGCGGGCAGACCTGGGCGCGGCGCGACAGCGGGATCGGCGGCACCTCCGTGGTGTCTATCGACTTCGACCCGGCGGCACCGAACACGCTCTACGCGGCCACCGACGCCGGCCTCTACCGCAGCATCGACACGGGCGCGACCTGGACCCGGTTCGGCGGGGTCATAGGTCCGGTCCACCGCGTGCTCGCCGCACCCACCGTGCCGACCACGATCTGGACGGTGGTTGGCCTCAAGCGCGAGGTGCGCCGCAGCCGCGACGCCGGCGCCACCTGGGAGTGGGCGCGCCGCGGCCTCGACGGAGCGCTGGTGTTCACGCTCGAGGTCGATCCGCTCGATCCGCAACTGCTCTACGCCGGCACTGGCGCGCGCAGCGTGATGGTGTGGAGCGAGTAGCGGGCTCTATTCCGGCAGCGGCCGGAACGCCTCGAGGTCATCATGATGGTGACCTCCTTGCCGGCCTCTCTTTCGAGGGGATCTCGCCGCGGTTCAGGCGACCAGGGCAGTGCTCTCGCGGTCCACGGCTTGGAGTGCCCGCTGAATCGCCTCGACCTCGCCGGCCTCGAAGAACGGTTCACCACACTGGGTGCAGACCCAGGCGGGAATCGCCTCCCAGACGATGTGGTAGCCCTTGCGATCGATGCTGAACGGTGCCGTCGAGCGCACCATGCGGCCCTTGCAATGAAGACAGTCCATAGTCATAGCGGGTCTCAGACGTCTTCCGGCTCAGCTTCCAATTCGCGCAGGATCTCCGCGAGGAGGCTTTGGCGGATATGAAGGGTCGAACGGAAGGGTAGGCTCCGCAGCACGGACGAGATCTGCGCCCGGGAGCGGAGCCGGCGGCGTATGGATCGAAGTAGAATGCCGATCGTTCCGTGAGAACGGTAGCCCAAGGCTTTGGCAGCCAGACGCGCGGCTGCGTCGTCAGTGAGCAGGACTGAGACGGGCTGGTACGCTATGAGGGAGAGAGCCGCCTGCTCGCCTATGTCCAACGACAGAGTCCGGGCGAGGGTCTGAAGCCGGGAATCGGACGAGATCTCGACAGACACTTTCTGCAAGCGGACGGCGGACCCCAGAGCCCCGGGTCGATGCCGCTCCACCTCGTCCCACACCTGGGCTGGAACGAAGACCGCTTGGAAGTCCGATAGGAGCTCGAGATGACCGATCTCGTCGAGATGGATCAGAGGGCCGGCGTCACAGACAACCTCGAGTTGACCTAGTCCGTCCCACGGAGACCCCATTCCACGTCCTCACGAATGAGCCCCTGCATCAGGTCCTCGCGATGCGAGTCGAGGAACCGCCGCAGGGCGTCGAGAACCACTTCGTCCAGGCTGTGGAACCAGCCGGCGTCGACCAGCGACTGCATCTCCGCGAGAAGCCGGGGCGGCACTTCGGTCTGGAGGGTCGTGGGTTCCGGTTTCGTGATCATGGCTTATTCTCGGGGATGGCGAGGGAGTCGTCAAGGATTCCTTTCCCTGGAGACAAGGCGCGGGCGGGGTGCCTGCCATCTGCGCACGGGCGGCGCCGGTGAGAATGGCGTGGGCTCGATGATGTTCTTGCTCGCATCATGACTATCTATTAGACTATGATGGTCATGATGAAGGATGCGCAGATTCCAAGCCACCGAGCCAGACGGTGGGGAGTTGCCGAAGCGAAGAGCAAGCTGTCGGAGGTTCTGCGCGAAGCGGCCAAAGGGCCGGCGATCATTCACAGCCGCGGCAGAGACCTCGTCGTCGTGTTGGCGATTGAAGACTACGAACGTCTGATCTCCGAGCAGGCGTCCCCGGAGACTGGCGGCGCTTCCTTCCTGAAGCGGGTCGAAGCATTGAAGCAGCGCCATGGTGGCGGCGTGAGCGACTTCGAGCCCCCACGCCTCGACTTCGTGCCCATTGAGCCCTTCGCGCGAAAAAGAGCGGGGCGGCCGTGACGGGGTTCCTGCTCGACACAAACGTCATTTCGGAAACGACCCGGCCGAACCCGGAATCCAACGTCATCCGCTGGATAGCTGGTCTCCCTCCCGCGGGAGAAGGTAGCACGAGAGAAGGTGTCAGGCGCCTGGTGCATAGACTCGGGGCTAACAAGGGGGCCTGGCTCGTCCCGTTCACCGATGTACTGCAGAAACTCGGGAGTAAATGCGTTGCGGAAAGACAGACTGATAGTTCATCAGAGTCTCGCATAAGGGAAGCCTCCTCCGATGCCGCGACGCGGCAAGCCGCCGGACTCAGGCAAGCCGTTGGTCCTGATCGCCCGATCATCGGCCTTTCGCGTGAATCTGCACTTCCCAGGCTCAGTTACCGTTCGTCGACACCTTTCTGGGCAATGCGTTCAGGGCGCACGCTTGGCACCAGAAATCCAGATCTCTGCCGCCATACCCCTTGGCGATTTCCAGCAACCTGCCCCTCTCCGCCCGTGCCAGGTCTAGGGGGCTGAGCGCGGCTTTGGAGGCGGCGAGTCTCTCCACGTTTCGCGATCCCTTCACAACTCTCAGGGCTTCATGATCAAAGGTGATCAATACATCGCCATCGCTCCAAGAGAGATCGCTTTCAGAGCCTGCCGGTGTCGGCAAAGCCGTAGCGGCTGTTCTTCCGCCACTGCCCCAGACGACGAGGCTCTGCCGTCTCGTACTGAAGTCTTCGAAGATAACGGCAAGCCTACTGCTATCCGGGGACCAGTACCGGTCGCTCATCAACCTGACATGAACGCCCTCTTTCGGAAACACGCTTACGTGATCGACGTTGAGCGTGGGTCTGCGGCTGCTCTCCGGCGTGAAATGCGGACTGCCCGATGTATAGGCAAAGTGTTTCCCATCAGGTGAAAAGTTCGCCCCCGGCCCGTCATCGAATATTCCGCCTTCCTCCGTTCGCGTGCTGAGGTCTACGATCGCCGTTTCGGTAAGCGAAGGGTTAGCACTGCCGCTGAGCGCGATCCTGTCGCGGTCGAGCCATTCGAGGCTCTCGATGAACCGCATCCCTCCTGCCCAGTCCTCCGCGCGCCGGAACAAGACGCTGCTCAGAAGCTGTCCCTCTTCGTTGATAACCACCAGGTTGCCAAGAGCTCGCCCGCCGTCAACACGCTCGATAAACGCTATTCTCGAGCCATCCTTGGACCATGCGGGAAGGAACTTCACGACGCCGTCGCTTGTGATCTGCCTGGCCTGCCCGCCTGAATCCGATCCAATAAAAAGCTCGTTGTCCTTGACGTATAAGATCTTGACAAGCTCGCTTTCCGCAATCACCTTCAGCGGCAGCATAGCAGCCACAAGGAGAGCGGCCCCGATTGACACCGGCAAAATGACTCTCATTCTTTCCTCCTGCTAGAGATTGCTCCCGGGGCACTTGGTGTTCCCCGGGTTGCAAGCCGCTACCGAAATGATGTTGTTGAAGTTCTTGCACACGGCGCTCCCGGCTCCCTTGAACAGGTCGATGCGGTAGCCGGTGATGTCGTTGGGGCCGCCTGTGTCGTTGGCGATGAGCCCGCTTCCCACCCTGTCGATGTCGACCAGAACGTTCTTGGGAATGATCAGACGATCCCTGGCCACGGTCTTTCCTGCGATCACGGGAGTGAGGTCGGCACCGAGTATCTCATTTACCACAAAGATCTTGCCGAGATCCCGCCGGTACTGTATTTTGCGGTTGTTCCTTGTAAGGCCTGACCCCTGGAGCCTGACCTGGGCAATGAATGAGTTACAATAGGTGCCCGCAAGTCCGTTCGGATTCGTCACTGCACCCGAGTACCTAGTTCCCCTAATGGTCACGGGCTTGCACGCATCCGGAGGAGTGCCCCATTCTGCTTCCAGCGCGTTGTAGTAGCAAGACAGCCCAAACGCCGGCACGGAGAAGCTCTTGTCGATCTTCCCGTCGCGAGTCGTGTAGGTGCTCGTAATTCTTACGAGACCGCCGGGCGCAGGCGCTCCGTTCGCATTCGGATTGGCTGGATTCGTCAGGTTCGCCGTGTTGGGGTTGTCCGTTGCCGCTACGCCAGTCGCACGCTTGACTCCGGCAATATTCGTCCCGCGCAATTTCGTCGAGCTGTGAGTGAAGCTCCCTCCGACGGGCGCTCCTCGGGCGCTGAACGTCATCAAGTTTTGCCGCGTTAGAGAGAGCTGGAGCAGAGATCTGGTCCACACCTCGGTTCCCGAGGTGCCGTCGTCGTTGCGGTAGGGTCCCTGCGCTGTATTGCAGTCAGCCGTCGTAAAGGCCATATCCACAGTTGACGATTGACAGTCACCGGGCGCGCCAGTCCAAGTCAGCCTCACCCTGAAGCTATTGGTCCCTTGCAGGGTGATGGCGAGCTTGTGGGGACTTGGGCAATAGGACGCGTCGAACGTACCGGAAAGGTCAGGCTTCACTGTCACCTTGGCGCCAGCCAAGCTGGTCCAGTTGCCGGGCACGGTGCAAGACTTCTGGGTTTGCGCCATCAACTGGGGTTGAATCATTGGTCCCGAAAGGGTCGGTCCGTTACTTCCACCGCTACAGGATTTCCCCGGCGCAATGATGCAGGGTTGGGCGAAGATTTCGCCACAGCAGACGCTGGCGCCAAGGAGGGTGAGGCCCAAACACAGATTGCGCTTCATGGTTATTCCCTCTTTTTCCCTCTTCTGTATGTAGACACTTGAATCTCGTTCAATTTCTTTCACCGTCCGATCGTGCCAGATACGGCTCGTCACGTACGGTTTGACCACTCGCCACCAACTGAGACCCTGTTCTGGGCCATATGTTTAGTTTAGAGAGAGACCTATAGAATTTATTCTATGCAACACGAAAAGAATACAGGATCTTCGATCTCAAGTCAACGGGTCGGCGACCGTAAGGGACCTAGTCGGGTAGGCGAGGGAGAGCAGCCAGGAGAGGTGCCACCTTGTCCATCGGCAAGCTGCCCACAACCCGGTGGATTTCGGTATGGATGACCGTGGCGAGGTTGTCGGTCATCACGACGGAGTCGGTGAGCAGCCCGGACTGCCGTCCTTCGGCGGCTGCGCGGAGAATCTCGACGCGGCTCGCATGGCCGGCCCGCGAGAGATTGCTGCGCGGGAAAAGGTGCTTGGCGTTTTTGCCTCTGGCTGCGGAGACGGTGCCGGGCACTTCGTGGGGGCACTTCGTGGGAAACGCCTCATGTGAGAGGGTAGCGGAGCGCGATCAGCCAACCCCACGACGCCTTTCTACCCTTCGGTGAGCCGAGAACCGAATATTGACGCGCCAAACGAGGCTTCATCGGGCCGCGAAAGGCCTTCGGCCGCCCTGCCGCGAGTCGTCTGGACAGACCTCCTCCTGCTGTTCCCTTTGAATTTAGTTAGATTTCAGCTGTGGGTTGGGACTTGCTATCGCAAACGTCACCCCGCCACGAATGGCAACGCCGGCGGAAAGCTCCCGCGTGGAAAAGGCGCTGCACGATCCCCGGCTCGTAGCTTCTCGGACGCATCGCGGAAGGCCGCGACGAACCAGGCATAGGCCTCGTAGAGCGTCTGCCACATTGCCTTGGTCGCCACATGGAAGAGGGGAGCCGGTGATCGGTCGAGGTATGTGGGACGATGAAGAGGGTCCTGCGCCAGAATCGCTTGGACGCCGAGGACCGGCTGTCCCGTGCGCTTCCTTTCTGCAGCCGCTCGTTCCTCGATGCCTTGGACCAAGCTTTCAACGCGCTGCTTATAGGTTTTCTCGGAGAGATGCCGCCAACAGGGAAGAGGCGAGAGCTCGACGGTCACTTCCTCGGCGTAGCGGAGGCGGTCGAAGTCCTCTCCCCGCCGGCGCGCCGCATACTCCTGGCTGCGGTTGAACCAGTAGCCGGTGAGGGGCTCGCCGTCGAGGATGGCTCGAATCGCGTGGACTCCCGGCCAGTCCCGGACCCGCTCGACAAGATTCTCTTTGCAACTTTGGGAGAGTCCGTACTCCAGCCGCTCGACCTGAGCTTTTTCTTCTGGGCTGACGATGATCGCCTGATAGCGGCGGGAGAAGACCGGTCCCTCCCAACCGGTCAGACGGTTGACCTCTCGCGCCAGGTTCGAGCACAGGTACTGCATGAAGTCGGCGAGTTGCTGAGCGTCATCGACGTCCACCAAGAGGTGAAAGTGGGATGACAGCACCGCGAGGAAGACGATGCGGACAGGGTGAAGCTGCTGCGCCCGTCCAAAGACCCCGAGCACGACTTCGTTGAGCTCGAGACCCGGCCGGAACAGGCGGCGGCCCTGGACGGTCCGGCAGGTGACGTCCACCAAAGCTCCCTCTTCGGGCACCCAGCGTAGTCTTCTCCCCACGGACATATAAGACGGAAAATCGCGGGGAATCTTGCAAACCCGCGCCAGGCTTGAGTTTGGAGAGAGGGACGAAGCTCATTTCGAGTGTTCTAGAACCGTCTTATGTTGCCGCTCCTGCTCCAGCAGCGAGTCTGCGGAGTCTCCGAGGTGCAGGGCGTCCGGAAAGTTTTTGATCGGGAGGTTGGCCATAGAACGATAGTGGCAGGCTTCCGGCACGCTGTCGAGGCTGCTGAGCAGATCTGCCTCCAACGGCGTACGGGCTGTGTTCCCAGGCTGCGGTATGAACCCGTAGCAGAGAGGAGACAGCGATCCCTTCGGTGCCACTCCGCGGCTTCGGAGCGCCGCCGAAGCCCCGGCGTTGCCCCCAACCCTTTGGTGAGCCACCGAAGCTTCGGTACGCCACCGAAGCTCACGACGTCGCTCCGATCCTTCGGTGGGCCACCGAAGCATACGATGGAAATCCGATCCTTCGGTGCGGCTCCGAAGCTTACGACGCGCCACCGATGCTTCGGTGCGGCTCCGATGCATACGACGGAAATCCGATCCTTCGGTACGCCACCGAAGCTTACGATGCCGCTCCGATCCTTCGGTGGGCCACCGAAGCATACGATGGAAATCCGATCCTTCGGTGTGGCTCCGAAGCTTACGACGCGCCACCGATGCTTCGGTGGGCCACCGATGCTTCGGAGCGCCACCGATGCTTCGGAGCGCCACCGAAGCTTACGATGGAAATCCGAAGCTTCGGAGCGGCTCCGATGCTTACAATGGAAATCCGATCCTTCGGTGGGATTTCTGCAAGTGCAAGCACGTGCTAGCATGGCGGAGGCGGTCGAAGACCTCTCCCCTGCGGCGCGCTGCATACTCCTGGCTGCGGTTGAGCCAGTAGCCGGTCAAGGGCTCGCCGTCGAGGAGGGCTCGAAGTCGTTGCCTGGCTGCGATATCGTGATATCATCGGCTGTCATGAGTCAGCTCCTTGTCCGCCACCTCGACGATGACGTGAAGGCCAAGCTTCAGCGTCGCGCACGCCGTCATGGCCGTAGTACAGAAGAGGAAGTCCGCGAGATTCTCCGTAATGCGGTAAGGGAGGAGGACGGTGTTCGGTCACCTCTCGGCTCCCGGCTCGCCGCTCGTTTCGCCGATGCGGGCCTCGAGGAGGACATCCCCGAGCTGCGCGGTCAGCCCGTCCGCCCGGCCGATTTCGAATCGTGATCCTGCTGGACACCAACGTGGTCTCGGCCCTCATGCGGCGCGACCATGATCCCGTCGTCGTGGCGTGGCTTGATCGGCAGCCGGCGGAGTCCATATGGACAACCTCGATCACCGTCTTCGAGGTCCGTTTAGGACTCGAGCTCCTCGTGACCGGGCGACGGCGGCGGTTTCTGGAAGAGGCCTTCGCCAAGGCGCTCGAGGAGGACTTCGAGGGCCGCGTCCTGCCCTTCGATCAGGCCGCCGCCGATGCCGCGGGGCGCATTGCCGCGGAGCGGAGTCGTGTTGGCCGCACTGTTGAGATCCGAGACGTTCAGATCGCTGGTATAGCGGCGGCCCGAAAGGCGACCCTTGCCACCCGCAATCTCCGCCACTTCGAGGGGCTCGGTCTGTCGCTCGTTGATCCCTGGTCGGTGTAATTGCCCCGTCGGCCGAGGGGAGTTCGCAGAAGATACTCCACGGCCGCGGAAGCGTCGATCACAAAGCGGATCACGCGAGATCTCTCTCGCGCTGCTCATTGAAGGGAAAGCCAGGGCCGGCTGACTGATTTGCCAGCATGCGCTAGCATTGCGTCCGGGATCGGTTTCCGGGAGGTAGCCCATGGTTAGCTTGAGCATCCGCAACGCGGGTTCGAGAGGGGTCACTGATTCGGCTGCGGTATCCTTGCCTACATGCGCGTTGGGGTCCTCTCCGATACCCATGGACTCTTGAGACCGCGGACCCTGGAGCTCCTCACTGGATGTGATCGGATTCTCCATGCCGGCGATGTGGGAGGGGTGGAGATTCTTTACCGGCTCCGAGAGATCGCGCCGGTCGATGCTGTGCGCGGGAACACTGACTCGGGGCTGGAGGCAGAGAGGCTGCCACTCACCCTGGACGGAGAACTTGCTGGCCTTCCTTTTCGGATGGTTCACAGCCGAGAGGATGTGGATCCCGCTTGGCTGAAGAGTTCTTGTCTCGTCGTCTTCGGACACAGCCATCGGCCGGAGCTTGAGTGGCGCGGTGGCTGTCTTCTCCTGAATCCCGGTTCATGCGGACCGCGGCGCTTTTCCCTTCCTCTCACGCTCGCCGTGCTCACCATTTCGGACGGACGGCTTGTGCCCGAGATTCTCTCGGTGGAATAGTGGGCGTGGCATGCTCGCGGCAAGGTCGAGCGGCTCGTCTCGGAGCAAGCTTGAATTGCCTTGCCGCGGGCTCAGCCGAAGCTCTTGCAGAGGTCGAGCGTGACTTCCACGCGCTGCCGGAGACGGTGCCAGGCACTTCGTGGAAAACGAGCGGATCAGGCCGCGTAGGACTTCTTCGTGCGTGGCTCACCGGCCCGAGAGAGGCGGTCCCGGAGTGACCA
>Ga0134122_10003715_pt1 | contig 11341 bp, 14 predicted proteins | sample KB302_FD_96461 | JGI IMG/M metagenome (GOLD analysis project Ga0134122, IMG submission 96461) | Terrestrial soil microbial communities without Nitrogen fertilizer from Kellogg Biological Station, Michigan, USA - KB3-0-2 | ecosystem: Environmental > Terrestrial > Soil > Unclassified ...
AGGCCGGCCGACCTGAAGAAATTCCCCAAGAAGAAACTCTCCAGCGTGAAGCTGCTTTCTCCGGTCAAGGCGCCGGGCAAGATTATCGCCGCCCCGGTGAACTACAAGGCGCATATCGAGGAGATGAAAAAGGCCAATATTTCACCGGGCTTCAACATCTGGGACATCGAGAAGGCCGGCCTGTTCCTCAAGGCGACCTCGTCGCTGGTCGGGCCGTCGCAGGGCATCGAGCAGCGCTTCCTCGACCGGCGCACCGACCACGAGATCGAGCTGGTGTTCGTGATGGGCAAGACCGCGTCGAAAGTCAGCCGCGAAAAGGCGCTCTCCTACGTGGCGGGTTACTGCCTCGGCCTCGACGTCACGGTGCGCGGCAGCGAGGACCGCAGCTTCCGCAAATCGATGGACAGCTATACCGTGCTCGGCCCGTGGCTCACCACCGCGGACGAGATCCGCGACCCGCAGAACGTGCAGATCACGCTGCGCCAGAACGGCGAAGTGCGCCAGGACACCAGCACCTCCGACATGCTGTGGGACGTGGCGCGCCTGATCGAGTTCGCCACCACCTTCTACACCCTGCATCCGGGCGACGTGTTCTTCACCGGCACGCCGCAGGGCGTGAGTCCCATCCGCCCGGGGGATAAACTGATCGCTTCCAGCCCCGAACTCGGTTCAATGGAAGTTCTGGTCCGCGCCCATGGCTAAGATCATCGGTGGAATCGGCACGTCCCACGTGCCCACGATCGCCATGGCGTTCGACAAGGGCAAGCAGCAGGACCCGGACTGGAAGCCGCTGTTCCAGGGCTACGAGCCGGTGGCGAAGTGGCTGGCGGAGAAGAAGCCCGACGTGCTGTTCTTCTGCTTCAACGACCACGCCACCACCTTCTTCTTCGACCACTACCCGACCTTCGCGCTCGGCGTGAGCGACGAGTATCGAATCGCCGATGAGGGCCTGGGTACGCGGCCGATTCCCCGCCTCAAGGGCCACGCCAGGCTGTCGCGCCACATCGCCAGCTCGCTGGTGAACGACGAGTTCGACCTCACCATCTTCCAGGACCTGCCGCTCGACCACGGCCTGCACTCGCCGCTCACCATGATGTGGCCGAAGTCGCCGGACTGGCCCGGCGCGGTGATCCCGCTGGTGGTCAATGTGCTGCAACACCCTTTGCCAAGGCCCAAGAGGTGTTTCAACCTGGGAAAAGCCATTCGACGCGCGATCGAGTCCTATCCCGAGGACCTGAAGGTGGCGATGGTCGGCACCGGCGGCCTGTCGCACCAGATGATCGGCGAGCGCGCCGGCTTCAACGACGAAGCCTGGGACCGCGAGTTCCTCGACCTGATCGGGCGCGACCCCGAGCGCCTGGCGAACATGACGATCGAGGACTTCATGCAGCGCGGCGGCAACGAGGGCGCCGAGGTGATCATGTGGCTCATCATGCGCGGCGCGCTCGACGCGCGCGTGAAGACCGTGCACCAGAACTACTACCTGCCCATGACCACGGCCATGGCGGTCGCATTGTTTGAGTAAGTACGTCTTCGACCTGGAGCGCAGCGCGCGGGGCCTGCAGCTCAATCGCTTCCTGCATGCGCTCGCCGCGAAAGAGAACCGAACGCTGTTCCTCTCGGATCCCGAGGCGTCGATGCAGGGCCTGAGCGAGAAAGAGAAGGACATGGTGCGCCGCCTCGACTGGAAGGCGATGCAGGATTACGGCGCGAGCTTCTTCTGCCTCGAGAAGCTGGCGCGCACCCGGGGCGTGTCCAACCCGGAAATGGTGGCGCACTTCCGCGGCGAGTCGCTCGAGCAGTTCCTCAAGACGCGGCGCGTGCCGGGCGCGCGATGAAGCTGAAGACGCTGATCGGCGACTACCCGGTCACCAGGCAGTTCCGCGCGCACACCGAGCGCTTCGAGCTCGGCGAGTACCAGGGCAGCGTGGCGACCGCGTTCAAGCGCGTAGTGCGCAACCTCGAGTTCGACGTCGCCGAGATGGCGATCATGACGTTCCTCGTCGCCAAGGCTTTCCACAAGCCGTATCGCCTGCTTCCGTTCGTGGTCATGGCTCGATACCAGCATCCCTACCTGGTTTTCAATTCCGAAAAAACGCCCGGGTTGACCCCGCAGGGTCTTGCCGGAAAAAAAGTCGGAGTGCGCTCCTACTCGGTGACCACCGGCGCCTGGATCCGCGGCATCCTGGCCGAGGACTACGGCGTCGACCTCTCGCGCATCCAATGGGTGACGTTCGAAGAGGCGCACGTCGCCGAGTTCAAGGATCCGCCCAACGTGCAGCGCGCTGCCGGCGGCAAGGACATCAACGCGATGCTGCTCGCGGGCGAGGTCGATGCCGCGATCCTCGGCGCGATTCCGACCGATCCCAAGCTGCAGCCGGTGATCCGCGACCCCGAAGCGGCTGGAAAGAAGTGGGGCGAGAAGCACGGCGCGATCCAGCTCAACCACCTGGTCGGCGTAAAGAACACGGTGTCGAAGGCGGCGGCCGACGAGATCTACGGCTTGCTGCTGGACAGCAAAAAGGCGGCGGGCAACCCGCCGATGCTGCCGCACGGCCTGGAGGCGAACCGGCGCAACCTCGAGGTCGCCATCGAGTGCGCGTACAAACAGCGGATGATCGCGCGGCGCTTCAGCGTCGAGGAACTGTTCGAATAGGTGTCAACTTGCGCGGCGTAGAATCGTTTCCATGGCGATGCAAGAGCTGATCGAAGCGCCGCTCAGCGCCTACGAGCTGGCCGTGCGTTACCGCGCCCTGTGCGCGGACCCGTGCTACGCCAATATCCCCGGGAAAATAGAGCTCGACGCCTGGGGCCGCATGGTGATGAGCCCCGCGAGCAATTACCACAGCGCCCTGCAAGCCCTGTTGGTGGGCAAGCTCGCCGTGCTGCGTGGTCGGGCGTTCGTGGAAGTATCCGTAGTTACGACCCCCTACACGCGTGCGCCCGAACTGTGCATCGAGGTCGTTTCGCCGTCCAACTCGCGTAAGGAGCTGCGCGAGAAGGTGGCGGCCTACGTCGAGGCGGGGACCGTGGAGGTCTGGATCGTGTTCCCGCAATCCAAGCGCATCGAGTTCCACGGCCCGGAAGGTCTGCTGCCGCGTTCGCAGTACGCAATCGACTTGGCGGACATCTTCGGCTAGCTTTGCTTCGAGGAGGAGACCGACAATGAGAAAAATGCTGGCGGCGCTGCTAGCCGCACCGCTTGTTGCCTTTGCGCAGTCCTACCCGGCGAAACCGGTTCGCATCATCGTGCCGTTCGCCCCGGGCGGCGGCTCGGACCTCGCCGGCCGGCTGGTCGCGGCGAAGCTCTCCGAGCGCATGGGCGGGCAGTTCATCGTCGACAACCGCCCGGGCGCCGGCAGCAACCTCGGCGCCGAGATCGCGGTGAAGTCGCCCGCGGACGGCTACACGCTGCTGCTCATCTCGGCGAGCTACACCGTCAACCCGAGCGTGTACAAGCTGAGCTTCGATCCGATCAACGACATCACGCCGATCATCCAGGTCTCCGGCGGGCCCTACGTCGTCGCGGTGCATCCGTCGGTGCCAGCCAATACGCTCAAGGAGTTCGTCGAGCTGGTGAAGAAGCAGCCCGACAAGTACGCGTACGGCTCGTCCGGCAACGGCAGCATCATGCACGTCGCCAGCGAGTATTTCCTCGATGCCGCGAAGATCAAGGTGCTGCATATTCCGTACAAGGGCACCGGCCCGGCGGTGCAGGACACCATCGGCGGCCAGGTGCAGCTCGTGTTCGGCGCAGTGCCGGTCACGTTGCCGCACGTCAAGGCCGGGCGCCTGCGCGCGCTCGCCGTCACCACGCAGAAGCGCATCGCGGCGGCGCCGGACCTGCCGACGGTGGAAGAGGTCGGCTACCCGGGCTACGAGGTGACCAACTGGCACGGCCTGGTCGGACCGAAGGGCCTGCCGCGCGATATCGTCGAGCGCCTGAACAGGGAGATCGGCGAAGTGGTGATAGGCGACGAGATGAAGAAGAACCTGGTCGCCGAAGGTCTCGAGCCCGCCGGCGGCTCGCCGGAACGCTTCGGAGCGATTCTCAAGAACGAAATGGCGCGCTGGGCGAAGGTGGTCCAGCAGGCCGGAATCAAGGTGGACTGACCATGCTGAAGAAACTGATGGTGCTGGCGCTATGGCTGCCCGCCTGGGCGCTCGCGCAAAGCTATCCGACCAAGCCGGTGCGCATCGTGCTGCCGTTCGGTCCTGGCGGCGTCGCCGACATCACCACGCGCACCATCGCGCCGAAGCTGAGCGACGGCCTCGGCCAGCAGGTGGTGGTGGAGAACATGCCCGGCGCCGGCGGCATCCGCGCCGCCGACGCGGTGGCCAAGGCCGAGCCCGACGGCCACACGCTGCTGCTGCTCACCAACGGCAACGCGGTGAGCCAGGCGCTGTTCAAGTCGCTGCCCTACGACCCGCTCAACGACTTCGCCATGATCTCCACCGTGGGCTACTTCAGCATGGTGATCGTCGCCGGCGCGAACTCGAAGTACAAGACGCTGCAGGACGTGATCGCGGCGGCGAAGCAGAACCCCGGCAAGCTGAACATCGGCACCATCAGCCCCGGCGGTACCCAGCACCTGGCGGGCGAGCTGTTCCGCTCGAGCGCCGGGATGGATGCGCTGGTGGTGCCGCACAAGACGACCGGCGAGGTCGTGATCGGCGTGCGCAACGGCAACCTCGACGTCGGCGTCGATTTCATCGCGCCGCTGATCTCCGGCATCAAGGCCGGCGACCTGCGCGCGCTCGCCGTCACCGCGGGCAAGCGCCAGCCGCAGCTGCCGGACGTGCCGACTGCGCAGGAGGCCGGCGTAAAAGGCTACGACGTCGCCTCGTGGAATGCGCTGGCGGCGCCGGCGAAGACCCCGCGCGCGGCGATCGACCGCGTGCACCGCGAGCTTGCCAAGGCGCTGGCCGACCCGGAGGTGCAGAAGCGCTTCGCCGACCTCGGCGTCGACGGCCGTACCAGCACGCCCGAGCAGCTGCGCGAGTTCTTCGTCAGTGAGTCGAAGCGCTGGAGCCGGGTCGTGGAGTCGGCAAAAATTCCAAAGCAGTAAACGCCGGCTCGCAGTCCCAGGGCACCTGGGCGCCGGCGGCGAACGCGATCTCCCAGGGGTGACCGAGCACCGGCTGGTACGCCGGACGCTCGGCGCGCGCGCCGGCGTCCCATTCGGCCATCTGCCGCGCCTCGGCGGCGTCGAGGCGGAAGCTGAAGCCGTAGCCCACGTTGCCATCCTGGGTCACCACGCGCGCGACCAGCGCCTCCTGCCCGCTCTCGAGGCGCATCGAATGCACGTGCACGTAGCTCAGATTAATGGGCTCAACCCGCTGCGCGTGACGCGGCCGTGCAGCTCGCGGCCGAGCGCCTGCTCGCAGAATTCCGCGGCCTCGAGCAGGCGACCGGTATCGATGCCGGTGTCGATGCCCATCGACTCGAACAGGCTCACCAGGTCCTCGGTGCAGACGTTGCCGGTGAAGCCGCCGCCGTACTTCACCTTTGCCGGATGCCCGCCGACGCCGCCGAACGACGAATCGAAGTGGCGCACGCCCGCTTCGTACGCCGCGACGTAATTCACCAGTCCGGTGCCGCGCGTATCGTGGAAGTGGGCGATCGGAACGACGGGTTCCGGGATTTCGTCAAAGAGTTGTTTTACGGAGCGTGGAGTCGCTACCCCCGTCGTATCACCCAGAGCCACGTGCGTCACTCCCAGCCCGGCGAATTTCCGTACGTCCGCGATGACCGACCCGGGATCGACCTTGCCCTCGAACGGGCAGCCGAAGGCGACCGAAACCGTGCCGACCATGCGGAAGCGGCCGCTCGCGGCCTTCACCATCTCGGCAATGTTCTGCCACTGCTCGGCGCGCGTGCGGTTCAGGTTCTTCTGCGTGTGCGCCTCGGTGGCCGACACCAGCAGGCTGATCTCGTTCGCGCCATGGCCCGCGTCGAGGTCGGCGAGCGCGCGCTCCACCGCCCTGACGTTGGCGCACGTGGCTTTGTAATAGACCCGGGGAGTTCTCCGCAGCGTCCGGAGGAGTTCGCTCGCGTCAGCGAACTGGGGCACCACCTTCGGGTTCGAATACGAAGTGGCCTCGACGCGCGGGAAGCCCAAAGCGGCGAAACGCTCGACCAGCGCGCGCTTGGTCGCGGTGGGCACGAACGCCGGCTCGTGCTGCAGGCCGTCGCGCGCGAAGCACTCGCAGAGGGTCACCTCGGACATCGTTGACATCATCAACTATCCTGGTTTACCGTGTCAACGACCATGGCGACGCGCATCGAGCCCCGGGACCCGTTGACGCAGGCGCAGGGGGTCGAGCCGGGCTACGCGCAGACCGCGCGCCGCTGGCCGTCGCAGCCGCTGGTGCGCCGGCCGCACGGCGCGGGCGAGCTGTCGGGTCCGCGCGACCTCGCGCACAAGCTGCCGCCGGTGAAGGGAGACCTCGCCGGGTACGGCGCGAAGCGCGCGCTCGGCCAGCTCGCGCGCCTGCGCATCCGCGTGCTCGACGAGGACGGCGCGCCGCTGCCGGGCACGGTGGTCGAGGTCTGGCACTGCAACTCGGCCGGCAAGTACATCCATCCGAACGACACGCACGACGCGCCGGTCGACCCCAATTTCTATGGCGCCGCGCGCCTGCTCACCGGCGACACGGGCCTGATCGAGCTGCGCACCATCAAGCCCGGCGCCTATCCGGTACCCGATACCGGCGGCTGGTGGCGGCCGCCGCACGTGCACCTCTCGGTGTGGGGCCGCGTGTGGCTGTCGCGCCTCGTCACGCAGATGTTCTTCCCCGGCGAGCCGCTCAACGAAGCCGACGCGATCCTCAACGCGATCCGCGACCCGGGCGCGCGCGAGCGCTGCATCGCGCGCCTGGTGCCGTCGCGCAGTTCCGCCCACCAGAATGAAATGATCTTCGAGCACCAGCTGGTGGTGCGCGGGCGCAAGGGCACGGCGGTGATGCCGTGAGCCGCCTGGTTCCCACCGCCGAGATGACGCTCGGGCCGTTCTTTCCCCGGGAATTCGCCCAGCAGGCGAGCGACCTGGCCGGAGATTTTTCCGCGGCGATCGAGATCACCGGGGTGGTGACCGAGCTCGACGGCAAGCCGCTCGACAACGTGATCCTCGAGATCTGGCAGGCCGACGCCGCCGGGCGCTTCGACAATCCGGGATTTTCCGGCTGGGGACGCGCGGCCACCGACGCGCGCGGCGTCTACCGCTTCCGCACCATCCGTCCCGGCGCCGCGCCGGGCCGCGCGCCACACGTGAACTTCCTGATCCTGTACTCGGGGCTGATGCGCCAGCTGCAGACCGTGATGTTCTTCAGCGCTGCGCCCGATCCGGTGCTGAACGTGGTGAAGGCGAAAGAAAGACTGATCGCCAGGCAATCCGGCAACACCTATACGTTCGACATCCGCCTGCGCGGCGGCGAAGAAACCCCGTTCTTCGATGACTGAGATCAAGGACCTGATCTCCTACCAGCTGCACACGGTTGCCAACCTGCTGTCGCGCGGCGCCGAGCTGCGCTACCGGCGCGAGTTCGGCGTCAGCCTGTGGGAGTGGCGCACCATCGCGCTGCTCGGCGCGAGCGACGATCCGCAGTCGCTCGGCCACCTCGCGCGCGCGGCGGGCATCGACAAGAGCCAGATGAGCCGCGTGGTGTCCGGCCTCGCGAAGCGCAAGCTGGTGATGCGAGACGCGAACGACGCCGACGGCCGCGGCGTACACCTGCGGCTGAGCAAGACCGGGCGCAGGCTCTATGGCGGCCTGATCGGCGCCGCCGCCGAGCGCGACGCGGCTTTTCGCCGTTGCCTGACCTCGAGCGAGAAGCTGGTGTTCGAGAGGGCGCTGTCCAAGCTCGCCGGCCAGGCGCGCGAGTTTATCCAGCAGGAGAAGAAGTGAAGACGCGGATCACCGAGCTGCTCGGCATCGAGCATCCGATCTTCCAGGCGGCGATGAGCTGGGCCTCGTCCAATGCGCCGCTGGTGATCGCGGTGTCGAATGCCGGCGGCATGGGCGTGCTCGGCGCCGGGCCGATGCGGCCGGAGGACTTCTCCCGCACGCTGGACGAAATCAAGGCGGGTACCAGGAAGCCATTCGGCGTGAACATTCCCCTGAACGGCGCGCGTGCCGCCGAGCTCCTGGAAATAGCCTTTCAGAAAAAAATACCTGTCATGGTTGCCTCGCAAGGCGGGCCGCGCGAGCAGATGCCGCGCTTCCACGCCATCGGCACCAGGTGGCTCCATGTCGTGGCCTCGGTCGAGCATGCGAAGAAGGCAGAGGCCGCCGGCGTCGATGCGCTGGTGGTGGACGGCGCGGAGGCGGGCGGGCATCCGCCGCCCAACCAGGTCGGCACCATCGTGCTGGTGCGCCGCGTGGTGCGCGCGACGAAGCTGCCGGTGGTGGCGAGCGGCGGCGTCGCCGACGGCGCCGGGATCGCTGCGCTGCTGGCGCTCGGCGCCGAAGCGGTGCAGCTCGGCACGCGTTTCATCGCCACGCCCGAGGCCAGCGTGCACGAGAACTACAAGCGCGCGGTGCTCGCTGCGGACGTCCACGACACCTGCCTGGTCGGGCCGGCGGCGCTGCCGATCCGGCAACTGAAGAACGCGTTCACGCAGAAGTTCCAGGCCGCGCCGGCGCAGGAGCGCGAGGCGCTGTTCAGGGAGTCGTCGCTGAAGAAGGCCGCGCTGGAAGGCGACGTCGAGTGGGGCAAGGTCGAGGCCGGGCAGAGCGCCGGGCTGGTCGACGACATCCGGCCCGCGGCGGAAATCATGAAGCGCCTGGTGCAGGAGCTCGAGCAGGCGCGCAAAAGGCTTGCTTCCCTATGACCCTGCTGACCGAAAATCGCGGCGCCGTGCGGATCCTGACCATGAACCGCCCGGAGAAGCGCAACGCGCTCAATTCCGAGCTCACCCAGGGATTGCTCGACGCTTTGCGGGCGGCCGACGCCGACGAATCGGTCGGCGCGATCGTGCTGACCGGCGCGGGGCAGGGCTTCTGCGCCGGCGCCGACCTGACCGAGTTCAAGGACCTGGCGGCGGGCGTGGCGGCGGAGAAGCGCGCCGACCTCACCATGAAGCTTCACCTGATTTTCTCTCAAATGAAAATTCCCGTTGTCAGCGCGATCAACGGTCACGCCATGGGCGGCGGCGCCGGCCTTGCCATCGCCGCGGACCTGGCGGTGATGGCCGAGGGCGCGAAGCTCGGCTATCCCGAGGCGAAGCACGGCATCGTCGCCGCGATCGTGATGGCGAACCTGGTGCGCCAGGTGGGGCGCAAGGCGGCGTTCGAGCTGGTGGCGCTCGCCGAGCCGGTGGATGCGCAGCGCGCCTTGCAGCTGGGGATGGTGAACAGGGTTTGCCCTCTGGGCGAAGTTCTTCCAGCCGCTGTCGCCCTGGCCGAGAAGCTCGCGGGGGTGAAGCGCGTCGCCATGGCGGAAACCAAGCGCCTGTTCCACGAGGTCGCCGATATGGCGCTCGCGCCGGCGCTCGAGCGCGGAAGGGACACCAACCTGCGCATGAGGAGTTTTTCCAAAAAGTGAAACCGCTGGACCAGCTGGTCATCCTCGACCTGTCGCGCGTGCTGGCGTGCCCGTTCGCCTCGATGATCCTCGCCGAGCTCGGCGCGCGCGTGATCAAGGTCGAGCAGCCGGGCAGCGGCGACGAGACGCGCAGCTTCGAGCCGCAGCTCGAGAAGGACAGCGCGTACTACTTCGCCTGCAACCGCTCGAAGGAATCGATCACCGTCAATCTGCGCTCCGACGAGGGGAAGAACCTGATCCGCAGCCTCGCGGAAAAGGCCGACGTGGTGCTGGAGAATTTTCCGGTCGGCACGCTGGGACGCTATGGGTTGGACTATTCGATCCTGTCGTCGCTGAATCCACGGCTGATCTATGTGTCCTGCACCGGCTTCGGCCAGAACGGGCCGTACGCGGAGAAGAAGGGCTACGACACCGTGTTCCAGGCGATGGGCGGCATCATGAGCCTGACCGGAGAGAAGGGTGGACCCCCGGTCAAGCCGGGGCTCCCGGTCGCGGACCTCACCTCCGGCCTGTGGATCGCGATCGCCATCCTCGCCGCGCTGGCCGGCCGCGCGCGCACCGGCAAGGGAAGCTACGTCGATTTCTCCATGCTCGACGGGCAGGTCTCGCTCCTGACGCTCGCCGCGGCACGCTATTTCGCCCTGGGCGAGGTTCCGCCGCGCCTCGGCACCGAGCATCCCGGGCGTGTGCCGTCCGCCACGTTCCGCTGCCAGGACGGCAAGTACGCGCACATCACCGCGAGCGACCAGCATTGGGCGCCGATGTGCAAGGCGCTGGGCATCGAGGTGTGGGGCAAGGACTTTCCCGAGAATTCGACCCGCGTGGATAGGCGCGACGAGGTCATGCGGCAGCTCACTTCAGTAATTGAAAAGCTGAGCCGAGCTGAACTCATTGGGCGGCTGGACGCGGTCGATGTCCCGATCGGCCCGGTCAACGACGTCGCCGAGATCCTCAACGATCCGCACGTGCGCGCGCGCAAGCTGATCGGCAGCTTCGACTACGCCGGCGTGGGCGAATTCAAGGCGCTCGCGATTCCCTACAAATTCCTCGGCTGGGACAACCCGGAGATCGGCCGCCCGCCGGCGCTCGGCGAGCATACCGAAAGCGTTCTCGCGGATCTCCTGGGCCTGTCCAGCGATGATGTCGCGCGGCTGAGGACGGCCAAGGCCATATGACGGTCGAATTCAAGGTCGTCGAGGGCGGGGTGGCGATGCTTGCGCTCGATCGCCCGGAGGTGCGCAACGCGCTCAACCTGGAGATGTGCGACGAGCTTCTTCGTCTCACCAAGGAAATCTCCGATCGGGAAATACGGGCGGTCTTCATCCGCGGCAACGGCCCGGCGTTCTGCGGCGGCGCCGACCTGAACGAGCGCAAGGGCAAGAGCGAGGAGTGGATCCGCGAGCGCAGAATGCGCGCTTTCGCGGCCTACGCCGCGCTGGAATCGTTGCCGATGCCGTGCATCGCGCTCGTTCACGGCGCGGTGATCGGCTCGGGCGTCGAGATCGCGGCCGCGTGCGATTTCATCGTCGCCACGCCGGGCACGTCGTTCCGCACGCCCGAAGCGCAGCGCGGCACGGTCGGCGCCACGCAGCGCCTGCCGCGCATCCTCGGCAAGCGCCTGGCGAAAGACCTGATGTTCACCGGCCGCGCATTGACCGCCGAAGAGGCGCGCACTGCCGGCCTGGTCGCCAGGGTGGTGGAGGATCTGCACCAGGAAGCGACCCTCATCGGCGAAGCCATCCTCAAAGCATCGCCGCTGGCGCTGAAGCTCGCCAAGCGCACCATCGACCGCGGC
>Ga0134122_10003717_pt1 | contig 11340 bp, 9 predicted proteins | sample KB302_FD_96461 | JGI IMG/M metagenome (GOLD analysis project Ga0134122, IMG submission 96461) | Terrestrial soil microbial communities without Nitrogen fertilizer from Kellogg Biological Station, Michigan, USA - KB3-0-2 | ecosystem: Environmental > Terrestrial > Soil > Unclassified ...
AAAGAGAGTTGGGAGCGATGGGATACAAGTTTCAGTTCATCACCCTTGCTGGCTTCCATGCCCTGAATCTCAGCATGTTCGAATTGGCGCGCGGCTACAGGGACCATGGCATGACAGCGTATTCGCGATTGCAAGACCAGGAATTCGATAGCGAGCGCGACAGCGGTTACGAGGCCGTGAAACATCAGCGCTTCGTGGGTACAGGTTATTTCGATCAAGTCACTCAAGTGATTGCTGGCGGCGCTTCATCAGTGACCGCGCTGGAAGGATCTACGGAACAGGAGCAATTCACAGTTCCCATCGATCTCGGAGCGGGGGCGGAATTGAAGACGGCAGAACCTGCAGCATGAAGATCCATTGGCGAATTGGCTTTGCTCGAGACGGACAAGAACGATCGCCCTCACCTTAAGTCTGAGCGACTTGCCAACCGGCCTGCGGTTATAATCGTAGCGTTAGCAGCCGGACCGGACGGTCGCCCTTCGCAAGGAGGGAGGAAAGTCCGAACTCCGCAGAGCAGTGTGCCGGATAACGTCCGGGACGGCGGATTCAAGTCCGCTGGACGGCCAGTGCCACAGAAAACATACCGCCTTGGCGGCAACGTTGAGGTAAGGGTGAAAAGGTGCGGTAAGAGCGCACCGCCGCGGCAGTAATGATGCGGGCAGGGCAAACCCCACACGGAGCAAGACCAAATAGGGAGGAAGCGCGGGCTCGCTTGCGCACGTGTCGGCTCGATGCGTCACAACCTCCGGGTAGGTCGCTAGAGCCGTTCAGCAATGCGCGGCCAAGAGGAATGACCGTCCTGCCGGAGCAATCCGGCGGACAGAATTCGGCTTACAGGTCCGGCTGCTTTCTCAAAGTTTTCAACCTTCCATGATCCGGCTGATCTCAGCCTGGCCAGACGTCGGAAGATTTGGTCAAGCTCGCGGTACTGAGATTTTCGAGCGCCACCTTATTCTCAAGGATCACGTCGTTGGTTTTGGAATTTCGTAATCTTCGTGTGCCTGTGACGGGTGGTTGACTTTCGACCGCCGCCCTTCCTGCTGTATTCGTCGATGGGCTTCTTGCCAGTCTGGCTCTCGGTCGGACTCCTGCGTCCAGTGAACGACTGCCGCTTCGTCGCACCATTCCAAGAGGCGACTCATCACTTGTCGATGCGGTCCGTTTAGCATGAAGGATTTCATTGCCTCTTCGCTGGTCCAAACAGTGCGCGTCCAATACGCATTCTGTGCATCGCGTAGTAGGGAGACCGCCAAATTTCCCTCAGCAGCTTTGGCCTGTCGGGAAGACCTGATGGCATAGAAGAGAAACGGTAAAAGATATCGCCATGAACGCACGCGCAAGCGGGTTATCGAAACCAACGGCACGTATTCCAGTATATTTCGTCAGTCGAATCGACTGACAGCGTTGGGGTGCGACTGGCAGAACCATCCGTTGGATGTTTCGAAAATGAGTTCGAAAAGCAATCCTGAACCCACTGCAAGACGTTGCCATGCATGTCATACAGGCCGAATTGGTTTGGCGGAAATGAACCGACGGGCGATGTCTTGAGCACTGATCGCGTCCAGAGGTTGATTCGGCGCAAACGTTTGCCCGGTTCGAAATTCTGTTTTGGACAGTACGGGATTTTGAGTGTGAAGCAGATTGTGAGGGCTCGATACGTCGCGTATTTTGCGCTTGTAAAGTCGCCGGGTGTAGCAAAATCACACTGAGAATCGCCGTTCTCATCAACATCTCCTCCGCCCAAATTCTCACGAGACAAACTGCAACTCATTGCACATCACCTAATTATTTCCGGCCCGCAAGTACTGGAGGCTCTTGTACTGCAAAGAAACTGATACCGATACAGGCTCTCTGCCTCGCGGACTTTGGCACCCAACTTGCCGCGATAAGTATGGTCTTCCCGGTGTGACATGCACGTTGCGACGAAGTCCGCCAATCTTGACCGTGTTTTTGGAGGTTTGCGTGAAACGGGCCCTGATTCTGTTGTGCGTGATTTTCGCAGGAGTACTCGCCGGCTGTGGAGGTGGGTCGGGAGGAAACGTAGGCCCTCCACCGCCCCCGACACTGGTCTCGATTGTGGTTGCTACCACAACTCCTTCGATTGCGCCGACCACAACGGCCCAATTCACGGCGACGGGAAAATTTAGCGACAACAGTACTCAGAATCTGACCACCTCCGTTTCGTGGACTTCCTCTTCGCCCGCCGTTGCCACGATTAGCAATACCTCCGGCACTAAAGGCGTCGCCACTGGAGTCTCGGGAGGTGCAACCACAATTACTGCGAGTTCTGGGAGCGTATCAGGAACCGGAACACTAAACGTTTCGAGCGCAACACTCAACTCCCTAACTGTAACTCCAACCAGTCCATCCATCGATGTGGGTACCCAGCAGCAGTTCACCGCAACGGGCAATTTTTCAGACGGAACTGAGCAGGACATTTCGAACCTCGCTACATGGAGCTCCTCCGCGACGAATGTCGCGGGAGTGACGTCCAACAGCGGCCTCGCAACCGGCAAGAACCAGGGCACTACCACCATCACGGCGACCTTTGGATCAGCCAGTGCTCACGCCACACTCACGGTGACGCTCGCGAACTTAGTCTCTATCGCTGTTAAGCCAGAGGCCGCGACCATTGCTAAACAGACCACGCAGCAATTCACCGTGACCGGCACTTTTAGCGACGGGAGCACTCGCAATCTCACCAATCAAGTAACGTCGTGGACGTCATCCGCGACGGCAGTGGCAACAGTCGCCCCATCGGGACTGGTTTCGGGATTAACACCGGGATCGGCGACCATTACCGCCAACGTCGGTTCTGTGTCCGACTCCACACTTCTCACCGTGTCAAATGCCACGCTGAGTTCAATTGCCGTGGCGCCGTCAGGCGCTTCGCTGCAACCGAACGCCAAGCTGAACTTCACGGCGGTCGGCACTTTCAGCGATAGTTCGACACAAAATCTAACCGGCCAGGTCACTTGGTCTTCAGACAACACTGCGGCTGCAACGGTCAGTAACTTATCGGGCACCAAAGGAGTCGTGAAGGGCGTGGCGGCCGGGACGGCCAATATCATCGCGGCCATGTTGGGCGTAACAGGATCGTCGCCAGTAACAGTGACTTCTGCGGTCCTTACTTCAATCAAGGTCAGTACCACTGGTGCTCCTTTTACCGCGCCAGCGGGACAAGTTCAGTACATGGCAACTGGCACCTATAGTGATGGGTCGACCCAGAATCTCACGACGGCAGTAACCTGGATTAGCTCCAATCCGGCGGTAGCCACGATCACTCAAAACGGGCTTGCGACTGGGCAGGGCGCAGGTTCAACAACGATCACAGCGACACAGGACAGCGTTGTAGGCACAACTGAGTTGGCCGTTACTGCCTCGAAGTTGGTCTCGGTGTCGGTCACATCTCCCAATTCATCTTCAAAGCTCGCGTCCCAGACTTCGGTTCAATTGAAAGCGACGGGAACCTTCGAAGACGGAACGACACAAGACCTTACTGACTCGGCCACATGGACGTCGAGCGATGCGACGGTCGCAACCGTGTCAAGCACCAACGGCGTGGTGCGTGGGGTGGCCCCCGGTACCGCGACAATCCGAGCTGTCTTTGGATCCGTCCCTGCCGGGACCATCAACCTGACCGTTACCAACGCCACACTCGCTGCGCTGGCTGTTACTCCACTCAGCGTTTCGATCACGCTCGGAAAGAGTCAGCAGTTCACGGCAACAGGCTCGTTCAACGACGGCAGCACCCAGGTGCTGACGACGTTCGCGGATTGGAGCTCCAGCAACGCAGGCGTTGCCGTTGTAAGCAATTTCGGTCTCGCAACTTCCTCGGGGAAAGGAACCACAACCATCAAAGCCAACTACGCCCAGGGAAGCACAACAGCCAGTGGTACTGCGACATTGACCGTTAACTGATCAAAAAACGTCGTGAATGTTGAAGCCCGAAGTCGAACACTTCGGGCCTTTCTTTTATCGATAAACGTTGAGGTGTTGGCGATGTGCCCTCATCGAGGCACCTTTCACACAATCACGTGCATCTATTTACCAGACATCTGAACCGGTAACCGTCCAGTAAATGCCAAGCGGTGGGTTTTGGCGCAAAAAAGGAATGGTCTGGTAATCTAAAAACTGGTTCCCGCGCGTGTGTCTAGCCTAAACAAGGCGTGTGCCTGGCAGTAGGGCTGGGGCAGATCTGCACTGCAAATGACGCAACAAGCCGCAAAAATTCTGGAACTCTTCGCACTTGTTGGGACGATCTCGTGCCTCGTGTATTACGGCATTTGCCTTTGGAGCGCAATCCGCTTTCTGATCGATCGTCGTACGCGATCTGGGCCGTCGTTTCTTCCGCCGGTCAGCATTTTGAAGCCTTTGAAGGGCATTGATCCGGAAATCTATCAGAGTTTTCGCAGCCATTGCGAGCAGGACTATCCGGATTACGAGATCATTTTTGGCGTGACCGATTTGAAGGATCCGGCCGTTGAGTCGGTTCACAGACTTCAACGCGAGTTTCCTTCGCGGTGCATTCAGCTAGTGGTGTGCAAGCAAAATCTGGGCACAACTACCAAGATTAGCAACCTCGCCCAGATGATGTCGGCCTCTCGTTACGGTCATTTAGTTGTGAACGATAGCGATATTCGTGTCGAACGAGATTATCTATCTCGCGTCGTGGCGCCGCTCTGCAGTCCAGACGTCGGAATGGTTACGTGCCTTTACCGCGGGATACCAGAAAAATCTCTTGGGTCACGCCTGGAATCCATCGGGATCAGTTCGGACTTTGCAGCTGCCGTATTGACCGCTCGGCAGATCGAAGGCGGCGTTCATTTTGGACTGGGATCGACGCTGGCATTTCGCCGCGCAGAGCTGGTTGCAATCGGAGGGTTCGAGTCAGTTGTTGAATATCTGGCAGACGATTACGAGATTGCGAACCGCATCGCTGCTTTGGGCCGAACGGTAGTGCTTTCCGAAGTCGTCGTCGACACATTTCTGCCGGCTTATTCGTTGCGCGAGTTTTACGATCACCAGTTGCGTTGGGCGCGCAGCGTTCGTGACTCGCGACGTTGGGGATATTTGGGCGTTGTTCTGACGTTCGGATTGCCATGGGCCTTTCTTTCGTTGTGCGCTGCCCGCGGCGCCCTTTGGGGTTGGGAACTGCTAGCGCTGGCCGTTATGTTTCGATTTCTCGTTGCGTTTGTTGCAGGCGTATTGGTGCTCGGAGATCGAAATTTGATTCGGCTGGCTTGGCTTATTCCTCTTCGGGATTTCGCGGCGCTGCTGGTTTGGATCGGGAGTTTTACCGGTCACACCGTGAGTTGGCGAGGGGAATACTTCGAATTGAAAGATGGCAGGCTTGCCAGAATCTAATAAGTCGTAAGCGTGGAAGGAAATCGAACAATGGCTCGCATCCTTGGCGACGGCTGCATAACGAGGTTGATTTCAAATGCGTAAGGTCTTAGTTACTGGAGGCGCAGGTTTCATTGGTAGCCATCTCTGCGAAGCGCTCTTGAAACGCGGTGACGAAGTATTCGTTCTGGATGATCTCTCCACTGGACGGCTCGACAATCTCGCGCAATCACAGGATCACGATCGCCTTCACATTGCGATTGGCTCAGTTCTTGATCTTGCGCGCCTGGAACCGTTGGTCCGCAATGCAGACATCGTGTTTCATCTGGCGGCAGTAGTTGGGGTGAAGAAGATCATCGACTCCCCGGTAGACACAATCGAGACCAATGTGCTCGGAAGTCACAATGTTCTTTCACTGGCCGCGCGTTTTCGCAAGCTTTCTTTTGTGGCATCGACGTCGGAGGTATATGGCAAAAGCGCAAAACATCCTTTTTCGGAAGACGATGACGTTGTTTACGGACCAACCACAAAGAGCCGCTGGGGCTACGCTTGCTCAAAAGCGATTGATGAATTTTTAGCCCTTGCGTACCACGAGTCCCACGGGCTTCCAGTGGTTGTCGCGCGCTTTTTCAATACGACTGGCCCCCGTCAAACAGGCCGATACGGGATGGTCTTGCCACGGTTCGTCCATCAGGCTTTACGCGGGGAACCAATTACAGTTTTTGGGACAGGACTGCAAAGGCGCTGCTTTGCGGATGTTCGCGACGTTGTACGCGGAGCGCTGGGCCTGATCGAAGATCCCAGGGCTGTCGGCAACGTATTCAACATCGGCAATCCAGAAGAAGTTTCCATCTACCAACTTGCAGTGATGGTGAAGGAGATGACAGATAGCGATTCCGAGATTCGTCTCATTCCATATGACCAGGCCTACCAGCACGGTTTCGAGGATATGGACCGACGGGTGCCGAACATCTCCAAGATTGCACAACTCACGGGTTTCAAGCCGAAGTATCAATTGCGGGAAATCGTGAATCAGGTGATTGCAAGTCGCCGCGCGGAGCTGGAGACGGTTTCTGGAGTGCCGGTTACAGCTGTTCTCCAACCGCACTCTCTGCGGGCCGGTGCTGGGGACTGATTCGGCCGCCGCGTCCGAATCGATAGTTTTCGCCGCGCCAGCGAAACGTGCGACTGGTGAAGCTCGCAGTCCAAGTCAAAAAGCCCGAAAGATCACGTAGAGGATAGAGCCAACAGAATCTCACCGCGTTCTTGTCGCGCAATACTCCTCTGCCGACTGCGAGGCACTGGACGATTCGATTGACAACGGAAGCCGCAAGCAAGCTGTAGCCAAGAACTGGAAGGCCTGCTCCTAAGCCTGCCGCCAACCCCAATAAGCCAAAAGGCATGGCATAGGTTAACCCCGTGCCGATGTGCCCGAGAGGCCGCGAGTATCGGGTACTCTTCATCCAACGCAATTGGTCTCCGAAACTCTCACTCAATGTGCGGGGCATAAGCACATGCCCAACGCCGGGTTGAGCCAGGGTGACGTCATATCCTGCTTTCCACACTTCGTGGCCTAAAACAAAATCGTCGGAGTAGTAATCCGCGGTAGAAGCAATCCCACCGATTTTTTGCAAAGCATCGCGCCTGACCGCCATCACCGCGCCCAACGCAAACCGCATGCCTTCAAGCATGTCGGCTACCAAAACCCCGGATGGCAACTCCACCGACATCCCCAGAGCCTCCAATCGTGACCAGAAATCACCCGCTGGAATGCCGCGATAGAGACAGGTTACGAGGCCGGTTCGCGACTTCAACAGTGGTGGAATAACCTGACGAAGAAAAGTCGGGCCCACTAAAACATCGCTGTCACTGATGACAAGAAACGAATTCGGAGTTTCACGAATCATTACATCAAGCGAATAAACTTTCGCATTCGGCCAGGTAGGCGGTCCTGACAGAACGACTTTGCTCGATACGCGAGGATACTTTCGGCGCACTTCCTGCGCGACCTGCAATGCTGCATTTTCGTTGTCCCTCGCCCCGATCAAAATTTCAAAATTCGGGTAATCCTGCTGGAAAAAGCTTTCAAGATTTTCGAATAGCCGCGGCTCCATCCCGTGTACTGGCTTCAATAACGTCACCGCGGGCAGCGACGCGGGATCAACTGGAATGGACGACTCTGATGCTTGTCTTTTGCGTCGGTAACGAACGACCGCAACCAGCACCAATGCGAGAAAGATAGTGGAGCTCACGGAACCGATGGCCGCAACGGTCAGCAAGAGTTTCCACACCAAACTGGTCACCATCAGGCTGGGCTGTGCGACTGGCATCGGATTCACATGGACACGTCAGAAACTAACTGTCTGTCAGCGGCGATTCGTCAGAATAGATTTCCCGCCATTTTCCGCTAGTACAAAATATTCACGGCCTTCAAGGGGCTTAGGTTTTGCCTGGTCGGTCCAAAGATAGACACGTTGCGGACCATTCCACAGCTCAGCGAAGGAAGATGGCGTTTCGAACACTCGAGGTGCATCGGGGAATTTGGATCCATACCAAAGATTGCCCGTGGGCTCATGCAGAACACGTATCGGTTGGCCAGTGTAGAAGTTCAACGTGGATGCGTTTTCGTATTCCCCGTCGACCACGATGACATCCCCGGGTTCGTAACTGCGGTGAATTGCGTCGGCCAAATTCTTGGATGACAAGATCGGCGAAAACGTAACAAACGCCGAATGTACGCAGGTCAAGACGATGACCATCATCAGCGCCAAGGCCAAGTTCCCGGCTGCAGCCCGGTTGCGTCGCCGGAAATGCCAGTTGAGGGCTGTACCTGCAAGGAATGCGAACGAGAAGCCGAAAAGAGGAAGTCGAAACGCTCCCATCGCTTGTGGCGTAAGGTCTAAGACGTGACCGAAGGACAGCGCGTAACTGTCCGGATTCTTTCGCAGCAAGTCAGCTAGGTCGGCGCCCGCTGCAGGAGTCTTCGCAAAAGCCAGAAGCGCAGATCCAACTGCGGACACGAGTACCCCAATCGCAAGGAGTACCAGCGATGAGGTCCGCCCTGCTTTCCGTTCGCCACTCTCGGGAGCTGACGACGTTTCCCGTTGTAGCCATCCGCCAACGAGGAGCGCCATCCCTGGTAGTCCGGGTATCGTGTAATATTCCTGGCGCGTTGAGAAGCTGAAGAACACTACGATGATGAGTGCCCATAACAGAAACACTAGGTTCGCCCGTTGACGACTCGTCAAGCCGCCGCGCAATTCCTTCCAACGTGCCGGCACATCCTTGATCGCCTGCGGCAGAAACGCACTCCATGGAACCAGCCACAAAATCAAGAGCGCCCAAAACAAGAGCAGCGGCACGGTGTCGTAATCGCGCGGAACGCGCTTGTTTAAATATCTCAAGAAGTGCTCGTTAACGAAGTAGAACCAGAGAAAGCCGCGCACCTCGCCCTGGCTGGGTGTTCGCAGCGCGGCCAGCACATGCCACGGCATAGCAACTATCAGAAACACGAGCGTGCTTGATATCAATTTCAGCTTTAGCAGGTGCCGCAGGTTGCCAGTCAGCAACAGATAAAGCCCGACAACACCCAATGGGAAGATCAGCCCGATCAAGCCTTTGGTCAAAACATTGAGTGCACATGTAATCGCGAATCCCCAGCAGACCCACCGCGATGGCTGCTTTTCCTCCAGCGATTTGAGGAAGCAGAGAAATCCGAGAGTGAGCCATAGCGCAACCAAGACCTCGGGAATCAGAAAACGCGTAAACAGGAACGGTCCGATCGAGGTCGCCAGGGCCAGAGCAGCATACAGTCCGCCGATGCCTCCGAACGAGAAAGCTCCCAGGCTATAGGTCGCGAGCAGCATAGCCAAGACCCCGAGCATTAGAGGCAGTCGGGTTGACCAATCGCTAACGCCAAACATTTTGTAGCTCAGCGCCACGCTCCAATACATTAGCGGCGCTTTCTCGAGGTAACGGATTCCGTTGGCGTGAAGGGTAACCCAATCGTGTCTCAAAACCATCTCTCTCGCGGCTTCTGCGTGAACCGAATCAGCGTCGTCCAACAATGGCGGGGTGAAAATACTCGTGAAGTAGATCGCTAGCCAAAACATAACAATGAGGACGATCGCCTTCGTGTGACTCGTTGAGGGACCAATGGCCAGTGTGGAATCGAGGGCTTGAGGTATGGCGGTGAGCGCTCCGGGCGCCGAGGCAGAATTCATGCGGAAAACCACGTACATTATAGCGTTTGGAATGCTGCAGACGTTACGATTGCGGGTTCGAACCAGGAAAAGTCTTCCGAGGTGAGGGATGAAAGTGCTTGTCACGGGTGGCGCCGGATACATCGGCAGTCACGCCGCAAGGCTATTGCGCGACCACGGTCACGAAATCCTCGTGTATGACAATCTTTCGACCGGGCATCGCCGCCTTGTTAAAGGATTTGAACTTATTGAAGCAGACCTCCTGAATCAATCGGTCCTCACATCCGCACTTCGAATGGTCGACGCAGTTATGCACTTTGCTGCGAACGCGTATGTGGGGGAATCGGTTCAGAATCCACGCAAATATTTCCGAAACAACGTTGAAGGCGGGCTCTCGCTCTTGAATGCTTGTCTCGACGCAAAGGTGAACAAGATCGTGTTCTCGTCGACCTGTGCCGTATATGGCGAGCCGTCTACGATTCCCATCGCGGAAAATTCTCCTCGCCAACCTGCGAATCCCTACGGTGTAACGAAACTGATGTTCGAATACGCGCTCGAGTCCTACGCATCAGCCTATGGCCTACGGTTCGCGGCTCTCAGATATTTCAACGCCGCCGGGGCAGATGAATCGGGAGAGATCGGAGAACTTCACGACCCCGAAACCCATCTGATCCCGCTCGCCCTCCAGGTAGCGGCTGGAGAGAAGCAGGCTCTGGAGATTTTTGGGACGGACTACCCTACCTCAGACGGTACCTGTGTTCGTGACTATATACATGTGTCTGACCTTGCCGATGCCCATGTCCTTGCTCTCGAGTATCTCGAGCGGCAAGACAGCTCTCTATTCGTGAATTTGGGCACAGGCGCAGGACATTCCATACACCAGGTCATTGAGACCATCGAAAAAGTAACCGGTCGCAAAGTTTCGACTCGAATTGCCTCACGGCGGGCGGGCGACCCACCCCGATTGGTAGCGGACCCGCGCCAGGCGCAAGCCATCTTGGGATGGAAAGCCACACGAAGTTTGTCAGACATTGTTTCAACGGCTTGGAAATGGATGCAGATGAACCACTAATGACGACGCACGACCTTGTGACGCTTGTCACAATCGCCTGTGATATCGATTGCTGTTCGGCCCTTGCAAACCACCTAATCTATGGTTTCGCAGCACGATGTGGGATCTGCCTTCAAGAGGAGTCACAACCGCATGGCCAACGAACCCGGCCGTTTAAGTGTTTCACCCGCTGATTGGCAGACAAAGCAGGTTTATGCGATGGCGGCCGTTTGCTTGGTAGTTGGGTTGGCGGTGGGCTATCTGATGCGAGGTTCTGGCGGCGCTCCGACAGGCGCCGGTATTCCGTCTTCAAAAACCGAGCAGGCTAACCCCCACGGCAAGATGCCCAGTCTCGAAGAAATGAAGCGCATGGCGGATAAGCAGGCTGAGCCGCTCCTCGCTCAATTGAAGGCGAATCCGAACAGCGTTCCCATTCTCGTCCAGATTGGAGACGTCTATAAGTCGACACACCAGTTGCGGGAAGCCGCCAACTATTACCAGAAGTCTCTCGAGATCGATCCAAAAAACGTAGCGGTTCGTACGGACATGGCTTCCTGTATTTTCTATAGCGGTGATGCCGACGGTGCCCTGGCGCAGCTGGAACAGTCCCTGAAATACGATCCGAAGGATGCGAACACGCTGTTCAACATTGGAATGATCAAGTGGCGCGGAAAGAACGACGCAAAAGGCGCGCTGCTAGCATGGCAAGAACTGTTGGCCAAGAATCCGGATCTCGATACT
>Ga0134122_10003718_pt1 | contig 11339 bp, 7 predicted proteins | sample KB302_FD_96461 | JGI IMG/M metagenome (GOLD analysis project Ga0134122, IMG submission 96461) | Terrestrial soil microbial communities without Nitrogen fertilizer from Kellogg Biological Station, Michigan, USA - KB3-0-2 | ecosystem: Environmental > Terrestrial > Soil > Unclassified ...
CTCCCTCTCCGCGGACCCGCACCCGCTGCAGCTGGGCCCCGTCGCCGTCCGCGCCGCCAAGAAGGGCGAGCGCTGGGTGGCCCTCAACTTCTTCTCCCGCACCCTGACCACCATCCCCGCGCAGTGGACCTCCGCGGACGGCGCGTCGCAGGTGGAGGAATCCGTCATCGACCAGCCGCGGCTGATCGCCTACCGCCAGGCCGCGCTGCGCGCGTTCATCGGGCTGGCGGGGCGGCTGGCGCAGTACCTCAAGGACTCCGCGGCGGAGCGCTTCCTGATCGAATCCCCCCAGGACGTGGGGCAGCAGCTCTCCCTGGGCGCGGTGAGCTTCAAGGACGGCAAGGTCTGGCAGATCTGCGGCCTGGACCGGCGCCGGTACGTCTACAGCTTCCCGTCCATCCAGTACTGGCTCTCGCTGGTGCCGGCGCTCGGGCTGATGCTGGAGAAGGCGGCCGCCTGGGCGCTCCCGGCCCTCTTCGACCGGCTCCAACCGGGCGGCGCGGATCGCCAAACCCTGCTGGAGACCTCCGCCGCGCGCGCCGCGTACCAGACCGCCACCGGGCTCGGCCTGCGCGCGCTCCTCTCCGCGCAGCTCGGGCGGTGGCTCGGCGTCAAGCAGGTGGCCTCCGCCTGGTACGGCGCGCAGGTGGAGCGGGCGAAGGTGGGCCCCACCGCCAACACGGTGAGCACCGACGCGCTGGTGGGGACGACGATCCCGGACGCGGAGGCGAAGGCCGAAAGCTCGGGCCTGCTGGTGGTGAGCGCCCGGAGGCTGGACCCGGTCGCCGACCCGCTGGGCGCGCTGGGCGCGGCGCTGGCGCCCACCCGGCTCGCCCCCGGCACCGCGGTGGAGCTGGTGACGGACGCGGGCGGCACCGTGCGCCACGTCCGCCCGGTGGCCGGCGGTCAGGCGAACCTGGGCGCGGTGGCGGCGCTGCGCAAGTCGCACCACGAGGTGAGCGCCCGCGCGGCCGCCGCCTCGGACCAGGCGTCCTCCATCGACCAGGAGCTGGAGGTGATGAAGCTGGCCTCGCTGGACCGGGAGGCGAAGATCACCCGGCTCACCAACAAGCTCGCCGACGTGGCGGAGGAGTCGGACCGGCGCGGCAAGGAGATCTCCGAGCTGCGCTCCACCGTCAACGACCTGCGCAAGGAGCTGGTCCGGATGGGCAAGGACCTGACCCAGCTCCGCGAACGCCTCCGCTGATGACGGGCGCGAAATCCGTGGTAAGGCGAACGGCAACATGCCCGCTGAAGAGAAACTGGAAGTCAAGGTGGAGGAGTCCTCGCCCATCGAGCGGACCATCTCCATCACCGTCCCCGCCTCCCGGGTGAAGAAGCGCATCGACAACGCCTACTGGTCGCTGGGCGCCACCGTGCGCATGCCCGGCTTCCGGCAGGGCAAGGTGCCGCGCCGGATGCTGGAGCAGCGCTACCGCCAGAGCGTCGAGGACCAGGTGGTGCGCGAGCTGCTGGAGAAGGCGTACCTGGAGGCCATCGAGGAGCACAGCGTGGAGGCGGTGGCCAGCCCGTCCCTCTCCAACGGCGGCTTCAAGGCCAACGAGCCCTTCTCCTTCACCGCCCGGGTCCAGGTCCGCCCGAAGGTGGACCCCACCGACTACGACGGGCTGGAGCTCACCAAGCGCGAGGCCAAGGTCACCGACCAGCAGGTCGAGGAGCGGATGGAGGCCATCCGCCAGCGGATGGTGAAGCTGGAGCCGATCCAGGGGCGCGACGTCGCCAAGCAGGGCGACTACGCCATGATCGACTACACGGCCACGGTGGACGGCAACGAGTTCCCCGGCAACAAGGCGGAGAACGTGAAGGTGGAGATCGCCCCCGGCGAGATGATCCACTCCAAGTGCGCCGCGCTGGAGGGCGTGAAGGTCGGGGAGACCAAGACGTTGGACTACACCTTCCCCGCCGACTACCAGGTGGCGGAGGTGAAGGGGAAGACGGCGCAGTTCCAGATCACCATCAGGGACCTCCGCGCCCAGATCACCCCGGAGCTGAACGACGACTTCGCCAAGGAGATCGGCGGCGGGCAGACCGTGGCCGAGATGCGGGAGAAGGTGCGGAACGACCTGCTCACCGCCGAGCGCAACAAGCTCCGCACGCAGGACCGGGACGAGGTGGTGGCCCAGGTGCTCAAGCGGAACCCCTTCGAGGTCCCGGAGGCGATGGTGGAGCACGCCGTGGACAGCATGCTCCAGTCGGCGCTGCGCAGCATGGCGCGCTCGGGGCTGGACCCCTCCCAGCTGCGGATGGACTACCAGGCCCTGCGCGGGGAGATGAAGGACAAGGCGTCCCTGGAGGTGAAGGGGACGCTCGCCCTGGAGGCGATCTGCCGCAAAGAGAACATCGACGTCTCCTCGGCGGACGTGGAGGCCAAGATCCAGGAGCTGGCGAAGGAGACCTCCAACACGGTGGACACCATCCAGAACGCCCTGGACGACCCCAGCGTGAAGCGGCAGTTCTACGAGAAACTCCGCGAGGAGAAGACGATTGAATTCCTGAAGGGGCGCGCGAAGTATTCCTAGCGGCGCCGCGCGTCCGGTCCGATTAGAGGAGTCCCACCATGCCCTATATGCCCGTCCCCTACGTCATCGAGCAGACCCACCGCGGGGAGCGCTCGTACGACATCTACAGCCGGCTCCTGAAGGACCGGATCGTCATGCTCGGCACCGAGATCGACGACGACGTGGCCAACGTCATCGTCGCCCAGATGCTGTTCCTGGAGTCGGAAGACCCGGACAAGGACATCAACCTCTACATCAACTCGCCCGGCGGGTCGGTGACGGCGGGGTTGGCCATCTACGACACGATGCAGTACGTCAAGCCGGCCATCTCCACCATCTGCATCGGGCAGGCGGCGTCCATGGGGGCGGTGCTGCTGCTCGCCGGGACGAAGGGCAAGCGCATCGCGCTGCCGAACGCCCGCATCATGATCCACCAGCCGATCGGCGGGGCGCGCGGCCAGGCCACGGACATCGACATCCAGGCCCGCGAGATCCTGCGGATGAAGGCCAAGCTCAACGAGCTGATCGTCAAGCACACCGGCCAGACCATCGAGCGCGTGGAGAAGGACACGGACCGCGACTACTTCATGGGCGCCACCGAGGCGAAGGCGTACGGGATCATCGACGAGATGATGACCCTCAACCGCAAGGCCGCGAACCGCGAGGAGCGGAAGAAGACGGAGCTGTAGGCCGTTCGGTAGGCGCGCCGCGTCAGCCGGCCGCCACGTGACTGTCAAGCAGCGGTCGGTCAATGGACGCCGGAAAGGCGCGCTGACTAGATTGTAGAGCGGTCGAGAGAACGGCGGCACGAGGGCGCAATGGCGGGCAAAGGCAACATCGAGAAGCGGGACAACCAGACCCTGTGCTGCTCCTTCTGCGGGAAGTCGCAGAAGGAGGTGAAGAAGCTGATCGCCGGGCCGACCGTCTACATCTGCGACGAGTGCATCGGGCTGTGCAACGACATCATCGCGGAGGAGATCGACCGCGAGGAGACCAAGGACACCAAGCTCCGCATCCCCCGCCCGTCGGAGATCAAGACCATCCTGGACGAGTACGTCATCGGCCAGGAGCGGGCCAAGAAGGTGCTCGCGGTGGCGGTGCACAACCACTACAAGCGCATCGAGTCCAAGGTCTCGATGGACGACGTGGAGCTGCAGAAGTCCAACATCCTGCTCCTGGGGCCCACCGGGAGCGGGAAGACGCTGCTGGCCCAGACCCTGGCGCGCATCCTCAACGTCCCCTTCACCATCGCGGACGCCACCTGCCTGACCGAGGCGGGCTACGTGGGCGAGGACGTGGAGAACATCATCGTCAACCTGCTCCAGGCCGCGGACCACGACATCGAGCGGGCGCAGCGGGGCATCGTCTACATCGACGAGATCGACAAGATCGCGCGCAAGAGCGAGAACCCGTCCATCACCCGCGACGTGTCGGGCGAGGGCGTGCAGCAGGCGCTGCTGAAGATCATCGAGGGCACCATCGCCAACGTGCCCCCCAAGGGCGGCCGCAAGCACCCGCAGCAGGAGTTCCTGCAGGTCGACACCACCAACATCCTCTTCATCTGCGGCGGCGCCTTCGGCGGGCTGGAGCAGATCATCGAGCGGCGGCTGGGCGGGCGGTCGCTGGGCTTCGGCGCGGACGTGCAGTCCAAGAAGCAGCGCAACCTGAGCGAGCTGCTGCGGCACGTGGAGCCGGAGGACCTGCTCAAGTTCGGGATGATCCCCGAGTTCATCGGCCGCCTCCCCATCGTCACCGCGCTGGAGGAGTTGGACGAGGCCGCGCTGGTGGACATCCTGGCCCAGCCGAAGAACGCGCTGGTGAAGCAGTACAAGAAGCTCCTGGACCTGGACGGCGTGTCGCTCAAGTTCACCGACGGCGCGCTCAAGGCGATCGCGTCCGAGGCCATCCGCCGCAAGGCGGGCGCCCGCGGCCTGCGCTCCATCCTCGAGGGCGCGATGCTGGAGGTGATGTACGAGATCCCCTCCCGCAAGAACGCGCGCGAGGTGATGATCTCCGAGGAGGTCATCCTCAAGAAGCAGGAGCCGGTGGTCCTGCTGGCCTCCGAGAAGGACCTGGAGGCGAAGGTGGTGAAGGAGTCCGCCTAACCGAGGCGGTCCTCGCGTATCCTGCGCCCCGGGCCGGCACCCCTCCGGAGGCGCTCTCGTGAAGAACTCGCGTTTTCTCTCCACCCTGGTGGCGGGCGGTGCCGCGCTCGCGCTGGCCCTCGCCGGGCCCTCGTGCAACTGCGGCGGCGGAGGCGGTGACGACGGCGGGCAGGACGGCGGTGACGACGCCGGCATCACCAACCAGGTGCTGGAGTTCCACGGCGGCGCGTCCCGCGCGGGCAACTTCGTCGACCCCACGCTGACCCGGGCCTACGTGCCCACCAGCGGCTTCCACCTCGACCCGGCGTTCGGCGGCGCCGCGTCCGGGGCGGTCTACGCGCAGCCGCTCTACTTCGAGAACACCGGCGGGCAGCCGGACCTGGTGGTGGTGGCCACGGAGAGCAACAACGTCTACGCCTTCAACGCCACCACCGGCGCCGTGGTCTGGCAGAAGAACGTGGGGACGGCCATGCCGAAGTCCGGGCTCCCCTGCGGCAACATCAGCGGCACCACCAACGGCATCACCGGCACCCCGGTGATCGACCCGGCGGCGCGCGTGGTCTACCTCGACGCGGAGGTGGCGGTGAACCCGGGCCCCGCGACGCACCACCAGGTGTTCGCGCTGTCGCTGGACGACGGGAGCACGGTCGCGGGCTGGCCGGTGGACATCAACACCAAGGCCGTCGCCGGGAGCGTCACCTTCAACGCCCCTCCCCAGGGCCAGCGCTCCGCCCTCTCGCTGCTCAACGGGACGCTCTACGTGCCCTTCGGCGGGCGCGCGGGCGACTGCGGCAGCTACCACGGCTGGGTGGTGGGCATCTCGACGTCCAACCCGTCCTCGGTCACCTCGTGGGCGACGCGCGCGGGGGCCTCGGGCATCTGGGCGGTGGGCGGCCTGGCGTCGGACGGGACCAACCTCTACGGCGCCACCGGGAACGCCATCGGCGCCACCGGCTACGGCGACCAGGAGTCGGTGATCCGCTTCGCGCCCGGTCCGGCGTACAGCCAGGCGAACGCGGACCACTACGTGCCGTCCAACTGGCAGAGCCTGGACAGCGGAGACACGGACATCTCCGGCTCCGGGCCGCTGCTGGTGGACATGCCCGGCTCCACGCCCTCCGCGCTGCTGGTGCAGTTCGGCAAGGACGGCAACGCATACCTGGTCAACCGATCCAACATGGGCGGCCAGGGCGGCGAGCTGCAGAACCTCCACGTCGCGGGCAACAGCATCATCCAGGCCGGCGCCGTCTACCGCACGCCGGCGGCGACCTACGTGGCCATGTCGGCCAACGGCGCCAACTGCGCGTCGGGCAGCGGGGACCTGCACGTGCTCAAGGTCAACCCCGGATCGCCGCCGCAGCTCGCCAGCGCCTGGTGCGCCCTGCAGAGCGCGGGGCCTCCGGCCCCCCCTGGGCGCGGCTCGCCCATCGTCACCACCACCGACGGGCTCCACGAGGCCATCGTCTGGTCCGTGGGGAGCGGCGACGGGCGCCTGCGCGCCTTCGACGGCGACACCGGCACGCGCCTCTTCCAGTCCACCGACGCGGTGACCGGCGTGCACGCGTACAACACGTTCGTCATCCTCGCGAAGGGCCGCTTCTACGTGGCCGGGGACAACCGGCTCTTCTCGTTCATCCGGCAGTAGGCGCGCGCCGGGGCTCGCTCACCGCGCGTCGCGCGCCAGCCGCAGGCCGGTGAACTGCCACCGCGCGTCGGGCCGGAAGAAGTTCCGGTAGCTGGCGCGCGAGTGGCGGGGCGGGGTGGCGCAGGACGACCCGCGCAGCACCAGCTGGTTGGACATGAACTTGCCGTTGTACTCGCCGAAGGCGCCGTCGAAGGGGCGGAAGCCGGGGTAGGCGACGTACGGGCTGCGCGTCCACTGCCATACCGCGCCGAAGGCCTGCGCCACCTCGCCGGGCGCGGGCTCATGCGCGAGCGGCTCCGGGTGGACCGCCCAGCGCTCCTGCCGCGGCGGGCCCTGCCTGGCCACCGCCACCTCCCACTCCTCCTCCGACGGCAGCCGCGCGCCCTTCCAGCGGGCGTACGCGTCCGCCTCGTAGAGGCTGACGTGGCAAACCGGCTCCAGCGGGTCCACCGGCGCGCTCCCGTGTAGCGACGCCACCACCCACGCGCCGGCGCCCTCCGCCCGCTCCCAGTACATGGGCGCCTCCCAGCCTCGCTGCTGCCGGACCGCCCACCCGTCGGAGAGCCAGAGCATGGGGTCGTGGTAGCCGCCGGCCTCCATGAACTCCAGCCATTCGCCGTTGGTGACCAGGCGGTTCGCCAGCTGGAACGGCTCCAGGAACGCCCGGTGGCGTGGCCGTTCGTTGTCGAAGGCGAAGGCTTCCCCGGCGTGGCCCACCTCCACCAGCCCGCCCTCGTGCGGCACCCATCCCAGCGGGACCTCCGCCGCCGGCACGCGCGGAGGCCGCGGCGCGTACGCGGGATGGAGCGGGTTCCGGGCCAGCACCGCCTTCACGTCGGTGGCGATCAGCTCGTGGTGCTGCTCGGCGTGGTTGGCGCCCAGCACCACCGCGAAGGCCACCGCGGGCGTCACCGCGCCGGCGTCCTCCAGCAGCCGGACCATCGCCTCGCCCACGTGGCGGCGGTAGCGCCGCACCTCCTCCAGCGTGGGCCGCGAGAGCAGGCCGCGGTCCGGGCGGGGGTGCCGGTCTCCCACCGCCTCGTAGTAGCTGTTGAAGAGCCAACGGTAATCCGGGTCGAAGGGCTGGTACCCGGCCACGGCGCCCGAGAGCACGAAGGTCTCGAAGAACCAGGCCACGTGCGCCAGGTGCCACTTCACCGGGCTGGCGTCCTCGAACGCCTGGACGACGACGTCCTCCACCGCCAGCGGGGCGCAGGCGGCCTCGAGGGCTGCCTGCGACTCGACGAAGCGCTGCAACAGGCTCATTGGCCCAAGGTCTAGCGGGCCGGGGGCTCCCCTTCAACGGCAACATTTCTTCACAGTGCTGAAAGTCGCTGGAAACCAGCGCTGGACATTCTCACCCTGCACCGCCGGCCAAAAGGGGCGGGGACCACAGGAGAAGAAACCATGAAGACGAAGCTGATGGCGCTGGTGGCTGGAGTGGCGGCGTTCGTGATGTTGACCGGGTTCGGGCCGGCGGCGGGCTGCGGCCGCGCCCCCAACCCCGAGGAGCGCTTCGCCCGCGTCCAGCAGATGATGACCTCCCGGCTGAACGAGCAGCTGGACGAGCTGAAGGCCACCCCGGACCAGCGGGCGAAGATCCTGGCCATCAAGGACCGCGTGCTCCAGCAGGCCAAGGGGCACTTCGAGCAGGGCGCCCAGCAGCGCCAGGGGGACCGCCAGTGGGCGATCGACCAGCTCACCTCCGCCAACCCGGACAAGGCCGCGCTCTACGCCAAGGCGGACGCCAAGGCCGACGAATTCAAGTCCATGGCGCACCAGGTGATCGACGCGCTGGTGGAGGTCAACGCCGTCCTCACCCCGGACCAGCGCGCCCAGCTCAAGGCGAAGATCGAGTCCATGCACGGCCACGGCGAGGGCGGCTTCGGCCCGCCGGGGATGGACTACTAGCCGCATCCCCCTCCGGCTTCCTCGTTCACGGGAGGGCCAAGTTGGGCTAATGAGGCGTGCCTCATGACCCGACTCCTGGCCCTTCCCCTGATCGCCGGGCTCGTCATCGCCTGCGCGACGACCCCTGAACCCAAGCCTCCCCCTCCCGCCGCTCCGGACGCCGGCACGGCCAAGGCGCCCATCGCGCTTCCGCAGAGCCGGAAGGACAGCGTGGTGGAGACCATCAACGGCGTGCAGGTCTCCGACCCGTTCCGGTGGCTGGAGAACGCCCAGTCGCAGGAGGTGAAGGACTGGGTGAAGGCGGAGGACGAGTACTCCCGCCGCGTCCTCCGGTCGCTGCCCGGCCGCAAGGAGCTGGACAAGCGGGTCGCCGAGCTCCTCTACGTGGAGCAGTCCGCCCCGCCCATGAAGCGCGGCGGCCGCCTCTTCTACATGAAGCAGCTGCCGGAGAAGGAGAAGGCCATGCTCTTCATGAAGGACGCCAACGGCGCGGAGAGCGTGGTGCTGGACCCCAACAAGTGGAGCCGCGACGGCAGCGTGGCGCTGGGCACCTGGGTGCCCTCCTGGGATGGCCAGTGGGTGGTGTTCCAGTACAAGGCCAACAACTCGGACGAGGCGCTCCTGAGGGTGGCCAAGGCCGAGGGCGGCGGCTGGACCACGGTGAAGATCGACGGCGGCAAGTACGCCACCCCGTCCTGGAGCGCGGACAACTCCGGCTTCTATTACGAGTGGGTCCCGCCGGTGTCGCCCGAGGTGACGGTGACGGACCGCCCCGGCTTCACCGAGATCCGCTACCACAAGCTGGGCGTGGAGACCCCGGACGAGGTGGTCCACCCCAAGCTGGGTGACCCCACCATCTTCCTCAACCAGCGCCTCTCCGCGGACGGGAAGTACCTCTTCGTCTTCCGCAACCGCGGCTGGTCGGCGAACGACGTCTCCGTGAAGCGGCTGGACAAGGACAAGGACTTCAAGGTCCTCGTCCAGGGGCAGGACGCCACCTACCAGGTGGACGAATTCAACGACCAGCTCTACATCCTCACCGACGAGGGCGCGACCCACCGCCGCATCTTCAAGACGCCCGCCAACAAGCTGGATCGCAAGGCCTGGAAGCTGGTGGTGCCCGAGGACAAGGAGGCCACCATCGAGAACATGGACGTCGTCGGCGGCGAGCTGGCGCTCTCCTACCTGGTGAAGGCCCACAGCGAGCTGCGCTTCTCCAGCCTGGACGGCAAGAAGCAGCGGACCGTGGCGCTCCCCGGCCTGGGCGTGGCCTCCGAGCCTCAGGGCCTGCCCAACGACGACGAGGCGTACTTCTCCTTCAGCACGCTGATCACGCCGCGGGAGGTCTTCAAGATGTCGGTGAAGACGCTGCAGACGGAGACCTGGGCCAAGACCAACGTGCCCATCGACGCCTCCGTCTACGACGTGGAGCAGGTCTTCTACCCGTCCAGGGACGGCACGCAGATCAGCATGTTCATCGTCCACCGCAAGGACATGAAGAAGGACGGCTCCAGCCCGGCGTACCTGTGGGGCTACGGCGGCTTCAACGTCCCCGTCCTCCCCAAGTTCTCCCCCATCGACTACCCGTGGCTGGAGGCGGGCGGGGTGCTCGCCATGCCGCAGCTGCGCGGCGGCGGGGAGTTCGGCAAGGCCTGGCACGACGCCGGGCGCGGCCTGAACAAGCAGAACGTGTTCGACGACTTCATCGGCGCCGCCGAGTACCTGGTGAAGGAGAAGTACACCCAGCCCTCCAGGCTGGCCATCGTGGGCGGCAGCAACGGCGGGCTGCTGGTGGGAGCGGTCATGACCCAGCGCCCGGACCTGTTCGGCGCGGTGGTCTGCCGGGTGCCGCTGCTGGACATGGTCCGCTACACGATGTTCGGGAGCGGAAAGACCTGGATCGGCGAGTACGGGGACCCCTCCAAGCCGGAGGACTTCAAGGTCCTCTACGGGTACTCGCCGTACCACCACGTCGACCCTGCCAAGAAGTATCCGCCGGTACTGATGCTCTCCTCGGACCAGGACGACCGGGTGGACCCCCTGCACGCGCGCAAGTTCGTCGCCGAGCTGCAGTCCAACGCGCCCCCTGGGCAGGCTGCCCAGGCCGCGCTGCTGCGCATCGAGACCAACGCCGGGCACGGCGGCGCGGACCTGCTCAAGAAGACCGTCGACGTGCAGGCCGACATGTACGCGTGGCTCTTCCAGAAGCTCGGTATTCAGCCGCCGGCCAAGGCGCAAGCGGCGCCCAAGAAATAAGTCCAGGCCCGCCTGGCGCCTGTCCAGGCCGGTGCGGGCCGTGTCCAGGATAGAGGGGGCAGGGAAGCGGCCCCCTGGGGGTGCGGTGTTATAAATCTTCCGAGGGGGGCCTCCGCGGCCCTTCACGGGTGGACTTCATGTTCTTCGGACGGGATGACAAGAAGGAAGCACCGAAGCGTGCCGCGACGGTGCCGCTCCTTCCCTTGCGCGACATCATCGTGTTTCCGCACATGGTGGTGCCGCTGTTCGTCGGCCGGGAGAAGTCGATCGCCGCGTTGAAGGACGCCATGGCGCACAAGGCGCCGGACGACAAGGCGATCATCCTCTTGGCCGCGCAGAAGAAGGCGAAGACCAACGACCCCACGCCGGAGGACGTCTTCCACTTCGGCACCCTGGGGCACGTCATCCAGCTGCTCCCGTTGCCGGACGGCACGGTGAAGGTGCTGGTGGAGGGGGTCAAGCGCGCCCGCATCAAGCGCTTCCTCCCCAACGACGCCTTCTTCATGGTGGAGGTGGAGGAGGTCGAGGAGCAGGTGGACAAGTCGGTGGAGCTGGAGGCGCTGGTCCGCTCCGTCCACTCGGTGTTCGAAGCGTTCGTGAAGCTGAACAAGCGCATCCCGCCGGAGATGCTGATGCAGGTGGCCAGCATCGACGACCCGGCCCGCCTGGCGGACACCATCGTCGCCCACCTGTCGCTCAAGCTGAACGACAAGCAGCAGCTTTTGGAGACGGAGGCGCCGGCGAAGCGCCTGGAGAAGCTCTACGAGCTGATGCAGGGCGAGATCGAGATCCTGCAGGTCGAGAAGAAGATCCGCACCCGCGTCAAGAAGCAGATGGAGAAGACCCAGAAGGAGTACTACCTGAATGAGCAGATGCAGGCCATTCAGAAGGAGCTGGGCGAGC
>Ga0134122_10003719_pt1 | contig 11339 bp, 4 predicted proteins | sample KB302_FD_96461 | JGI IMG/M metagenome (GOLD analysis project Ga0134122, IMG submission 96461) | Terrestrial soil microbial communities without Nitrogen fertilizer from Kellogg Biological Station, Michigan, USA - KB3-0-2 | ecosystem: Environmental > Terrestrial > Soil > Unclassified ...
AACCCGCCACCGCCAGCGGTACTTCTGAAACCCACTGCGACGCCGCGTAATTCTCTTCGCGCCAGCTCTTCACCAGCTTGCCCACTCCGACCAGCGTGTAGTTCTTGGGCACCTTGAATGTGAGATCAAACGTTGCGCGATCGTTGAATGCGTTTACGCTTGGATACCAACTCGTTCGCGCTCCGACCGCGAAGTTGCCGCCGCCCGCGTCCTCAATAACCTTGTCACCCTGATACTCGATCGTCACCTTGTACTGTTGGCCCTTGACCATTGGCTCGGGCCAGATGGCGTAGAACGACGCGTCCTCTTTCTTCGGTTCCTGGATGAAATTGATTTCGCGCTCGCCGGCACTCACTCGCGTCACGCGCAGGGTCTGGAGCAAGCCGAACCGCAACAAGCGGTCGCCCTCCGCCAGCGGCGCGAACGTCAATTCGCAGGTAGCCGTCAGTTTTCCTCCTCCGTCAATCGCCGTCTCGATTCGGTAATGCTGAGCGTCGATGATTCGCTTATCCTCATCGGAGCTCGCGGTGCGATTGGCGTATTCGCTTGTAAGGTGCGCAAGGTACAACACACCCTCGCGCTCATTGCCGGGATTGACGTTGATCAGCCCGACCTCCTCCGGCGCAAGCATCTGAGGGATCGCCCCGCGCGGACGCACGTAGTAGCGAAGATCGCCGTACTTCTGACCGAACAGATACGCGGTGAAGAAGCCCGCGCGCTTCGGATTGTAGATGTCACAAAGCATTTCGGCGTCGACGTTCTCGCCCTCGTAGGCGATCAGGTATTCGACAAGACTTCTGGGCCGCTCGGGCCGATACCGAACTCGCGTCTGGAAATCGCTCAACACATCGTGCGCGCGAGGCTCATTGCCGCCTGCCTGCGCCTGTCGTTTGATTTCGTCCGCCGTTCCATCGGTGAAACAAAACACCGCTTTGCTGAAGGCCTCATCAACGGCTTCCTTCTCGGTGATCAGACGAAGGTACGCGCGTTCGAGTGCGATGGCCGGTGTGAGCGTGAATTCGGCGTCGCCGACAAACACTGCTTTGACTGTGCGGCCCATCACCGCGGGAAGAAAGCTCACGTGACCGCTGCGCAAGAGGATGGTTCCGACATCGCGCTTGATCTCCAGGTTAGTGACGGTGAAGGTTTCGAACTGCTCGGCGTCGCGAAGCTGGCGATAGTTCACTTCGGAGTTAGGCGCGACGGCCCCCCTGGATCCAACGTCCACCTTTTCGCGCGGCGCCGCTACCTCGAGTCGAATCTCCGCGGTGGCGGCGCGTTTCGGTTCGATGACTACCGGGCTCTCGCTGGTTTTGAAACCCGCGTGAGTGACGCTGATCGAATAAGCGCCCGGCGCAAGGTTATCAAATTTGAACCGGCCGTTGTCTCCGGTGGATGCAATGCGAGTCTCGCCGGTCGCGTTGTTTCGCAGCGAGACTTGTGCGCCCGCGATGACGGCGCCAGCGGGATCCTTCACGGTCCCACTAAGCGAGCCGATCTCGGTTTGCATCGCTACGGCCAGCGCAGCGGCGCAGAAAACCAAAGCGACGATTGCCAGAAGCGAAACCCGCTTATACATGATTACCTCCCGAGCGTGTTTGAAATGACAATTCTAAGGGCGACCAAAGGAGGCGCAAAAGATACCACAGCGGCGAGTAGGTTCAAAGCCAGTCGATGTAACGACGTGCTTTCCGCATACCCAGCTCGTCAGAGAGTGTGTCCAGTTAACCGCGTAGCGGTGACCTCTCGATAGAACGCGGCGATTGGAATGCCGAGGCCGCGTAGCGGTCACCAATTGCTTGGAAGTGTGTAGCTATCAATCAGGTGACCGCTACGCGGTCAGGCGTTAGGAACACGCGCCGTTCTATCGAGAGGTCACCGCTACGCGGTGAGAGGACTTTTCACACACTCTTGTCAGAGGTGGGTATGCGCGAGAGTCTGACGCACACCGATGTCACCGCGGCTTCCGAAAAGAGGATTACTTTCAGACTGGGATTTCACGCTCATCGACGACTCAAACTGCGAACTGTTCCGCACTCGGTGAAAAGCTCGCGGGCCTGCAGATCGCAATCGCTCGCAAAACAAAAGCTGCGAAGCTGGCATAGTGATTGCGCTCAAGCTCCGAACGCGTAGCCAACATGATTGAACACGATCACTCACCGGAAGCGATTCGCGAACGGCTCGAAGGCGGGCCGCTGCACAGCTACACGCGCGATTGGGTGTACGGAGGAATCGACGGCTCGGTGACGACCTTCGCCGTCGTGGCCGGAGTCATCGGCGCGGATCTGTCGCCGGCGATTGTTCTGGTGATCGGAATGGCGAACATACTCGCCGACGGATTCTCGATGGCCGCAAGTAACTTCCTGGGCACTCGCACCGAGCACGAAGAACTGAGTCACCTCGAAGCGATCGAGCATCGCCACATCGAGCGCGATCCCGAAGGCGAGCGCGAAGAGGTGCGTCAGATCTACGAGCGCAAAGGCTTCGAGGGTGATGATCTTCATCGCGTTGTGGAATTGATCACATCAGATCGGACGCGATGGGTGCGCACGATGCTGACCGAAGAATACGGGCTGCCACAGGAAGTTCGTTCGCCGTGGAGAGCAGCAGCAGCAACGTTCAGCGCGTTCTTTGTGTGCGGTCTGGTGCCGATACTTCCATTCGTGTTCAAGGCCGGCAGCGCGTTCATGCTATCAACGTTGTTGACGGGTTTCGTTTTCTTTGCGATCGGATCATTGAAGAGCAGATGGTCGACGATAAGCTGGTGGCGTTCGGGCCTCACGACGTTGGTTGTGGGCTCAATCGCAGCCGCGCTGGCTTATGCGACTGGAGTGCTTCTCAAGGGATTATCATGATTGCAGTGATACAGGGAGAGACTGCGCGTTGGAACCAGCCACTGAATACCTTTGAAATTCTTTCAGCAACATTACTCTTCCACTCGACACGTGATTTGAGATAAAGATTCCGCTTGACACGATTCCTCATCGTGCTACAATCGGGCCCGTCTTGAATGCCCGTGAACGGGGTCGCAGAGATCCCAAAGAATAACCAATCTCACTGAGCGCAGTTAATCGTCAGCTAAGGGTCATCTTCCTAAGAGGCTCTGCCATGGCTGATAAAAGTTAACTTTGGTTTGGGCGCACGCAAGGTTCTAGCCTTGCTCGGAGGTCCCCATGCGCAATAATCGCTTCAGTCCCGCTCATTTCACGAACACTTTTTCCTCTGCTCGCTTACAGTCGCCGGATTGTTCACCGCAAGGCTTCGGCGGCTTCTGCTGAGACAAGCGATCTGTATCGCGCTCATTTTCAGTCTGTTGTTCTTACCCGTGTCCTCGTATGCGTTTGCGCAAGCGCCCGCGCTCGCCGCGACTCTTGCCAGAGTCGCGGTCCTGCCGGTCGAGCCTCTCGTTTCGATTATCAGAAAGCTCTTTCGCTCTCCCGTTCGCGCACAGGAGACAACCGCCGATCGAACGAGCCGGGTATCCGTAATCCGAATCGAACCGGGCAAGCTGGTCGGCTATCTGAATCAGCGCGTGAGCTTCTCGGCGGTCGGCAGGGACCCGCTCGCGGGCGTCGTTCAAGGCGCGAGGTTCGATTGGTCTTCTTCGGATGAGAATAAACTCAGGATTGATGACTCAGGGCAAGCGATGCTGCTCAATCCGGGTCTTGTATGGGTGACGGCTTCAACTCGATTTGCTTCGAGTCGAGTCCCGGTTCTGATTCGCCCAAGAGCGCGCGGCCCTCAAACGGACGACGAATGGAAAGCTGATCAGGACGACCTCCGACAAGACGGATCGACGTCGACGACGGGCGACGGCGGACCGGGTACCGAGCAACAGCGTGGGATTGGTTCAGTAGCCGGTTTGGCGATTGGCTCGCTCATCGAGCAACTTGCGCCTACGGTTCACGCGCAAACTGGCGGCGGCGACAGCGTGGATGTCCCTTACGATAAGTTGTGGAGCAACTCAGAGAATCTCGTAGGGTCACCCCGCAACCGCGCGACCGATGGCTCAAGCATCGGAGCCGTGCTCCCCGAAGGCAGCAACTTCGAGTTCTCGATTCCGATAGCCGGTCTGCCCGGTCGAGGACTGCCGTCCGGCGTTGCGATGAACTACAACAGCCGCCTATGGACCAGGCGCAGCAATACAATTACCTTCAACGCAATCAACACCTGGCCTTATCTCGGATTCACTCTCAGCTTCGGGCGCATCGTGACCTACGGCTCTGATCCCTCCACCAAATTCATGTTCATCGACCCGGACGGCACCCGGCACTACCTCGGAACCGGAGTCAGCAATCAGACCAACACGCTTCAGAGCAATGACGGCTCGCACATCACCTACGTTGGCAGCGCGACAAGCGGCGGGACTTTATATTTCAACAGCGGCGTCAAGATGACCGTTAATGTCGTCAACAACCGATTGCTGGTCACTCAAGTCAAAGGCCCCAACGGCAACTACATCTCGATCTCCTATCAGAATCAACCGGCGCCCTCGTGCAACAACGGCGCGGGCTTCGTCTGGAAGCAGGCGATTTCGAGCATCACCGACACGCTCGGGCGGGTGATCACTTTTAACTATGATAACTGCAACAACCTGACCTCGATCACCGGACCGGGACTCGGAGGTTCAAGCACGACGTTCGTTCAGTTTGATTACAACGTTGTATGGGGAGTATCTACCAGCTTCAGCGGATTGACCGTAGAGAACGTGCCGGTAAGCTCGCCGGTGGTCGAGTTGAAGCACGTTTACTTTCCCGATACGCAGACAGGTTATCTGTTCACTTATTCGGCTTACGGGATGATTTACAACGTATCGACGCGCAAACAGATGAGCATCGATCAGAGCGGCAACATCGCCGACGGGACTGAAAAAGGTTATGTGAGTTTTAACTATCCGACGGTCGCTTCGTCGTTGACGGATGCGCCCGCGTTCACTCAACGCACTGAGTATCCCGCGGCGACCAGCGGCGGCACCGCCGTCTACAGTTACTCGTCAAGCGAGGATACCACGGCCAAGACATTGACTCTCACGATCACACGGCCTGATTCATCGACGCTGAATCTGACGCGCTCGACCGACACTGCTTCCGTAGCACATGGAAAGCTTGTGCAGACCGAGATCAAAAACAGCGGCGGGGCTTCAATGGCCAAATCGGTGATGACTTATGCCAATGATCCCGGGGGCGAGCCTCAGGTGACTTCGGTCATCAGCTATGACGATGCCACTCCGACGGCGAATCAAACGAAGGCTGATCTCGACTACGACAGCTACGGCAACCCCACAAACACGAGGCAATACGGATTCCAGCAGAGCGGGCAGTGGGTCGTGCGCCGCCGATCGAGAAGCGTGTACAAGACTGACAGTGCGTACGTGAATGCTTATCTTCGAAGCCTGGTGATTGAGAGCGACGTCTACGACGCGCAGCTCGATACCAGCGATGCCAATGACGTATTGATCGCCAAGAGCACTTACACCTTTGACGACTACAACGCGATGGGAGGGATGGAAAACTACGGCGGTACGGCGAACCCGCCGGGTCACGATTCGACTTATGACACCACGCGCACTGTGCGAGGGAATTGCACGGGCAGGACTGTCTACACGGATGTGAGCGCACCGGCTTCGACGACGTGGCTGATGAAGCTTGATATCTTCGGCAACGTGACTCAGCAGCAGCTTGCGTGTTGCAATGTTCAGACGACGACGTTCAGCGATCAAAACGGCTACGGCTTGCCCGAGAGCGTGACCAGGGGCGCGAGCGGCGGGCCTCAAGTGACTTCGAGCGAGAGTTGTGATTTCAACACGTCAGTGGTCGCGGCGGCCGTCGAGCCGAACGGACTGGTCACAACGGTCAACACTCGCGATGCGGCGTTGCGGCCGACGCTGATCACTTATCCAACGAATGCGACTGCCGCTGCGAGTTACAACGATTCGACTCCTTCGTCGTCACAGAGCGTGACCTACTCTGATGGCGGCACTCAGAAGACTGTGAGCGGCTCGACTGTGTACGACGCGCTTGGAAGGGTAATTCAACAAGTGGATGCCAGCGGCGCGCATGTGAACACGAGCTACGACGCGATGGGTCGGGTCATCAGCCGCACGAATCCGTTCCCCGCGGGCGGGACACCCGGAGCGTCGACGAGTTACACCTACGACGCGCTCGGCCGCGCGACTGTGGTGACATTGCCCGACGGGCAGACCGTTCAGACAGCTTACAATGGCAACACGGTGACGGCGACCGATCAAGTGAATCGAAAGACTCAGCGGATCACGGACGGTTTTGGGAGACTTGTGACCGTGAATGAGCAGGATGTGACAACGGGTCTACTGAACCAGGCCACGAATTACTCTTACAGCTATCTCGACAAGCTGACGGATGTGAATCAAGGCGGTCAGCTTCGAAAGTACAAGTACGATGCGACCGGGCGATTGCTGTTCGAGAAGATTCCTGAGCAGACGGCGACGATCAACGACGGAACTGGAACGTTCTGGACTTCGAAATACACCTACACGACATTCGACGCGATCGCGACCAAACAGGACGCTCGCGGCGTGATCACGACTCTCGCTTACGACGGACTGAATCGAGTGACGCAGATGAGTTACAACACGGTGAGCGGAGTGACGACGGCTCCGGCAGTGAGTTATGTTTATGACAGTGACCCAACGTATGGAACCGCTGCGGACGGGATGCTGTTGAGAGTGAATGTGGGGACTGATTATCAGGAGCGCTACACAGTCGATTCGAGCTTCCGGGTGGCGAGCGCGATTCGCACGATCGGCGCTCGGACATACACGACCAGCTACGTGTACAATCAGGCAAGCCAGTTGAGCCAGTTGACGTATCCATCGGCGCGCGCGATCAACGTGAGCTATGACAGCATTGGCAGATTGAGCGGCTTAGCGGAACCATTACCTGGACCGAATGGAAGCGCGCCGAGCTATCTGAGAAGCGTGAGCTACAACTCTGCTGGGCAGGTGACGGGAGACATCATCGGGGGAACGCAATTCAGTTGGGGCTACACGGGAGGAGTGACCGAACAGTACGGCTACGACGCGAATCGGATGCAGTTGACTTCACAGAAAGCCGGGACATCGGCGCCTTATACCAATCGAATGGATTTGACTTACAGTTATTCGGCCTCAGCGGGACAGATGGGCTCGGGCACGACGGCGGGGAACGCGGGTCAGTTGACGTCGATAAGCGGGACGATTGGCGGAGTCACCGAGAGCGCGGCTTATTCATATGACAACGTCGGAAGACTTGTGACTTCGAATCAAACTTCGAACGGATCGAGTGCTCAACGGCGATTCGCAAACGACCGTTGGGGCAATCGAACCGGGATGTGGGACGCGACATCAGGCGGAAATCAAATTCAATCTATCACGCTTCAGCAATCAGGCGGCGCCCCAACGAATCAAATCGCGAGTGTGACTTCGGGCTCGACGGTGAACTACACCTACGACGTTGCTGGCAATGTTACAAACGACGGAGCCCACACTTACACTTATGACAGCGAGAATCGGATTGTGAGCGTAGACGGAGGCTCGACGGCGAGTTATTCGTACGATCATCAAAACCAGAGGTATAGCAAGACAGTCGGCTCTAGTGTGTCTCACTACGTCTGGGAAGGGGGACAGCAGCTGGCTAGGCATGACGGTAGCACGGGCGCGGTTGCCATGGACTACGTGTATTCAGGGAGCCGAATGATCGCAAACATCGGGAGCGGGGTCACGCAGTACTTCCTGAGCGATCAACTGAGCGTGCGATTGTCGTTGGATACCAGCGGCAATATGATGGGGCGTCAGGGACATTTGCCGTTTGGGGAGGACTTCGCGGAGACGGGCACGCAACAGAAGCAGCACTTCACGAGCTATGAGAGGGATGGTGAGAGCGGAAACGACTATGCGATCAACCGACAATACAACCAGACCGTCGGAAGATTCTTTCGTGTTGACCCATACAATGGAAGCGTTGATCCGGAGAACCCGCAAAGTTTAAGCAGATACAGCTATATAACTGGGGATCCCGTCAATACGACTGACCCGGAGGGCCTTGACGGTTGCGCAATCGCGTTCAATGTCCGTGAAAGATTTAACGGGCCGCTGTGGGGGAGGTATAGGGCTACAGAATTTGGAAACTCAGTTGGCCCGGCGGATCAACACAAGTGGGCAGCAAACGTATTTGAAGTCAGAATTCACTGGCTAAGTGGGCCTGGGCCCGGGCTTCATTGGACTTATAATATTTTGGAGCAGGAACAGTCGTCATTGTCGTGGATCAGAGATGATGGTTTTAAGTTGCCGCCAGAGAAAATAGGTCCGACCGCATGGGAGCCTGTAGCTCCGAATCAAGGCGAAGACCATTACTATTCGTCGGGCCCAACGGACGTATACCTCTACATGATTGCGGCATTTCAACAGCGATTTGTTTTTCACAAGAATGGAAGAAAGTCTCGTACTTGGGAGGTAAATGAAGGATTCAAAGTTTGGACATACCTAGTGACCGGGTACGACCAAAGCGGTCAGTTCCCCCTTTGCGTGGAGCAAATCTTTATTACGGCGAGTTATACGCATGGGACACATATTTGGACCATCGCTCACTCTTGATAACTCGTAACTGAACTTATCAGAAGAGTGCTAGAACTCTCTGGTCTGCACGTCGTATTGGCTACAGCCGCTACGAGTTCGACCGATCAGGGGGCAAGGAGTGCTGATGAAACGTCTTTGGCATGTCGTAGTATTAATAATTGGAATTGGGGTATTCGCGAGCGTTATACCCTCAGGGAGGAGTAACAATATCGTCATGTTCTCCAATGATCAGAGTGGCAATGACCAGAACGTCGACAAGGCGATCAAGAAGCTCTTCTCGGAGGATGACCGAGTTAGACAAATCGGTCGTCAGGAAGTCATCCGGATTGGCTCTACAGCAGTGAAGCCACTCGTGAATCTCCTTCTTGACCTAATCCGTGATCGTCGCCCTCGATTTGTGGTCGAAAGAGAGGAAGAGGGCCGTGAATTGTTGAAGGAGTATTTGATTGTGTCGGCTGACACTACACAGACTCACGAGAATACTGAACAATTTCGCGCAATATCAAGGCTCGTTATTAATCAAAGACTGAGTACCGATTGCATCTCTCTGTTGGGAGAGTTAAGGGCAGTTGAGGGCATTCCAGTGCTGCTCCGCATTATGGAGAGCAGGGGGACACTGAGTTCTGCGCGCTGGGGTATAGAACATGAAGCTTTGCGCAAGATCGGATCGGCTGCTATTCCTAGCCTCATTAGTCTAATTGAGCATGGTCGTCAGCATGCGTATGCAGCAAGTTTGCGAAGACCTGTTGGTTTTGGCTGGCTTGTTTCTCTTAATGCCGAGGACTATTTGGAAGACAGCGAGGACGACGAGATTGAGGAGGCTTTGATTGATTCAGACAGCCGATTATCACTCGACGCGGACGCTGAGTGGGAAGTCGGGATAAGGACTGTCAGTATTAAACAGCAGGCAATCCATATCATCTGTGAAATTGGTGATAAGAGCGCGTTGCCGTTTCTGGAGAACTTGGCGAAAACCGAAGACAATCAAATAGTCCCAACGATAATGGCCGCAATTAGAGATATTAAGAATGAATCTGCTGTTGGGCCTGCCCCAGCAAGACTAAAGATCCCAAAGTAGAGGCCGCGCGCAAAGCAGAGGACGGGTCAGGCTTGAGGTCGTTGACATTTGCTCCCGCCACAAGTCGAGGGGCACTGGCGGTTTTCTATTTGGCAAGAATGGTGTGCGGAACTTTAATGATTGGAGCTACAGCAGATTCATCCGAGAACGAGCATGAAATCGATCTCACACTACTATTATTGCTTTGTCATCACAACCAACTCAGGACGCCACCATTCACGTTACTCCGATCAACTTCCCTCACTCGTATCGCAGTGCAATCATCGGATCTACCTGCGCCGCGCGGCGTGATGGCAGATAACAAGCCAAAAGCGCGACGCCCGCCAACAACAAGCCGACTCCGGCATAAGTCAACGGATCGGTTGCGCTCACGCCGAACAACAAAGCCTTCATCGATTAGTCAACGCGATCGCCGCGACCAGCCCAATACTCATTCCAATCAGCACGAGCGTCAGCCCTTGCCCGATCACCAGTCTCATCACGTCCGCCCTCTGAGCGCCGAGCGCCATTCGTATCCCAATCTCGCGAGTCCGTTTCGATACCGCGTAAGACATCACACCGTACAAACCAATCGCAACGAGCGCCAACGCCAGCATTCCGAATACTCCCAACACCCAGGCCGCGATGCGCGCAGGTAACATGGGCAGACTCATTCGCTCGACGAACGTGCGGCTCGCGACGGGCAAGTTCGGATCGAGTTGCCGCACTTCATCTCGAATCGAAGCGATCAGCTTCTGCGCATCCGCGGCCGCGCGCACGATGACAATCGTAGATCCGGAATAAGACTGCCACAGCGGGCGCACGACGTACGGCTTCGGGTCTTCATTCAGTCCCGCGTATTTGCCGTCCTCGACAACGCCGATCACCTGTCGCTGCGGCGACTCGGGGCTACCCATTCGAAAGCTTTTGCCGATCGGATCTTCGCCGGGATAAAAGCGGCGCGCGAAAGTTTCGTTGACGATGGCGATAGGCGCGGCGTTCTGATCGTCCTGTTCGGTGAAGTCGCGGCCCTGGACCAGTCGCGTTTCCATAGCCTGAAAGTATCCCGCGGTTGCGCGATTGAACATCGCCACCGGCATGTTGCGCTGCGGCGGCTGGCCTTCGATGAAGACTTTGTCTCTGGAAAAATGCAAATCGACCGGAGCCGAATCCGCAAGGCCGGCAAACTGCACGCCCGGTAACGCGCGCACTCGTTCGAGCAAGTGCTTCTGAAACTCACGGCCTCGCGCGTCTTCGTAGCCCTGCAATCGCAAGTCGAATGAAACTTCAACAGCGCGCTCGGGATTGAACCCGAGATGGATCGTCTGTGCCTGTTGCAAGGCCCGCAGCATCAGGCCGCCGCCGATCAATAGCACAAGCGACAACGCGACCTGCGCAACGATCAAGCTGTTTTTCAGCCACGACCGCCGGTATCCGCCGAATGAAGCGTCATCCTTGAGAGCGGAAACAAGATCGGTCTTTGTCGCCTGCCACGCGGGCAGCAACCCGAACAACACGCCGGTCGCAAGCGAGATCAGCAACGTGAAGATGAATACGCGGCTGTCGATCGCTACGTTGAGCGCGAGGGGAACGTCGATCGGGATTTTGAACGCAACGACGAGGGCGGTCAGCCGGAGCGCGAGCACCAATCCGAGCGCGCCGCCCATCAGCGCGAGCAACACGCTCTCGGTC
>Ga0134122_10003720_pt1 | contig 11338 bp, 9 predicted proteins | sample KB302_FD_96461 | JGI IMG/M metagenome (GOLD analysis project Ga0134122, IMG submission 96461) | Terrestrial soil microbial communities without Nitrogen fertilizer from Kellogg Biological Station, Michigan, USA - KB3-0-2 | ecosystem: Environmental > Terrestrial > Soil > Unclassified ...
CCCCCGGCTTAAGCCCCGAATCGATGATCCAGACATTGCCGACCCGTTCACCGGCTTTTACCATGCGCTGCTCCACCGTAGCATCCGGCTTGACGACCATGACGCTGTAGAGCCCTTGAATCTCCTGCACGGCGAGTTGCGGTACAAGCAGGGCACCCTCCTTAACGTCGGTTACGAACCGGGCTTTCCCATACTGGCCTGGGCGCAGAATGCGCTCAGGATTAGGAAAGCTAAACTGCCCGGTCAGGGTGCCCGTGCTAGCGTCCACCGCCCGTTCGATCGCATCGAGACGACCTTTATGGTTAAATGTGGTTCCGTCTGCAAGAATCAGCTCGACGCCGAATTTTTTCTCAAGGGACTTATCTTTATCGGCGCCGGCCCGAGCGAGTCTGAGATATTCCGCCTCGGCGATCGCGCAACGGAACAGGATCGGATTGATCTGCGAGATTGTGTTGAGCAGGGTATTTTCACCGCGTCCCACCAAGCTGCCGACCTTTTTTTGTGTCGTACCGATCAGTCCATCCACCGGTGAATTGATGGTCGTATAGGCCATATCGAGTTTGGCCTTTTCGACCAGCGCATCGTAAGCGGTAACCTGAAAGCGTGCGGCCTCTTGAGCCGACAACGCATTGTCCAGTTCCTGTTGACTAACCGCTTTCTCCGCCGCCAAAGGTTTGTATCGCGCAACGTCGTTGTTGGTTTTGTCGAGGCGAGTCCGCGCAGTCGATAGATTGGCCTGCGCTTGCGATAGCGCGGCTTCAAACGGTTGCGGATCTATCTTGTAGAGGGTTTGCCCCTTTCTGACAAAAGAGCCCTCGGTGAAGTTGACGGAAGTAAGATAGCCCTCGACCCGCGCGCGAATCTCAACGTCCTCTGAACCAAGCGTACTCCCGACGAGCTCGATGTAGATCGGAACATCTTTTTGCACGACCTCGGCAACCGTCACCTCTGGCGGTGGCGGCGGGGGAGGTGCTTCTTTTGCGCATCCAGTAATTGCGGCGAGGCTTACAAAGAGAACAAGAGCCGCTGCGAAAAGCGTCGACCGGCCGCGAGCCGACCTGACAAATTCAAGGTTCACGTGATCCTCCCAAAAAACGCTTTAGAATCATTTCCGACGGCCAGCATTGTAGTGGGCTCAACCCGGCCGATCTTCACCGAACCGGCAAGCCAAGAATCCGAGTTTTAAGTTATCGAAGTCGTACAACTATGGGTATTGGACTTTGGTCCAATAATAGAGGGAGCAGAGTCAACATACAGATAACGAAGAGTTGTTTTTTGGCCGCAATTCACTCGGAAGCTTCGGTGTGGGACTCGCAGGCGCTCTGAGCTTGCTGTAATCGGCGGTCGGTGGGGTGGAAAGTATCGCCCCGATATTCTTGTTTTTGAAAATTTTCCAGAATGCGCACCCAGATCCAGCAGTCCCATCCGAGCTTTTTCCAATACTCTAGCCCGATCCGATCCGCTTCAAGCTCTTTCTCGGTGGGATAGTTGTACAATCTGATGTACCATGGCAACCCGACACTTTGACCCGAGGCCCCGAACGAGAAATTTCCGCCAGTGAACCAGCCCAATACGTTTTTCGTCGCATGACCGGCCGTCTCGTGTGCGATCTCATGAGCGATAGTCTGCCTGAGCAGCCATAGGTACCCGGGCTGTTTCAATGCCAGCGCGGCGAGCTTATAGCTGATATAGATTCGCCCGTTCCCGACGCTCATACCGAGTAGATCTTGGCGCGGGAAATCAGAGAGGAAGAATTGGTATTTGGAAAAGTCCTCACGGTCCTCACTCACCATCACAACCTGTGCCGCTTCGGTTCGGACCAATTCTCTGACGCGATCGTCGACCACATCGGGAATTTTGAGCTGCATGGAACACGACGCCAGCATCCACCACAGGCTTAGCGGAAGAATTTCCCGCGCTCTCTTGAGCTGTTTTGTCATTTACCCTTTGTCGGTTTCGAGCCAGGCGCGTGCCTTGGCAAGATCCGTCGGCACGAAGTACTCGACTGCCGCGCCGCGAAATCCCTTGGCAAGAAAAGCACATATTAGATCGCGCCATTGCTCTTCTCCGACAACCGCGATCTTGGTAATATTTTGATCGTGCTGGGTCATGAAGCTGATGTCGCCCCAGTTGCCTTCACGTTTCCAGCCAAGAAAGTCATCTAGCGCAAATAAGGCGCTGATCTTTCCCCAACGTTGGATGGCTTTCAATGCCACAGCTTGTATTTGGGACACTTCAGATCTATCGAGCTCGCCACTAATTTTTACGCTGATGATGGGACCGGTGGCGTCGAGAATGGTAAACGACATTTCGCCTCCGTGAGTTCCGCTCCCCACAACAATGGAGCAATGGAAAATTTCCGGTAATCATGACACACCGATTTTATCGACCGTTGTTGTCTTTGCGCGTGATTAACACCCAGCAATTTTAAACCTGTGTTCTCGAGCTCGATCATTTCCCAATAGACAAGAGCGCGACAATCACCGGACCCCAAGCGGTCAGCAAGATATTGCCGACGGCATAGGGGACCGTATAACCCAAAGCCGGGAGTTTACTGTCCGCCTCGTCCTGAAGGGCGCGCAGCGCAGCGGTCATGGTACCGGCGCCGGAACAAGCGCCCAAAAGGATGACCGGGTTCATCTTCAAGACATACCGGCCGAACAAAATCGCTACCAAGTGCGGCAGGATCGCTGCGAAGAGACCAACGAAAACCAGGCTGATGCCTGACTTCTGCAACCCAGAAATAAAACTTGGCCCTGCGGTCAAGCCGACCACACCGATGAACACGCTCAAACCGACCGTATCAAAAACCCACATCGCCGCCTCGGGTATACGCCCGAATGCCGGAAACACAGAACGAAGCCAGCCAAATACAAGGCCCATGATCAGCGCGCCGCCGCTGGCGGTAAGCGTGATCGGCAGCCCGGCGACGGGCACGGACAAAAGACCGACAAGCCCGCCGATAAAAATCCCCGTCCCGACAAAAATCATGTCGGTTGCGCTGCTGGGCCAGTCGGCATAACCGAGCACGGCTACGGCGCGATCGACGTCCCGTTTGGCGCCCACGAGGCTAAGCACGTCGCCGCGGTCGAGTTTAGTCGAAGGCGTGATAGGGATCTCCTCTCCTGCGCGTGTGATCTTGCGCAAAAAGACGCCACGAAATTCGCTTCGCCATGGTTCCAATTTTACTAATTCTGCCAACGGCTGTCCGATCAGACATCGATTCGTCAGCACCACATCTAACACCTGCAGTGGAAAATCGAGCAGCTCTTTATCGTTCACTTCAGGACCGACTACACTACTGCGCTCGACGAAAACTTCGGCTCTCGCCATGACGGCGACCACGTCATCGCGGCGGACGACAGTACCGGGTTCGGGCTCAACGATGGCGCCCTCGCGACGAATGCGCTGGATGAACACTCGCGTTTCCTGCGGCATCGCTTCTAGCTGCGCGATGCTCTTATTGACAAGCTGTTCATTCGTCACTCGGTAGGCACGCACATCGAAAGAACGTGAGGGAGAAATGATTCCCGGCTGTGCCTCCGGCCCGCCGGAGACCTGTGCCTGCATTTTCTTGGCTTCGTCCTTGAGATTCACTCCCATCAATTTCGGTCCGACTTTGGGAAGGAACCACACGACTGCAGTGGTGCCGACAAGATAGGTGACGGCATAGGCAACCGGAATATTGTTTTGCAGAACAGTTTTGGCTTCTGCCGAAAGCGCTAACCGGTTAATCGCATCGCCCGCCGTGCCGATCACCGTCGACTCAGTGAAGGCTCCAGCCAGTAGACCAGACGCCGTGCCAATGTCGTACCCGAAAAGTCTTGCCGCCACGTAGGCGGTGATCAGGCAGGTCGTGCATAAGACCAACGTGAGTGTCATTTGCGAAAGCGCATCTCGTTTTAAACCGCGAAAAAATTGCGGCCCGACTTTGTAGCCGGTCGTAAATAGAAAGAGATCAAAAAAGACCGTTTTGACCAGCGGCGACACTTTTATATCGAACTGTCCGATCAGGACACCGGCGAAAAGAGTACCGACAACAGTGCCGAGGCTGAAACCAGCGATTTTGACCTGGCCGATGGCAAAGCCAATTGCAAGGGTGAGAAATACCGCGAGCTCTGGATTCTGTCGCAGGGCGGTGACCAGGGAATCCATCGGTGTTTTAACCGTGTGTGTTACGAAGTCGCTTGACCTACGTTAAGCCTCATATTGCAAGCATGTGCTTACAAGGCCCAGCATGCTGGGCCGCTACAGACCGTGTAACCGGCACAGTTCCGTCTAAAAAAGTTCCATCCGTGTATTCGCGGCTAACATTTTCTTTCTCCGTGAGTTGCCTTCCGACGACGGCTTTTGTGCTTTAAGCTCGACCTTAAGACCCTCGCGAGACAGGTTGAATTTTCGTCCGGCAACGGTCGATACGAGGCTTACCACCACACCCTTCTCGTTTTTCATCGTCGCGCTGGAGCCGGCGCCGGTGTCTGCGTCCTTTTCGTCGAGCTTTTGATAGTTGCCGCTGAAGTCAGCAGGGCTTTGCAAATTGAACACTTCACCTGAGAGCTCCGCAGCGGTGATGTTCTCATCGACGCTACGAAAAAGTCCGTTTGCCTGGAACGCGAAAGGAATCTCTTGACCTTGGTAAGTCAAAATTCCGTCGCCCCAGGAGAGCCCAATACCGGGAGCCACCATTCTGGTGGTGATCTTGATCGTGCCCGCTGGCTCCGCCGCTAACGCCGACAAATTGTTCGACACCAGCAAAAGGGTTCCGGCAACCAGTCCGAACAGTTTGCGGCTCATATGCTTACCTCCAACCCAAGCTCAGCGAACGAAAATCCTTGGCCCTCCGGTGCCGAGTTTGTAGCGAACTTCGACTAGCGCTTATATTGGACTTTAGTCCAATAAGCTAGAACTGAGCGCTGACTATACGGGAATGATTGTCCGTCGAAGCGAGACGGGGATTGGCGATTTCCCAGTGACGAAAACCCGAATGCAGCAGCTGATCGATCTCAGGTCATCCAACAGCAGGCTGGTTGACAAAAATGCACCATCATTCCGGGCAAGCTAGCGCGACCCGGAATCCAGTAGTTTTAAAATTTTTATCCTGCGGCCTAGTAAAGGGCCGGTATGACAGCAAAAAGCCGGATGATCTATTGAAAACAGTTGATTCCATGACTAGTGGTTTGCTGTATTTTCCGCTTTTTTGCCATTTGCGATACTGCGAAGAGCATCCGCCATTTCTCGGCTCAGATCGGCGACAGTTTCACTCATTGCCGCCACAGATGCTTCTGTCGATTTGTTCTTCGCGGGCTGCGTCAAATAGCTCTCCTTAGAGATCACGATCTTTCTTGCGTCATCGAGAATAGTCCAACGAGCCCACAACTCGACTTCCTCCTGTTTAGGCTCGAAACGGAGTACGTCCACCTGGACTTGGTAAGTCGGCCGTTGGCTCCTTTCCCAGGGATAGGCCGCAATTCGGTCGATCTGAAGCAAGATTGATAAATTTTCCGAGAGCACTCGCGAAAAATTTTCTTCCAGCGGCTCCGCCCAACGATCATTCTCGGCAATGGCAAGGCGGTTTTGCGAAATTCGCGTGACCACTTGCTCGCGATCGAGATATCCGGGAATCTTGATCGGGCCGATCCCCAGAAAAGCGGCGTTAGGAGGAGGGCTATCCTCCTTCGCCGTCGAGCCCGGGCGCGGCAGAGAAGTCAATGCAAAAAATCTTGACGGGTCCGGCCTCGGCTCAAGGGACAAACAACCTGCAGAAATGAAGCATGCAAGCAAAATTATCGACCAGAGTTTTTTACAGGTCATCAGTTTTCCTTTGACTCCGGCTTCCCGAAAATGAGCGCTCTCGGATTACGTTCCAGATACGAAGTTAACGCTCGCAACGATCGCGATGCCGCGGAAACCTCTTTCAGCCCTTTGACCAATTGATAATTGACCGTCGAGTCCTGATCACTGATGGTCTCAATGTTGGTTACCGCCGCCTCTGCCCGTTTCATGGTCTCCTCGGTTTGCTTGAGCGCGTCCGCCGCCTGTTTCAATGCGACACGAGTGTCTCCGGAGGTCTGCTCCAGATCGGTCGACAAGCTTTTAATATTTTCATTCATCGTACCGGCGAGATCGCCAATCTTCACCACCGCCTCGTCAAGCTTGGGCATAGTCTGCCTCAGCGAGTGAATGCTTGCCTCAAGATCGGGTGAATTAACCGTGTGCCTAATGCCGTCAACGGTTTGGTCCAGGGATGCGATCAGTCCCCTGAAGTCGATTTCGTCGAACTTGTTCACAATCTGAGTCACCGCATCCTTAGCCTGCTGGAAGGCTGTCGGTACCGTGGGGATTTCCGGGTATTTGTTGTTGCCATTTTCTTTTTGAACAAGGTTGATCGGACTACCGGGAAAAAAATCGAACGAGACATAGAGCAGTCCTGTCACCAGACTCTCCATCTCCAGTTGCCCTCGGAGGCCTCGATCCACGATGACCTTCTGTAAAGCTTCGCGGTCCACCGCAGCAGCAGCGGCACGGACCGATCCCCTCGAAGTCAATTTTTCCAAGTCGATTTCGACGATGACCGGAATCTTGTTAAGTTCTGGGCCTTGATCGAGCTGTAACCTGATGTCCTTGACCGCACCAATTTCAACGCCCTTGATTTTTACCGGTGCGCCCACCCGCAGGCCGTTCACCGACCCGTCGAAATAGAGCACAAACTCTTTAGTCTGGCGAAACAGCCGTCCCGAACCGAAAACTACGATCGCGATCACGATCAAAGCCATGGCGCCAATAACAAACGCGCCGATCAAAGCCGGGCTGATTTTCTTGTTCATGACTTCTCCTTCTCTCCCCGCCGCAAAAAAGCGCGCACCTTGGGATCGGGGCAATGGGCCAAAAGCTCCTTGGGATCGCCGCTGGCCGTCATGGTCTTGGCGTCGGGATCGAGAAACACGCTGTTGTTGCCAATGGTGAAGATGCTTGCCAATTCGTGGGTCACGACTACCACCGTGGCTCCCAGACTGTCGCGCAGTTCAAGAATCAATTCGTCGAGCAGCCGGGAGCTGATTGGATCAAGGCCCGCCGAAGGCTCGTCGAAGAAAAGCACTTCGGGATCGAGCGCCATGGCGCGGGCCAGGCCTGCTCTTTTCTGCATGCCGCCACTGATTTGGGAGGGATAATAATCTTCAAATCCCTTAAGACCGACCAGCGCAAGCTTGAGCGAAGCCGCCTCCCGGATCTCGTTGGAATTTAACCCGGTGTACTCTTCCAGCAGCATGCCGATGTTTTCCGATAAGGTCATGGAGCTCCACAGCCCGCCGGTTTGGAAAAGCACGCCCATCCGCCGGAGTAATTCTTGTTTTTGAGCGGGCTCTGCTTTAGTGAAGTTCTGATCGCCGTAAAAGACGTTTCCCCGAGCCGGTTCAATGAGACCGATCATGTGTCTTAGTAAGGTGCTCTTGCCGCTGCCGCTGCCGCCCATGATGATGAAGACATCGCCGCGATTAATCGCAAAATTGAGATCGCGCATGAGCACGAAGCTGCCGAACGCCATCGTGAGGTCTTTCACGGTGATGTGGGCATTCGCGCCGTTGCTACCCATTGGTTTTACGGCCATTCAGATTCCAAGGATGTAAAAAACCACGGCGAAGCTGCCGCAGGCGACCACAATCGCGACGATCCCTGTGACGACGGCCGATGTCGCTGCATCTCCGACGGCGGAAGAGCTGTTGCCGCATTGCAAGCCCCTCAGGCAACCGGAAAGCGCAATCAGCACGCCATAAATCGAGCTTTTGAAGACGCCGCCCAAAATATCGGTAAGCGTGATCGCATTCACCGTCTCTTGAAAATATGTAATCCAGGATAAGTCCAGCATGCCGACACCGATGACGGCGCCGCCCAGCACCCCGACAAAATCGGCGTAAAGGCACAACAGCGGCATCATCAGGATAAGCGCGATAACTCGGGGAAGAACTAAAAATTCCAGCGGCGAGAAGCCGGCGGTGGTGAGCGCATCGACTTCTTGCGTCACCTTCATCGTGCCGAGCTGGGCAGCGAATGCAGCGCCTGTCCGTCCGGCCATGATAATTCCGGTCATCATGGCGCCCATCTCGCGCATCATGGCGATGCCGACCAGATCCGCGACATAGATCTGGGCGCCGAACTGCTTGAGCTGCACCGCGCCGACAAAAGCGAGGATAACGCCGACCAAAAAACTGATGAGAGTTACGATCGGCAGCGCCTGGGCGCCGCACTGCTGGATCAAGAGAAACAGGTCCGACGCCCGATAGCGCGCCTTCATTCCGAAAAGGCGCACAGAACTGATCGTCATTTCCCCCAAGAAACTGAGCATTTCGGTCAGCGAACCGGCGACACCGATCGCCGTGGTGCCAATGCGTTCAAGGACCGATGCCTCTGTCAATTCCCTGCGTGCCCCTTTTCTCTCGGGCACGGCTTCGGCGAGAGCGAGCAGTTTCTGCACCCCGGCCGGCAATCCTGCGCGGTCCATTGGGATTTGTCGCTGGCGGCACAATTCGGAGAGTTGAACCAAAAAAATCAATACACTGCTGTCCCACGAGCCCAGCTTGCCGGCATCGAATGCGACGGATCGCGCGCGGCCGGTTTCCAGCTCGCGCTCCACCAAAGTGGCCGGAGGAACCCCGCTACGCAATTGCCAAACGCCGCAGAGTTGGACGTTCAGAGTAGAATCGCCCGCGAGGGTGAACGATACCTGACTGTTTTCTGCCATTTTGGAAACGCTTCAGCCGCGGCGGATACCTTAGTACGAGCGAACAATCTTCATGGCGACGCTGTCAAAGCCGTTCTCGAGCACCTCGGCGGGATCCAAGACCGCTCGCGACTTGATTGACCAGGCAACTAAACCTGTCCAACCCGTCTGATGACTGGCGCCGATTCCGGCGCCGTTATCGCCGTGAAAGTATTCGTAGAACAGAATCAGGTCGCGCCAATAAGGGTCGCGCTGAAACTTTTCTGATCCGCCGTACACCGGGCGCGTGCCGTGTTCGCCGCGCAAAAAGATTCGGCATAGACGTCGAGCGATTTCATCCGCGACTTCCCATAAGTTCATCCAATGCCCGGACCCGGTAGGACATTCAACTTTGAAATCGTTACCATAGTAGGAGTAGAGCTTTCTCAGCGATTGGACCAAGAGTGCATTGACCGGCATCCAGATCGGGCCGCGCCAGTTCGAATTTCCCCCGAAGAGTCCGGTGGAAGATTCCGCCGGTTCGTAATCGACACGATAGCTGCCCCCCTTGATCGAGAAAACATAAGGGTGCTCTGCGTGATAGCGCGACAGCGCCCGAATACCGCAGGGACTTAAAAACTCCGACTCGTCGAGCATCCGTTGCAATATCCGGCGCAGTTTTTTTGCGTTGAATGGAGCGAACAGATGCCGGCCGCCTACGCCTTTCTCCAGGGGATGGTTGATCTGGGTCATAAGATCCGTTTTGTGTCGCGCGAAATACCCGGCCCGTTCGCGAAACGTCGGCAGCTTTTCGAGCACTTCTCCGGAAAAAATCGCTGTGGCGAACAGAGGGATCAGACCCACCAAGGAATGCACCTTCAGACGCATCGATCCGCCGGCCGGGACGGCGAAGGAGTAGTCTGCCGCCGTCTTGGTGCCAGTTTTTTTTGGATTCACCGCCTCTATTTGCTCGTGAACGATATAGTTGTTGATGGCGTCCTTGACATACGGCGAAGCATTAGGCCTATGGAAAAGCCGCTCATTGTTGGTCTCATTCTCGGTGAATAACCACGACAGATTACCCTAGGCATAGAGGAACCGTTCGCGGAGATTCGGATGACGCGCCGAGATAGTTTGGTTATTAATCTGCCAAAGGTTGGGTCTGGGTGCCGGCTTTACGTACCAGGACCAGGTATTGCGGAACCAAAGCGTCGGCAACACATGCAACGAAGCGGCTTCCGCAGCTCGATTCCAGACGGTGATTTGAATCAGGATGTCTTCCGGTGAGTCTTTGGCGTACTCAACGAAAATATCGAAATAGCGGTCGTCGTCAAACACGCCGGTGTCGAGCAGTTCATATTCCATCTCGAGCCGGCTGCGACGCCGGTTGGTTTTGACCAGGTCTTCATAAGGGAAAGCGCGCTGCGGATACTTGTAGAGGTATTTCATGTAGGAATGCGTCGGCGTGCTGTCGAGGTAGAAGTAATATTCTTTGACGTCCTCGCCGTGGTTTCCCTCGCTGTTCGTAAGCCCGAAAAGACGTTCCTTCAAAATCGGATCTTTGCCGTTCCACAGCGCCAACGCGAAACAAAGAAACTGTTGATTCTCTGATATTCCGGCAAGCCCGTCCTCGCCCCACCGGTAGGCGCGTGAGCGGGCCTGGTCGTGGCTGAAATAGTCCCATGCGTTGCCATTCTCACTGTAATCTTCACGCACGGTGCCCCACTGCCGTTCAGTTAAATAGGGTCCCCATTTTTTCCATGGCGTTTCTGCCACGCGCGATTGTTCCAGCCGACGTTCCTCGGCAACCAATAGCTCCGACACAGTATTAACCTCTGAATGATTTTTTTTTGATGATTTGATTCCTCGAACAAAGCTGGCGCGACTGCATTTGAGGCCGCCTCCCGGGCATGTGATCCGCGCTTAGTCCGTGCGCTGCCCCGGCATTACTTGTTGAGCGTCATACTTTGATCCGCCGGGCCGCCAAGCCGTGCCTTCCAAGTCGCTCCTTCCGTGGAGTACGCCCTTCGCGCGCACGGCAGACAACTCACAGCGCAATTGCGGGGACCAACAATATACATATGATCGTTCTGGAGTGCCTGTCCTGCATCCGCCATCAGGCATTCCCCGAATTCTATCTTCGAAATGCCTTACGCATCCCGGAGCAGTGCGTCAGGATTGAGATTCGAAAACTTCCTTGACCATTTTTGAGCTAGTGACGATCACAGTCAAAATCCCGAGGTAGCCGTCAAGGAGCCCGGAGATGAGCAGCAAGTGAAATGGTCGGCTTGTTTCGCATCATGGCGCAAGTTTGTGATTCAGATGTCAAAAAAAGGCGTGAAATGCCAAGGCTCTCTAGTATGCGAGCCCAGTGAAATGTGGCACAAATAATCCTCGTTACTTGCTGTCAAGTGAAACCTCCGGGGCCGGCCTGGCGCCAGTCCAGGCCTGCACTAGGGCCGCTGAAGGAAACACGGAACGCACAGCTGGAACGGATATAAAAAACGATGAAAAGCTTCGGATGATGGGCTGTACGGATCGATGGCTGCAGCTGCCGGAGATCGCAAAGCTCTTTGGGTTGAGTGAGGACTCAATTAGGCGGTTGGCAAAAACCCATCGCCTCCCGCTTCGACGAGTGACGCC